>ORMF012314908.1_pt1 | contig 19301 bp, 20 predicted proteins | sample 1779871 | NCBI WGS metagenome assembly ORMF01 (sample SAMEA104232316, study PRJEB22302) | groundwater metagenome | biome: forest; feature: aquifer; material: groundwater | place: USA | collected 2011-08-07 | depth 5.4 m | reverse complement strand
TGCCCGTCGAGCAGCCCACCAAGTTCGAGCTGGTCATCAACCTCAAGACCGCCAAAGCGCTCGGCCTGACGATCCCGCAGTCGCTGCTGGGGCGGGCGGATGAGGTGATTCAATAGTGCGGTAGAATCCCGCACAGGAGGATCCGGGCCATGGCACACGCGAAAGTGAACGAGCTCCGCGCTCGCAGCGACAAGGCGTGGGCGCAGGTGAGAGCGCAGATCCAGGGCATGGAGCCGCACCTCGACAAGAGCGACGCCCCGGGACAGTGGACGGCCCGCGAGGTCCTCTGCCACATGCTCTTCGAGCCGGGATGGAAGCCCGTGCCGCTGCTCAAATCCTTCGCCCACCAGAACCTGCCCGTGATCGACATCAAGCCAAGCGAGACCGACGTCAGCGGCGAGCGCAAGACGATGACCCTCAAGCAGTTCGCGGACGCCCTCGACACCCAGCGGCGCGAGGTGATGGCCTATCTCGACGGGCTCAGCGAGGCAGAGCTCGGCCGCAAGTCGCGCATCCCGCTCTTCAAGGAGATCATGGGCACCGACGAGGTCGACATCCCGACCTACGTCGGCGCGCTCTTCGAGTACCACTGGAACGACCACGCGGGACAGCTCGCCAAGATCCGCAAAGCAGCCGGTCTACCCGACGCGAAGTAAGAGCAATCACAGTTGTTCAGGGCTCGCGCCGATAGTACCAGCGGTGGAGCCGGGCCGGCGGGACCCCGACCATGTAGAGGAAGCGGAGGGCCCACATCAGCAGGATGGTCCTGACGGCGCCCTCCCGCTCCCACTTCCTGGCCGAGGTCGTCACGGTGAGGCGCAGGGCTGCCAGTCGCCCCAGCCGCTTGAGGCGCCGGCAGAGCTCGACGTCCTCCATCAGCGGCATGTCCGGATAGCCCCCCAAGGCGTCGAAGACCTCCCGGCGGACGAAGATGGCCTGGTCGCCCGTCGAGATGCCGCTCCACCGGGAGCGTTGGTTCATGAACCAGGCGATCATCCGGAACACGCGCCGCCGGTTGTCGAAGCGGACGTCGAAGCGCCCCGCGACGACGCCTGGGGCGCTTGCCGTGGTTTCCGCGGCGGCGAGCGCGCCGTCGGGCAGCCGCGTGTCGGCGTGGAGGAAGAGCAGGACGTCGCCGCGCGCAGCGCGCGCCCCCGCGTTCATCTGGCGCGCGCGCCCGCGGGGGCTCGCGAGCAGGCGGACCCGCGGGGAGCGCGCCGCGATGGCGGCCGTCGCGTCCGTGCTGCCGCCATCCACAAGGATGATCTCGGCGCCGGGGAAGCGTGCCACGAGATCGGGCAGCAGCCACTCGAGGTTGGGCGCCTCGTTGAGGGCGGGGATGACGATGCTGATCAGGAGGCGGGCCGGCGCCGGAGCCTCAGGGGCTCCGCGCAGTGTCGTTGAGACTCCAGTCGTAGTCGAGGTAGGACAATCCCGCGTCGGTGAGCGCGCCCAGTTGGGCGGCGACGCCCGGGCTCGACTTGGCGCGGATGAAGGCCGCCACGCCTCCCGAGGCCGCGAAATCCCCGGCGAACCACTTGAAGATGGACGACGCGCGGGCCGTCCTGCCATCGGCGCCGGGCTGGAGCCCCTTGGTCGCATTCGACAGGAACGCGGCCGCCTGCTGGTCGAGCTGGGCGTCGAGCCGCGTCGCGTCGAAGGGCTCAGCACGGAGATCGGGGCACGACAGCGACGCGCAGGCGATGGCGAAGTGCACGCGCGGCTCCTTGAACGTCTTGCGCAGGATGCCGTGCTCGATGTCATCGAGGGAATAGACCGTTCGCGCGACAGTGCCGACCTTCTTCTTCCAGATGGATGACAGCAGGCTGCCGCCGTCCTTGATGCTCTTCGTCGGGTACTGGTCGAGCACGGCCTTGATCGCGGCGAGGTTGTAGGCGTTGGCCCAGAAGGCGATCCGCTCGGCGTCACTCGTGAGGGCATCCGGCCGGGACTCGGCCAGCGCGTTGAGAGCCTGGGCGTAGGCGGGATCGGCCTTGACGGCCCGGTAGTCCACGAGGGCGAGCTTGATGCCGCTTACCGTTCCCGGCCTGACGTGCGCCTTCAGCAGCCTCGCGTAGGCGTCATTCTCACCAGCGTAAGCGGGGCCCGCGGCAGCGGCGGGCAGCGCGACGCCCAGGAGAGCCGCGATGACCGCGGCCTTCAAGAGATCGCCCGCCAGCTTGCTCCGGCGCTGGAGCCAGCGCGGAATCAGCGAGATCAGCACCAGCAGCACACCCGCGATCGCGAGGTAGGCCAGCGTCCGCTTGACGTCGCCGCGCCCGTCGCTGAGCGCGCCGCCCGCGAAGGTGAAGGCCGCGGTGCCCGGCAGCATGCAGATGGACGAGGTGATGAGGTAGGGCCAGAAGCCGATGCGCGTGATGCCGTAGGCGTAGTTCTGGAGGTTGAACGGGAAGATCGGGACGAGCCGCGTCAGCATCACGATGCGCCAGCCGTGCCCGGCCACCTGCCCGTCCATCCTGGCGATGCGCGGGCTTGCCTGGACCCAGCGCTCCACCGTGCTGCGCACGGCATAGCGCGCAACGAGGAAGGCCAGCCCCGCGCCGATCGTGGCCCCGATCCAGACGTAGAGCGTGCCCCACAGCGACCCGAAGGCGACGCCACCCAGCACCGTGATGGGCAGTCCAGGCACGAAGAAGACCGTGGCGAGGATGTACCCCGTGATGAAGACCGCGGGCGCCAGCGCGCCGTAGCCCTCGATCCACTGCTTGAGCCGGGCGACGTTCTCGAGGCGGATCATGTCGTCCAGCCCGAACGCGCGCGCCGCCACGATGCCGGCCGCGACCAGCAGCAGGGCGAGAACCGGACGGACCCAGCCGCGCCTCATCGTGACCACCTCAGCCACGCGGCGAAGAGCCTCTTGACCTTGGGCGTGAGCCGCGTGCGGTTGAACATATCGCCGACCTGGCGGATGGCCTCGGCCTGCGTCGGGTACGGGTGGATGACGGAGGCGAGGCGCCCGAGCCCGATGCCGGCCGTCATGGCGAGGGTCAGCTCGTTGATCATCTCGCCCGCGTGCCGGGCCACGATGGTGGCGCCGACGATCTTGTCGCCGCCCTTCCGCACGTGCACCTTGACGAAGCCGTCCTCCTCGCCGTCGGCGACGGCGCGATCCACCTCGGAGAACGGCCGGAGGTACGTGTCGATCGGAATGCCGCGCTTCTCCGCGTCGCGCTCGTAGAGGCCGACGTGGGCGATCTCCGGGTCCGTGTAGGTGCACCACGGGATGGTCAGCGCCGACAGCGTCTTGCGCCCGAGGAAGAGCGCGTTCTGGATCACGACCCGCGCCGCGAAGTCGGCTGCGTGGGTGAACTTCTCGCTCATGCAGATGTCGCCCGCGGCGTAGATCCGCGGGTTCGAGGTCCGCAGGCGGTCGTTGACCGTGACGCCGGCCTTCCGGTCGTAGGCGACGCCCGCCGCCTCGAGGCCGAGGTCGTCCACGTTGGGCCCGCGGCCGGCGCCCACCAGGATCGCGTCGACCACGACCCGCAGGGGCCCGCGCGGCGTGTCGCAGTGAAGCACCTTGCCGTCAGCGCCGAGTTCGACACGGGTGAGCCTCGCGTCGAGGGCGAGGTGAATGCCCTCGTCGACGAAGGCGCGCTGGACGATCCCGGCGGCGTCGGCGTCCTCCCGGTTCAGGATGTGACCACCGGAGTGGAACAGCGTTACGTCGGAGCCCAGCCGCCTGAAGGCCTGCGCCAGCTCGCAGCCGATCGGACCGGCGCCGATGACCGCCAGGCGGCGCGGACGCTCCGTCAGCTCGAACACGGTCTCGTTGGTGAGGAAGCCCGCTTCGGCGAGCCCGGGGACCATTGGAAGATGCGCGCGGGCCCCCGCCGCGATGACCGCCTTCTTGAAGCGGAGAGTTGTGCCGTTGACCTCCACGGTGTCGGGCCCGGTGAAGCGCCCGTCGCCGAGGAAGACGTCCACGCCGAGCCCGGTGAAGCGCTCGGCGGAGTCGTGGCGGCTGATTCGCGCGCGAATCCAGCGCATGCGCTCCATCACCGCGCCGAAGTCGGGCTCGACGGTTCCTGTCACGTTGATGCCGAGCGCACCGGCCGCGCGGATATCACCGACGGCCCTCGAGGATCGGATGACGCACTTCGAGGGCACGCAGCCGACGTTGAGACAGTCGCCGCCCAGGAGGTGCCGCTCGATGAGCGCCACGCGCGCGCCGAGGCCGGCCGCGCCCGCGGCCGTTACCAGCCCGGCGGTGCCGCCGCCGATGACGACCAGGTTGTAGCGCGGCGCCGGGTTGGGCTGCCGCCAGTCCGGCGGGTGGACATTCGCCACCAGCTCGGCATTGTGGGTATCGTTGGGAAGCACGTCCACCGCCATCTGCGGAACCCGCCTCAGAACTTGCCGCGTGAGCGTTCTCTGGACGGGAGGTTCTCGAGGCAGGTCGTCCACCAGCCGGTCCGCACGGTCTCGGCGAACTCGGCCGGCAGGCCTTCCTGCTCGATCTGGCGGGCCAGCGTCTCGAAGTCGTAGTGCACGGGGATGAACTCGACCGAGAGGTCGGGCCCGGCGGTCAGCACCGTGTACCAGACGTTGCTCGATCCGTCGTTCTCCGGTCGCCCGATCACGCCCACGTTGACGGCGTGCTTCCCCTCGGGCAGGGGCCGATGCCACTTGATCCCCGTGTGCGTGCAGGCGAGCACGTCGGCCTCCGCCTGACCCAGGAAGCGTTTGAGCAGGCCCGTCGGCGTCGCCGACTCCCAGAGGAACTCGTTGATGACCCTCGGAGACCCGTGGCACATGAGCACCCGGTGGCCGCCCAGGCGTATGCGCCTGTGCCCCGGCAGGGCGCCGAGCCACGCCTTGTTTTCGGTCGACGTGTTGGCGAACGTGTACTCGTAGCTGATGCGCGCGAAGTGATTGTCGCGCGGGTCGGTATAGCCGCAGCCGCAATCGGTCTTGCCCTGCGCCAGCGACTCGTCGTAGTTGCCCTGGATCGCGAGGACGCGCTGGTCCTTGAGCAAGGAGAACACGCGGTCGGGATGAGGCCCGAAGCCGCCCATGTCTCCGAGGCAGAACACCGCTTCCACGTCGCGCCGCCTCGCGTCTTGGAGCGTCGCGTGGAGAGCCAACGCGTTGTTGTACACGCCGCCGAACAGCGCGACGCGCCGGTACTCGGCTAGCCGTTCTTGCACGTCATCCCCGTCTCGTGACAGGTGACACAGGAAGGATGGTAGAGGGGGGCGTCGCGGAACGAGGCTTCGAGCCCGCCGTCCGAGAGCTTGGCGCCGGGCAGGCCCGCCAGGATCGGGCAGACATAGACGCCGCCGTCGGCGACCACGCGGGACTCAGAGCACTGGAGCCTCCCGCGGTCGAAGCCCTCGAGATCCTCGTCGGTGAGGCGGCGCCCGCCGCCGCGGCTCGAGCGCCCGAGGGCGAAGACCGGCATGATCTTCACGCGCGGCTTCTCGATGCCAAGGCCCGCGAGGAACCCGCGGAAGCGCTCGTACATCCCCCGCCCGCCCGCGTGCTCGTGGCTTGTGATCTCGGTCGCGGTCACGATGGGAAGGAGCCCGCGCTCGTGCAGGAGCTGGATCGCGCGCACGGCCTTGTCGAAGGCGCCGGCTCCGCGGACCCTGTCGTTCTTCTCCGGGTCGGTGTCGTCGAGGCTCACGCGGATCTCGAGCGAGTAGGCGGCGGCCCGGGCCAACGCGGCGAGCCGGTCGGCCATGTCCTCGTCGATGAGCGTGCCGTTGGTGAGGACCGTCGTCGGCGCCACCGCGAGCGCGTCGGCCAGGAGTCCCACGATCTCTCCGTGGAGGAGCGGTTCGCCGCCCGTGAAGTAGATCTCCTTGACGCCGAGTAGGTCGGCCTCCCGCATGGCCTCGCGGGCCACTTCCGGCGCGATGGGCTTGAGCCAGGGGTCGTCGGGGCCGGAGGCGTTAATGCAGTGGGTGCACTCGAGGTTGCACCAGGTCCCGGTGATCTGGATCCAGAGCGCCGAGAGGCGGAGGAAGGGCACGACCGGCGCGTGCCCGGCGCCGGGCTCGTGGACCACCAAAGGCAGGCTCATACGGCTCGACATGGTCGCTGTCGTCACGCTCCCGGCTGTAGTGTGCCGGCTGGCCCGGCCGGATTGTCACAACCCCGTGAAATCAGGGGAATATGCTCTCGGGCATGAAGGCGGAGACGATCCAGTTGGGCGCGTCCACAATCTCGCTGATCTTCAGATCGGCTGCCACGCTGCATATGATATAGGCCTCCTCCCTGGAGAAACCGCGCTCCCTCACCAGGTGGTCGATCATGTGGCGGATGGCCCGCTGCGCGGCCGCGAAGAGATCGGGGCCGTGGGCCGTCGTCGCGAACCAGGGCGCGGTGTTGGTCCCCGCGGCGACCCCGCGGGTCGTGCGGAGCTGGGGCTCCTCGAGGCGGCGGCCTTTCTCGAGGCCGAAGCGGAGCGTGGCCCGCGCGCGCATCTCGACGGCGGTGACGCACACCTCGCCGTCGCCCTGCGCGGCATGCCCGTCGCCCACGCTGAAGAGCGCGCCCGGCACCCACACGGGCAGGTAGAGCGTCGCGCCGCGCGTGAGCTGCTTGATGTCCATGTTGCCGCCGTTCTTCCGGGGCGGCATGGTGCTGTGCCCGCCGGGCTCGTCGAGCGCCGTGCCCATGACGCCGGGGAACGCCTCGATGGGCACGGCGACGCGACGGTCCATGCGCGCGTACGTGCCATCGGAGAGATCCCAGATCTGAAGAAACGGCTTCGAGAAATCCGACTCGGGCAGGAGCCCGCGCCCGGGACGGATCGCCGTCCAGCCGAAGTCGGCGTCGGGCCTCACGTCGAGGATCTCGATCACCAGCACGTCGCCGGGCTCGGCGCCCTTGACGCGTACGGGACCCGTCAAGGGATGTCCGCGGAAAGGCCCGCGGTTGATCACGTCGGTGTGGGTGGACGCCCGCGAGTAGAAGCCGTCGGCGGCGTCTCGCGTCTGGAAGATCACCGTGTCGCCGGGCTCGATCTCGAGCCGGGGCGCGATGGCGTTGTTCCACTCGTAGTGCACCTGCTCCGCGTCGAGCTCGGGCATACTGGCGCCTGATGGCATGGGTCTGCTACCTCCTCGAGTGCGCCGACGGCACGCTGTACACCGGTATCTCGAACGACCTACCCCGCCGCCTCGGCCAGCACGCCCGCGGGGTCGCGTCGAAGTATACACGGAGCCGGCTGCCCGTCAGGCTGAGGTGGTGCCAGCGGCACCGGGACCGCTCCGCCGCCCTCCGGCGCGAAGCGGCGATCAAGCGGCTGCCGCGCGCCGAGAAGCTGGCCCTTGCCGGCCGGGGGGCGCCGCGGCGATTGCCCCGCGGACAGCGCTGGTGTAGACTCCGGCGCATGGCAAACAAGAAGACAGCTCCGAAGAAGGCCGCGAAGAAGCCGGCAGCGAAGAAGGCGTCGGCCCGGAAGCCGGCGGCGAAGGCCTCGTCTCGCAAGGCCACCGCCTACACGCCGAAGCCCGTCGAAGGCATCGGCTGGGCGCCCTTCCGCTACTCCCGCCCGCTCATCTAGGGGCAGGCCGCCGATAAGGGCCCAGCTGCTTCGTTGGCGCCCTCGGCCGCAGGCTCAACGTACAGGAGTACGCCTCGCCTGCGGCCCTTCGGGCGCCGCCTTGCATCTGGACCCTTCTCGCCGGCCTGCGCAGCGGACCGGTCGGTCGCACGGCTCTTCCCGGCGGGGTATGGTGTGCGCCTATGACCGAGCGCGCATACCGCCTCGTCGTGTTCGCCTGCGCCGTCGCGACCTGGGTCGCGACGGCGTCCGGCTGCTCCACGCTCGAGCGGACCCGCGGCAACTGGTGGCAGCTCTCGCGAGAGCCGTCGGGCCAGGCGCCCGATCCGGCGACCACGCCCGAGGCGGTGGTGCAGGTCTACGCCGCGCGCACCGTCGGCTGGCGCGGCCTCCTGGCCGTGCACACATGGATCGCCGTCAAGCAGAGCGGCGCCTCCTCCTACACGCGCTACGAGGTGATGGGCTGGGGCGTGAGCCGCGGCGCGCCGGCCCTGCGCGTCAACCGAACCGGCCCAGACAACCACTGGTTCGGGAGCCGGCCCGATCTTCTCGTGGATCTCCGCGGCCCCGGCGTGGACGCGATCATCGAGAAGGTCCAGGCCGCGGTCAGCACCTATCCCTACGCCGCGTCGTACCGGACCTGGCCAGGCCCCAACAGCAACACCTTCACCGCCTTCGTCGCGCGCGAGGTGCCGGAGCTCCGGCTGAACCTGCCGCCGACGGCCATCGGCAAGGACTACCTCGCCGACGGCGCTCCCACCGGGATGGCCCCGAGCGGCACAGGCGTCCAGCTCTCGGCGCTGGGCCTGCTGGGAGTCATGGTCGCCTGGGATGAAGGGCTCGAGGTCAACGTGCTCGGGCTCACCTTCGGCCTCGACCTGAAGCGGCCCGCTCTGAAGCTCCCCGCAGTCGGCAGAGTCGGATTGCCTTAGCCGCCTGACGGGCGGCGGCTGACAAAGTTAATGCCCTTGGTGGTCATGACGATCTCGCCGTGCTGGTTCACCACCTCCATCAGCGAGCGGACGATGCCGCGGTCGGGCTTGCTGCGCGACGCCGCGGTCTCCAGCACGGTGAGCCGCACGGTGAGCGTGTCGCCGGGTCGCACGGGCTTGAGCCAGCGCAGCTCGTCGATCCCGGGTGAACCCAGGCCCGCCGTGTCCTTGAGGTAGCCGTCGTAGAAGATGCGCATCAGCACGCTGCCGGTCAGCCAGCCGCTGGCGATGAGCCCGCCCCAGATGCTGGCCTCCGCCGCCTTCTCGTCGGTGTGGAAGGGCTGCGGGTCGAACTCGCGCGCGAATGCGACCATGCGGTCCTTCTCCATGGTCCGACTGCCGAGCTCGACAACGTCGCCTTCCTTGATGTCCTCCCAGTAACGCACGGATCGTCTCCTCTCTCGTGGTTGCGGCAGAGCCCCCGGCCGCCCGGCCCCCGTATCTTACACGCGCGGAGGCGCGACACCGATAGAACGCCGCCATGTACAGCAGGCTTCCGCGGAGCTGGAGGCTCGTGGCGGCTCGGGGCGTCCTGGCGATCCTCTTCGGGTTCTTCGCGCTGACACGGCCCGGGGTCGCGCTGCCCACCCTCGTGTTGGGCCTCGGCGTGGCCGTGCTCCCGGCCCTCGACCTGCTGGTGGGCGCGTCCTCGCTCTGCTTCGGGCTGCTCCTGGCGGTCGTGTCGCTCCGGCTGCGGACGCGATGGCTCACCCACGCCGCGCGCAGCCCGCGCCTAGCCCGACCTCGGCAGACGTGCAGGCTGCTCGAAAGCCGGGGAGAGGCGGATCGAGCGGGCGACCCACCGAGGTTGTATGATCGGGGGAGCATTCAGTCACAGCGCCACAAGGAGGCCAGGTCCATGATGACGGGCAGCCAGTACATCGAGAGCCTTCGCGAGCTGAAGACCGAGGTTTACTTCATGGGCGAGCGGGTGGCCTCCGTCGTCGACCACCCTGGGATCCGCCCCCACATCAATGCGGCCGCCGTCACGTACGACCTCGCCCACGACGCCGCTCAGGGCGATCTCGCGCGCGCCACCTCGCACATCACGGGCCGCCCCATCAACCGATGGACCCACGTCCCGCGTAGCCAGGGCGACCTCGTCAAGAAGGTCAAGATGATGCGCGCGGCAGGTCGCATCACCGGCACCTGCTTCCAGCGCTGCGTCGGCATGGACGCGCTCATCACCCTCTACAGCGTCACGCACGACATCGACCGGAAGCACGGCACGTCCTACCACGAGCGCTTCCGGGCCTTCCTCACCGACACGCAGGACCGCGATCTCATGACCGGCGGCGCGATGACCGACCCCAAGGGCGACCGCTCCAAGCGCCCCCACGAGCAGCACGACCCCGATCTCTTCGTGCGCGTGGTCGAGCGGCGGGAGGACGGCATCGTCGTGCGCGGCGCGAAGATGCACCAGACCGGCGCCGTCAACTCCCACCAGTTCGTCGTGCTGCCGGGCCAGGGGCTCGGCGCCGAGGACGCGGACTACGCCGTGGCCTTTGCCGTCCCGGCGGACGCGTCGGGGGTGATCCAGGTCTTCGGCCGCCAGGTCAACGACAGCCGGAAGTGGGAGGGCAAGATCGACCAGGGCAACGCCACCTACGGCGTGGTCGGGGGCGAGGCACTGGTGATCTTCGACGACGTCTTCGTCCCGAAGGAGCGCGTCTTCATGCTGGGCGAGGCGGAGTTCGCCGGCACGCTCGTCGAGCGCTTCACCTCCTACCACCGCCAGAACTACGGCGGCTGCAAGAGCGGCAACCTGGACGTCCTCATCGGCGCCACCGCCGCCCTCGCCGACATCCAGGGCACCGCCAAGGCCGCCCACGTGCGCGACAAGCTCGCCGAGATGGCTCACCTCGCCGAGACCATGTACTCGGGCGCCATCGCGTGCAGCTACGAGTGCTCGACGCTGGACTGCGGCACGATGATGGTCGAGCCGCTGCTCGCGAACAGCGCCAAGCTCAACACCGCCCGCTACTACCCCGAGGTCACGCGGCTCGCCCAGGACATCGGGGGCGGCTTCCTGGCCACCATGGTCTCGGAGCGTGAGCTGGACAATCCGCGGGTCGCCGGGTTCGTCCGCAAGTTCTACCAGACCCGGCCGGACGTCCCGGCCGAGGACCGGCTCCGGCTCGGCCGTCTCATCGAGAACATGACCGGGGCCACGCCCATCGTGGAGTGCATGCACGGCGCCGGCTCCCCCCAGGCCCAGAAGGTCGTCCTGCAGCGGACCGTGGACTGGCCCGCCCGCCGGAAGCTGGCGTCCCGCATCGCGGGCACCACGAAAGCCTGATGACACACGAGTTTGACGGAGGGAGATACGAGAAAGCATCCGACCACCAGAAGGAGTGGGGAACGAAGCTCATCTCGGAACTCGATCTACAGGGAACCGAGTGCGTTCTCGATCTTGGATGTGGCGACGGCACGCTCACCGTCCAGATTGCGGAGCTTCTTCCTCAAGGTGAGGTTGTCGGCATCGATGCTTCGCAGGGGATGATTGATGCCGCTCTCCCGAAGGCCCGGGATAACCTGCGGTTCTTCCTGATGGACATCAATGAGCTGGACTTCTCCGAGCGATTCGACGTTGTCATCTCGAACGCCACACTTCACTGGATCAAGGACCACAAGCGCTTGCTTGAGAACGTCTCCCGGGCCCTTCGTGCCGGCGGCCGTCTTCGCTTGAACTTCGCCGGAGATGGGAACTGCTCCCGCTTCTTCAAAGTGATCCGAGAAGCGATGGTGTTGGAGGAATTCACAACCTGCTTCGCCGATTTCGAATGGCCCTGGTACATGCCTTCCATTGATGGGTATCGGGCGTTGGTCGAGTCCGGCGGGCTGCAGGATGCGCAAGTGTGGGGAGAAAATGCTGACAGGTACTTTCCCGATAAGGAAGCGATGATACGGTGGATTGATCAGCCCAGCCTCGTGCCCTTTCTTGCACATGTTCCCGCGCCGGACAAGGGTGCCTTCCGCGGATTCGTTGTGGGTAGGATGGTCGAGGAAACGACGCAAGAGGACGGCAGGTGCTTCGAGACCTTCCGTCGCATTAACGTCTCGGCAACGAAATGAGGCTACAGGCCGCTACGCTCGGCGAGTTCCGCGGCCGAGCGCGCGAGCGCTTCGACCCGCGGGGCCATGGCGCCGAACCGCTCGTCCTTCGTCTGGCCCCGCTTCCAGCGGATGTAGATCTGCTGGACGACGACCGCGGTCTTGTAGAGCGCGAAGACCTCGTACCAGGCGATCGTCGAGACGTCGCGGCCGGTTCGCGCGGCGTAGCGCTCGACGAGCTCCCCGCGCGTCAGCCACCCCGGGAGCGACGTGAGCAGCGGGGCGCCCTCACGCGCGTACGGCTCGCCTTCCTCCGTCCAGTAGCAGAGGAACGTGCCCAGGTCCACGAGGGGATCGCCGAGCGTGCACAACTCCCAGTCGAGCACCGCCACGACCGTGCCCGGGTCGGCCGGGTCGAGCATCACGTTGTCGAGCTTCCAGTCGTTGTGGACGAGCGTCGCGGCGCCGGGCGCGGGCAGTCGGTCGCCGAGCCAGCGCGCGACGTCGGTGATCTCCGTCACCTCGCGGTCCTTGGCCCGCTCCCACCGCGCGGCCCAGCCCGTGACCTGCCGCAAGACGAAGCCCTCGGGGCGCCCCAGCTCGCCGAGGCCGGCCGCCCGCCAGTCCACCGCGTGGAAGTCCGCGAGCGTGTCGATCACCGCGAGACTTGCGCGGCGCCGGACCCCACGATCACCGCCCCACTCCTTCGGCTCCAGGCCCCTGATGACCAGGCCCCGGCGGCGCTCCATCACGTAGAACGGCGCGCTGATGACCGTCGGGTCGTCGCAGTAGACGAACGGGCGGGGCGCCGGCCGGAACACGGGCCAGAGCGCCCTGAGGGCGCGGTACTCGCGCCCCATGTCGTGCGCCGTGGGCACGAGCGGCCCGAGCGGCGGGCGGCGCAGGACGTACTCGGCCCCCGGATAGCGGAGGAGATAGGTCAGGTTCGAGTGGCCGCCGGGGAACTGCTCGACCTCGAGTGGGCCACCGGTCGCAGGAAGCTTGTCCTCGAGGAAGCGTTCGAGCGCCGCAACGGCGAAGCACTCGTCTGGGCGGACGGGGGCGGTGTCCTTCACGCGAAATCTCGCTAGTTGATCCGCTTTTCGCGGCCCTTCCACTCCTTGTCGCGCAGGACGAACTTCTGGACCTTGCCGGTCGAGGTCTTCGGCAACTCCCCGAACTCGATCGCCGCCGGCGCCTTGAAATGCGCGATGTGCTGCTTGCAGAATTCGATGATGTCCTTCTCGGTCGCCTGCTGGTTCGGCTTGAGCGTGACGAAGGCCTTGGGCCGCTCGCCCCACTTCTCGTCGGGGATCGCGACCACGGCGCACTCCATCACGGCCGGGTGCTTCGCCACGCACTGCTCTACCTCGATCGTCGAGATGTTCTCGCCGCCCGAGATGATGATGTCTTTCTTCCGGTCCCGCAGCTCGATGTAGCCGTCGGGGTGCCATACCCCGATGTCCCCCGAGTGGAACCAGCCGCCGCGGAAGGCCTCCGCCGTCGCCTCCGGCTGCTCGAAGTACCCTTTGGCGCAGTTGTTGCCGACCATCACCACCTCACCCAGCGTCTCGCCGTCCCGGGGCACGTCGTTCATCTCCTCGTCCACCACGCGGACCAGGTCGAAGATCGCGTAGCCCTGCCCCTGCCGCGCAGCCAGCGCCGCCTGCTTCTCGGCGGGCAGGCTGTCCCACTCGGTGTGCCAGGCGCACACCGTGTGCGGCCCGTAGGTCTCCGTCAGCCCGTAGACGTGCACCGGGCGGAAGTTCAGCTCCTTCAACTTGCTCAAGAGCGTCGGCGAGGGCGGCGCGCCGGCGACCGTGACCGTGACCGGGCGCGCGAGGCGGTGGGCCTTGGGGTCGTTGACCACGCCGATCTGCACGGTCGGCGCTCCGTTGTAATGGGTGATGCCCTCGGACTCGAGCAGGTCCCAGATGCGCGCGGACTCGACGCGGCGGAGGCAGACATGCGTGCCCGCGACCGCTGTCACGGCCCACGTGAAGCACCAGCCGTTGCAGTGGAACATCGGCAGCGTCCAGAGGTACTTCGTCTCGAAGTTCATCCCCGTCTCGAGAATCTCGCCCATCGCGTTGACCCAGGCGCCGCGGTGCGCATACATCACGCCCTTGGGCCGACCCGTGGTGCCGGAGGTGTAGTTGATGGAGATGGTCTCCTCCTCGTCCTCGAGCACGGGCTCGACGGCGCCGGGCGAGCCCGTGACGAGGAAGTCCTCGTAGGGGTCGCCGGCCGCTCCCGTGTCGTCCACGCGCACGACCTTGAGCGCGGAGAGGTCCAAGGGCTTGGTCACGGGCTCGAACTCGGCGTCGACGAACAGGAACTTCGAGCCCGAGTGGTTGAGGATGTAGCCGATCTCGTCCGAGGAGAGCCGGATGTTGATCGCGACCAGGATGCCACCCGCCAGCGGGATCCCATAGTGCGCCTCGAGCATGGCCGGAATGTTCGGGCAGATGAACGCGACTCGGTCATCCTTCTTCAGGCCGGCCTTGCGGAGCGCGGAGGCCAGGCGGTTCACGCGCTCCTCGAACTGCCGGTACGTGTAGTGCCGGGCGCCATGAATGACGGCCGTCTTGTCCGGAAAGACGTAGGCGCTTCGCTCCAGGAAGCTCACGGGCGTGAGCTCGGTCCGGTACACATCGCGATGCTTCATTCCAGAGCCTCCACAGTTAATCCCATTGGGGTGCGCGCAAGACTATGGCAACGGCTTGATCGTGTCAAATCCTGAGCCGCGGCCTTACAGAACTGTTACGTTGTCGCATCCTAGCCCACGGGCTCCTTTCGGAGACGCTCGACGATCCACATCCTCATCAGAGTTTGATAGGGGATTCCGTGATAGTGAGCGGCAGCTTTTAGCGCTCGGACTCTCGATGGCTCCATGCGCAGCGTAAGATTCAGCTTCCTCTCCTTGACCTGCTGACGAAATTGTGGCGATACGCGCACTTTGGTCGCGTTCGTCTGATGAAGGTATTCTCCGGGAGAAGCCTTCTCCCAGAACATTCGCTCCTCGTTGTCTGTCCGGAATGCAGGGATCTTCTTCTTCAGCGTCTTGGGCCGAGGCATACCCTACCTCCTATGGCGCATGTAAAACGCTCGCGTCGCAGAGTCCATATCCATCGCCGTGATGCAGCGCGCACGGCTTCTCCCGCGGGGGGACAGCACCACGAACAGAAACCGGCCGGCCTCCGTCTGGCCCAGTGCGTATAGGCTCTTTCGCCCTGTCACTGGATGCTGACGCCCTCGACGCCAGACCGGCCTGAGCGCAACTACCTCTTCGACCTCGTCTGGGCTTACTCCATGCCGGGCGATGTGCTCAATGTCCGCATCCGACCAGAGGATCTCAACGATTTCCACCAGGAACTCCAGGGGGAGCATAATCGTACTGCACATGCATTGTCAATGCAGCCGTCAGCCGGTGGCGCCCCGGCGATTTGACTGCTCGGACGCCCTCTGGCAGGATCAGTCCGAGATGGGACGGGTGTTTTCCGCGCTGTGGTAAGGGTGGAATGTAATTCAGGCCCGTGTGAAGAGGCAATCCGCGTGCCACGAGGAACGATCGGCGGATCCTCGCGACTTCAGCCGCTTGGCGCACCCGCCGCGGCGACGACCGGTACGGTTCGTCGCATTCCAGCGCACCGGACGTGGCGGAACGTTACACGAGCGCCGATGGGAGATCGCTGGATCGACGCTATTCGGCTCTGGACTCGGTCAAGGGAACGCAGGCCGCTGGAGCAATCCGTATGCTGACGCGCTCGTCGATCTGCGCGCGCGGCCGTGAGGGCCCCCCGGGCGCCCGCCTCTCTTTGGGTCACACGTGTTTTGAGGGCGATCACGGCCTTGCGGGAGGCATCCTCGTGGGGCAAGATTGGCGGGCCGAGGCGCACGCCTCGCCAACCCAGGAGGGAACCCGCATGCGCGTCGGCATGGCCGCCGTCTTTCAGAACCCCGGCAGGGCCAAGAGCGACTTCGACGTCTACCGTGACGACCTCCGGCTCGCCGATCTCTGCGATCGGGCGGCCGAATGACCTGGGGCTGGGGCGCGGCGCGGGCAAGGTCGAGTTCGAGGGCCTGCGCGTGCCCATGGACGAGAGCCGCGAGCGCTTCGTGGAATATGCGCGGATGCTGCTCGAAGGCCTCGAGAAGGGCTACTGCGAGTTCGACGGGCAGTTCGTCAGCCAGCCGCGCGCCGACATCCACCCAGCGCCCTTCAAGACCTTCCACGGCCGCACCTACGCCGCGGCCGTGTCGCCCGAGTCGGTGAAGATCATGGCGGAATTGGGCGTGGGCATTCTCATCATCCCGCAGAAGCCGTGGCCCGAGGTCGCCAAGGAACTCGTCGAGTACCACGCGCTGTACCGGCAGATCAACGGGGTCGAGCCGCCGCCGCCGATCTCGGCGGGATGGACCTTCTGTGACCCCGATCCGCAGCGCGCGCGGGAGCAGGCCAGGCGGTGGATCGGCGGCTACTTCCACACCGTGCTCGACCACTACCAGTTCGGCGGTGACCACATGGCGAAAACCAAGGGCTACGAGTACTACGCCAAGATGGCCGACAAATTCCAGACGTACGGCGACGAGAAGGTCATCGACTTCTTCGTGGACCTCCAGGTATGGGGCACGCCCGAACAGTGCTACGAGAAGATCCTCGACATCCGACGCCGCGTCGGCAACGACCACTTCGTCGGCGTCTTCTCCTACGCGGGCATGCCGACCGGCGAGGCCGAGCGCAACATGCGCCTGTTCGCGAAGGAAGTCATGCCCGCGCTCCAAAAGCTCGAGAGCCAGGCTGCCACGTGACGACACCGCTGTCCGTCTACCTGCCCTTCAACCGCGAGGTGCTGGGCGCCGACTTCGAGCCCGCCAAGCGCGGCGGCGGTCCGCCCGAGGCGCGCGGGCTCTGGCTGCTCGTCCAGGACCAGCAGCTGGTCGTCGCGCCCGATGGCAGCGCGCTCCGCCTGCCCGAGGGCGCCCTGCCGGCCGGGCTCGAGTCGGCAGTCAAGGAGCCGTTCTGGCTCGGCACGCTGCGGGGCGCGCCCTGCTTCGCCGCCGAGCTCCCGAAGGACGCAGCCATTCCGGAGGGCATGACGCGCGAGACGCTCCTCCCCATGCGCGGTACGAAGCTGCCTGACGACCTCTTGTCCCTGGGCGGCATGGCCATGCAGGCGCTGTGGTGGCAGAGTACGAGCGGCTTCTGCCCCCGCTGCGGCGAGCCGACGACGCGCATCGAGGGCGAGTGGGGCAAGCGCTGCCCGCGCTGCCGCTACGAGCACTACCCGCACCTGCACCCGGCGGTCATCATCATGGTGCGCGACATGGGGCACGATGGGGGCCGCGTGCTGCTCGCGCGCAAGGCCGAATGGGCGCCCGGCCGCTACGCGCTGGTCGCGGGCTTCGTGGACAACGGCGAATCCCTCGAGGGCTGCGTGGCGCGCGAAGTCAAGGAAGAGGTCGGCGTGGACGTGAAGGATATCCACTACGTCGGCAGCCAGAACTGGCCCTTTCCGAGCCAGATCATGCTGGGGTTCGTCGCGGAGTACGCCGGCGGCGAGATCCGCGTGGACCACTCGGAGCTGGAAGACGCGCGCTGGTTTCCCGGCGACGCCCTGCCCCACCGCCCCTCCCGCCACAGCATCGCCGGCTTCATCATGGAACACTACGCCAACCCAAGGAGATCCTGATGAGCATCCAGCGGATACAGCCCGGCAAGCGCCTGAGCGCCGCCGTCGTCCACGGCGACACCATCTACCTCGCCGGCCAGATTGCCGGCGACGCCGCGACGGACGTCAAGGGCCAGACCCAGCAGATCCTCAAGAAGTTCGACGACCTCCTGGCCGCGGCGGGCAGCAGCAAGTCCAAGCTGCTCTCGGCCACGATCTGGCTCGCCGACATGCGCTACTTCGACGACATGAACAGCGTGTGGGACGCCTGGATGGACCCGGCGAACCCGCCCGCCCGCGCGACGGTCGAAGCGAGGTTGGCCGCGCCGAAGTACTTCGTCGAGATCGCCGGAGTGGCGGCGAAGTAGGCAGGACGCGGGAGGCGGATCGCCGCCCGGCCGGGCTAGAATTCCGTGAAGTCCCGCATCGAGTCCAGGTGAGTGGCCACCTTCCGCTGGAGGAAGTGCAGGTTCCAGGACGCGAAGTGGGCCTCCTTGTAGGGCACGGGCAGCCGCCTGACGGCCGAGCCAAGCGTATAGAAGTCCCGCCGGATCTTCGCCACCCGGTGAACCAGCTCTTCCGGAGTGTAGCGGAGCGGCTTGAAGTGGCAAGAGAGCCCGGGCCATCGCTCCATGTTCTCCTCGTCGATGAGGCGGCCGTCCCCCTTGAACTGCTCGTGCACCGACGTGCCGCGAAGGGGGACCAGGATATTGAAGTAGGCCGTCTGGGCCTTGTGCTCGAACAGGAACTCGAGCGTCGCGCCAAACACGTCCTCCTCCTCCTCGTCCGATCCGAAGACGAAGTTCAGCGAATAGCTGATGTCGCGGCTGGTCAGATTGTGAATCACGTCCCCGTACTGCCTGACCCTGTTGGAGTCCTTGTTCATCGCGTGCAGGGTCTTCTGGTCGACGCTTTCCACCCCCATGTTGACGTGCAAGAGGCCCGACCTCTCGGCAAGGTTCATGAACTTCTCGTCGAGGCAGAAGTGGGCGGACATGAGCGTGGACCAGCGCACCTTGAGCGGAATGAGGGCTTCCATCAGCTCCATCGCGTGGGCCTTGTTGCCGGCGAACTGGCTGGCCGCGAAGAAGATGTGCCGGCTCCCGCAGCGCTTGATGTCGTCGACCACTTCCTCCGTGGGCCGATACCGGTAGCCGTAGTCCCCGTTCAGCCGCCTCTCGGCACAGAAGTCGCACGTGTAAGGACAACCGCGTGAGTACTGGATGACGAACGGCCTGTAGAAGACGTACTTGCGAGGGTCGAGCAGATCCCAGCGGGGGGCCGGCAGGCCGGCGAGAGACGCGGGGCGCTCCGCCTGATAGGTTTTCTTCAATCGGCCCGCCGCGGCGTCCTCCAGCATGGCGGGGAAGACCTCTTCGGCTTCGCCGATGCACACCGCGTCGGCATGCTCCGCGACCTCCGCCGCGTAGAACGTCGCATGGGGCCCGCCCATCACCACGGGAATGTTCCGGTCCCTGAATCTGGCGGCGATCTCGTATCCCCGGAGGGAGGTCACCGTCCTGATGGTGATCGCGACCACGTCCACCTCGGCGTCGTAGTCCACTTCCTGCGTCGCGTCGTCGACCAGCGTCACCTCCCACTCTTTCGGTGCAAGCGCCGCAAGGTGGGGCAGCACGGCGCCGACGAGCTTTCGCTTGCGAAGCTTGTAGGGAACCAGGGAACCGCGGAAACGATACCCGGTCGCCTGGATGATCATCAGCTTCGGCATGGACGGCGCTCCCCGACGATGTCGATGTGAACCCGCGGCCGCGGTTCTATCTTCTTCGGTCCCGGTCGATGATAAACGAGACGCCGGCGTTCCAGGCTCGCCGAAAGCGGTCGATCAACCTCGGCCGTGATGCATTCGCGCGGTTTCGATGGGGCAAATGCGCTAGGCGCGGCCGGCGAGGACCTCGAAGAAGAGATCGTAGGCTGAGGCAACCTCTCGGTAGAGTCGACCATTGTCCAGACCCTTCAGGCGAAGCGACGCGACTGAGTCGACCGTATAACGGCGGGGGGAGGGCATGGAATTACGCGCCCGCGCCC
>ORMF010733185.1_pt1 | contig 19301 bp, 24 predicted proteins | sample 1779871 | NCBI WGS metagenome assembly ORMF01 (sample SAMEA104232316, study PRJEB22302) | groundwater metagenome | biome: forest; feature: aquifer; material: groundwater | place: USA | collected 2011-08-07 | depth 5.4 m | reverse complement strand
CACTCGTAGGACTGACATTTAATCTCCCATCAGATGAAACGGTAAAGGAGGAATAATTAGAAGCATCATAGCCCAAGCGCAGTTGCTCAGTCGTTTTTAGTCCATGGATAAGAGCTGATGGCGTTGTCGTCCCAATCCCGAGTGTACCTAATTGACAGCTTCCCGACATTTAGGCTTATAATATCGTATTATTACGAAAGTTTTTATCTATGTATTAATAAGTTTTTTTATAAAAATTAAATGATTAGCAGATGTGGTAGGCGTAAACGAGAGGTACAAAGTATCGTCTTTTAAATTTGAAGGCCATTGTGGGGCATCCTAGAGGGTAAGAAATCAACTTACCAACGAAACGGGACATATAAACGTATAAATCTCATAGGGTGGCCATTGCTTGTAGGAGTATAGTAATATTGCTGAAAATTAAGCCGGAACACTTGCTCGGGGGTTTTGTTAAAAATCAAATAGATCTTTCACTTTAATTTTAAAAACTCGAGAGAGTTTATATAAGATCGGAAGGCTTACTCCCCTTTTGTACCGCTCAACAGATGATACATACGTTAGATTGACCATCAATTGCTCTGCTAGTTGTTCTTGGGTAAGATCATTGCTTCTTCTGTACCAGCGAATCTTATCTGCAAGCTGCTTATCCCTCCAATTAGGTGAACGTCGCTTAGTAGACTTTTTATGTGGTATTCCTTCCATACGCGCAAGCATGGCAGGAAATAAAACTGATTACCCCAGTCCACGGGACATAAAAAGTAATAGTTTTTCTTGACAGTATAGTCTTTTTTGTATATAATTCAAATTACGTCTTTAGGACTGAATAAATACGCCCTACGGTATGTATTTAGTTTAGGATAACAATAATTCTAAATTGTTTTGAATACAATTTAACCTCTGCCCCCAAATAACACTCATATGATTGATTATACACGCTTTAAATCGTATCTAATTGTGGAAAAGGGTATTGGGAGTATTTGTACTGATAGCTATAGCCAAACGGTAAAGCGCTTTATCAATAATACTGGTATTGAAGCACCCACAAAAGATGATGCTATCAAGTACATTATGACGTTTTATGCTTCAAACAAATCATATAGCCACATCGTTAATACTTGTCTGGCTTTGGAGCGATATTCAGAGTATCTAGGAACGCCAATAAAGCTTGGGAGGCCAAAAAAACCTAAAAAGATTATCACCGGAACACTGACTGAAACAGAGATAGCCAGGATGTTTGCTTTCTGTAGAAATATCAGGCAAAAAGCAATTCTTGGTACACTTGCCTATACCGGTATCAGAAATTTAGAACTCTGTCGCCTTTTGGTAAAAGATATTGATTTTCGAAACAATACAGTCTTTATCAAAGGTGGAAAAGGGCATAAAGACGGTCTAGTCTATGTATCCCCCGCCTGTTCAGATATTGTTAAAGAATATATACAACACTACCACAGAAAAGAAGAGCAAACACTATTTTTTTCAGTTGCAACCAATAAGAGAGACGAACTTTTGCGTACCTCAGCAGTACGCAAAATTGTTAAAAAGATTGCCAAACGAGCCGGTGTCAAAAGACGAGTATGGCCTCACCTTTTCCGCCACAGTCTGGCGATGAATATGCTTCTTAAAGGATGTGATATCTACTCAATCCGGGAACAGTTACGCCATTCATATATTGACACTACGCTTATTCCCGTTCACTCAAGCCCCCAAGTAATGCAGAATAGGTATCAGATCTTTTGTCCTAACTATATCTGGGAGGCCACGATGGATGCAGTGGTTGTTAGTAGCCCTCAATATAAACGATATCCTCAGAGGCCAATTGTCAACCAATAAGCTTTGTGATTTATGGGGTTTTCCCTAGTCTCTCAAAAAATATTCCAGAGGATTTGCCTGTTTCTTATGCAGTTTCTTTTTTAATTCTTCTCGACTTTCTCCATAGGTTTTGAGAGATCTTTTAGATATTTCTTCAAGACCCTCTTTAGTTTTTACCTTTTCCATTGGTACTGTTTCAAACGAGAATGTCACAACCGGTTTGTGGCTGTCCCCCTCCGTCTTTATATACGCAGTATAAGGTGGTAAATGAATAAGTTCATGCTCAGATATTGTGTTACCAAAATATGGCGCAAGTGTCTTCGCTCCGATTTCCTCAGCACCTACGGTGAATGATACCACTGTCCCTATATTCCCAAAGATCGCGTCCTTAATACTCTCTTTTAACTGGCCTAGTTGTTGATTTGACAATACTAATGAAAATTTGTACTTTCTTCCTTCTGAAATAATTTCCGGAATATCGTTAATTTGTGCCCTCTGAAACTCATCTATAAACATATACGTTTCTTTTCGTTCTCTCCCCTCTTGCCGTTTATACAGCCATAGTAAGAAGAATATTGCTTGCATGAGTCCCCGTGCTCCCCTACTTCCATAGACAGTCTCCGGAATAGGAAGCAGAAATGTTTTATCGCTCTGTATTGTACTCTCAAGATTGAGCATATTCCCTTCATAGACGAGTTGTAATGATGGATGGAGCAGCTGTTCTAGCCTTGTCTGTACTGCTTCGGCCACCATGTACTGTTTTGTGTGGTTTTCTAATAGCTTTGCGATATAGATGCCTACCTGTGTTTCATCATCTCTAAAAATTTCCTGCAGCATATCTAAATAATCCATTTCCTTTAGTAATAGTAACGGGAGATCATTTAAGGTTAACTGCCGTTCTCGGACAAGCTTCTCAGCCTCATCTGGTGTTAGCCCCTTTCTCGTTATAAGATATGCATAATACGCATCGGCAAATGCGATACCAATATCAAGCATCTGTTTAATCCGGTTAAACGTAGTAACGCCACCGGTATTGGTATTACCTGTTTGTTCCTGTGTTTCCTGTTGAATTATATCAAGCAGTCCTTCTCGAAGTGCTGCTTTCTCGTTATCGCTTTTTTGAAATGCAAAGAGTGGATTGATCGTAAAGATTTTTTCTTTATCTGTTGCGCTTAAATACACAAGATGCTCTTTTTCAGCTGTGATACTTACGATATCTTCAAGTAATTCTCCATGCGGATCAAATACGAAGATATTGCCTCTTTTCTTCTCAACTAAGGCTGAAATGAGTGATGTTAAGAGGGTTGATTTTCCTCTTCCTGTTTTTCCAATGACATATAAATGTCGTGCAAGGTTTTTGATGGGGAAAAACACTTTTTTTACTATTCCCTCTTGATCTTCCGCTTTCCCGATCATAATAGCTTCTTTCTTTTCATTCATAAATTCAGGGGTTGCCTCAATACTTTTTACCTGTTTTGGTGCGTAAATACTTCGTATAACGCTGGTTGGGTGAAACAGATATGAAAGTTCACTTGTCGTAATGTCACTTGTACTACTTCTTTGTAGGTATGGGATACGATCCAATAGTATGTTTGGGGAAATAAATCGATAACTACTTTTTTTGTTTGTTTCCGAGTACGCATGAAAAAGGTTATTTTCATAATTTAATGCCTGAAAAGCGGCGCCAATATTTTTGACAAGAAGTGTACTATTGCCAACAACATTTATTTTGACCTTAAACATATTTTCCCGCTGTTTTTGCTGATACATCTGCAGCTGGGTTTGTTCGTGCTCGTAGAGTTGTCGTTTGTATTTTCGTGCTTTCATGGTAATTCCATGTACCTTTTTTTGTAGTGCCTCCCGTTTATTAACCCCACGAATAATAAATTGCACACCGGCTTGCTCATCACCTTTTAATGAAGCGAGCATATGTACCACTGTTGAGAAGAACTGAGTGTCTTTGCTGATTGCGTAGGAGTCTTTTATCATGGCAACTCCATTTACATGGAGGGGTTGTATTGTTTCTAAGATATCTTTTTGTGTCATTCGTGCTTGTACAGAACCAAGTTGTGAAAATAATCGTTTTGCCTGTTCGAGAATATCTTGATTATTGCTCCCTACTTGAATTGTTATATACTCCTCTGTTTTGAAAACTTCAAAAAAGAGTTTGTCAGTTTGCGTTGAGACTGCTTTATGCAATGTTGAGAGTACGGATTGCATTTTTTCTATAAACCGTTTTTCGTCCTCTTCTTCAATCTCCGGAAATTGAAGGGTAAGAAAATATAATTGTTTATGATAGTTTCTCCGCACAAGGTAAACCAGATACAAAAGATACATGAGTACAACACAAACGAAAATTGCAACGAGAATAGATACTCCCGAGGCGTTAAGTAATGTTGTATAGCGCGAATTGATTATTGATAGATATTCCATTCCGGTTTCTCTCTGAGCAGGAGTTCTGAAAGATTATATTTTTCAAACGTATAGGGAGTGCTCAAATTTTGATGGTCAAAAGACGAAATATATATGTGCACCTTCGGGTTTGAAAATGCTTGCATAATAGTTCGTGCCCGGACATCCCTTACTTGTTTTGTGTTATTAAACGAGGAAAACAATTGCAAAATACCGGTGGGATTATAAAATAACTGCTGAATTCTTTTTTTAGTCGGAATGATGAAATAAATCGTAAAATCTGAGATTTTATTACTTGTTAATCCTTTTTCTATCAACACTGCATACTCAACAAGTTTTTGGTAGATCATTCGATATGTTTCTCGTCCGGTATCATTTTCAATGCATAATGCTCTTTGAAAAACCGATGATGTAGCTTCAGGGGTATAGATAATTAGATCCGGGGAGACAACTATATCTTTCCCAGCCCAAAAGGTTGAAATCTTACACGCGCTGATATTACTGTCGTCATAAATCTTGACAGTTTTAGTCATATCTTCAGGTTGCGTTGCGATGTAGTGCCAAACAAACATAAAATTCATATAATTATGCTCTGAGATACTTTTGCGAAGCGACGGGGTGGGTTTATAGGTATAAAGTGTTTGCTCACCCTCCCCTTTTAAGAGCGTCTGGATGACATATGCATAGCCTTTTTTTGTGAGATAGAGAAATTCTGCGCCATGCAGTGCTTTTTTCTGTACCAAAAAGTCATCTCTTTTTAAGTAAACAATCGTATTCCGTACCTTTTGGCGTTCTTTTCCTCCTTTTGCCGTTTTTTGCACGTATTCTGTTGGTAAGGAACGGAAAATATATGTCGCTAAGAGAATCCTGTTTTTTATATGTGTTACTGAGTCAATCGTTTTTCTCATTTTTTTGGGGGCAGGTAGTGGGCAGATGGATCCGTTGCATTAGTCTCTGGAAAATGCTTATTTGTCATTCATTTTGCAACGTAAAGAAAAGTATTTTCCCTGTTGCCTGCAGCAGCACTCTCTTTTTGTCTGGTTGAATTTGATAATAAGCGGCCTGACGATTTATCTGTGCTGATTTAAATGTCCCGTAATACATTGCATTATTCATTTGATACACTACATCAACCGATGATGGGGTTTCAATCATGATGTCCCCTGCAAGAATATATGTCTTTTTAGAGACAATATTGACTTCACCGACGTACAGTACCCTATCTACGTAATACACCGCTGTAATCAAATTCTGTGAGCTGTAGACCTCATGCTGCGCACCTGTTTTGGGGTTTAAGCTAATGAGCTTGTTATCCAATGGATCATTCGCTTTTGCTGTAACACAAAGAATTTCCGTCGCGCTTTTAATAAACCCTTCATCACAATGGAGATTTAAACTTTTTTTGTTGTAATAAGTAGTTGTACCATGCCAGTTATAAAGCATGTCCCCTTTCCAGTAATCAAGAGGAATATCCATTGTTTCTTTTTCTTTCTTTTGTGTTGTAAGATTTACTATCTGTGATTTCCTCTCTTCCGGTTGCACAATAATCAAATATGGATTGTGCATTCGAATCGTGTCCGGAAACTCATTTAAATAAAGTGTCTCATCAAAGAGATGGAGCTTTGGTTGTTCAAAATCTACCGTAGGATTGTTCACGGTCGTAGTTTTTGACGGGGCAAGGACAAATAACCCTAATTTACTAAGAGTAATGAGAAGATATATAACAAAAAAGAGAATAATTCCGCCTATAAATATTGCTTTCAAATGTCGTACCCTCTTTTTTGATTTTTCCTGTTGGTTATTTTCCATATGCACTCCCCCTTTTCCCACGAGTTATGAGGTAATAAGTAAGCTCAAATGTTTTTCGAATAACTAAATACGGGATGTAAAACATCATAGCGATATTGATAAGCATACCAAGTATAAATTCTGCGGCTATAAAAAAGAGTCCACTAACAACTCCGGCAAAAAGAAAGATCCCAAATGCCTGACCTAAAATAGATACAATCTGCTCTGATGTCATATATTAGTGAATATAGGCCAGCGGATCTACCGCTGTCCAATTCCCTCCTTTATTAAGTCGTACTTCATAATGCAAGTGTTCTGCCGTTGCAAATCCTGTCATACCCATAACGCCAATTGGTGTACCGGCTTGTATTTGTACGTTATTCTCAACAAGTATTTGCTTTAAATGCTTATACACTGTTTTAAGCGTCTTAGGCGTATTTACCACATTCACTGTTAATGCACCATACGAATCGGTATAGATTTCCGTTGTTCCATTTGTTGTTGCAAACATAATAGCAGCATGCACCTTCTCATATGCCTGGTTACTGACAAAATAGCTTTGCGAAGGCACAAGATCAATGCCCTCATGGATCATGCCAAAACGGCGAAAGTAATCTGGATCATGAAATCCTGCTGTTAATATACTCATTGATTGTCCACTTCCTCCAAACGGATCTACGCTTGGAATATCGACATCACCAAATCCTGGCTCCACATATCCTTTTAGTGCATCAAGAGGAATTGTCGTTGCGCTTCCTCCGGTTAAAGAACTTGCTATATGCTGCAAGAGTGACACTGGCGCAAACATAAGTCCGGTAACGGTAATAACTACTAGCGCACCAAGCACTACTCCCATCCCAACGAGTGCTAAAAGTGGTCCCTTAAAATACACTGCAATCTCTCCGGCAAAGGGAACGGGAATAAAAACTTGGACAAGTGCGGCAATGGCTCTATCAAGGAAAAATCCAACTGGGTTTTTTACTGCGACTCTTGCAGTCTGTGCTTTGCCTAGCACCCCTCCAATACTCATCCCCCACTCGCTTTCTTTGGAAACACATAGCGTTCTTCTGTTGGTAACACGAAAATATCTGCTCGCATATGCTCATTTTCTCGAAACAACACCATCTCCCCTACTCCAAGACTTCCTAATTGTTGTCGTTCTTCATCTGTCATCGGGAAAATATTCCCCATTAAAGAAAGTGTTGCGTAGGATTGTTTTAAGAGGATTTTTGTTTCAGAATTAGTCAAAATTGCTTTCCCGTACTCCCCATTTAAGAAATCCTCAACGTCTTGAGTGATCGATACCACGCCAAGGTTTCTTTTTCGAGCTTGTTTTACCATCTCTCGATAAAAAACTGCGACGTCCTTATCAATAAGAAGTTTGTGTGCTTCATCAATGAAAAGCATTCGCTTCCGATCTGACTTTTTATTTACCAGTTGCCAAATAAGTGAGGTTAATAGATACATTGCCGGGGATTTTTTCTCTGTGTCGCCAAGTGGTGAGATATCAAACACGATGAGTTCACTATCTAACTGTAATGTTCGTTTTGCATTAAAGACTCCTTGTAAACTTCCTGTATTTAACACTTCTAAATACTCAAGCATCTGACTTCCTTTGAGTTTCTTAAGAAACGTGTCAAAATTTCTCTTTTTTGATTTATAAAGGGATATTAACACCCGGTCAAGTACTGCTCCGTCGTATTTTTCTGCAGGAATAAAAAACTTGAAGAACGTTTTTAAGATCGCGATATGATCTAACACTTCTTCTTTTGTGTCAGTTTGTAATGAAAAGGGGTTAATGCCATTTTTTCGTGAGAATTGGATGACTTCTCCGCCAAGCGCTTTTGCGAAGTCAACATACTCTCCTTCAGGATCAATAATGATAATTTGCGTTCCCCGCATATACATACGAGTCGCAAGCGTCTTTGCGGTGACTGATTTTCCAGCGCCACTTACTCCTAAAATGTTAACATTTGAATTTCGCACCGTGAACGGATTGACGAATACTAACGTGTCATGATAGGCATTTATTCCCAAAAAAATGCCTTCCGGGTCATAGATTTGCTTTGTAACAAAGGGCATGAGGTAAGATGCAGCTGTGGATTGTAAAATTCTATTCTGTTTTAACGTATCGTTATTAAATGGCATCATGGTTTCAAACGCTTTTTTCTGGCCAAACCGGTATGGTGTAAAAGTAAATTCAATTGCGTCCGTAAGGTTTCTTAACTCCTTATCTATCTTTTTTAATTCTTCTTTGCTGGTTGCTTCAAGCGTAAGATACAACGAGTAGAGGATGCCTTTTTCTGTCTCATGCACTAACTCCTCAATAAAACGTGAGATTTCTTCTAAGCTCTTGTCAATTTGCGCATCTCGAAGTTTGCCTTTATTTGTTCTCTCGTTTTGCTGCATTTCAAGAATGGATAATCGCTGTCGTGCCTTTTTAATAAGTGATCCACTCACGGTTGGCTCAATAAAAATACTAATCGTAAATGGTAATGGAGATGTAAGCAGTTTAAAAAATACATAAGGACTTAAGTAGGCAGGAATATCAGAAAGGTAATACGTTCTGATGAAGCGATCCCCCAAGTTCGATATATGTACTGTCAATTTTTATTCCTTCTGCTTTATAGTGTCGGGTTCCATCATTTTGGATGTGTACACCATTTCTCTCTTTGGCAAGATTGACATGCACCTGTGCATGCTGAATTTGCTTTACTGCGTCATTAAATTCCTTCTTTTCTTCCCAATATCGTCGATAGAATTTGACAAACCGGAGTGGATGAAGTGTCTTTTGAAGCTGCGGTTCAGTCAGCTGAGTTAATGGATTACTATATGCAATCTGTATATGCTCTTCTCGAAGTCGAGCGCTCAGATGTTCAAGTCTTTGGATTTCATTTTTAAGGACCGTAACCACTTTTTCGTCTCGTGTTGATTTTGTCAGTGATTTCAGATCTGAAAGTCCCGAATAGAGCTCATGGTAGTGCTCATATTTACGCTTCATTGCCTGGAGTTTTCTTTTGAGCTTTTCTGTTTCTTCAACAAGCGTTTCATGACGATTTTTCTCTTCCTTTATAAAACGATTCAGGTCAATAACCGTATGGAGTGAATCATAAACTCCTTTTGTTTTCTTTATTCTTTTTGGTACTCGTGTTATTTTACGCATAGTTATCGAAGTTGTGCTTTACAAAACGCAACAAGTTCCTCCTTTTCTAACTGACGAGTCGAGATCTGGGATGGAGCAAGTGAAGAGCTTAATCGAGTTCCCATATCAAAAAGTCTCTTACTCGCCTGGACAAGCGCGTGTTCTTTTGTTGAAGCTAAAGACGTTGAAAACACAGCATAATATTTCATGACTAAAAACCGTTCAGTTGCAAGAAGACTTGTCAAATCAGTAATGTAGTTGCCAATAAGCCCTTCTCTATTTTCAAGCGCATTGTTATAGAGAGAAAAAAAGTGTTTTTGGTAGTCCCCCGATAGTGCAGTTTCTTTTCGAACGATAATTTGCACCTTTCCAGGTAAGGTATGCAACAAGAGTTTAATACGCTGATAAAATAATTCCCGATCATCATCGTTGAGAAGAGCTATGTCAAATGGCTCAACTTCATAAACTGCGATAAGATTTTTCTTTCGCTCGATGTAGTTATCGACTATACGAAAATCAGAAGTTGTGGGCTGCAGCTGCGTTTCAGAGTAGTGTTTCTTGCCGGTTGAGAAAGTGACTGCTCGTGGAATGAGCTTATATACCGGTTGATGGTCGATTTGGAGTGTTGCTGCAATTAAAAAACAGAGTTCGACGACAAATACTACCATCAGGAAAGGTCCCGTTTGGAAAGAATGGAACACAAGCTGGAAAACGATAAAAACAAACCCGGCGAGGATAATTCCTCCACCGATAAAGAGTACTTTATCACCAAAAAAAAGTGATCGTAAAATATGCTCTCTCAAATTGTCTTTATAGATTTGTACAGCTCTCATAATTTTTTAGTATAGAGTCGTATAATTCGATTACTGCTTCGCACTCCTGCATTGTTGCCATACCGCTTGATAATGACTCCCTGTATCCCCTCTTTACTGTGTGCTTTTTCAGAAAGAGTTAAGAAGTTTTTCACCCGGATAGGATCACTGGCCGGAGTAAGGTGAGCGTAGTCTGCTTTATGCCCTAATCGTTTTGCCTCACTTGTTGCCACAATATTGTGAGGATTTGGCTTATTTTTAGTGAAACTTGAAAGGTCAATATACTTTGCCTCGTTCAAATTTACTTTTTTCAGTTCCGCTGCTTTTATACCATCGTTTACTCCGTCTGTTTTTGTTGGATAAATGGTCGTCAGTCCTGCGCTCTGATCAGTATATTTATACCCTTCTCCGCTTATTCGAACAGTTCCCTGCTTTGGATCTACAATGTCAGTTTTCAATCCTTTCTTTTCTAATTCACGGGTATATGAGGGTATGTTTGGAACCGATGATGTATCTTCCGATGATCTACTTCCTTCTTCACTGACAATCTTTCCCCTTCTTCCAGACGTGCTTGTACTTTCTGCCGATAAGGGACTAGCCTTGGGGATACCAAAATTTCTTCCATCCATTGTTAAGAACCCTGCTTTTCGTGCAAAGGATCTTCCGGCAAGACTTCTCACTCCGTTCACGCTTCCACCTACCATTCCCTGCTTAAACAAACCGAATGTTTTTCCACCGGATCCACCAACTGCCCCACTTAATACCGCACCTGCAATATTTGCACCAAGCGCAGACCATGATTCACTGAAGATCCGGGCTATAAGCACGTTAACGCCTCCCAAGAAAAAGAGAAATCCCGTATAGAGAAATAACAGCCCAATACTTGCACCGTTTTTTGAGAGTATTGATTCTAAGATTGCACCGGCAATGGCATATCCTAAGACAAATGCCGGTTGATGAATAAGAAAACTAAACCATGTTTTAAAATAGGTATTTGTGATTCCTTCTGTCTTTTCTGAGAGCATAAAGGGGATGGCCAGAGGAAACAAGACACTGAGGAATAACAAGGTTGCAAAACGAATAATCGACTGAAACACGATAAACAATAAGCCTATCACAAGAAATATTAAGATGATAAAGAAAAGAACAGCTTGAAACAAAAACTTCCAAAACGAATTGATATATCCTCCCACAATGGATATTTGTGTGTTAGGAATACCAAATTTTTGCGGATCCTCACCACTGTTGATTTGCTCATTAGTATTATCCAGGTAGTTATTAAGAAATGTCGTGAAGTGAGTATCTTGTTGAATTTGCTTTATGAGTAGATTGTTTCCTTGAATGGTATAAGAAAGCAGCGTTGGCGTAATAATAAAAAGGGCAGCGACAAGAAACAGCCGGAAGAGAAATGACTTAAATACATACGGCCGCTCATCACTAAGTTTTTGCATTGCAAAAACAGCTGTCCCAATAGCAATAAGCGGAATACTAATTGCATAAAAAATGTTTCTAAAATTACCCAGACCATTAAGTACCGACCCGTCTTGTAACGTGATCGTATCTCCAAATACGTCAGGTGTGTAAAAAATGAATCCACCAAGAAGACTATCAATGTTTGAAATGAAATTTTTCAGCGTTGTTACTGTTGTATTCGCTTCGTCTGTTGTTGTGAAGGATTCCTGATTTGACGGCGTTGGCGTTGGGGTTGTTTGTGCAAACGCAAGGCTAGGAATAAAAAAGGAGGAAAATAGCAGACATAGAAGAATTATCAATTGTTTCATGCATTTTAACTTTCATAGGCAGAGAGTTATTGTCCTCCAAGAAAACTTTTCAGGACATTTGCTATCGTTGCTGCGCCGAAAATAAGGAGTCCACCAATTAAGATATTGAAGATCCAGTGCTTAAGTCGTGACTTTCGATCAACGTCATCGCCACTTGCGATCAGAGCTATACCAATTGCTGCAATTGATAGAGCCATTGCCGGAAGAGAATAATACTGCAGCGTGGCAACAATTCCCCAGAGGAGTGAATCGAGTCCTGCAAATTGTATTGGCGTACCTTGTCCCATAAAAAAAGCTCCTTCGATGCGAGTAAGGATTATCCTAAACGCATTGATGAGCAGTGGTGCAGAGTATACGATTGTCAATCGTTATTGTCAATAGCTATTTTCAAAATGATTGTGGGTCGAGGGTATGGGGCGTATTTCTACGCCCCACCATGCTTTACCTTTACTTATTTGCGTACAGTTTTGTTATCTCTGACAACCTGCATGAAGTGAAGTAGATATCCCGCTCAATAGGTACTGCTTTCAACCCTCTTAAACCTTGCTTTGCTGTCTCTAAATCTCTGAGGGTAAAATAACCAAACTCTGGAAAGTCACCAACAACATAGCCGTAAAACTCATATGTACCGTCTTCCCTATCTTCCCCCTCCATCACATACCATGTTAAAGATCCTGTTGGATCAAAGTACTTACAGATAACCATAGGATCAAAGACATCATCTTGAGAACCAATTGCTGGGATCTTTGCTTTTAGATTTTTAGGTAGTAAATTCATTTTGTTTCACCTCCAATCTTTTTATATTTGTCGGGCAATGCCAATGCCCGAATAACTGATTGAAAATCTAAGCTGGAAGTGAATATGCAAGGGCGGTGAGGAACGAACCGTTTATCTTGACCCTTGCAGAGAGAAACCAAAGAGGTTTTTATTTATAGAGTTTTGTTGTCTTCTCCCCTTTTTAAAAATGCCACTACTGTGGCAACTAAAAGTACCTACAACAGTTATTTTGATGGAAAACGTAGAAAGGTGTGTTTCGAGAATTTACCTGGCTTAAATCGCATTGTAGAAGGTTTAAAGAGTATGCTCTCTCACTGCGTTTATTTCTTCTTTATCTCTATCCTGCAATCAATCTTTCCTTGTATCCCCTCCACGGAGGATATTTTTTTCCTTATACAATCTATAAACAGCGAAAAAATTCTCTCACCATCCTACGTGGAGGGGATACGAATCTCACAAAAAATATCTCACATTAGATTGCAGGGATAGGATATTCGTGTTTGAAGTATTGACAATAAAGATTTACAGAATCCTTGTGAAGGAATGAGAATTCTAGAGCGAGGGAAATACCTAAGTCATTTCATTTATTCCTTTGCCGTGAGCTAGGTCACTCTTTTTTCTCTTCCTCAAAAGACTGACGGAGTTTCAATTGAAATGTTAATTCATCTACTAATTTCTCTCTGACAAAGGCTTTTTGTTTGTTATCTAGCAAATCTCCAAGGCCGGATAAAAGCTCTGTTTTTTTAATATCTTTAATCCTTTTTTGTGCCTCCTCAAGTGCTTGATTAAGAGAAAATCCAGTCTTTTTCTTAAGCACTTCCTCGTCAATCGGCCAATTGTTTACTAAGAAAAACCACATATCAAACATATCTCTAGTTGCAAATTTTTTTCTTGTAGTAAGCGCTGCCAATTTTCCAGCAACCATATCGTCCTCTTTCATCACCAGCATTGGGATACCTAAATAGTTTTTTACTACAAATTCTTCCTTTGACGCTCTTTTTGAGATTTCTATCTTTAAGTTTCGTTCTCCTTTTCTGTAGTTAATCAAAAAAAAGAGGGTAAAATGTTTGTCCTTCGCCTGATCTATCCTCCCCACTTTAGAGAGAAGTTCTTTTAATCTTTCAAATACCAACTCCTTTTTACTTTCGTCCAGAAGGTCGAAATCGAGATCAACAGAAAACCGGGGAAGTTCATAAAATAACAGAGCTGCCGTGCCACCCTTAAACCCAAGTAGTGTGCGAATTTGTGTATCTTTATAAATACCGCTCAGCGCATTAATAAAAGCCGATTTATGTAAATCTTTATTTAGCATCAAAGTCCTCCTGGTAATCTTTATAATAGCTCTTTACCCTTTTATCAAGTGTTTTGCTGTGATATATGTGTTGTAATGCAAACACTTTTTCCCAGTTCAAAGAGCCGAGATTGTCAAAATGATAATCTTTATAGATAAAAACCGCATCTAAAAAGGCACGTTCAAGGGAAGCAATAAAATACCCGTCTTTTTGTTCTATGCCCTCAGTATTCGTCAACACAACGTTTTTTATCTGACGGTATTGAATAGTAATATCTCCGACTGCTACCTCGCGGGTGAGGTATGAAACAACAAAGATTCTCTCATAATACTGGAATACCACTCCCCCTTTTACCAATACTGTTTCTAAGCTAATATACGAGGGCTTGTAAAGTTTATTTGCAACTTCAAACGGGTTATACTCCTCTTTAGCATAAATTCCCTGATGCAACCGCTTGATCTTCCCTACTTTGGTAAAATAACCTATCCTTCTTCGTAGGTTTGAATACGATATTTCTGGAAAAAGCAATGACAACTCATCAAGGGTAAACACGCTGTGAGGTTGGCTATATAGTTTCAGCACTACGTCAGTATTCATAATTCAGACTAGAAGTTACATTTAATGTAACATCTAGTAGAGATTATATCATGTTTCGCTTGTATGTCAACCTTTAAACTTCTGAAGTTTCTCAAATATTTCTGCTTGCTCTATTGCATCATCTAGTGCATTGTGGGTATGCTTATGAGTAGAAGTAAATTTCTCCGTAACTCTTCTTTTCGTTGTTTCGCTCCAGATAGTATCAAGTTTACCCATATAGTTTTTCCTAGTTAGGCAAAGCCTAATTCAATACCCCTACTCTGTGCGTATGTCTGCATAATGTTGACAAATAACGCTCCCCTACTCTGCTTGATCTTCCCTTCCCGCCAAGTTTCTTTTATAGAGGCTAAGGTTTCAAAAATGACACCGGAGGGTATTTTTTCAGCTATGACACGATAACACCCGAGGCTTTTCTGGTCCTGAAGGGTAGCAGCAATTTCTTGTGCGTAGTAATCCCGTTGTGATTTATCACTTGATATTGAACGACGGGTGGATTTTGTTTTCCTTTTTGCCATAGAGGATCCCCCCATATCAAACTGTTTCAAAATATCACTTAATCCCTGCATACCAGATCGTTTTTTAGTCTCTAACCTATTGAAATTTTCGTTAACGTTAATTTCATTTTCTTTTACTTCTTTTTCTTTCTTATATACAAACGACATTTTTGTCGTTTCTGGAGCCTTGGGAGAAACGACATTTTTGTCGTTTCTGGAATTTGTAGATATTTTCTCCTTTTTAGCCTCAAAAGATGCAAAATATTTTGTTATTTCTTCATCAGAAGCTTCTTCAATGTACAAAATACTGGGTTTATACTTCCGCCTTATGCGCGTAAGAAGTTTTATCTGAATGAGCTCAAGCATATGTCGTTGTATAGTGCGCACACTGGTATTTCTAATTTGAGCCAGTGTTTCTACCGCCGGGAATACATAGCCCTTAGAATCCCCTGTGTCCTTATCTTCCCAATCATAGCCATCAATTACCTGAAAGGTGATCTTTGCGCCGTCTGAGAGGCTTGTATAGCCGTATAGAAGCACCTTGGAGACGTTGACGAAATGGTTTTTTAACCGATTTCTATGTTTGAATACAAACTCTTCACTCATATGGCAGTAAATTTACTATGTAGCCTTTTTGCTGCTCTGTCTAGTCGTACTACCGTACGGGAGTACCATAGTACGGTAGTACGGGGCGTACTGTAGTACCCCGGTACTGTAGTACGGGGGTACGGGTATATATTAGCCTTAAAAGTGAGAGAACTATCCTGTATTAGGGGTACCCCAGTACGGGGGTACTAGGGAACGGGGTCTTTATTTTTTTGTCTTCTTCTCTAAATAAAGATCTATTGCTTCCCGAACCATCGCACTCATACTTCCAATTCCGCCTAGGGCTATTTGCTCAAAAGAAATTCTTTTCAGCTCGTCATATTGATCTTGATAGATATCAAATGGGTGACGTTGCTTTATTTTTCTACGATTAGGGGTACCCCCGTACGGGGGTACTGTAGTATGGACAAGTTGAGTCTGGCTTTGGTTGTCAGTGACGCTTTGAGGAGGTTTTTGGATAGCAGGAAAGTCATCCATTGTGGATTTAAGTTTTCTTACCTCGTTTGCTTTGGGATCGAAATCCTCAATTCTAGGTTGTTTCATAGTCAATTAACCAATCCGCAAACACGTCATAGGCAATTGCGCCCGGATGTTTGGGATCAAGTATAGCTATAGGTATCTTTTCATCATAGGATCTGGAAAAGACGGTTGAATGTGGTATTTTTACGTTTAAAACATTATCCCGCCAGATCTTTTTAGCATTCGCTACAATAGCAGGGGAGTGAGAGGTGGTGGAGCGATACATTGTAAAAAGAATACGCAATTCTTGATGACTAAGAGAGAATTTTGACCACATAATCTTTTGTACATGCGTAATAAGATCTGCAACGCCGTCTACAGCCATTCGTTCTGCAGAAGCTGGAATAACAATTAAATCTGCTGCTGCAAGGCCATTAAATGCCAACATAGCCTTGCCAGGGGGCGTATCGATGAGAATGAAATCATATTGTTGCTTTAAAGGGTTAATAATTGCAGCGAGTTTTAATTCATCACCCGGCTCAAGAGCTTCTTCTATCGCAGCGAGAAGCACATGAGAGGGTAGTACATCAATACCAAATTTCGTTTTGCGGATAGCTGATTGAGCAGTTTTTGCGCCTAAAAATACCTCATACAAGCTTGGATTTTGTTCTGGATCGAGGTCAAGATAGCGCGTTGATGATGCTTGTTGGTCTAGATCGATGAGAAGTACCTTTTTTCCTTTACTCACTAACGCAGCAGCTGTACTCACAGTAGAAGTCGTCTTACCGGTACCACCTTTAAATATAGAAAAACTAATTACTTTCATTTATCCTTATTTTTAATAAAATCTTCGTATGCTCCTAGGGGAATTCGCCATTGGTGAGTATTTTCTAATCGAATAGAGCCCTTTAATAACCCCCTTTTGATCCATCTACTAACTGTTGCACGATCTACTTTTAAAAGCTTTGCAACCTCAGAAGCATTAAGATATCCCTTCATAATAAAAGAATAGTACACCAGCTAATTAGATGTCAAGTGGCTTTTGTTGCATCTGTTGCATTAATCTCATGGGGTACTGGTACGGGGGTACGGGGGTACCGGCGGGAAAGCACGATAGTATTGCGGTATAATATAATTGATGATTGTCTCATCGAGAAGGGGGGTGAGCAATATGGTTAATACTAAGAAAAGAGAATTAATTGACACAGGTAGAGATAAACGCTACGTTCGCCGTAATAAGAAAGGTCAATTTGCTGAGTCTGATGATGTGGGCAGGTCTTTACGAAAAGACATAAAACAACCAGCAAAAAAAACGGTGAAAGCCGGTTATGGAGATAAGGGTGATCAGAAGAAGAGAAAATAAGTGTGGTAATCCCAAGAAGTGACACCTCTTACACCCTAAGTCATCTGCTCAACAGTAATACTTTTTACTGCAAGGCCTTTCTGTCTGAAAAGGTTCTCCACTTTCTCCAACAGTTTTATTTGTGTGTTGTTCGTTGAGGAATGACAAATAAGTACTGATCCTTGGGGCAGGGTATTCGCGAATCTTTGCCAGGTATCCTTAAAAGGCAGGAGTGATGCCGGAACAATGGCAATATTGTCAAAGCGAGCTTTGAGCAGGGGAGTTGGGGGTCTAGCAATTTGGTAGTAATTGTTTCTTATTAATCTTTTCATTCTAAGCTTGTTTGCTCCATTATTTTTTTTGCATTTTGTTTCCCTAGATGCACATAAATTTGTGTGGTGTTCAAGTTTGCATGTCCTAACCATTGTTGAAGTTGGAAAGGGGAGACACCCTTCTCAGCTTTATATGTTGCAAAAGTATGTCTTAGTGAGTGACAGCTGGCTTTTTTTGTAATTCCGGCGTTTTTCCTATACTTCACTACTAGTTTTCTAATACCTCTTTCTGAAATTGGCTCTCCCATGTAATTGAGAAAAATGTCTGAAAGACTGGTTTGTAGCCTGATGGATAAGTAGTTTTTTAGTGCTTGTGTAGCTTTTTTCTCAAGCTCAATCTCTCGTTGGACTTGACCTTTACCCCTTACTTTTATGGTTCCATTAACAAGATCAACGTCATCTAGGGTAAGGTTGGCCAATTCTGAGACTCTGACACCTGTTTGGAGGAATATCTGTAAAATGGCATAGTCTCGGGGGTTTGCACCTGCTAAAGACAACATCTTGGTATATTCGTGAGGATGAAGATACACTCTGCTACTTTTCTCTCTCCTGGGAGTATCTATATGTTCCGCCGGGGATCTATCAATTATCTCCGATCCTTCTAAAAATCTAAAGTATTCTTTAATTGCCGATAGCTTCCTAGCTCGGGACACTCCGGTGAGATCTCTTTGTGATAGAAATGATAGATACTCATTAATATCAGTTCGCTTAACATCAGCAGGGGAGTTAATTACTAAATTGTTATCATGGAGGTAGGAAATAAGCTGTTCTACATCTGTTTTATATGCCCGAAGTGTTAATTCGGACCTATTCTTTCCTCTTAAAGATTCTAAAAACAAATCAAGCGCGCTCTCTAAAGTAACCGGTTGAAAATTCTTTTCCATATCGTGTCCCTAAGATCTCATAAGCAGTACGTCAGCACAACACCACTAATCTAACAATAAATGGTTCCGATAACATATACCTTTTTGTATTATATGGAACCAGTACTACTACTTGTCAAGCACAAGGATGGGGGAGAGGATACCGAGAATAGGTATTATGAGAACCCAGGCATAATATTTGGGGGAAAGCGTGTAGATAGAGAAGAGTATCTTTTCTACTTTTATTTATATATTTTACGTGTTCCGCTGTTTTTGTCTATATTCAAGTGAGTATCTAATTCTTTTTTTATTTTTGACAATGGTATGTTGTCCTTCCTTGATATCTTCACTGCTTCGACTTCTAGTGCTACAAAATTCGTCATTAATTACGCTGCAAAGGCCGTTGGAAAGCCCCTAAATGCGTTTTAGGAATCAATATCCCAAGTTTTGCCACTCCGGTTAATTGATTTTTAGCTTCAAGCAGTTTTGATACAGTTTGCTCTATTTACTTAGTTTTGTAAGAGAGTTAAATTTTTTCCTCTAGGCATGGAAAATATTTTGATATCCTATAATGTACTATATTTGATATACTATGATAGTATTTGATATAAAAGACCGCTTGTAAAAAGTGGTTATGTAATGCATATTCCGACATTACCAGCTGAGGTATCAACATAGAGCTGATTTGTATTTACGGCAAAGTCACCTGTTGTGGACAAAGTAACATTCAGGTTTTGACCTGCTGTCGGTTGAAGAGTGAGAGAGCCTCCAGTTCCCACACCAGCCATGGTTAGT
>ORMF010680663.1_pt1 | contig 19307 bp, 15 predicted proteins | sample 1779871 | NCBI WGS metagenome assembly ORMF01 (sample SAMEA104232316, study PRJEB22302) | groundwater metagenome | biome: forest; feature: aquifer; material: groundwater | place: USA | collected 2011-08-07 | depth 5.4 m | reverse complement strand
TCTACCGCGCATACCAAAAGAAAAATGGCTTGCCCGTCGAAGCAAGCCCGAAAATTAGAAAATCATCGGTGCCCTACGGTGTCAAAATACATCATTCAACCGATACCGTTTCGGTGTCATAGTTAAATCATTTGACACGGTATTGATTAAAAAATAATACGGCTAAACCTGGTGATCAGCCAAATCTCAAAATGTAAGTAGTGGAATATTCTCGACAAGCTCGAATAATAACTATTCTTCGGGTGGAGTGAAGCGGAATCGAGAAGTATTCTATTTTTACATTTTGAAGTTTGGAGATCGCGGAGAAAGTCGAAAAAAATTATGGATTTAAAGAAAAAGTCGTTTTCGATGGATTTTATGGGTCGGCCGTTGACGCTCGAAGTTTCGAAGCTCGCGGAGCAGGCCAACGCGGCGGTTATCGGTAAATATGGTGATACTGTGGTGCTTGCGACGGCGGTGATGGATTCGGAGGATAGAGATGTGGATTATCTGCCGTTGATGGTGGATTACGAGCAGAAGTTTTATTCGGTCGGAAAAATTTTGGGCGGTCGGTTTATGAAGCGCGAGGGCAAATCGTCGGATGATGCCGTGCTTCGGGGTCGGATAGTGGATCGCACCATCAGGCCGCTTTTTGATTATCGTTTGCGCCGGGATCTCCAAGTCGTTATCACGGTGCTTTCGTATGACAAGGAAAATGATCATACCTTTATTGGTTTGGTCGCGGCTTCGACCGCGCTCGCTATCTCGGACATTCCGTGGAGCGGACCGGTCGCGGGTGTGAATGTGGCGATGTATGACGGGATTCCAGTCATAAATCCGAATCGGCAAGATGCGCGCATTCCGCAATACGAATCTTTTATTTCCGGCACCGAAGATTTTATCAATATGATAGAGCTCGAAGGCCGGGAAGCATCCGATGAGGGTATTATGCTGGGCTTTGAAGTCGCGCATAAAGAAATCGGCCGTTTGATAGATTTCCAAAAAAAGATTGTCAAAGAAATCGGCAAGCCTAAAGCGGTGGTAAAACTGTCTGAGCCAAAGCCGGAAATTGGTGAAAAAATAAAATCGTTTCTCGCCGGAAAATTGGAGCCGGCTATTTATGTCGCTGATAAAGTCCAGAGGCAGAATAATCTTTTGAAAATTAAAAATGAGCTGAAAGAATATCTGAAAGGCGAAGGCGTCGAAGGGCTCGAGATGCTCGCGGCCGAGACATTCCTCGAGACTGAGATTGATTCGGTGGTGCATAAAAATATTTTAGAAAAAAATAAGCGTCCGGATGGGCGCGGACTTGAGGATGTTCGGGATCTTCACGCGGAGATCGCGATGTTTCCGCGACTTCACGGTTCCTCGCTTTTCGTTCGGGGCAATACGCAGGCACTCGGCGTGGTCACACTTGATTCGCCGGACGCGGGACAGCTGATGGAAACTATTGATTTTTCCGGCACGAAACATTTTTTACTGCATTACAATTTTCCGAATTACTCTGTTGGCGAGATCGGCTCTTTCCGTGGTCCCGGACGACGCGAGATAGGACACGGCGCCTTGGCTGAAAAGGCTCTTAAAAATATGATTCCGCCGAGAGAAGATTTCCCATATACCATTCGCGTAGTTTCCGAAATTTTATCTTCAAATGGTTCGTCATCGATGGCGACGGTTTGCGCGGCGTCACTGGCCTTGATGGATGCCGGCGTGCCGATTAAGGCCGCCGTGGGCGGTATCGCAATGGGCTTGATGAGCGATGAGAGCGGGAATTATAAGATTTTGACTGATTTACAGGGACCGGAGGATCAATACGGCGATATGGATTTTAAAGTCGCGGGGACATCTGCCGGCGTGACTGCTATCCAGCTTGATGTGAAGATCCGCGGTTTGAATATGAAAATGGTACGCGAGACTATAGCGCAATCGGGACGGGCGAGATCGCAGGTGCTGGAGGTTATGAACAAAACTATTGCCGGTCCGCGCAAGGATGTGTCAAAATATGCTCCAATAATTTTGAAAACCAGAGTGAATCCCGAACAAATCGGGCTCGTGGTGGGTCCGGGCGGCAAAACTATCAATGCGATAATCGCGGACACAGGCGTCGCCGATATTTCTATCGAACAAGACGGAATGATTTTTGTAACCGCGCCGAACAGAGAGTCGGCGGATAGAGCCATTGCGGCCGTAGATCAGCTGACGAAGCAATATGTGGTGGGAGATATCGTCGAGGGCAAGGTGGTGCGCATCTTAGAATTTGGCGCGATCGTCGACCTCGGTGGCGGACAGGACGGTATGGTGCATGTTTCGGAGCTCAAAGAGGGTTTTGTGAAGCGCGTGGAAGATGTCTTGAAGTTGGGCGATATGGTCCGGGCCAAAGTTGTCCGTTCGGAGGACGGCCGGATTGGGTTGTCGATTAAGGCTTTGACGAAGGAATAGTAATAGACTTACTCCCCGATAACATTTGAAAGCTTATCGGGGAGTAAGTCTAGTGTGTGATTCGCCGCTATTGTTATTCCCTCTTTTAACAGAAAGGGGGAGGATTTATTCTTCTCGGAGACGGTAAGAAAAAGCTTCGAGGATGTGGTTTTCTCCAACTTTTTCGACTGATTCGAGGTCGGCTATTGTGCGGGCGGTTTTTAGCAGGCGGAAATAACCGCGGGCGGAAAGATGGTTGCCTTTGAGATTTGATTCGAGAAGTTTTTTGGCTGTCGGTTCGAGCTCGATCAATTCTTCGCATTCGCGCGAAGAGATTTCAGAATTAGTGAAAATATTTCTTCCCAGTTTTTGATATCGTTCGCGCTGAATAGCACGGGCTTTTTTTATTATTTCACGGATTGGCCCGGTATCGTCGCGTGAAGCCGGTGCGGCTGTTAATTCCTCCGTTTTTATTCGCGGGACATTTATTTGCAAATCGATGCGGTCGAGGAGCGGCCCCGAAACTTTTTTCTGATAACGGAAGACTTCGTTGCCGGTACAACGGCAGGCTTTTTCGTCGTCTTTATAAAAACCGCAGGGACAAGGATTCATGGCGGCGACGAGCGTGAATTTGGCTGGAAATATCAGATTGCCTTTGGCGCGCGAGATGTGGACATTGCCAGCTTCCATCGGCTGGCGCAGGGCTTCGAGGAGATCGCGGCGAAATTCCGGCAGTTCGTCGAGGAATAGCACTCCTCGGTGAGCGAGGCTCACTTCACCCGGACGAGGATTGCTGCCACCGCCGATGATCGCGACCGGTGAGGCGGTGTGATGGGGCGCTCGGAAGGGGCGGCGGGCGACATATGAACCCCGGAGCATCCCGGCTGAACTCCAGATTTGGGTTGTCTCAATGATTTCCTCAAGATTCATCGGCGGGAGGATCGAAGCGAGAGCGGAAGCGAGCATGCTTTTGCCGGCGCCCGGCGTCCCGATCATTATCAAGTTGTGGCCGCCGGCGGCGGAGACGGCCAGGGTTCGTTTGGCTGTTTGCTGGCCCTTGATGTCGCTGAAGTCGACGGCATTGTCGGCTACATTCTCGTTCAGGTTGGTTTCCGGATGAGCGGTGATAACAACTCTATCCTCGAGATGGCGGATGACGGCTCCGACATCTGAGGCCGGGATGACGGCTATGCCTCGGACTATCGCGGCTTCAGTCGCGTTTTCGGTCGGCACGATGAGCGCAGCGAAACCGGCGGACTTGGCGAGTCTGGCCATATTAAGAGCGCCGTTTATACGGCGAAGTTTGCCGTCGAGTGAGAGTTCGCCGATGAGGAGAAATTTTTTCTCGTCAAAATCTTTTATCTGGTCGGTCGCGCGCAGATAGCCGACGGCGATCGCGAGGTCGTAGTGAGAGCCGTTTTTCTTTACATCGGCGGGCGCGAGGTTTACGGTAATGCGCCGGTTTTCGCGGTTGGGCGCTTTGACGCCGATATTTTTTAAAGCCGAGTTTACTCTTTCTTTGGCTTCAGAGAGAGCTTTGTCCGCCAAGCCGACGATTGTGAAATTATGCAAGCCGACATTAATGTCCGTTTCGACTTCGATGAGGCGCGCGTCGATGCCTTCGAGTTCGGCGGAGTAGACTTTGGAATAGGCCATGGTGAATAATAAATATAGCCGCGATATGTTTGTCGGGGCTATATTGGTAAATAACGGATCTAATTTAACGAATTGTAATCAGTATATGAGCCTGTAATCCGTATTGTCAATCATTTTACCGGAAGCGATTCGGAAGAATCGGCGTTCTCGCCATTTCCGCCGTTCTTTAAATGTAAGAAGCTAAAGATTTTTTAGAATGGTTTCAAAAACATCAGCCGCTTCTTTGTAGGCGTCGGCGGAGAGTTTGTTGGGCGCGGTCGCACTAAAGTCTTCGCACTGCCTTTTTAGCTCGACGAGGATTGATTTTTCCATTGATTGGCTTTCGGGGCTAAGTTCTCCGGCGAGGACTTCGCGAGCCAATCCCAATACTTGCTCATTTTTGATTTGAACCACGAAAACAGGCAGATTCTCGAGCGAGCGAGGTTCAAAATTTTTCTTTTCCCATTTCAAGCCGTATTTGATTTGTCCGCCTCGCCTCACTTTGACTCCGATATCTTTCGAGATGGTCGTCATATCAATAACGGCAAATGGTTTGCGAGTATAGGTATCAAATACCAGTTCGTCCACCCCGGATTTGTAGTCGTCAAACTTTGATGTCCGGAGAGCTATAAAATTTTTCTTGAACCAGTATCTATTAAAGAGGATTGTTTTGGTAACTTCCAGAAGTTCGCCGATATTTTTGGCCGCTAATTCTTCCGGTTGGTTTTGGGATTGGAACAATTTTTCTTTTTGCGCGATCTCGTCCAAGTCGGCTGCGATCATTTTGGGATCGTAACGGCCGATTTGGGAGAAGGCTTTCATATCTATACGAGCATCGTCCTCGACCGGAGCGCCGAATTTTCTCAGTCGTTCAGATTCGGCTTTGAGTTGGGGCTTGAGTTGCTCGAGTCTCTGTCGGGCTGTCTCGTGCATATCGCGAGTCTCGAAGTTAAATTTAAATGATTCCGGCTCTTTAAGCATAGGATGATTTTAGCATTAATAATGAATTCACTGCAAAGAACGCGACCGGGGTCGGTCGCGTTCTTTGATTATTTAGATTTGCACGATCTGCAAAGGCGGGATTCGGGGTTTATTTTTAGCACTTCGTGGTCAATGTCCATACCGCATTTTTCACACTTGCCGTAGTCGCCCTTGTCCATTTTACGCAATGCGTTTTGGATATCTTCGAGACGGATTTTCAAGCCATTGGCGATGGCGGCGTTGGTTGCGAGTTCCTCGGCTTCATCGGCTTCCTCCGGCAAGTCCTCACTACTTTCGGTGTCCGAGCCGAAATCCGGATGTTTCAGTTCTCCTTTATCGGTTTCTATTTCCCCCAACTCTTCTTTTATATCGACGAGGGTCGCGTCGAGTTTTCCGCGAAGCTCATCGAGTTGATTTTGATTTAACATAATTTAATTGTAGGCTGGAGGATTAGTCGGCGTCAATACTTGACATGATTATATCTATTTACTATAATAATGATAGTTCTGAAAGCCTGAAATGGTTTAACCCAGCCCCCCCGTCGGGTGGGCAGAAGCGGCCAGATGGGGAATTCGAATCCTCACCTGAAACCCCGTTGGGTTTTGCGTTCCAAGCCTCCGGCCTGAGGTTGGGCGCAACTAAACTCCTCGAATCGCCAGCGTGCGTTTGGGGGGTTTTTCTTTATTGACGAGTTTGTTTTCTTTGTGTATAATGACTTGTATATTATGGAAATACAAATAAAAGATAGTGAAATAGAACTTGAGGGCGGTAAGGCGGAGGCTGAGGTTCTGACGGCCGAAGATAAGGCTAAATTGCCGATTCTCGAAGAGATGATGAGGGCGGGTCTTATTTATGGCCGCAAGAAATCCAAGACGAGTCCAAAAATGAAATCTTTTATCTTTACTTTTAGAAACGGAGTCGCGCTTTTTGATTTGTCTAGAACTTTGGAACAACTTGAGAAGGCGATTGAATTTTTGAAAGGCATAATTCAGAAAGGCGGGCGGATATTGATTGTCGGCACACAGCCGGCGGCAAGAGATTTAGTTAAAGCTTTTGCCGAGGAGCTCAAGCAGTTGTATGTCAATGAGCGCTGGCTTGGCGGTATGATTACCAATTTCAAGACTATTGGCGCTCGCATAGAATATTTTAAAAAACTGAAAATCGACAGGGAGGCTGGTCGGCATGATAAATATACAAAAAAAGAAAAGTTGCTGCTTTCGAGAGAAATAGATAAGTTGACGATGTTCTTTGCCGGTGTGGAGGAGATGTCGCAGTTGCCGGCGGCAATGTTTATTGTCGACGCCGTGGTTCACGAGACGGCGCTTCGCGAAGCCCGCAAGAGTAAGATTCCCGTGGTGGCTTTGATGAATAGCGACAGCGATCCCGAGCTAGCGCAGTATCCCATACCGGCTAACAGCGGTGCTCGTCCCGGTATCGTCTGGATGCTGGAACGGTTAAAACAAGAACTGAAAAATGTTAAGATGGAAAGTGTCAAAGCAGAAATACCAGTCGTGAAATAACTTACTATGACGATGACTATAGCGATGACAAAGATTTTTTAAAAATTATTTGTTATAATCATTGTTTATGGTCATGGTTATTGTTAAACTATGTCTTCCAACGATGTTTCAAAACTTCGTGAAATAACCGGGGCGGGAGTGATGGATTGCAAGCGCGCGCTTGACGATGCCAAGGGCGACTTTGAAGCCGCGAAGGTTCTTGTTATGGAGCGCGGTATTATCAAGGCTGAAAAAAAGTCCGATCGCGCTACCGGCGCCGGTATTCTCGAGACTTATGTTCACAATGGCCGAGTCGGAGTTCTTTTGGATCTTCGCTGTGAGACGGATTTTGTAGTCAAGTCCGATCCTTTTCGGATACTTGCTAAAGAGGTCGCGATGCAGATCGCGGCCATGAATCCAGCGGATGTGCCGGAGCTGATGGCCCAGCCCTATATCAAGGATCCATCTATGACGATCGAGCAGTTGGTGAAAAACACCATCGCTAAAACGGGCGAAAATATGAAGGTTCTGAAGTTTTGCCGGTACGAGTTATAATTGAATTTTAATTTTTAGTCATTGCGAGGCTCCGCGAAGCAATCTCTAGCGATTGCTTTGCCTGCCTGCTGGTAGGCAGAGCTGCGCTCCGAATGACAAATGAAATAAATTGCCATGGATTTTATTTTGCAAATTATTTTGATCGCGAGCGCGGGACTCATCGTATATCTTTTCGCGCGGGCTTTGCCGCGCATCGGAGACGCGGAAATCTTGCCTCCGTCTAAGGTTTGGTTGCGACTCGAGTCAGCCGTAAAACATCTGCCGCTTCAAAAAATCGATGCTTTCTTGAGCGGGATTTTGGAAAAGTTTTTGCGCCGGGCAAGGGTGGTGGTGATGAAGCTGGAAAATGCCGTCAACGCCGGTATTCACAAGGTGCGAAGGGGTAAAAACGGCAGTGCTCCCGAGGACAAGTCGGCTAAGGATTTGTTTGAAAAAAAGTAATTTTTGTGTTATATTGTTTTTAGTTCAAGATTAAATTTTTATGGGTGCGTCGCATAGCGGCAATTGCTCCACGCTGTAGACGTGGCGTCCTTTGGACTACGCAGGTTCGAGTCCTGCCGCACCCACATTTTGCCACCTTAGCTCAGCGGTAGAGCAACAGTTTTGTAAACTGTAGGTCCCCGGTTCGAGCCCGGGAGGTGGCTCATTGACTAATAATTGATCATTTGTTAGTATATTTATGTTCTTTGTGAGGCCTTTTTGGAGGACGGGGCGATGGTTCAGAAGGCGGAATTGATTCAGAAGCTGAAGGATTTTCTCGAGTCTCGGCCGAAGCATGTTTTGGAGGATGTCGCGAAACGCAGTCTCAATGATCGAGTTTCGTATTTCGGGAGCGAATTGGGGCATTTTCTGATTAGCAAGGTAGGTGGGCTGGCGTTGGGATTTTTGAATGCAAGTGGTAGAAGGATCGTTTTTTTTAGTAGCGGACCGATCCATGTTTACTTGAATGGCCACGGACGATTGATGTGTGGTCGATCTCACGAATGTGAGCCTCAAGTTATCACCGCCTTCGATGCGATTTCGTATAGATTTGGGATTAATAGGGGTGATCCAATCGTTTTCGTGATGAATGAACTGATTGAATTCTTGGGTGAAGAAAATTAAAAACTATAACAAAAGCCAGTTCTATTGGGACTGGTTTTTTAATTTTATAAGACTAGAATCCCGAGTTCGGTAAAAAATAATCTTAGACCGTCATTGCGAGGAGTGAGTCCTCGAACGACGCGGCAATCTTACAATAATGTTTTTACAATCTTTAATAATCATCAAGGTAAGATTGCCGCGCAAGGCCTCGCAATGACGATTTATATATTATTTATCAAATTCATCTCAAAGAGACTATGATTTGACTTATAGTAATTTCTGGAGGACAATAAGAGCAAGTTTGCGTAGAACCGTTCTTTGCCAAGTTTTGGAGGTGATATATGAAAAAACAAGGGATGTTGCTTCGCGCTAAAGCCGTCGGTTTTATGTTGATAGTAGCTGCTATTTTTATCATCGGCACGCCATTTTGGCTACCGTCAATTCCGATTACTGAATATTCGGCTATCATTGTTAGGGCACCAGTAAGGGAGACTCAACCATCACTGCCCGATCCGATTCTCGTGCCGGTCGTGGATTTCAGGAAATGCGAATATGTTTTTATGGCCCTAGATTTGCTTGGTGAATGGTATCACGATAAATCTTTTACTGTGACAAATGATTTCTTAAATGTCGGTATTGCGGGGATGGCGCGAGTATTGGCCGAAGAAGGTGTAGAGAAGTCGCTGCGACTCGTGCCGCCGGGTATAAGCGATAGAGAGGCTCGTGAATGGTTTGGCGGACAGTTCGAAGAAGCTCAAGCGACGCTCATCGCGCGGAACAACATCCGAGCGTATGAGTTGGCTGTGATGGCCACAAAAGCTATACTTGATTCACTAGGGGACTCGCATACTGGCGTCATATTGCCCTATGCTTACGGCGGTTTTAAAATCATCGAAAATGCCTATCTCGGCATCCGGGTCATAGAACTTAGTGATGAATTTATTTATATTGATCGCGTGATTTCCCATCATAACGGCCATAACGCCGGACTCAAGAGATTTGATCAGATCGTTTCTGTCAACGGATTCCGTATTGTGGGCGGAGTGGATCAGCTCGATAGCATTCTTTCTAATTTGAGATTTATGAAGCGACTCGAAAGATACAAGGGGATGGTGAAGCTCGGTTTGAGGCGCGCCGGCGCGGAGACTTGCGAGGATGTAGCGCTAACCGATGAACCCTTTCCGACCGGTGAAGGCGAGATGTTGACGCATAATGGCCATCGTTTGCATTATGTTTATCTCCATCAATTTTACTATGAGTATCGGCGGAAGTCGGCTTGCGAGGCAACGACTATAGTTTGGAATCAATTGCAATCAGCGGATGCCGAGGGTGTTGTCCTGGATTTGCGGGCGAATATGGGTGGATCGCTCCAAGACCTCGAAACACTTCTCTCGGCCTTTTTGCCCGAAGATTCATTGTTCTTCACTTCCCATTATCGCGCCGGTTTTATAACGAGCGAAACACTTTTTTTTGACCGGCCGTATTTCAAACTGCCAATGGTTATATTGGTTGATGAGCTTACGAGTTCGGCGGCTGAGCTTTTTGCCCAGGTGCTAAAAGAGCATGGCCGGGCGATCATTGTTGGTAAGAAGACTCGCGGCCGGGTCAGAGCTGCTTTTACTTTTTGGATCGCCGATGAATTTGCTATTTCCATCGGACTGGCAAGAGTGGTTACGAAAGACGGCGTAGATCTCGAGAAACGAGGAGTGGAGCCTGACATCGAGGTGGGCCTGACCATTGACGACATCCGCGTCGGACGCGATCCGCAGTTGGATCGAGCGTTCGAGGAGATGACCAAGTTGATTAGGAAATAAAATATCCCCTGCAAGCACCTGGCTTACGGGGGGTTTTAATTTTAGACGCTAGATGTTATTATGTGGGCAGAGCTTTGAAAACCGTTTGTGGAGGTCGCTATGCGTATTGGTGTGGCGGTGTTCCTTGTTCTTGTTTTTTCGATTCAGAGCGCGCGGCCCGAAGATGTGTTTGCCGGACCAGAGCTGACGCTCGTGGCGCTTGAAAGGATGCATGATTCGTATGTTTATCCGGATCAGCTCAAAACTCCTATTCTTTTGAATGCGGCCCTGCGGGGTCTGCGGGCTGAATTGGGCGAAGGTTTAGAGTTGCGCGAGATTCTAGGTGATGTATCGGATGCTTCAGCTAAAAAGATTTTTAGCGAAGAATTTGAGAAGGCGCTCCGATTCGCAAGATCTAAGAAGGGTGTGCCTATCTTGGCTCCAGCATATGCCGCGACTGCTACTATGCTCGCCAGTCTTGGCCGTTCGCATACTCGACTGCTCCTTAGCGAAGATATGGATGATAGACTACGAATGATCAAGGGCGGGGAAGTTCACTGTGGTATTAGCGCGACCATCGAATGTATTGACGGAATGTTTTTTGCCGATCGGGTATTTCCCAAACTTTTTGCCGGACGGCAGGGTTTGCGGAGATTTGACGAGGTGCTTCAGGTTGCTGGCCGACCGGTATCCTCCGAGGCGCTTTGGGACTTGCGAGGCAAGAAATATTCCAAGGCGGAGTTGTCGGTCCGAAGGGGCGGAGAACTTCTGAATCTAAGCATCAGCCGGGAAGACATCGAAGTTTTTCCTATTGATTATAAGATTTTGCAGACGGAACGCGGTAAAATTCTTTACTTTTCTTTTTATTCCTTCAGCGACGATGTGCCGATGCTCCTTCAGAAACTTCTTTATGAAAAAAATCCCGATGGCCTCATCATCGATTTGCGCGGCAATATCGGTGGAGATGTGACTTCGCTCGATCCGTGTCTCTCGATGTTTCTGCCGTCGGGGGCGACGCTTTATTTTTCGAGGAGCGCGGCGGGAACTGTTGATATTAAAAATAGACGGACAACAGAGGAATCTCATTTGCCGATGGTGATACTTATCGATAAGCGATCCAAGTCTTCGGCGGAGATTTTCGCGGCTGTGATGGCCGAGTATGGCCGGGCGCGTCTGGTCGGCGAGCGGAGTGCCGGAGAGGTCGAGCGCGCGCGGACGATTTCTCTGCCATTGTTTGTCTGGATGTCGGTCACAAACGGAGAAGTGATGACGCCTCGGGGCAAAATGCTCGAAGGCACGGGCGCTTTGCCGGACGCGACGGTTTCTCTCACTCCGGAACACATCGCTCAAAGTCGTGATATTCAATTCGAACGCGCCTTGGAAGAAATACGGTTGGTGATCTCCAAGAAATAATATCCCCCTCGATTACTTTTCGAGGGGGCTTTGCTTAGTCATATACTTTTGTTATAATATTTTTGTGCCACCGAGTGTGGTTCATGCCGATGTAGCTCAGTGGCAGAGCACGTTCTTGGTAAGAACGGGGTCGGGAGTTCAATCCTCCCCATCGGCTCAAAATCGATCTTTATTTTCATCAGGATGACATGTTAAATGAATTTGTTGAATGGTGGTTTTAAATCGTCATTGCGAGGTAATCCGAAGCAATCTCGCAATAATTTTTTAATAATATTTATAATTTTTAGCATAAGGTAAGATTCCTGCCTGCCGGCAGGCGGGGCCACGCCAAGAGCCTCGCAATGACAGTTTTATATATTATTTACCAAAGATGGGCATTGCGGGTGTTGTAAAATTTTAGGCGCTATCGCATAATTTAACTATGGAAAAGATGCCAAATAAAGAATCGGAGGAAATTAATTTTCATCAGGTTTTTGAAGATAGATTGAGAATAAGAAAAATCGCTAGTGAAGAACTCGGACTTGAATTGGAAAATCTCGACAAAAATTCCAACCCTCTTTTATTGAATATTTTTAATAAATACTACAAGGACGAGTATGATGAGCTAAATGAAAAAGCAAAGCAATTCAAAATCTCAGATTTTGGAGATCTTAGTGAGGCGAAATCGGAGTTAAAAAAACAAAAAACAAAATTTGAAAAAAGCTCAACTGAAAATATCGCCCAGATAGATTATGAGAAAATATTCGCTGATTATCCGGAATTAAAAGATGTTTTGGACACAAAAAATTCTATTTCGGTTTTGAAGGATTTTAGAATGAAGCGAGCGTTTGAGATTTTAAACCCAAAAATAGAAATAAAGATTAAGGATAAAAACGAAAAGATACTCGAGGCAATCCATGCGGAAATAGAAGGTAATAAAAACAAATTAGAAAAAGAAGATCAAACTCTTGTCCGGCAGGGAGAATTATTGGGCTACAAACAAAATTTAAGCGAGAGCGGACATATTTGCGTCGTTCCTTCCGTCGCGAAGGATTTAGAGGCGATCGGAGACAGGATGCTTACGGGGAAGCCGGTATTTTTGCATGGGCCGACCGGCACCGGTAAAACTTCTTTGGCTAAATACGCGGCCTTTCATTTTACCGGCAAAGATTCCGAAATGGTTTTTTGCAATCCGCAAACCAAAGAATCAAATGTGTGGGGCAAGACAGGCTTAATTGAGTCCAAAGGAGTAACGGTAACAGTGGAGATTTACGGCCCTCTAGCGAAAGCTATGATTGAAGGTAAAACCGTAATTTTTGATGAATTTACAGCCCTGCCCAAAGAGCAGATGGTTTTTATAAAAGGTATTTTTAATGCCAAAGTTGGCGACAAAGTTAATATTGTCGGCAATGGAATGGTGGAGGTGCGGGCCGGATTCCAAATGATTTTTACGGCCAATTTGAAGTCCGAAAAAAACCCCGAAAGACAGGATTTACCGCCGGAGGTCGCTCGCGAATTTGAACAGAATAATATAAAGATTAATTATATAGATAGAGAAGAAGCGTACGATGTTATGATCTCTCGCCTGCTCAACGGAGACGGATCTTTGGATATGTCTTTTTATGATCTTAATACGACTTTGCCAAATTTGGCGCAGGTAATGAAAGAAATACAGGAGTCTTACACAAATGCCACGGATAAAGAAGTGGCGAGAATGGCTGGCGCGCTTGACGCCTCCGGCAAAGTCCACTCACTCAAGAAATTTGTGATGACACAGGGCTCCGTAGAGGCTATCCTTTCTTCTTGGGTCGTAGAGAAAAAAATTAAAAAGACAAAGAAATCTTTTTCTGAATTTTTAGATGAAAGATTCAAGACGGCTCTGACTTTTGAAGAATACTCCAAAGAAGATAGAATCTTGGTGGCTAAAATTTTAGCCTCCCGTGGATTCCTTTTGACATTAACGCCTAAGGAAATAGGCCTGCCCGACGATGTTTTTGCTTTTAATACCATAAAATCACTGCGTGGAGAGGGCGCGGTTGCGGATTTGAGGAAAGAATCCGGAAATATAAAACATTTGAATTTAAAAGAAGTCGCCGAGCTGGATCCTTTTAATAGGAGGGCGTCGCGAGCAGTAAAACAAGCTGAAGCTCTTTTGGGGAGCGAGGGCGGGGAAAAGGATCCGTTTTTAGCCGATCTCAAAAAAAAGTTCAATAAAATTTTTGGCAAAGAATTGCGTGCAAAAGTTATAGATGTTACCTATCAGCGGGAATCCATTAAATTAGATTTAGACGCCAAACTCTCCGAAAGCATCTCTTTCTATAAAAAAACCACATTAGACCTGCCTCCAGACTTTGAAGATCAAATGCAAGAGATTTGGCAAAACAATCTAGAAGAGATAGAGAAAGCCATAGAAGAAAATGGCTTTGACGACATACTCCTCATCCCCGGAGGCATCCCTCTCCCAGAACTAAACGCCAAAATGACCACCAGCTATAGCTCCACCTACGAGGGTCCCAACTTCCAAGCCGGAGGCTCATTTGCCGGCGCCAAAAGCCAAAATACCGACAAACCCCGCCTCGTCTTGGTTCACAAGACCCAAAACCTAGCAGATCGCCCCGAACTCAAAGCTACTTTCAACATCCAAGGCCAGTATGTGAAACAGGATCAAATATTAACCCTCGAAGACTACCTCATCTTCCAAAGGAAGTATTTCGAAGAAACAAAGAAGCATTTAGATGAAGTTGGCTGGACTTGGCTCGCGACCACCTCGGGCACCCGTCTCGTCGATGCCGACTGGAGGCCGGGCACGACGCAGGTCGGTGTGGGTGCGGGTGACCTCGGCGCTCGGAATGCGGGTCTTGGCGCCCGCCCCGCCCGCAGTTTCTTTTAAATACCGTAATTTGTATCTTGATGTCTGTATATTTTTGATTTTTTTATCTTGTATGGCGATTTTTTAACTTCGGTTAGTACAACCACAAGCAATTGATTGGTTTACCGAGGTGCTAGGAATAAATGAAAGATGACCCCGTGTCAGATAGTTTATTCCGTGTAGAAATAAAAAAAGAACTGCAGTTTTGTATTGGGTATGTAGCCCTGATCAATAGAGTATTGTTTCCAAGCTTGATAAGGATAATACAAAGCTAAAAGTGGGGCGGGCACCCGTCTCGTCAATGCCAACTGGAATCCGGACACGACGCAGGTCAATGTGAATGCGAATGACCTCGACTATCAGAATGCGAATCTTGGCGCCCGCCCCGCCCGCCGTTCTAGGCCATATTTCTGGTATACTTTATCCATCCTTGCGTCATCTTGCCCGCTTCTTGCAATTCACCCTCGATTTCAAGGTATTCCTTGCCCTCCAATAGCTCACAGTTCAGGGAAATTCTGAAGAGTATTTTTAAAAGCTCTATCTTGGCATTTGCTTTTATTAAAACCTTTTCTTTCTCATATTTTGAGACTTGATTGGCAAACACAAAAAATTCAATTCCGTCCAATATGGCTTTTTCTATCTTTTCTCCCAGCGCATACCTTTCATGCTTTGGGAAGCTAAAGATGAGTTTGTGCGCGATTTCGTAAAGCTTAACTAGTTTTACTACAACCGGTATCTCTAATTTCGAGAAATCTTTATGAGCATTGTTATCCATAAAAGTTATGATGAATTATTTAGTCTTGATAATATGTTCTCCGCCTGGAGAATCTTTAGGCGGGGAAAGGCAACGAAAAAGGATGTCTTGGATTTTGAGATGCATCTGGAAGACAATATATTTTCCTTGTATGACGAGATAAGAGATGGGAGATATAAACATTTGCCTTATAAGCATTTCCAGATTTTTGATAATAAAAAACGAGATATTTACAAAGCGGAAGTTAAGGACAGGATAGTGCACCAGATCGTTTCTGATTATTTAGTGTTTTGTTTTGATCCCACTTTTATAGCGGACTCTTACGCTTCAAGAATTGGTAAGGGGCAGTATGGGGCCATTAAGACTTTCGGTTATTTTATAAAACTTGCCTCCACTCGACGCCAAGCGCCTTATGTTCTGAAGTGTGATGTCAAAAAGTACTTTGACAATATAGATCACGAGATTTTAATCGGCTTGATAAGCGAAAAAGTCGTTTGTAAAAATATTTTGAAAATAATAAAAGAAATAATATCGAGTTATGTGGCCGCGCGGTTCGGGGTAGGCATACCTCTGGGCAATATCACCAGCCAAATATTTGCCAATATCTATCTTAATGCGCTTGATCAATATATAAAAAAAGATCTTAGACGCAGGTTTTATGTCAGATATAACGACGACTTCGTGATAGTTTTTGAGAACAGAAAAGACATAATTACAGTCAGAGACAAGATCAGGCTTTTTGCGAAAGAGAGACTGTTTTTGGACATACCTATTGAGAAAACCAGTATAAGGAAAATCAATTGGGGAGTTGATTTTTTGGGATGCGTGGTTTTGCCTCGGGCTGTTCTGCTTCGGGATAAGACCAAGCATAAGATATTCGTAAATATTAATAGAGGTAATATGCATTCCTATCTGGCTATTTTAAAACACTGCAATGCCTTTAATTTAAAAACCAGGATTTTAGCAATGGAAAAGATATATCAGGTTTGATAGTATTTTGATATGGAAAGATTACCCGTCATTGAGGTAAAGAGGGATAAAAATGAAAAAGAGCCGATGGAAAGAAGCGAACACTCGGAGGCCTTTAATTTTGTAGAAGAAAATCGGGACTTTTTTGAGCACCACGCCAGAGGCAAAATAAAGATAGAACCGGCTCCAGAAAGTTTGGATACCTTCGCCTTTGATTTGAAGAGCAATACCATTTATATCAATTCAATGTTTTATGAAAAGCTTGGTTTTTCTAAGGAAAGAACCATTTTTGCCACCTTGCACGAAGTCGAGCATTTTTTAGAAAAGATTCAAATGCTTGCCGAGGAGGGCGGAGAGAAGAATTTTGAAAAATATCTTAAGAAAATTAAAACCTCCAAAGCTTTTAGCTTTATGGATAATTGTGTGGCTGATATTCGTGAGAATCGAACCGTAGTTTCCAAAACCAATGTGGGAATGGGAGATTTGGAAAAAGGCATTTACAAAGAAATGTTATTTCCGGAAACGGATTTTACCGGACGGCCCCGCCATATACAATTTTGCCAAGCTATTTTGCGCGAGGCTAGAGTGAAGAGTGAGAAATGCGTTGTTTCGTCCGAGGTCAGGCAGAAACTTGATGAGCTCGAAAGGGTAAAAGGACTTATGGACATAATGACAAATCCGGAAACACCAATGTCTTTGCGTTTGAAGTTGCAGGATAAATATATTTGGCCGAGGGTGGAGGAGCTTTTAGAAAAAGATATTGAAGATAAAAAAAGTCAGGAAGACAAAGGCGAAGGCGAGGGTGAGCCGTCTGATTCGGAAGGCCAGGAGGGGGACGAGGGCGAAGTGTCGAATGAAAAAGGCAAAAAATCAGGAAAAAAAGAACGGCGAGACAAAGATGACAAGGGTCGGAAGGGGGGTAGTGAAAAGAACGCGGAAAATAACCCGAATATTATTTTTTCCGATGAATATGAAAAAGCGTTTAAAAAAGTTCCTAATGCCGTGCCAACCGAAGAGATAAAAAAAGCCTTTGAAGAGTGGAAAGAAGAAAGGGGCAAAAATAATCCGGATAAAATAGACCAGGAATACGCGAAAAAGATTGGTGTGGAGAAAAAAGATTTGCAAGAATACCGGAGAATCGCGGAGGCATTGCAAAAAATAGTGAATCCGGAAACTAACGCAAGCATCGTGGAAGAGTTAAGGACTCTTTTTTTGAGAATTATCGCTAAAAGACTTCAAGAAAGATTTGTGCCGAAATATCCCGTGGAAGAAGGAGATGAGTTGGTTGATCCTGGTCAGCTTGTGTCCGATGTGAAATCCGGCAATTTGAATCCTAAAGTATGGGAGGATACTGAAATGAAAGAAAAAAAGGGCGATAAGGCAGGGGAAGTGGAAATAACTCTTGTGTGTGATAGATCGAGCTCAATGACTGACGGAGGCGGACAAAAAGCAATCGAGCAAAGAAACTCCGCGGTTTTGCTAATGGAAGTTTTAAAAGATTTCGCGGAGATATGCGATGAAGAGAAAACAAGAGTGGATAAACCTCTTGAAATAAAATCCGAAATATACAGTTTTGCTGGCAGCGCGGAAGATAAAACGCCTCTCAAAAAAATGGGGAAAGATTTGGGCGAGGCCGAAAGAATCAATGTTTTGAAGAAGCTTTTTGATTTGCCCGGTTCCACCGCAGATTTTAATTGTTTGGAATCTATACGCGAAGGGTTGGATAATGAGACTAAGCAAAAGATTGTAACAGGAGAACTTAAAAAAATAGTTTTTGTATTAACTGATGGCGGAAGCGATAATGTCTCGAGGGTGCAGAATGTTTTAAGAAATCTACGAGATGCTGGCGTAGTCGTCGTGGGCATCGGACTTACTAGGGCGGGGGAGCCGGCCGTGACTACTTATGCGCCCAAAGCCCAAGTGGTGGAGAATGTCGTCGATTTGCCGGTAATCTTGGGTGAACTACTGAAAGAGCATCTAAAAGATATTTAGTATATACTCAAATTATGGAAAACCCACCGAACCCCCCCCCAACTCCCCGAAAACATCATAAATATGGCCAGATCAGAAAAGACTAAGAAGTCTCAAGAACAACTCCGGCAAGATCTAGAGAAGCGCTTCTTGGGACTGAAAGGCATCATTCAGGAGGGTAGGGGGGAATATGTGCAGGCTCTCAAGGAAAAATCTTTTGAAGATAAAGAAGGCGAACCTGTGGGTAGCGGTGAAAAAAGAAAAGAAGCTCTGCAAGCCAAGATAAACTCGTTAATGGACAAAGCCAAACGACTGAAAGCCAGCCTCGAAAGCAAAGAACCCTTGCCCAACCATACGGAATCTATTTCCGCGAAATATATCCATCCGGACAAACACATCGAACCCATCTCCATCTCCCTAGAAGAGAAACTCACCGAAACCCTCTCCCTATATAAAAAAACCACATTAGACCTGCCTCCAGACTTTGAAGATCAAATGCAAGAGATTTGGCAAAACAATCTAGAAGAGATAGAGAAAGCCATAGAAGAAAATGGCTTTGACGACATACTCCTCCTCCCCGGAGGCATCCCTCTCCTAGAGCTAAACACCAAAATGACCGTCGGCTATAACCCCACCCACGAAGGTTCCAACTTCAAAGCTGGAGGCTCATTTGCCGGCGCCAAAAGCCAAAATACCGACAAACCCCGCCTCGTCTTGGTTCACAAGACCCAAAACCTAGCAGATCGCCCCGAACTCAAAGCTACTTTCAACATCAAAGGCCAGTATGTGAAACAGGATCAAATACTAACCCTGGAGGACTATCTCGTCTTCCAAAGAAAGTATTTTGAGGAAACGGGTAAACATCTAGATGTAGCCGGCTGGACCTGGCTCGCGACCACCTCGGGCACCCGTCTCGTCTCTGCCAGCTGGAATCCGGGCACGACGCAGGTCGATGTGGATGCGGATGACCTCGACTATCAGGCTGCGTATCTTGGCGCCCGCCCCGCCCGCAGTTTCTTTTAAATAAAGTAACTTGTATCTTGATGTCTGTATATTTTTGATTTTTTTATCTTGTATCGGGGTTTTTATGACTTGTTGAAGAGTAGTCTTGGACCGTCATTGCGAGGAGTCGGAGACCTGCCTACCGGCCAGGCAGGCGCGACAATCTTACATTATTATATTAGAGATTGCTTCGCCAAGCCCTGCCTACCGGACACCTGCCCCTGCCTACCGGCAGGCAGGTGCCGGTAGGCAGGGGCAGGCTCGCAATGACGATCGCGATTACTATCCATGTCCTGCATAAGTTCAGATACATATGAGACTTTTCGGCAAACTGAAAAGTCATGAAAATATACAACAAAACAAAGGGTACGAAGGGTATTGTGAGCGGTTGGGAGGACGCGATACGC
>ORMF011796827.1_pt1 | contig 19308 bp, 14 predicted proteins | sample 1779871 | NCBI WGS metagenome assembly ORMF01 (sample SAMEA104232316, study PRJEB22302) | groundwater metagenome | biome: forest; feature: aquifer; material: groundwater | place: USA | collected 2011-08-07 | depth 5.4 m | reverse complement strand
TCAGGGCGCGGTGGATGACGCCCGTAAGGGCGTCAGGAGCGGCTCGGACGCCCTTACGGGCGTCGATCCACCGCGCGCTCACGCGCGCGACTCCAGCGTTGCATCGAAAAGTGGACTACTTATTTCGTTACAGGCCCTAAGCAAGGCGCCTGTTTCGGGTGCAGGGGAGTGCGGGTGCGAGTCCCGCCGCCTCGACTGTACGGCGCGTAGGTCAACAGCAGACCGTCCGTTTGACGTGCGGAAGACGGAGGTGCGACTCCTCCCGTGCCGACTGTGCCACTGGGCCCCCCTGGGAGGGGGACCTGGCTCGTATCCAGGAGGCTTGGGGTTCGAATCCCCTCGGTGGCTTACCTTGCGGTGTGGTGACAACGAGAACACGCCCGGCCGTTAACCGGGAGATGGAGGTTTGAGTCCTCCCGCCGCAGCCAGTTTGTGGAGGTCTTGTTCGGGGGCGTTCGGCTATCGGCAAGCCCCCTGGTTTTCAGCCAGGAGAGAGGAGTTCGACTCTCCTACGCCCTATTTCGGCGCCATGGAGTAACAGCAACTCGCCGCCTCCTCAAGGCGGAGATTGCGGGTGCGAGTCCCGCTGGCGTCATCGCAGGCTCCTGTAGGTCAACGGCAAGACGGCCTCCCTCTTAAGGAGGAGATGGGGGTTCGAATCCTCCCAGGAGCATTTGGAAAGGAAACGACCATGTTCCGCTGGATCTTCAGGGACGGCACCTGGTTCGTGCTGGCGAACGAGGCGTGGCGCGAGGCGATCGTGTGGCGCCTGCAGCGCGACGCCGAGAGGCTCCGCCTCTTCGACGAGGGGTTCGTCCGCGCCGTGGAGGACCATTGGGAGCGGAAGACGCTCCCGGGTCGCTGGGGCGAGGAGGAGCCGTGGGAGAGCGAGTTCGCCACGCGGGCCGCGCTGGCCGAGGAGGTCGTCCGGCGGCTCGTGGCGCCGGTCCTCCTGGGGCTCGCGCTGAAGGCCGAGCACGCCGCGACGCGGCGCGCCACGGTCCAGGCGCCCGTCCCGCAGGGGGAGACGAGGATCAGGCTCCGAGGTCGAAGCTGACGAGACGCCGCCCTGTCACGGCGGAGGAAGTGGGTGCGAGTCCCATCGGGGCCGCTTTTTCTGGGGAGTCTGCCAAAGGTAGGCGACGACGCCCTGAACGTCGGGATGGAGGTTCGAGTCCTCCCTCCCCAGCCACGGAGGTCTGGTGATCGCGGACGACACGTCCCGCTGAAGACGGGAAGAGCCCGGTTCAACCCCGGGGGCCTCCATTTGACTTGGAGTCGCGCCCGTAAGGGCGCGGGGGGGTGACGCCCGTAAGGGCGTCACGCATTCGAGGCGAACACGCGTTGGTAGGCACGTAGAGGGCGTGCGCGGTTTGTAAAACCGATGCCCCTGGTCCCGTGAGTGCGACTCTCACCCAACGCATCCTGGGCCCGTCGTCCAACAGGAAGACGCTGGTTTCGCATACCGGTAATGCGGGTGCAACTCCCGCCGGGTCCATACGAGCTGCGGGGTGGACTGGAGCGGTTCCAGCACGGCCTCATAAGCCGTCGACGGGGGTTCAACTCCCTCCCTCGCAATTGACAATCTGGCTGCGCCCGCCTGGTTCAACAGCAGAACGCCAGGCCCACATCCTGGAGACGGTCGTGCAATTCGGCCGGCGGGCATCTTCGCTCCCGTGGGGGAACCGGTACACCCACCACGCTCAGAACGTGGCGCCTACGGCATTGCAGGTTCGAATCCTGCCGGGAGCATCTTCGGGGATGTGGCGGAACTGGTAGACGCGCAAGATCGAGGGTCTTGTGTCAGAAATGGCGTGGAGGTTCGAATCCTCTCATCCCCATGTCGTCTCCGTGGTGAAACAGATCATCATGCAGGACTACGAATCCTGAGTTGGAGGTGCAAATCCTCCCGGAGACATGCAACTCCCTCGTAGCTCAACGGACCAGAGCATCGGTTTCCGGAACCGATGATGGAGGTTCGATTCCTCCCGGGGGAATTTCCGGAGTCCGCCTCCGTGGTGAAACGGACGATCATCGGGCGGTCCTAACGCCTGGTTCCCGGTTCGAGTCCGGGCGGAGGCTTTCGAGGTGACGACCATGGCGACGATGCTGGACCGGCGGGCGCTGGTCCTGAACCGGAGTTGGGTCGCAATCGACACGGCGACGGTGCGGAAGGCGCTCTGCTGGGTCTACCAGGGCCTGGCGAGGGCCGTGGACCCCGTGTCGTTCGAGCTCTACGACTTCGAGTCGTGGGCGACGAACGGCGCGAATCCGCGGGGCCTCGCGGTGCACACGGTGGCGTACGCGGTGCCGGTTCCCGAGGTGATCCTCCTCACGCTCTACGGCGAGGTGCCCAGGCGCGAGGTGGTCTTCACCCGAAAGAACCTGTTCCGTCGGGATCGCTTCACGTGCCAGTACTGCGGCGTGCAGCCGGGGTCGGAGGAGCTCACGATCGATCACGTCCTGCCCCGGTCGAAGGGCGGGAAGTCGACGTGGGACAACTGCGTCCTGGCGTGCGTTCCGTGCAACAAGAGGAAGGCGGACCGCCTGCCCGAGAGGGCGGGCATGGCGCTGCGCCGGCGGCCGTACCATCCGGCGTGGTCGCCGACGATCGCCTTCCGCGGCCCCGACCGACCCGAGAGCTGGGACCACTTCGTGGCCGGCGGGGTCGGTGAAGGGGAGAGGGCGTAGACACGGGGGAGGCGCCTGCGCGCCTCCCCCACCGAATCGGGGGTGGTGCAACGGCAGCATGGGAGGCTTTGAACCTCTGGATCCAGGTTCGAGTCCTGGCCCCCGAACGCGCGGGTAGTTCAAGAGCAGAACACCGCCTTGATAAGGCGGAAATGGGGGTGCGAATCCCTCCCGGCGCATCCGACGAGGAAGGACCGAGCATCGGCGAGCTCACCTGTCCCGAAAACAGGGGCCCTTCGGGGTCTGGGGGTTCGACTCCCTCTCCTTCCGCTTACGGATCGTACTCGTACTCGTGCTCGTACTCGACGGGTGGGGGATCGAGCACGAGTACGAGCACGAGTACGAGTACGAGCACGAGTACGAGCACGATAGGGAAGAGAGGCGGATAGTCAGATGGCCGCGCCGGTTTGCTACACCGGTTTCCGTTCGCGGGATGCGGGGGCAGCACCCGCCTCTTCCGCTTCCGTTGGAGGGCGCGACATGAGATGGCGATTCCGGATACGACCGCCCGCAAGGGCGACTCCAGTGGACGTTGGTCGCGTGGCCGAGGATCGAGGCGTCCGCCTGCAAAGCGGACCACGTCGGTGAGAGTCCGACCGCGACCTTTTCGATGGTGATCGTGTTGTAGAGGAAGCATCGGAGAGTGTGAATCTCCGGGCACGGGTTCGAGCCCCGTCGATCACCTTTTCGGAGTCTTTCAGATGCGGCGAATCGGCGGCCCGACCTGAACGCCTCCCCTCGCGGGCGGCGCCAGGGACCCGCGAGGGGAATTGCGGGAAGCGAACGGCTCTCCCTTCCCGGCCCACGAGCGGAACGCTGCCGCTGAACTGCGGAGGAGGTGACGATGTACCATCGAACGAACGGACGAGGAGGCACTTGAACGGGTGGGCGCCGGCGGTCACCCCGCCGGCGCCCATCCCCGGAAAGGGTCTTGTCAAATCGACCCCGGGCTGTAGGATAATGGGCTTTTCTACTGCCTCCAGGGAGGTCTGACGTGGTCCCACAGCGACGGAAGACTCGGGCCGTTTGGGTCGGGAATGTGAAGGTGGGCGACTACGCCCCCATCGTCGTGCAGTCGATGTGCGACACGCACACCGCAGACATCGACGCTACCGTCAAGCAGATCCACGAGTTGGAACAGTCCGGCTGCAACGTCATCCGCGTCGCTGTCGATACGAAGCGCGAGATCGAGGCGGTCAAGGAGATCAAGAAGCAGATCAAGATCCCCCTCATCGCCGACATCCAGTTCAACTACCGCATGGCCCTCGAGGTGGCCCCCTTCGTCGACAAGATCCGCGTCAACCCGGGCCATTTCAACCACGTCGAAAAGGAGAAGCCCCTCGAGAAGAAGATGGACGAGCTCGTTGCCGTCCTCAAGGAGCACAAGAAGCCCGTCCGCGTCGGCGTGAACAACGGGTCGCTCGAGGACGGCTTCAAGCAAAAGTACGGCCTCACGCCCAAGGCGATGGTCGAGTCCGCACTCTGGTACGTCGACATGTTCGAGAAGCGCGGCTTCGGGGACGTGATCGTCAGCCTCAAGGACAGCCACCTCGATGCGGCCGTCGAAGCCTACAAGGCGTTCGCAGAGCGCTCCTCGTGCCCCCTCCACCTCGGGATCACCGAGGCCGGGCCGACGGCCGAGGGGGTCGTCAAGTCGACGCTCGGGATGGCGGAGCTGATCCGGAACGGCGTCGGCGACACCATCCGCATCAGCCTGACCACGAACGACAAGACCGAGGAGGTCCGCGCGGGCCACGCGCTCCTGCAGTGCCTCGGCGTCGCGGCCCAGGCCCGCTACTTCGTCTCCTGCCCGAGCTGCTCGCGCGTCGAGAGCAAGAAATTCCAGGACCTCGCGAAGGTCGTCGACTCGATCACGCGCACGCTCCAGGAGCCGATCACGATCGCCGTCATGGGATGCAGCGTGAATGGCCCCGGCGAGAGCGAGGACGCCGACGTCGGCGTCTGGTGCGGCGCGACGAACGTCCGCCTCGTCGTGCAGGCCAAGGAGATCGGCTTCTGGCCCTACGACCGCATCATCCCGCCGCTCCTCGACGCGGTGAACTCCGTGGTCGAGGCCAAGTACGGCAAGCGGTACGACTTCCCGGTCCCGACGACCGGCGAGTTCGCGCCTCCCCCCGCGCTGGCGCCCCGCGGCGCGTAGGCCTCCCGCTCCCGGGCGCCTACCGGCGCGAGAGGCGCACGCCGTCGTAGTGGACGCGGTTCTCGAACCGGCCCGTGCCGTTGCTCCAGAGGTTCTCGCACTCCAGCGAGATCCAGAAGGCCTCCTCGCGCCACTTCGGCTCGGCGGCGATCCTGAACCCCGCGAGGTCCGCGGTCCAGTCGACGCCCCTCCCGCGGACCCACGCGCGCACGTAGCGGTTGGCGTCGTAGTCGACCTCCAGCGCGACGTGGTACCACTCGCCGGCCATGAGGGGGAGCGCGAGAAAGGGGCTCCAGAGGGCGACGCCCGGCGCGGCCTCCGTCCAGATCGCCCACGTCCCCGGCTCGGGCGCCCACGGGGTCGACTGGTACTGCAGGCCCGCCGTGAAGGTGCGGAAGTCGCCCGGCAAGACCTCCCGCGTGTTCTGCAGGCTGAACTCCGGGCCGGTCTGCCCCGTCGAGGCCGTCGAGGCGTCGATCCTCGCGTGGAACTCGTACCGCCAGGTCCCTCTCTGCCCCGAGGTCGCGTGCTTCCTCCCCGCAATGACGTGGTTGCTCTTCGCGGCCAGGGCGCGGTTGGCCCACACGCGGAGGCCCAGGCCCCCGTACATGGCGGCCTCGGGGACGCGCGCCAGGTCGGCGATCCCATCCCCGTAGCAGTGGCTGTTCCCTCCAACGATCTCCTCGAAGAGCGTCCAGCCGCGGTCTGCCTCGAAGTCGTCTTCGAAGCAGGGGAGGAAGGACGTCCGCTCGCTCGCGAAGGACCCGCGACCGGGCCAGGTCGCGCCCGACCGGGCATTGACCTCGCGCCACCCTGCCTGCACCCAGGCGAGGTGCCTCGAACCGCCGAGCCGACCCTCGCGGCACTCGAGGAGGCCCTGGCCTCCTGCGCCGAGCCCCCAGAGCTGCACGGGGGCGCGCTCGTCGCCGAGGTCCTGGATGGAGGGACGCACCTCGCCGTTCGCGGCGTTGTACTCGGGCCACGGGAGTCGAAGCCACTCCGCGTGGCGCCCGGTCCCGTCGAGGACCTCGACCCAGCCGCCGTTCCGCGGGTGTGGTCCGAGTCCCAGGACGATCTCGGACCGTCCATCCCCGTCGAGGTCGCCGGCGGCAGGGTGCGTCTGACCGTCGAGGCCCCGGCAGTACTCGCGGAAGTGGGAGCGGATCCAGCCGCGGAACGGGAACCCCGCCGCAGCGTCCTCGAAGACCGCCAGCCAGCCTCCACTCCCCGCATACGGCCCCAACCCGACGACGACCTCGTCGCGTCCGTCGCCGTCCAGGTCGCCGCACGTCGGCCGCGTCTCCCCGTTGGCGCGAGCGTACGACGCCCAGGGGAGGCGAAGCCATGCGCGAGGGCGCAGCGCCCCGTCGAGGACACAGAGGATGCCGGCGCCTCCCTGGCCCAGTCCGATGACGACCTCGTCCCGACCGTCCCCGTCGAGGTCACCGCAGGCCGGCAGCGTCTCGCCGTTCGATTGACAGTAGGCGGACCAGGGCAGGCGGGCCCACGCGCGATGCTCGTATCCCCGCTCCGAGCGGGCGATGATGCGAATCCACCCGCCGCTGCCCGGGTACGGGCCGAACCCGATGACGCACTCGTCGCGACCGTCGCCGTCGAGGTCGCCTGGGGCGACCCGCGTCGGGCCGGAGTCGAGGGCGTAGGCCGACCAGCCGCAGGACAGCCACGTCGCGTGCGCGTATCCCGAGGCCCCCCACTCGAGGACCTGCGACCACGCCCCCGCGCCGCGATCGAACCCGATCGGCGTCCTCGGCCCCTCCGCGCTTGCAGGAGAGGCCGCAAGCACTAGACAGACGGCGAAGAGTCGAGGCATTCCCACGACGCTTCTCCCTACTCCGCCTTGACCAGCGACTCGGCCTCCGACTCGAACGAGTCGACGCGCCAGCCCGCCTCGGTCTGCACCATCACGACGAGCTGCTTGTAGCGGACGGTCGGCGGCCCGACAGGCGCGATGTTCGATCCGCGGCGGCAGTCCACATGGACCGTCAGCGTGACCTGCTTCCCGTCGGACGACTTGACCTCCGAGATGATCGTCCGCGACATCTGGCCGACGACCCCCTGGGACCCGCCGAACCGCGCGTGCATCACCTTCTCGTATTCGACCGCGGCGAGTGCGCCCTCGCCGACTGCGAGGTTCGTGGCGTCGTTGTGGCGAGCCTCGAGCAGGGCGTCGGAGAACTTCTCGTAGGCCTGATAGGCCTCCGACTGCTTCTTGCCCATGAACGCCCAGCCGCCGTAGCCGGCGGCGCAGATCGCGACGAGGATGGCGAGCTTGCCCATGGTGAACCTCCCCTTTGCGGGAATGAAGACTTCCGCGGCGGGTGGGGAGACGAGGTCTCGACGCGGTGAAAACGGGGAGCTGGTGCTCCCGGAGACCCCTAGCCAGATGGGCGCGCGACTGATTCAGCGCTCGACGCAAAGTATAGCCCGCGCGTCCCGTGCGCGGCAGGCAATTCCGAAAATCGCCCGATCACTTCTTGTCCGCGTCGGCCAGGAAGGCCTTCGTGGTCGGATGTTGAGGTGCGCTGAAGACTTGCGCGGGCGGACCGTGCTCCACGTCGTATCCGTCGGCGAACACGTGGACCGAGGTCGCCACGTTCCGCGCGAACCCCATCGCGTGCGTGACGACGATCATCGTCTGCCCCGCCTTCGCGAGGTCCGTGATGACCTCCAGGACCTCCTGCGTCATCACCGGGTCGAGCGCGCTGGTCGGCTCGTCGAAGAGGATCGCCTCCGGCTCCATCGCCAACGCGCGCGCGATCGCCACGCGCTGCTGCTGGCCGCCCGAGAGCTGCCTCGGCAGCGAGGCGAACTTCTGCCCCAGCCCCACCCGCTCGAGCAGCTCCTTCCCCTTCCTGTCCGCCTCCGCGCGCGGCTTGCCGAGGACCTGGATCGGCGCCTCGGTCACGTTCTCGAGCGCGGTCAGGTGCGGGAAGAGGTTGAACTGCTGGAAGACGAACCCCACGCGGCGGCGGACCCGCTGCAGAAGCTGCGCGTCGCGCCGCGGGTGCGTGGCGGGCGAGAGTGAGAGGTCCCCCACGTGGACGCTCCCCCCCTGGAACGTGTCGAGCCCGTTGATGCACCGCAGGAAGGTGCTCTTCCCGCCGCCCGAGGGGCCGATCACCGCGGCGACCTCGCCGGTCTGCACCTCGAACGTGATTCCCTTCAGCACCTCGAGCGACCCATGCCTCTTCACCAGCTTCTCGGTCCGAATCATGCCTGCTGCTCCCGCGCCAGGCGCAGCTCGAGCTTCCTCGACAGGATGGAGAGGGGGTAACTCATGAGGAGGTAGAGGACGGCGGTCATCCCCATCAGCTCGATCGTCGCCTGCGTGCTCTGGGAGAGGACCGAGAACCGCTTCGTCAGCTCGATGATCGTGACGACCGAGCAGACGCTCGTGTCCTTGAAGAGCGCGATGAAGTCGTTCATCACGGGCGGAATCACGATGCGGAAGGCCTGCGGGACGATGATGCGGCGCAGCGCCAGCGGGCGCGACATCCCGAGCGACAGGGCGGCCTCCAACTGGCCCGGCGGGATCGCCTGCAGGCCCGCGCGGTAGATCTCCGACTCGTACGCGGAGTAGTTGATGGCGAGGCCGATGATCGCGGTCCAGAACGCGGGGACCTGGATGCCGAGCTCGGGGAGGAAGAAGAAGACGAAGTAGAGCTGGAGCATCACCGGCGTGCCACGCAGGAACTCCACGTAGCAGGCGAGAGGGGCCTTGAGCCATCCGGGCCCGTACAGTCGGCCCACGGCGATCCACAGGCCGAGCAGGACTGCGACGGGGAACGAGAGCACCGAGAGGATCACGGTCATTCCCGCGGACTGAACCATGATCCAGCCGTACCGGCGGACGACCTCCCAGCCGCGCGGCCTCTCGCCGACCTGCCCGCCCTCCTCTTGGACGTCCGGCTGGTCGACGTAGCCGTAAAGCGTGGCCAGCTCCAACTGCGCGGGGTCCCAGATCCCGTACTTCCGGTAGATCCGCTTCAGGCTCCCGTCGCGCGCGCTCCAGACGATCGCGTCGTTCAGGGCCGAGACGAGCGCCGTCTCGCCCTTCCGTGCGAGGATGACGTAGTAGCCGCGGCCCACGGGGGCGCCGATCGGACGGAGGCCGGGGAACCTGGGGCCGTAGAAGGCGGCGATCGGCGTGTCCTGGAGCGTCGCGTCGAGCTTGGTGGTCTCGACCTCGCGCATCGCGTCGGTATTGCCGTTGTAGTGGATGAGCTCGATCCGGTCGCCGAGGTTCTCGATCAGGTATTTCTCGGCCGCAGACTCCGTCAGGACGCCTACGCGGCGCTTCCGCCCGTCGACCGGCTTCCCGACGTCCTCCCAGGTCGCGAGCGTCGGGTCGTCCTTCCGCGCGAGGAGCTGGAGGCCGTAGATGAAGTACGGGATCGAGGCCTCCATCGACGTGGCCCGCAGCGGGGACCATTCGTACCCGTTCAGCACGACGTCGACCTTGGCCGCGCGGAGGATCTCGGGGAGCGTCGCCCAGTCCGCGGTCGAGAGCGTCGCGGTCACGCCGAGACGCTTCGCGAGCACGTCGGCGAGCTCGACCTCGAACCCGGTCTGGCTCGTCGGGTCGTCGTCGCGCGGGTAGACGTAGGGACCGCCTCCCTCCGGATCGGCGCCCCACACCAGATCGCCGCGCGAGCGGACGTCTGCGAGGGTGTCGGCGGCGAGGGCCGAGGCGAGGCAGAGGAGGAGGAGCGTGGCGCGCATTACTGCGTGTTCCAACCCTCCGCGCTGGGGTCGGGGCCGGGGTATCCCTCGACGGGCTCTCCCTCGGTGTTCTTCCAGAAGGGGATCCCCTCCTCGTTGATGACGAACGTCCGGGTCCCGGTCCGCTGGAACCCCTCGGGATAGGCGCAGATCGCGAACCTCTCCATGTTCTCGGCCGCCAGGCCGTCCCCGTTCAGGTCCTGGGCGAGCGGTTTGCCGTCGACGTCGCGCTCGATCATGACGAACCAGTAGCCGTAGTGCGGCTGCGGCTTCGGGTCCTTGAACGAGCCGGGGTAGCGCGGAAAGCCCACCGGGTCGGCCTGGGCGACTTGGATGTCGACGATCTGGATGCCCTCGCTCGCGCCCTTGGGGTGGTAAGCGAAGAGCCCCGCGACGTCGCGCGTCCAGAAGGCGTTGAACCCGTCGCCGTCACGGTCGTCGCACCTTACGACCTCCATCGCCGTCGCGAGGTTCTTGAGCGTCGTCATCGCCTGCGTCTCGTTCTCGATCATCTGCGTCTTCCGGGGCCCCGAGGGCCCGCCCTCCGGGAGCATCGTGCGCAGGAGCGGCCAGCACGCCGCGATGACGACGACCGCGATCACCGCCATCCCGCCCGCGAGGAGTCCCGGTCGGCGGCAGAGGCGGTCCCACCACCTCGCGAACACCGAGGGGGCCTTCGCCAGGACCCGCTGTCCGAGGAGGATCCGATCGAGGTCCTCCTTCATGAGCTGGATGCTCTGGTACCGCACCGCGGGGTTCTTGTCGAGCGCCCGCAGACAGACGACCTCGACGTCCTGCGGAATTTCGGGGCTCTTCTTCCGCGGCGCGACGGGCTCGTTGTAGACGACCGAGAAGGCCGTCTGCATCGCGCTCGGGCCCGAGTGCGGGGGCTCGCCCGTGAGCAGCTCGTACATCACCGCGCCGAGGCCGTAGACGTCGGTCCGCGCGTCGATCCTGTCGACATCCCCCTTCGCCTGCTCGGGGGCCATGTACGAGGGGGTCCCCAGGAGCATCCCGCTCTCCGTCAGGCGCGTCTCCCAGCTCTTCCTGAGGTCCTGCTCGTCCTCGAGGATCTTGGCGAGGCCGAGGTCGGTGACGTAGACCTTGGAGGTCTTTCGGTCGACCAGGATATTGGAGGGCTTCATGTCGCGGTGGACGACGCCCTGCGCATGGGCGTACGCGAGGGCCTCCGCGACGTCGCGGACGACCTGGACGGCCCCGAGCGGGGCGAACACGCGGCGCTGCTTCAGGACGTCGGCGAGGGAGTCCCCGTCGACCATGTCCATCGTGAAGAACGGCTGGCCGTCGACGTCGCCCACCTCCAGGATCCGCACGATTGCGGGGTGCGAGAGCCTCGCGGCCGCGCGGGCCTCGCGCTCGAAGCGGCGGGCCTGCTGCGGCGAGGCGTTCGCGCCGCCGAGGTGCACCTTGAGGGCCACCTTCCGGTCGAGCTGTGTGTCCTTCGCGCAGTAGACGATGCCCATGCCGCCGCGCCCCAGGATCCGCTCGATCCAGAACCGCCCGAAGCGCGTGCCCGGCTTCGGGACGCCGTCGTCCACCACCTCGCCGACCTGCACCGTCGGCGCGAAGCCGTCGCTCACCGTGGGCGGCGACAAGGGCGTCTTCGTCGCGCTCGACGGCGGCGGGGCGTTGTGCGAGACCACCGGCGGCAGCGTGTCCCCGCGCGAGGCGCGGTCGAGCGCGACCGCCAGCTCCCCCGCGCTCGCGTACCGCGCCTCGGGCTCCTTCGCCATCGCCCGCAGGATGACGACCTCGACGGGCTCCGGCAGATCGGGGCGGATCTTGCGGGGCGGCGGGTACTCGCAGCGGACGATCCGGTCCATGAGCGTCGTGCGCTGGACGGCGCGGCTCTCCCCCGTCGGCAGCGCGTCGGCGACGAATGGGTTCTTCCCCGTGGCCATCTCGTACAGCATCGCGCCGATCGAGAAGACGTCGGACGCGACGCTCACCTTCTGCCGCGCCGCCTGCTCCGGGGCCATGTAGAGCGGCGTGCCGAGGAGCGCCCCGCTCGCCGTGATCGTCGACTCGCCGAGGATCCGCGCGAGGCCGAAGTCCGTGAGGAGCGGCTCCCCCGCGGCGATCAGGATGTTCGAGGGCTTGAGGTCGCGGTGGATCACGCCCTGCTCGTGCGCGTAGTGCAGCGCGCGGGCGACCTTCGTTCCCCAATCGAGCGCGCGGGCGAGCGGGATCCCGTCGCGGATCGCGTCCGCGAGCGTCCCTCCCTCCACGATCCGCATCGCGATGAAGTAGAGATTCCCGACCTGGCCGCTCCCGTAGACGGGGACGATGTTCGGGTGCTCCAGCCGCGCGGCGACCTCGGACTCCCTCTGGAACCGCGTCAGCGACTCGTCCGGCGTGAGAAGGCTCGGCTCGAAGACCTTGAGGGCGACGGGGCGGCGGAGGGAGAGCTGCGTGGCGCGGAAGACGCGCGCCATGGAGCCCTCCCCGAGGAGGGACTCCACGAGGAAGTCCCCGACCGTCCGCCCGATGAGGTTCGTTCCCATCCTGTCCTAGCCCCTGCTGCCCGCGGCGAGGGAGGCGCGGAACCAATCGACGGTCCGGGCAATTCCGTCCCCCAGGGCAACACGGGGAGTATACCCGAAGGCCAGGGCGGCGGAGCCGTCGGCGTAGGAATGGAGGATGTCGCCCGTCCGCGTGGGCGCGTGGACGGGAGGGACGCGGACACCGACCGCCCGCTCGATGGCGGCGTAGAGCTCGAGGACGGAGGTCCTGGCGCCGCCGCTCACGTTGAAGACCCTGCCGCTCCCGCCGTTCCACCTCGCGGCGCACAGGGTCGCCTCGACCATGTCCTCGACGAACGTGAAGTCGCGCGTCTGCGCGCCGTCGCCGTAGATCGTGCCCGGCCTCCCCTGGAGGATGGAGGTCACGAACCGCGGGACGACGGCCGCGTACTCGGACGCGGGGTCCTGCCTCGGGCCGTAGACGTTGAACGGCCTCAGGACGAGGATCGACATCCCGTACGAGCACGCCCACGCCGACGCGAGGGCCTCGGTCGCGAGCTTCGAGGCGCCGTAGGGCGAGATCGGCTCCGGCCGCATCGTCTCCCGCTTCGGCAGCTCCGGGGAGTCGCCGTACACGGACGAGGAGGAGTAGAGCACGACGCGCGCGACGCCCTCGGCGCGGGCCGCCTCGAGGAGGCGGAAGGTCCCGTCGACGTTGACCGCGTGGGTCGCCGCCGGGTCGGAGACGGAGCGCGTCACGGACGGGATGGCGGCCAGGTGGAGGACGGTGCGGACGCCGCGCATGGCCGACGAGACGGCGGCTGCGTCGCGGAGGTCGCCGCGGATCACCTCGACGCGCCCCTCGGTGCCGGCGAGGTTCGCCTCGCGGCCGGTGGAGAAGTCGTCGAGGACGCGGACGGCGATCCCTTCGCGTGCGCAGCGGTGCGCGAGGTTCGACCCGATGAACCCCGCTCCGCCGGTGATGAGGACGGGCTCACGCATGATGAAAAGCGGGCGAAGGGAATCGAACCCTCGTGATCAGCTTGGAAGGCTGACACTCTACCATTGAGTTACGCCCGCGGGATGGGCAGGGGGGGAGTCGAACCCCCGAAGGCTTGGCCACCAGATTTACAGTCTGGCCCCTTTGGCCACTTGGGTACCTGCCCGAAGTCTGCGCGCCAAGCTAGCCGTGGGATTTGAACCCACAACCGCCGGTTTACAAAACCGGAGCTCTGCCGTTGAGCTAGGCTAGCGCGAGGCGCAAGGATACCGCGCACCCCCACCGGTTGCAAGCGCTTGCCCCATCCGGAACCGCCGTAGGGCGCGGGGGTTCGCGCTACTTCACCACGGACCCGACGACGCTCTCCTTCTCCGGGACGACGAGGTTCACCTCGGTCCCGCTCGTCACGGCGAGCATCATCCCGTTGCTCTCGACGCCGCGGATCTGCGCCGGGGCCATGTTGGCGACGACGATGACCTGGCGGCCCAGGAGCCGCTCGGGCCCCATGAACGGCTTCACGCCCGCCACGATCTGCCGCTCCACCCCGCCCAGGTCGATCTTCAGCACGTACAGCTTGTCCGCGTTCGGGTGGTTCTCCACCGAGAGCACCTTCGCGACGCGCAGCTCGAGCTTCTTGAAGTCGTCGTAGCTCACCGGGTCCATCGGTTCCTCCTGTGTTGGAAAGGCGCGTCATCCTACCCGCGCGACCAGGGAGCGGTCCAGCGACCGGTACTGGATCGCCTCCGCTACGTGCGCCGCGGCGATCCCCTCCTCCCCCGCCAGGTCCGCGATCGTCCGCGCGACCTTGAGGACCCGGGTGTAGGCCCTCGCCGAGAGGCCGAGGCGGTCCACGGCGGAGTGCAGGATCTCGTCCGCGGCCGCATCCAGCGCGCACCAGCGGCGGAGGTGCTTCGACTTCATCCGCGCGTTCGTGAAGACCCTCTCGTCGCGGAACCGCTCCCCCTGCGCCGCCCGCGCCCTCGAGACCTCCTCACGCATCGCGCCGGAGCCCCGCCCCGTGGACGGCCTCGACAGCTCGCGCATCGCCACCGCGGAGACCGCCACGTGCAGGTCGACGCGGTCGAGGAGGGGCCCGCTGACCCTCGCGCGGTAGCGCTCGATCGTGGGAGGGGGGCACGTGCAGGGGTGGCGCGCGTCGCCGAGGTAGCCGCACGGGCAGGGGTTCATCGCCGCGACGAGCATGAAGCGCGCGGGGAAGGTGACCGTCGAGTGGGCGCGCCCGATCGTGACGACTCCGTCCTCGAGCGGCTGGCGGAGGACCTCGAGGGTCCTGCGGTGGAACTCGGGCAGCTCATCGAGGAAGAGGACGCCGTTGTGCGCGAGGGAGACCTCGCCGGGGCGGGGGAAGCTCCCTCCCCCCACGAGGCCCGCCTCCGATACGGTGTGGTGCGGCGCGCGGAACGGGCGCGTCCCGAGGAGGGCGGTCCCGGGCGGAAGGAGCCCCGCGACGCTGTGGACGCGCGTGGTCTCGAGCGACTCCTCGAGCGAGAGCGGCGGGAGGATGGTCGGCATGCGACGCGCGAGCATGGTCTTCCCCGACCCCGGCGGCCCGACCATGAGGACGTTGTGCCCCCCCGCGGCCGCGACGAGGAGGGCGCGCTTCGCCGACTCCTGGCCGTGGACCTCGGAGAAGTCGACGTCGTCGCGCGCCGACTCCCTCATCGCGCGTTCGAGGTCGACGACCACGGGCGAGAGCTCGCCGCCGCCGTTCAGGAAGCAGGCGGCCTCGAAGAGCGTGTGGACCGGGATGACCTCGAGGCCGTGCACGACGCCGGCCTCCGCGGCGTTCCCCTCCGGCAGCAACACGCCGCGCATCCCGGCGTCCCGCGCGGCGAGTGCGAGCGAGAGGGCGCCGCGCACGGGCCTCACGGTCCCGTCGAGCGCCAGCTCCCCGACGAGCGCGTAGTCGTCGAGGCGGTCGGTCGCGACCTGCTTGCTCCCAGCGAGGATCCCGATTGCGATTGGGAGGTCGTGCACGGGGCCCTCCTTGCGCAGGTCGGCCGGCGCAAGGTTGACCGTGATGCGCTGCGAGAGCGGGAACTCGAACCCGCCCTCGAAAATCGCCGAGCGGACCCGCTCGCGGCTCTCCTTCACGCCGGTGTCGGGGAGGCCGACGACGATGAACATCGGGAACGACCCGCCGACGAAGACCTGGACCTCGATCCGGTGCGCCTCGATCCCGCGGACCGCGGCGCTCCACACACGGCAAAGCATGGTGCCCTCCTGTCGAAGAACGACAGGAGAGGTAGTTCACGCGGCGTGCCGGCAGGGGGGAATTCAGCGAAGATGGAGAGCGTTACTGCGACGCGGGTTGGGGAGCTGCCCGGACGGGCCCGTCTCCGGAGTGGGGTGGAATCCAGCACTCGACCTGAGCGGGTGCTGGAAAAGGCATCACTTCTTGTCCGGCGGGTGGAGCTCCGCGTTGAGCTGCGCGTTCTCCTCGCGGAGGCGGAGGATCTCCTCCTTGTACTGCGAGAGCTTCGCCTTCTGCTCGCGGACGGCGGCCTCGAGCGCCGTCTTCTCGGTGTCGAGCTCCGCGATCTTCGCCTCGCGCCGCTCGATCTTCCCGTCGCGGATGCGGACCTCTTCCTTCAGGTCCGCAATCTGCTTCTCGTACTTCAGGACCTCGTTGTCGAAGATCCTCTTCTGCTCGAAGTACTTGTAGACGATTGAGAAGTCGGCGTACGACATCTGCTCCGCCATCCTACTTCTCCTTCTCGCGGCCGGCGTAACCGAGGTTGTTGAGGATGAGCTCCAGCTCCTTCGGCCTCTCGGAGGACTTCTGGGCCTCCGTCTGAGTGACCATCCCGTTCGCGATGAGCGCCGCGAGCGACTGGTTCATCGACTGCATGCGGTAGTAGGTGACCGACTTCTCGATCACCTCCTTGAGCTCCTTCAGCTCATTGCGCAGGATGAGCGTCGGGACGGCGCCCTGGTTGATCATGATCTCGAGGGCAGCGGCCCGCCCCTTCCCCGTCTTGAGCGAGACCAGCCTCTGGCACATCACCCCCGCGAGGCAGTCGGCGAGCTGCAGGCGGACCTGCTCCTGCTGGTTCGCCGGGAAGGTGTCCACGATGCGGTTGATGGTCGACGGGGCGTTGCGCGTGTGGAGGGTCGCGAAGACCAGGTGGCCCGTCTCGGCGGCGGTGATCGCGGTCGCGATCGTCTCGGGGTCGCGCATCTCGCCGAGGAGGATCACGTCGGGGTCCTGCCTGAGGACGTCGCGCAGCCCGTCCGCGAAGCTCGGCGTGTCGATGCCGATCTCCCGCTGCGTGATCTCCGCCACGTCGTCGTCGTGGAGGAACTCGATCGGGTCCTCCATCGTCACGATGTGGCACTTCCGCGTCATGTTGATCTGATGGATCATCGCGGCGAGCGTCGTCGACTTCCCCTGCCCCGCGGGCCCCGTCACGAGGACGAGCCCCTGCTCCCGGGTGCAGAAGGTGTGCAGGACCGGCGGAAGGCCGAGGGACTCGATCGTCGGCACGGACGAGAGGTTGCGGAAGACGAGGCCGACCTGGCCGCGGTAGCGGAAGAGGTTCGTCCGGAAGCGCCCGAGGTCCTTGACGATGTAGGTCTGGTCGCTCGCGTACCTCGTCTCGAAGCGTCGCTGCAGCTCCGGGTGGCGCAGGACCTGCTTGCCGAAGCGCTCCATGTCCTCGTCGGTCACCTCGCGGAGCGGCTCGGGGTAGAGGTCGCCCGAGATGCGAAAAAGGGGGGGGCGGCCGATCTTGAGGTGGAGATCGGAGCCCTTCTTTCGCACCAGCTCCCGGAGCATGGTGTCGAGATCGAGGTCGCCGTTTGAACCCATGGGGAGAGGAGTGTAGATCCCGGAGGGCTCGCAATCAAGGCCTTAGCCGGGCCGGACGCGGTAGAGGACGACGGTTTCGCAGCCCAAACCGGGCACCACGGGGCCGAATCCCCTCACCTTCTCGAGCACATCCTGCTCGAAAACGCTGAACACGTCAGGCGCGACCGAGGGACTGTACCCGGGCCAACGCTGCCCCTTCCACGAGTACGCGTACGACCAGCTCAGGCGGTGGACCTCGGACCAGTTGACGAGGACATGCGTGATGCCGCGCTTGCCGAGCAGTTCACGGACCTGCGCCCCGTCTACGGGCGCGATTGGGAAGATGTCGTCCCACGGATTCGGATCAAAGACGGTTGCCGCGAGGAAGTCGTGCTCCAGGTAGAACGTCCGCGCCTCGCCGAGGACGAGGACCCGCGATCCGGACGGCAAGTCCGCGTTGACGCTGGCCATCGCCTCGAACGCCTCGCGGTTGTTCTCGTACAGATAGTCCCAGGGGTCCCTGCCGCGGAGCACCCGTTGGAGCCCGGTCTCGTCACCGAACCGCTCGTTCACAATCGAGTACGGGATGCCCCAGAAGGCGTGGAACCAAATCACGACGGCCGCGGCGAACCGAATCGAGTTCCGGAGGAACTCGTTCGAGAGGCTGGAGAGGCCCGCGGCTCCCACCACGGCGAGCCATGGCACCGCGGGGTAGAAGAATCGGTCGATGCGGTGCGTCAGGTACCACCACGCCACCACGTGCGCCGCGACGAGCAGCAGGAGCGGAACCGCGGCGACGCGCCTGACCTGGTCGAGCGGGAGGAGCATCAGGAACGGCGCGAGGAGGAGGAGGATCGAGACCCGCGGGGGCGCCCAGGAGACCTCACCCTCGGGCCCCGGGTGCTGGCCCGAGACCGCGATCCAGAAGTCCCGGCCGGCCTCCTCCGGGGTGGGCCTCGGCGGGTGGTGAGCCTGCGTGAACCGCGCCTCCTGCTCGGCCGACCAGCGCTTCGTGCGGAAGACGTCTCCCAGAAGCGGGTACACGGGATTCCCCGTCGCCACCGCGTTCTTGACGAGCCAGGGAGACAGGACGATCGCGGCGGCAAGCGCGTACGAGGCGGCGGCGAGGAATCCTCTCCGCCCGACGACGAACAGCCCGACCGGGAGCGCCAGGAAGACGGCCGCGGGGTACTTCGTCCCCATGGCGAGCCCGGCGAAGACCCCCGCGAGGGCCGCTCGCCGCCCCCCTTCGCCGACCAGCGCGCGCACGCAGAGCACCGAGAGAAGGACCTGCTCGACCTCCACGTAGCAGACCCCCGAGAGGAACCAGGTCAGCGGGTAGCAGTAGAACAGCGCCGCGGCCGGCATGGCCGCCCTGGTGCCGAAGAGGGCGCGCGCGAGGTCGCCCACGGCGAGGGCGCATATGACCCCGACGGCGACGTTCAGCGCCGCGGCGGCCATCCCGCCCTTCATCGCCGAGCCGAAGAGGGCGAGCAGGCAGAGGTACAGCATCTCCGTGTTCTCGGGGAAGCTCGCGTAGACGTTCCACGGGAGGTGCTCGACCGCCCCGAGCCGCAGATACTGCATCGGCGCGCCGAGGTGATACTCGAGCACGTCGTAGTCGCATTGAGGGAGGAGCGCAAAGAAGACCGTCCCGACGAACACGGGCAGGCAGGCCCCCAGAAGCGCGCCGTTCCAGCTCACCCAATGGAAGCCTCGGAGGGCCTTCTGAGCGGCGGCGAGGTCGCGCGCGAACGGGGCGACGCCCAGCAGGAGGCCGATCGCGCAGATTCCGAGCCCTGCCCGGGGGAGTCCCGCCAGCCCGAGTCCCAGCGTCCCAAGGGCGATGACGCCGAGGCCGAGGCCGACCGCCCACAGCGCCTGCGACAGCCGGGGGGCGTCGGCGAGCTTGAACGACTTGAGGACCCACTCCCCGAGGCCCCTCGCGGCGAGGACCATTCCCCACCCCGCCAGCATGACCGTGAGAGCCCCCATCTACTCCCCTTTCACGGCGAGGCCGCCGATGAACTCGTACAGAAGGACGGCGCCCCCACAGGCGTTGCCCGCGCCCCGGCACTCCTCTTCGAGGTGCGCGTCGAACGCCGCGCGCGCCTTCGCAAGCTCCTGGCCCGAGAGCCCCTCCGGAAACGCCGCCCCGCCCGAGATCGACTCCAGGCACAGTCGCGCCTCGGTCCCGTTCTCGAACATGAGGCTCCTCCCCTCCCGCCAGCAGACGGCGTCGCCGCACGCGGCGTTGTGGAACCAGGCGCGGAGGTCCGCCGGTGACTCCGGGTTCCCGAGCCCGCGGGCCTTCACGGGGGCGCCCGTGGCCTGGCGGACCGCCCGCTTCATCGCGGGCGCCGTCGGCTCCGGGGGCCCGCCCCTCTGGCCCACGCCCCCCAGCCCCCCCCCCCCGCTG
>ORMF010629578.1_pt1 | contig 19326 bp, 19 predicted proteins | sample 1779871 | NCBI WGS metagenome assembly ORMF01 (sample SAMEA104232316, study PRJEB22302) | groundwater metagenome | biome: forest; feature: aquifer; material: groundwater | place: USA | collected 2011-08-07 | depth 5.4 m | reverse complement strand
GGCAAACCGCCAGGAGGGTGAGGAGGAAAAAGAGGCGGAGCCGGTACAGCCGCCAGCCCGCCCGCAACACCTCCCCGTAACGCGCCGGCGCTCCCGCGGAAGGCGCGTCGCGCGCCAGGAGATAGAACAGCACGGCGCCGGCCAGCAGGCCGATTCCCGTCACCCATCCGACCGCCGTCCGGCCCCAGTGGTTCGCGATCGCGGGTGCAGCGAAGAAGGCGATCGCCGTACCGATGTTGCCCATACCGTAGACACCGAGCGCAAAGCCCTGCCGCTCGCGCCGGTACCAGCCGGCGACGAACGGCACACCGACTGCGAACGACGCGCCCGCCACGCCGAGCAGGAACCCGACCGCGATCAGCGCCCAGTAGGCGTGTGCGTAGCCGAAGAGCACCGCCGGGAGCGCCGCGAAGGCGAGCAGCAACGTGAACACCAGCCGGCCGCCGTAGCGGTCGGTCAGAACGCCGAGCGGGATGCGCAAGAGCGACCCGAGCACAACCGGCACGGCCGTCAGCAGCAGCGCCTCCGTATACGACAGATGAAGGTCGGCCTTGAACGTCTTGGCGAACGGCGCGATCAGGCTCCAGGCCGTGAAGCAGAGCGCGAACGCGATCGTCGCAAGAGCGAGATTGCGCGCTGCCCCCTCCGAGCCCGCGACGTGGCGGGTCAAACGCGGGGCAGACTCGCCAGGCGCCGACATGGCACAAGAATCGCTGGGCACCGCTCGGCGACACATCGGCAGCCTCCCGCGGTCGCACCGCGGGAAAGTACGGATCCGTCGCTTCAGCGGCGCCGATGCTCCGGCTCCGGGTGCGCGTCGAGCCAGGCGGGAAGACGCGCAGAAGGGGCGACACCGGGTTGTAGGGTGGACGGCTCATGCCGGAGGCGACCACGACCACGGCGAGCGCCGGTGACGTCCTGACTTCCCGGTTCGGGCTCGAGGCCTTCCGCCCCGGCCAGCAGCAGGTCGTCGAGGCGTTGCTCGCCGGCCGCTCGGCGCTTGCCGTCTTCCCGACGGGGAGCGGCAAGAGCCTCTGCTACCAGCTGCCGGCACTGCTGCTCGACGGCGTCACGATCGTCGTCTCGCCGCTGATCGCCCTGATGAAGGACCAGATCGACTTCCTCGCCTCGCGCGGGATCGATGCGGCGCGCCTCGACTCGAGCCTCGACGCCGATGAGGCGCGCGCCGTCTCCGAGCGGCTCCGCTCCGGCGCCCTGAAGCTCCTCTACGTCGCGCCGGAGCGCTTCAACAACGAGCGCTTCCTCGCGCAACTGGAGGGCGCGAAGATCGCGCTCTTCGCCGTCGACGAGGCGCACTGCATCTCCGAATGGGGACACAACTTCAGGCCCGACTACCTGAAGCTCGCCGCCCGCGCGACCGAGCTCGGCGCGGAGCGCGTGCTCGCGCTCACCGCCACGGCGACGCCCGCCGTCGTCGGCGACATCTGCGCCGGCTTCGGCATCGATGAGGCGGACGCGGTGGTCACGGGCTTCTACCGTCCCAACCTCACCCTGCTGACGACGCCCGCACGCGCCGCCGAGCGCGACCAGCTCCTGATCGACCGGCTGCGCGAGCGGCCGCCCGGCTCGACGATCGTCTACGTGACGCTGCAGCGCACCGCGCTGCGGATCGCGTCCCTGCTCGCCGCCGCCGGCCTGCCCGCGCGCCCGTACCACGCCGGCATGAGCCCGGACGACCGCGTCGACGTCCAGGAATGGTGGAGCGGGTCGGACTGCAACGTCGTCGTCGCGACGATCGCGTTCGGCATGGGCATCGACAAGGCCGCCGTGCGCTACGTCTACCACTACAACCTGCCGAAAGGGCTCGAGGCGTACTCGCAGGAGATCGGTCGCGCGGGACGCGACGGTGTCGCCGGCATCTGCGAGCTCCTCGCCTGCCCGGACGACGTGCCGACACTCGAGAACTTCGCGTTCGGCGACACACCGACGCGCGAGGCGCTCGCAGGGCTCGCCGGCGAGGTCTTCGCCCGCGACGACGGTGCGCAGTTCGACGTCGCAGAGTACGACCTCTCGACGCGCCACGACGTACGCCCGCTCGTGCTGAAGACGATTCTCACCTATCTCGAGCTCGAGGGCTTCCTCCGGCAGGGCACGCCGTTCTACGCGGGCTACGGCGTCCGGCCGGCCGGCGATTCATTCGACGAGGCGTTCGCCGGCTTCGACGACGCCCGCGCAGATTTCCTGCGCCGTCTCGTCGCGAGCGGCAGGACGGCGCGCGTCTGGACGACGATCGACCCCGACGCGTCCGCGGCTGCGCTCGGCGAGGAGCGCGGCCGCATCGTCGCCGCGCTCGGATACCTTGAGGAGCAGGGCCTCGTCGAGGTGAAGCCGGCCGACGCCCGCCAGCGCTACACGCTGCTCGATCGGCCTTCCTCGCCCGACGCGCTGCTCGACAGGCTCGTCGAGCGTTTCGAGCGGCGGGAGCACGCGGAGACGGAGCGGATCGCACGGGTCGTCTCGCTCGTCACGAACGACAGCTGCCAGGTGAACGCGCTCGTCGCCTACTTCGGAGAAGAGCGCGGAGATCCGTGCGGGCACTGCAGCTATTGCCTCGAAGGACGCGCGCAGCAATTGCCCGAGGCGGAGCCGCCGCCCGAGCTGGACGCACTCGTCGACCGGCGTGCACTCGCGGCTCTCACCGCCTTGCACCCGGACGCGCTCGCGTCGCCCCGCCAGCAGGCACGCCTGCTGTGCGGGATCACGAGCCCCGCAACCACGCGGGCGAAGATCACCCGCGACCCGCTGTTCGGCGCCGCCGTCGAGCGGCGCTTCGCCGCTGTGCTCGCATGGTGTCAGGAATGCTGAGCCCGTGACCATGCGCCCGCTCTGGCCGGGAGCGTACGCCGCAGCGCACCTGCTGCTCGCCGCGGCCGGCATCGCCATCGCCTACGGCACCGGCCGCGTCGCGCCCGTGCTCACCGCCACGATCGCGATCGGGCTCCTCGCGCACCTGGCCGGCCGGGCCCGCGGGCGCAGGCTCAACGCCGCCGCCCGGCAGGAGGCCGAGGCCCGCTACCGCACGCTCGTCGAGCAGCTGCCGCTGATCACCTACATCGACTCTCCGTACTCGGCCGACGAAGCCGCCGCCTTCGTCAGCCCGCAGATCGAGGAGATCCTCGGCTACACCCAGGCGGAGGGGTTCAGCCATCCCGAGTTCTTCGTGAAGCATCTCCATCCCGACGACCGCGAGCGCGTGCGGCGCCTCCAGCGCGCGGCCCGCGAGACAGGCGAGCCGCTCGACATCGAGTATCGGTTTCTCGCGAAGGACGGCCGGTACGTCTGGCTGTGGGACAGCTACACGATCGTCCGCGACGCGGCCGGGCGGCCGTGGTACAGCCAGGGGTTCGCACTCGACGTCACGGCACGCAAGCAGGCGGAGGAGGACCGCGAGGCCCTGCTCACACAGGCACAGCTGCAGAACGAGCGGCTGCGCGAGCTCGACCGGGTGAAGGACGAGTTCATCGCGCTCGTGTCGCACGAGCTCCGCACGCCACTGACCTCGATTCGGGGCTACCTCGAGCTCATCGTCGAGGACGCCGCGGCCGCCGGGCTGCCCGCCGAGCAACAGGAGTGGCTGCAGGTGATCGACCGCAACGCCGCCCGCCTGCTGAGCCTCGTCGAGGACCTCCTGATCTCGGCGCAGGCGCACTCCGGCAGCCTCGCGCTGACACAGTCGGAGTTCGACGTCGGCACGACCGTGCGTCAGTGCGCCGCGGCATGCACGCCCGCCGCGACCGCCCGGGGAATCCGGCTCGACTGCGTCGCCGAGCCGGACCTGCTGATGACGGGCGACCCGGGCCGCGTCGGCCAGGTCGTCGACAACCTCGTCTCGAACGCGCTCAAGTTCACCCCCGCCGGCGGCCGGGTCGAGGTGCTCGCCTCGCGCCGGGACGGAGGCGTGAGGATCGAGGTGGCGGACACCGGGACGGGGATTCCGGCGGACGAGCAAGACCGGTTGTTCGACCGCTTCTTCCGGACGGTGCGCGCGCAGGACGAGGCGATCACAGGGGCCGGCCTCGGGCTCTCGATCGCAAAGGCGATCGTCGAGGCGCATCGGGGACACATCTCGTGCCGTACCGTCGAGGGCGAGGGCACGACGTTCACGGTCGACTTCCCGGCCGCCCCGTCGTAGCGAACCGGCATGCGCTCCCGCTGCGAATCAGCACCGTGACCATCTCGAGCACCGGTGTCCTCCCGAGTGGGGCCGAGCTTCGCCTGACGGGGCCGCCGAATGCGGCCGCGGCGGTCGTGTGCGTCAACGGCGGCCAGGGCGGCGAGGTCGAGGGCACGTGGAGCGCATCGCTCGAGTGGCTCGTGAGGCGCCTCGCGCCGTCGTTTCCGGAGCTCGCATTCGCCGAGGTCAGATACCGGATCAAGTCGTGGAAGAAGCTCGACTGGTGCGTCGAGGATGCGCTCTCCGCCATCGGGGCGGCCGGCGCCTCCCGGACGCTCCTCGTCGGCTTCTCGATGGGCGGCGCCGTCGCGAGCCAGGCGGCCGCCGACGCCTCCGTCGAGGCCGTGGTCGGGCTCGCGCCCTGGCTCCCCGACCGGTTGCCGCTCGACGCGCTACGCGGCCGCCGGCTCCGCGTGCTGCACGGGTCGCTCGACCGCTGGCTGCCGGGCATCCCCGGCGTCTCGCCGGCGAGCTCGTGTCGCGGCTTCGACCGCGCCCGGTCGCTCGGCGTCGAAGGCGACTACACGATCATCCCCGGCGCGGTGCACGGACTGGCGTTGCGCGCCCACTGGGGACGCCCTGTGCCGCTGCCGCGCGCACGCACCTGGGCGCGGCTCGTCGCGGACGAGGTGCAGCGCTTCGCCGGCTCAGATCGCTAGGTCGCCGCGACGCGGCGGCGCTCGAGTTGCGCCGAGTCCGGGACCTTCACGTTCCAGACGAGCCGCAGCTTCTCGAGGCCGCGGATCACGAGCCACGAGACGTCGACCTGGCGGCGGTGCAGGCCGTGACGAGCCGACGCGGGGAACGCGTGGTGGTTGTTGTGCCAGCCCTCGCCGAAGACGAGCAGCGCGACGAGCCAGTTGTTGCGCGCCTGGTCGCGCGAGCGGTAGTCCTGGTGGCCGAACATGTGGCAGATCGAGTTCACGCTGAAGGTCGCGTGCTGGTACGCGAAGATCCGCACGAGCCCACCCCAGACGAGACCCTCCACCCCCGCCTGCCAGGTGCCGCCCACGGCGTACCCGATCGCGAATGGGATCCCGAGCGTCAAGGCGACCCAGAGCAGGTAGAGCCGGTCGATCGTGCGGAGGAGCCGGTCCTCGATCAGGTCCTTGCCGTACGCGTCGCCGCGCTCCATCCCCTTCGTCGAGAACATCCAGCCGACGTGGGAATGGACGAAGCCGCGAACGGCGCCGAGCACCCCGGTGCCGTGGCCGACGTGGGGGGAGTGCGGGTCGCCGGGCTTGTCGGAGAGCGCGTGATGCTTGCGGTGGTCGGTCACCCACTGGATCAGGGGGCCCTGCATCGTCATGCAACCGAGGATCGCCAGCGCCGCCTTCACCGAGGGGCGCGCCTCGAAGCCCTTGTGCGTGAAGTAGCGGTGGAAGCCGATCGTCGTCCCGAAGGCGCAGATCGTGTAGAGGGCGAGGAAGAGGACGACGTCGATCCAGTGGAAGCCGACGCCCCAGAGGAGGCCCATCGCCGAGACGACGCCGAGCGGCGGCACGACGACCGCGATCAGCGTCACCACCTGGCTCACCTTGCTCGTCCGCTCGAGGACGGTCCCGACGGGGACGATTTCTTCCGGTTCCAGCGCGCGTACGGCCATTCGCTCCTCCTGAGGCTACCCGAGCTTTCTCGAACCGGTATTCGCCGGTGGGCGAATATCGGTTGGGTGCGGATCGCAATTGCAGGCAGCGGGGTCTCGGGCCTCGGGGCGGCGTATGTCCTCTCGGGCGCCCACGAGGTGCACGTCTTCGAGCGGGACGTGCGCGCCGGCGGGCACGCCAACACGGTGGTGCGCGACGGCCTGGCCCTCGACACGGGCTTCCTCGTCCACAACGCCCGCAACTACCCGCTGCTCGGCCGGCTCTTCGGCGAGCTCGGCGTCCGCACGCACGAGTCCGACATGTCCTTCTCGGTCGCCTGCTCCGACTGTGGCCTCGAGTACTCCGGCCGGCGACCGTTCGCCCAGCGCGGAAACGCGGCGAGCCCGTCGTTTCTCGCCCTCGTCTGGGAGATCGGGCGCTGGCTGCGCACGGCGCGCGCGTCGCTCGACGAGGCCGACTACGAGTCGCATTCGCTGCAGCAGTACCTCGACGAGCGCCGGTTCTCGGAGCGCTTCCGCCGCCACTTCCTCGTGCCGCTCACGTCGGCGCTCTGGTCGACGGCGCCCGGCCGCGCGCTCGAGTTCCCGGCAGCACACGCGATCCGCTTCTTCGAGAATCACGGCATGCTCGGCTTCGGACGCTTTCGCTGGCGCACCGTCACCGGCGGCAGCCGCGCGTACGTCGACGCGGTCGCGCAGCGCCTGGGCGCGAGCCTGCACCTCGGGCTCGGCGTGCGCTCGCTCCGTAGAACGGCCGCCGGCATCGAGCTGCGCACGGACGACGACGCAATTCACGCGTTCGACCACGTGGTCGTCGCGACGCACGCCGACCAGGCGCTCCGCCTGCTCGAGGACCCGAGCGACGACGAGCGGCGCGTGCTCGGCGGCTTCGACTACTCGACGAACGAGGCCGTGCTGCACACCGACTCGTCGTTCCTGCCCAGCGCGCCCCGCGCGCGGGCGGCGTGGAACTACCGGCTCGGCGACGATGGGCATTCGACCGTCACGTACCACCTGAACCGGCTCCAGGGACTCGACGCCGAGCGCGACTACTGTGTGACGCTCAACGAGGCCGTGGCCGACGAGCACGTGCTCGGCCGCTTCACGTACGAGCATCCGCTTTACACCGTCTCGACGGTGCGCGCGCAGCGAGACCTGCCGGCGCTCTCCGGGCAGCGGCGCACCTGGTACGCGGGCGCGCACTTCGGCAACGGCTTCCACGAGGACGGCCTCGCGTCGGGCGTGCGCGCGGCTGCGGGTCTCGGGGTGACCTGGTGAGCTCGGCGCTCTACGAGGGAACGCTGATGCACGCGCGGCGCACGCCCGCGCGCAATGTCTTCCGCTATCCGGTCTCGTACTTCCTCGTCGACCTCGACGAGCTCCCGGCGCTCGAGCGGCGGCTGCGGCTCTTCTCGTGGAACCGGCGCAACCTCGTCACGCTGCGAGACCGCGACCACTTCGGCGGCGGCGACGTGAAGGCCGAGGTGCTGAAGCTCGCCGGCGACCCGACGATTGAGCGGGTGCTGATGCTTGCGCAGCTCCGCGTCGCCGGTTTCGTGTTCAACCCCGTGTCGTTCTACTGGTGCTACCGCGCCGACGGCTCCCTCGCCTGCATGGTCGCCGAGCTGAACAACACGTTCGGGGAGCGCCTGCCCGAGGTGCTGCGCGGCCCCGAGCTGCGGTACGAGCATCGCAAGCGATTGCATGTGTCGCCCTTCTTCGGCCTCGACCAGTCGTACGAGTACGCGTTCTCCCAGCCCGGCGACGAGGTGTGGGCCCGCATCCACGTGCGCGACGACGACGGCGAGCGCCCGTTCACGGCGCTGCTGCACGGCCGGCGGCGCGAGCTGACCAACCGCTCGCTGGCCCGCATGCTCATGCGCTTCCCGCTCATGCCGCTGCAGGTCGTGGCGTTGATCCACTGGCAGGCGCTGCGGCTCTGGCTGAAGCGGGTTCCGTTCCACCACAAGCCGCCCTTCTCTGCGGGCGAGGGCTCGGCACGCTCGTGAGCTCCGTCCGCATCGAGCCCGTGGCGCGCGGGCGAGCGCTCGAGGGCGTCGCCGTCTCGATCCTCGAGCGGGCTCTGACGAGACTCCAGGGCGGGACGCTCGAAGTCGTGCTCCCCGACGGCCGCTCGCGCCGCTTCGGCTCGGGCGCCCCCGTCCGCCTCGAGATCCGCGACCGCGCCTTCTTCCGGCGCCTCGCCACCCGCGGCAAGCTCGGGCTCGGCGAGTCGTACACGGCGGAGGAGTGGGAGTCCGACGACCTCGTGGCGCTCTTCGAGCTCCTGCTGAGCAACGCGGACGTGGCGTCGGAGCGCCACTCGCGCGTACGCCGCCTGCTCGAGCTGCGGCCCCGGCTCAACCGGCGCAACGGCCTCGTCCGCGCGCGTCGCAACATCGCGTATCACTACGACCTGGGCAACGACCTGTTCGCGCTGATGCTCGACGAGACGATGACGTACTCCTGCGCGGTCTTCGAACATCCGGACATGACGCTGGCGGAGGCGCAGCGCGCGAAGTACGAGCGGCTCTGCGCAAAGCTCGAGCTCGGCGCCGACGACCACGTGCTCGAGATCGGCTGCGGCTGGGGCGGCTTCGCGCACTACGCCGCGTCGACGTACGGCTGCCGCGTCACGGGCCTCACGATCTCGCGCGAGCAGGCCGTCGTCGCGCGCGAGCGGACGGCGGGGCTGCCGGTCGAGATCCTCGAGCAGGACTACCGCACGGTGGAGGGCGAGTACACGAAGGTCGCGTCGATCGAGATGCTCGAGGCGATCGGCGAGGATCAATTCGGCACGTACTTCGCGACGATCGACCGCGTGCTTGCGCGCGGCGGGCGCGCGGCGATACAGACGATCCTCGTCCCTGAGCAGCGCTGGGACCGCTACCGCAGAACGCCGGACTGGATCGAGCGCTACATCTTCCCGGGGTGTCTGATCCCGTCACTCGCCGCACTCACCGACGCGGCGGCGAAGCACTCGCGGCTCGGGATCTACAAGGTCGACGAGATCGGGCCGCACTACGCCGAGACGCTTCGCCGCTGGCGGGCGAGCTTCCACGAGCGGATCGACGAGGTCCGCGCGCTCGGCTACGACCGGCGCTTCGAGCGGACCTGGGACTTCTATCTCGCGTTCTGCGAGGCCGGCTTCCGGACGCGCGCGCTCCGGGACGTTCACCTCCTCCTGCAGCGCGCCGAATGAACGCCTACGACGTGCTCCACGCCGTCGGCTTCCGCACGATGATGCGGTGGCTGTACCGCATCGAGGTGGTCGGCGGCGAGCGGATCCCGTCGGCCGGGCCGTGCATCCTGACCCCGAATCACGAGTCGCTCGTCGACCCGTTCATCCTCGCCGTGGCGACGACGCGTCCCATCCACTACATGGGCAAGGCCGAGCTCTTCCGCTTCCGACCTGTCGCGGTGCTGTTGCGCTCGCTCAACACCTTTCCGGTCGAGCGCGGTAGCGGCGACCGGGCTGCGCTGAGCGAAGCCGCACGCCTGCTCGAGCGCGGCGCCGTGCTCGGGGTGTTCCCGCAGGGGACGTCGAAGCAGCTCGTGCGCCGGTGGCACCGCGGTGCGGCGAGGCTCGCGCTCGTGACGGGGGCATCGCTCGTGCCCGTGCGAATGACGGGCACGCGCGCCTGGCCGTTGCGCGCGCGCGTGCGCATCGAGGTCGGCGAGCCGATCGCGGTGGCGCCGGCGAAGCCGAGCGTCGCGGCCGCGCGCGACCTGACCCGGCGCCTCGAAGAGGCGGTGCTCGCGTGATCGACCACCGCTGGCAGCTGTGGCTGATCGGCTGGGGCGCGGCGGCGGCATTGCTCGGCGCCCTCTACGTGTGGCAACGCCGGACGCGTGACGCGACGGCCGTCGACGCCGGCTGGGCGACGAGCCTCGTGCTGATCGCCGTGCTCGCGGCCGTGCTCGGGCCGGGAGACCTCTCGCATCGCGCGCTGATCGCTGCGATCGCGGGGCTCGAGAACCTCCGTGTCGCCCTCGTCGTCTCGCGTCGGATCGGCAAAGGCGAAGACACGCGCTACCAGGAGCTGCGCCGGCGGTGGCGCGAGCGCGGCCGCGAGCAGCGCACGTTCGCGATCTTCTACCAGGCGCAGGCGCTGCTCTCCGCGATCCTCGCGCTGCCGTTCGTGCTCGCGACCTTCAACGCCCATGACGGGCTCGAGCCGGTCGAATGGGCCGGCGGGGCGCTCTGGCTGCTGGCCTTCGTCTTCGGCACGCTCTCCGACGAGCAGCTCCGCCGCTTCAAGGCCGACCCGGCCAACAAGGGGCAGACGATGCGCTCGGGGCTCTGGCGCCTCTCCCGCCACCCGAACTACTTCTTCCAGTCGCTCGCGTGGATCGCGTACGCGCTCGTCGCCTGCGCGGCGCCGTGGGGCTTCATCGGCTTCCTCTCCCCCCTCCTCATCGTCCCCCTGATCCTCTTCGTCACCGGCATCCCGCCCGCCGAGGAGGCGTCGCTCCGCAGCCGCGGCGAGGACTACCGCCGCTACCAACGCGAGACGAGCCCGTTCATCCCATGGTTCCCGCGCTCGTAGACCGCCTGATCGAGTCCGGGCGCGTGCCGGAGCCCGTGCTGCGCGCCGGCATCCGGGCGACGTGCGCGACGCGCCTGCGCAGGGAGCGCCGCCTCGACCGGAAGGAGGCGTTCATCGAATCGCTCCGCGAGGAGCCGGTGGCGCGCGAGGTCGCGAAGGCGAACGAGCAGCATTACGAGGTCGCGCCGGAGTTCTTCAAGCTCGCGCTCGGCCCGCGCCTCAAGTACTCCTCGTGCTTCTGGCCGGCAGGTGTCGAGACGCTCGCGGAGGCGGAGGACGCGATGCTCGAGCTCACCTGTGCGCGTGCCGGCGTCGAGGACGGCATGACGATCCTCGACCTGGGCTGCGGCTGGGGCTCGCTGAGCCTCTGGCTCGCCGAGCGCTATCCGAACGCGCAGATCCTCGCCGTCTCGAACTCACGGCCGCAGCGAGAGCACATCGAGTCGCAGGGCGCGCGCAGCGTCGAGGTGCTGACCGCCGACGCGAACGTGCTCGATCTGCGCCCGCGGCGGTTCGACCGGATTCTCTCGATCGAGCTGCTCGAGCACATGCGCAACTACGAGACGCTGCTCGGCCGCATCGCGTCCTGGCTCGAGCCGGGCGGACACTTCTTCTGCCACGTGTTCACGCACGACGAGCTCGCGTATCCGTACGACGACGGCTGGATGTCGAGGCGCTTCTTCAGCGCCGGGACGATGCCGTCGGACGACCTGCTGCCGCGCTTCGACCGCGACCTCACGCTCGAGGGGCACTGGCGCGTCGGGGGCGAGCACTACGCGCGCACGGCCGAAGCCTGGCTCGACCGGATGGCCGAGAACCGAGACGCGATCGTGGAGGTGCTCGGCAGCCGCGGCGCGTACAACGAGTGGCGCGTGTTCTTCCTCGCCTGCGCAGAGCTTTGGGGCTACCGGGGCGGGCGCGAGTGGCTCGTCTCGCACTACCTCTTCTCGGCCCGCTGAGAGGGCACCCGAGGCCGGGGCGGCCGTACGGCCTCGACAGAGCGCGCGACCTGCGCTATAGCTTGTCCAAGTTTTGTCTACCTTGTCTGAGCAGAGCGGATCGCGCGAGCGGCCGCCCGACACCTTCGCCGTCGTCCGAGCCGCCGAGGGCGACCCGACGGCCCTCGCGGTGCTCCACCGCCGCCACGCCGCCGTCGCGCGGGGGCTGGCATTCCGGGTGCTCCGCGACCGCGGCCTCGCCGAGGACGCCGTCCAGGAGGCGTTCGTCGACCTGTGGAAGACCGCAGCGCGGTTCGACCCGGCCCGCTCGAGCGTCCGAAGCTGGATCTGCCTCCTCACCCACCGGCGCGCCGTCGACCTGGCGCGCCGCGAGGCACGCCGGCGGCTGGCGGACGGTCACGCCGGCGAGCTCGACGAGGGCTCGTACTCGGCCGAGGACGCCGTCATGCTGCCACTCGAGCAGCGCAGCGTGCGCGCCGCGCTCGAGCAGCTGAACGATCGCCACCGCGAGCTGCTCGAGCTTGCGTACTACGGCGGGCTCACACAGTCGCAGCTCGCGGAGCGGTTCGGCCTTCCGCTCGGGACGGTCAAGAGCCGCATGTTCGAAGCCCTGCGGCGCCTCGCCGCCGCGCTCGGCCCGGCCATGCCGGCTCTGGACTGACGGCCGCTCAGCAGCCGGTGGGCCGGGCCGACGGCGGCGGCCCGGCCGCGAGCCCGAACCGGCGCGCAAGCGCGGCGAGCTTCGCGCGGTACACCTGCATGTCGGCACGCTGCCAGTCCGCATGCGTCTGGCAGTGCCACGGCCGGTAGAGCTCCCTGTGCAGCGGGCTCGACAGGCTCTCGTTGTGCCCGATCACGTCGGCGAGCGGAATGCGGTACCGCGCCATCAGCCAGACCGTCAGGGCGAGCGAGCTGCGCATCTGCGGAGCGTCACCGAGAACCTGAGCGTCGGAGAGGCCGACATGCTCGATCCCGATCGCGGCCCAGTTCAGGCCGACGGTGTGCCGGCACATCACGTTCAGGCGCACGAGCTGGTAGATCGTCCCGTCCCGGTCGACGATGAAGTGCGCGCATGTCCCGGGCAGCTGGTGCAGCTCGCCGTCGGGAACATCGGCCGCGAACGTGTCGAACGCGGACGAAAAGCTCGAGGTCACGGTGACGTGCTCCACGATCGCCCGAGGGTGCAGCACGTTCGAGTCGATGCCGTAGTGCCGGCGGGCATAGGCCGTCATCTCGGCGAGGCGCGTGGGGCCGAATGGGATCGGCTTCCAGACGATGGGCGGCCTGGGAGGCGCGAGCAGCGCGACGGCGGCGAGGACGACCGCGAGCACGGTGCTCACCGTAGCCGGAGGCGGTGCAGCCCGCCGCGCGGGAGCTCCGCGTCGGGAGTGGTCTCGATCCGCCACGCACCGGACGCACGCTCGAGAAAACCCTTCGCGAACGGGCGGCCCGGGTCTGCCAGCAGGACGTCGGCGCCGAGTTGCGGGAGCAGCTCGAGCAGCCGGTCGGCGTTGCGCCGCTCGTAGAGCAGGTCGGCGCCGAGCACGAGCGTCCACGGCGCCTCCTCGAGCAGCAGCCCGGGGTCGTCCCAGCGCACCTGCTCGGCGCGGAGCTCCACCCGGTTGCGGCCCGCGTTCAGCCGCAGCAGCTCGACGGCGTCGTCCGCCCAATCCGTCGCGAGGACGGCAGCGCCCCCGAGCGCGGCCGCGAGCGACGGCAGGCCGAGGCCGGCGCCGAGCTCGAGCACCCGTGAGCCCCGAAGGTCGAGCCCGGCGACGGCGCGCGCGAGCGCAGCGCCGCTCGGCCAGAGCTCCGCCCAGTAGGGCAGGAACTCGTCGTCGTCGAATGCCTCCTCGTCGATCAGCTCGTCCGCGCTCGCCGGGCGCACCAGCGTCAACGAGCGCCCCGCGAGCTCGATGGTTTCCTCGACGTGATCGCCGTGCATGCGAGTAGCGTGACTGACATGCGATATAGACAGCTCGGTTCAAGCGACCTCCAGGTGTCCGAGATCAGCCTCGGCTCCTGGCTCACCTACGGCGGCGGCGTCGAGCGGGAGCGGGCGGAGGCCTGCGTCGCGAAGGCCTTCGACGTCGGGATCAACTTCATCGATACCGCGAACATCTACAAGCGCGGAGCCGCGGAGACATTCCTCGGCGAGGTGCTCGCGTCCCGCCCGCGCGACTCGTACGTGCTCGCCACGAAGCTCTTCTTCCCCATGTCGGACACCGACAAGGGCCTGTCACGCGGGCAGGTCTTCAAGCAGATCGACGAGTCGCTCGCCCGCCTGCGCACAGACCACGTCGACCTCTACCAGTGCCACCGCTACGACTGGGACACGCCGCTCGACGAGACGATGCAGGCGCTCACCGAAGTCGTGCAGGCCGGCAAGGCGCGCTATCTCGGCTTCAGCGAGTGGCCGCCCGAGAAGATCGAGGAAGCTCTCGGGCTCCCCGGCGTCGAGAAGTTCGTCTCGAGCCAGCCGCAGTACTCGATGATCTGGCGCGGCCCGGAGCGCGACGTCATACCGCTCTGCGCCGAGAACGGCATCTCGCAGATCGTCTGGTCACCGCTCGCGCAGGGCGTGCTCACCGGCAAGTACAAGCCGGGTGCGCCGCCGCCCGAAGGGAGCCGCGCGACCTCGGACGAGATGAACTTCTTCATGGACGGCTACGACGACACGCTGCTCGAACGCGTGCAGCAGCTCCAGCCGATCGCGGACGAGCTGGGCATCACCATGGCGCAGCTCGCCCTCGCGTGGGTGCTGCGCGAGCCGAATGTCGCGTCGGCGATCGTCGGGGCGTCCCGCCCGCAGCAGGTCGAGGACAACGCGGCCGCATCGGCGATCGAGCTCGGCGACGACGTCCTTCGGCGCATCGACGAAGCCCTGGGTGACAGCGTGTCCTACGAGGGCGCCGCTTCGTAGCGGGGAGATGGAACGCGACGTCGCGGTCGTTCTCTCCGGCGGGGCCGTCAACGGGCTCCTGATGGAGCTCGGCTTCCTCAAGCGGCTGCGCGAGACCGACCTCTGGCCGCGGATCGGCTGGATCTACGGGACGTCGTCCGGCGCGGTGACCGGCGTGATGGCGGCGCTCGACCGCCTCGACGACCTCGAGGAGTTCATGCTCCGCCTCCAGCCGGAGGACACGTTCCGGCCGCAGTCGCTCTGGCGGCTGCCGCTCCTCGGCTCGCACGACTACCGGCTTCCGGCGACGGTCGAAGAGCGGCTCGGCGACCTCACCGAGATCGCGCACGCTCTCGCCGCATCGCCGGTGGAGGTCGTCGTGTTCGCGACCGACGTCAGCCAGGACGTGCACGGCAGCGGCCCGCACGCCTACGAGCTCGCCTACTCGTCCCGGTCGACGCCGCCGGAGACGATGGCCCAGGCGGTGCTCGCGTCGTCGGCCGTGAGCGCGCTCGTGCTGCCGCGCCAGGTCGGCGACCGCATCGCGACGGACGGTGCGTGGGTGCGCAACTTCCCGCTCGGCCATGCCTACCGCCAGCCCGGCGTCGAGCTGATCGTCAGCTTCCGCTATCTGCCGCGCTACCCGCGACTGAGCGCCGACTGGCTCGGGAGGGTACGGAAGCGACTCGAGCGATTTCCGAAGATTCCGCCGATCCGTGCGCTGATCTTGGAGCTGCGCGAGGCGGAGCAGCGCGACGCGCGCGGCGAGCCCGCGCACTGGGGCGACATGATCGTGCGCCTGATGCGTGTCACCGTGCAGCAGAACACGCTGCTCGAGGAGCGCACGGCCCGCGACAAGGACGAAGCGCTCGCCGCGCTCGCCGCGCTGCGGGAGGACATCGACGCGATCGTGCGCAGCGAGGGCGGCCGCCGGGGCGAGCGCGTTGCGCAGGCGGTCGCGGAACGCTTCGCGTCTGCGGAGTTCCCGTTTCTCGGCGACCGGCTGATCCCGCGCATCGCCGTGCAGGGAACCGCGGGCGAGATCACCCTCGAGACGGGGCTGCGGCGTCCGCAGCCGTGGCCCGAGGCCGAGAAACGCGAGCTGATCGCCCGCGGCTACGCGCTGCTCGACGACGTGCTCGCCGACCGTAGCGCTGCTTAGAGCGCCGGAATGACCTTGCCGGGATTCATGATCCCGTTCGGGTCGAGCAGCTCCTTGATGCCTCGCATCAGCGGCAGCAGGTCACCGTGCTCCCGCTCGAGATAGGCGAGCTTGCCGTAGCCGATACCGTGCTCACCGGTGCACGTGCCGTCGCGCGCGAGCGCGTCTTCGACGACGCGCGTGTTCAACGCCTCGGCCTGCTCGATCGACGCGGCGTCGTCCGGATCGAGGAGGAACGCGACGTGGAAGTTCCCGTCGCCGACATGGCCGACGATGCCGCCGCGCAAGCCCGACTCGTCGAGCGCGCGGCGCGCGTGCTCGATTGCGCCCGCGAGCTCCGACACCGGCACGGCGACGTCGGTCGTCATCGCCCGGGAGCCGGGAGAAAGCGCAAGCGACGCCATGAGCGCGCTGTGCCGGGCGCTCCACATCTTCGCCCGGGCGGTCGGATCGCTCTCCGACTCGAAGGCCGACGCACCTTCGTCCTCGGCCAGCTCGCGCGTCGTCGCGAGGTCGCCGGCGACACCCGCCTCGCTGCCGCCGAACTCGACGAACAGATAGGGCGATTCCGGGAACGCCGTGCCGCTGAACGCGTTCAGCGCGCCGATCGTCATCGCGTCGAGCAGCTCGCAGCGGAGCACCGGCACGCCGACGCCGATGATCGCTGCGGCCGCCCGGCACGCAGCCTCGACCGACGGGAAGGCGGCGCGCGCGACGACGACGTGCTCGGGAATCGGATGCAGGCGCAGCGTCAGCTCGGTGATCACGCCGAGCGTTCCCTCGGAGCCGACGAAGAGGTTCGTGAGGCTGTAGCCCGCGGACGTCTTCACGGCCCGCGTGCCGGTACGGACGATCCGGCCGTCGGCGAGCACGACCTCGAGCGCGAGCACGTGGGCCCGCATGCCTCCGTAGCGAACGGTGGTCGTTCCGCTGGCATTCGTCGCGGCCATCCCTCCGAGAGTCGCGTCGGCGCCCGGATCGACGGGGAAGAACAGGCCGTGCGGGCCGGCGGCGGCCTCGAGCTGCGAGCGCGTCACGCCCGGTTGCACGGTGACGGTCAGGTCGTCGGGACGCAGCGCGACGATCGCGTTCATGCGCGTCAGATCGAGGCTGATCCCGCCATGGAGCGGGATCACGTGGCCCTCGAGGCTCGTGCCCGCGCCGAACGGCACGACGGGCACCCGGTGCTCGTGGGCGTACGCGAGCACCGCGGCGACCTCGTCCGCCGACTCAGGGAAGACCACGACGTCGGGCCGGTGCGGCGGGTGATACGAGAGGTCGGCCGCGTGCTGGTCGAGCACCGATTCGCCGTCGTTGACGCGGTGCTCGTCGGGCACGAGCCGGAGCAGCTCGGCGCGGAGATCGGAGACGACGGCCACGCGCGAAGCCTACTCCGTTGCCAGGTTCGGATCCGTCCATCGGGGCGGCGTCGCAGCCGTACGTCCTAGGAGCGGCGGCGCAACGGGCCGTGAGCGCGCAGCCCGGCCCACAGCCAGGCCGGTGTCCGGCGCCGCGCGTGCTCGACCGCCTCGCGCAGGGCGGCGTTCGCCTCCGTGTGCACGCCTTCGCCGTGCCCGACGAGGACGTGCGCCGGCTCGACGGCGAGGAGCGGCCGCGGCGGCGTCAGGCGTAGCAGCGGGTGGACGCCGAGGCGTTCGGAGGGTGCGCTGTAGTACGGCGCCGTGCCGACCGCCTCCGTGCAGACGAGCGTGCGGTGCTCCGGGATCCACAGCGCGACCTCGCGCCAGCGGCCACGCCGCAGCACATGAAGCACCTCGAACGGCGCGCCGGCCGGGGCGGCGTCCGGGACCTCGACGTGCGGCACGCCGAGCAGCTCGGCGAAACGGGCGCAACCGCGTCCGTGACGGCCGAGCAGCTGCACGACGCCCCCGGGCTCGCCGAGCCCGCGGACTCGCTCGAGCACGCCGTCGTCGAGTACCGGGTCGATCAACCAGACCTTGCCGCCCACGACGAGCGCGTGCGAGCACCGCTGCATGAAGCGCGGCTCCGGCGAGATCCAGCCGAATCCGAACTCGAGCTCGTCGACGAAGCGCGTCCCCACGAGACTGACGCTACCCGCCGAGGCGGTACCGCCCGCGTGCGGCGACACCAGGCTCTCTGTCGAGCGTGCCCGCCCCGTCGCTACGGCGCGAGCCGCTCGACGATCCAGCCGCCGCCGCCGCGCCGGTACCGGAAGCGGTCGTGCAGGCGGCTCGAGCGGTGCTGCCAGAGCTCCCACGTCTCGGGCTTGAGCAGGTAGCCCACCCACGACGCGGGCCGGGGCACCTCACGGCCGTCGAGCTCCGCATCGAGCTCGGCCACACGCCGCTCGAGCGCGTCGCGGCCGGGGATCACCTCGCTCTGCCGCGAGGCGTGGGCGCCCCCCCGCGCGCCGCGGGGCCGCCCCGCGAAGTACGCGTCGGACTCCGCCTCGGGCACCCGTTCGACGCGTCCTTCGACGCGCACCTGCCGCCCGAGCTGATCCCAGTAGAGGAGCAGCGCCGCGCGCGGGTTGGACTCGAGCTCGCGCCCCTTCCGGCTCGTCGCGTGCGTGTGGAAGACGATGCCTTCCTCGTCGAACCGCTTGAGGAGCACCATCCGCACCGAGGGGGCGCCGCCGGGCGTCGCGGTCGCGAGGGCGCCCGCCTCCGGCGCCCGAACGGCAGCTCCCGCCTCGTCGAACCAGCGGTGGAACTGCACGAGCGGGTCGGCGTCGAGATCGGCGCGCCGGAGCGGGCGGTCGTGCTCGCTCACGAGATCAGGGACTGGCGCAGCGCGGTCGCGACGGCGTGCGTCCGCGTGTCGGCCTCGAGCTTCGCCATCGCCTTGCGCACGTGCGTGCGCACGGTCTCAGGGGAGATGAAGAGCCGCTTGCCGATCTCTTCGTTCGACAGGCCGTCGGCGAGCAGCCGCAGAACCTCACGCTCCCGCTGGGTCAGCGACGGGATCTTGTCGCTGTGCGCGCTGACGAGCACGCCCGCGAGGACCGGATCGACGTACGCCTCGCCCGCCGCAACCCGCTCGACGGCCCGCACGAGGTCGGGCAGCGGCGCTTCCTTCAGCACGAACCCGCGCGCGCCGACGTCGAGCGCCTCCGAGAGGAGGGCGCGGTCGCCGTAGGCTGTGTAGAAGACGATGGACGTGTTCGGCGCAACCGACGCAGCTTTTTGCGCGACCTCGATTCCCGAGAGTCGCGGCATCCGCACGTCCACGAGCGCCACGCGCGGCTGCTTCGCCTCGATCTGGGCGAGCGCCTCCTCGCCGTCGGACGCGCGACCCACGATGTCGACGCCGCTGCGCTCCAGCGTGTCCGCGATCGCGGTCAGCATCGCCGGATGGTCGTCGGCGATCACACAGGTGATCGGCTCACTCACGCAGGTCCGCCTTTCCTAGATGCCCGACACACCGGAGTATCCCTTTTCGACGCTACCGACCCTCCCGGATGAGCAGCGGGCGGCCCTCGAGCGGGAGCTCGTGCCCTTCGCCCGCTCCGCCGCGTTGGGCGAGCTGGCAGCCGACATCGGCCACGACCTGGCGAACCCGCTCTTCGCCGTCCTCGGCCTTGTCGATCTCGCGCTGCTCGACGTCGCGCCCGGCTCCCCCGTCGAGGAGCGCCTCCGGCTCGTCAAGCAGACCGCGCTCGAGCTGAAGGACAGCCTGCGCGCGCTGCTCGACTTCGCACGCCCGGCAGCGGGGCACGAGAGCGGGTCGCTCGACGACGCCGCCCGTGCCGCGACGGCGCTCGTGCGCCACGGGCATGCGAAAGCGCTGCAGGTGAGGGCGACCTATCCCGCCGAGCCGGTCGTCGTCCGCTGCCCGGCGGCCCTGCTCGCGCAAGCGGCAGTCCATCTGGGCGCGGCCGCCCGCGCGTCGGCAGGCGACGCCGGACCGATCGAGGTCGAGGTGACCGCCGACGGGGTGCTGCGCGTCCGGCCGGCTGCGGCCGGCGGGC
>ORMF011880644.1_pt1 | contig 19328 bp, 18 predicted proteins | sample 1779871 | NCBI WGS metagenome assembly ORMF01 (sample SAMEA104232316, study PRJEB22302) | groundwater metagenome | biome: forest; feature: aquifer; material: groundwater | place: USA | collected 2011-08-07 | depth 5.4 m | reverse complement strand
GCCCCTCGGGGCGGCGTGGCCATCGGCCCGGGGCCGCCTGCGGCGGCGGGCGCTGCGGCTCAAGCCGCGAAAGCGCCGCTAACGCTCCGCCCGGATCCGGACGGCGGCGCTGACCATCGCGCTCAACGAGGACACCGCCAGAAGCGAAGCCCACTCCCTCGCGCCGGTCGCTATGAAGATCGCTGTCGCGATGATGCCAGCGACGCCAGCCCAGAGCACGGCCCGGCTGCCGATCCAGATCGATACGGCACGCGCAAACAGATAGGCGGCGCACCACGGGATCGTCAGCAATGCTGCGAGGAGTCCGCCGTAAACGGCGAGGCCGAGTGCGTAGCCCCAAGCCGTCGTAGCCCCGTCTAGCACGGCGACGATGGTCGCGCCGATTGGCAGTGCGAGGAGCACGAGCAGGATCGGCCAGAAGAGTCCGAGCACGTCGGACGAAGTGAGGCAGCCGGAGCCGTCTGGTCCGGAATACGTTGGGTCGACGTGGCGGTCGTAGTAGCGGTTCGTAAGCTCGTCGCCCTCATCCATCGCAGAAGCGTACGACGTTCGGCGCTGTACGGCGCAGGGGTTGTGAAGAATACGATGCACGCGGAGCATACGGAGAGGGGCGGACAGGCCGTCCGCCCCTACCCTGCAGAACTTAGTACGACCCGCGACAGCCTTACTTGAGGCCTGAGTCCGCGCGCAGAGCGGCGGCCTTGTCGGTGCGCTCCCAGGGCGCGTCGATGTCGTCGCGGCCGAAGTGGCCGTAGGCCGCGGTCGCGCGGTAGATCGGACGCCGCAGGTTGAGGTCGCGGATGATCGCCGACGGACGCAGATCGAAGTGGTCGTCGATGAGCGCCTGGATGCGCGCGTCGTCGATCTTGCCGGTGCCGAACGTCTCGATGGAGATCGAGGTCGGGTTCGCGACGCCGATGGCGTACGAGAGCTGGATCTCGATACGGTCGGCGAGGCCCGCCGCGACGATGTTTTTCGCGACGTAGCGCGCGGCGTAGGCGGCCGAGCGGTCGACCTTCGTCGGGTCCTTGCCGCTGAACGCGCCGCCGCCGTGCCGGGCGATGCCGCCGTAGGTATCGACGATGATCTTGCGCCCGGTCAGGCCGGCGTCGCCCATCGGGCCGCCGATGACGAAGCGGCCGGTGGGGTTGATCAGCGCGCGCGGGGCGTCCTTGACCAGTTCTGGAGGCAGGATCGGCTTGATCACCTGCTCCAGAATGTCGTTCTGGAGCGCCTCGCGTGAGATGTCCTCGTCGTGCTGCGTCGAGATGACGACGGTGTCGATGCGCTTCGGCTTGCCGCGCTCGTACTCCACCGTCACCTGCGACTTGCCGTCGGGCCGCAGGTAGGTGAGCCCGCCGCTCTTGCGCACGTACGCGAGCTGGCGGCAGAGGCGGTGCGCCAGCGCGATCGTCAACGGCATGAACTCGGGCGTCTCGTTGCAGGCGAAGCCCACCATCATGCCCTGGTCGCCGGCACCCGTGTCCATGTCGTCCTGTAGCCCGGCGCCCTCCTTCGCTTCGAGCGCATGGTTGACGCCCATCGCGATATCGCCGGACTGCTCCTTGATCGAGACGATGACGCCGCAGGTCTCCCAGTCGAAGCCGTAGTGCTGGTTGTTGTAGCCGATGTCGCGGATCGTGTCGCGCACGATCGTCGGGATGTCGACGTACGTGGTCGTCGTGATCTCGCCGATGACGAGGACGAGGCCCGTGGTGCACGCCGTCTCGCAGGCGACGCGGCCCATCGGATCGTCCTTGAGGATCGCGTCCAGCACGGCGTCGCTGATCTGGTCGCACATCTTGTCGGGGTGCCCTTCGGTCACCGACTCAGATGTCAGGCTGAGCGACTGTGCGCTCATGAATGTGGTTGTCACTTTTCCTCCGATGCCTGCATTCGCTCAGTCCGTCCGTCATACGGCACTCTTGCCGGATGCGGGCACGGCGCGCCGTGCCCCTACGCGGGCGATCCCGCTTCTCGCCTCTCGCTTCCCGCTTCCATCAAGTCCCCGACTCCCACGATGTCAGGTACTTGTGCTGCTCTTCGGTCAGCGTGTCGATGTTCATGCCCATCGCGTGCAGCTTCAGGCGGGCGATCTCCGCGTCGATGTCGCGCGGTACCGGATAGACCGCGGGTTCCAGCTTCTTCTCGTTCACCACGAGATGCTCGGCGCTGAGCGCCTGGTTCGCGAAGCTCATGTCCATCACGCTCGCCGGGTGGCCTTCGGCGGCGGCGAGATTGATCAGCCGGCCCTCGCCGAGCACGAAGATCTTGCGCCCGTCGCCCAGCTTGTACTCCTCGACGAAGGGGCGCACCGCGCGCCGCGCCTCTGCCATCGATTCGAGCGCCTTGAGGTTGATCTCGTCGTTGAAGTGGCCGGAGTTGGCGAGGATCGCACCGTCCTTCATCACCTCCATGTGATGCCGGTCGAGGACGTTGATGTCGCCGGTCAGCGTGACGAAGATGTCGCCGATCTTCGCCGCATCGGCCATCGGCATGACGCGGAAGCCGTCCATGACGGCCTCGAGCGCGGGCAGCGGGTCGACTTCGGTGACGACGACCTGCGCGCCCATGCCGCGCGCGCGGCTGGCGAAGCCGCGGCCGCACCAGCCGTAGCCGACGACGATCACGGTCTTGCCGGCCCAGAGGATGTTCGTCGCCCGCGTAATGCCGTCGAGCGTGCTCTGGCCGGTGCCGTAGCGGTTGTCGAACATGTGCTTCGTGTTCGCTTCGTTCACGGCGATGATCGGGTACTTGAGCTTGCCCTCGGCCGCCAGCGCACGGAGCCGCACGACGCCGGTCGTCGTCTCCTCGGTGCCGCCGATGATCCCGGCGAGCAGGTCCGTGCGGTCCTTGTGCAGGCGCGCGACGATGTCGGCGCCGTCGTCCATGGTGCACTGCGGCTTGTGGTCAAGCACGGCGTCGATGTGGCGGTAGTACGTCTCGTTGTCCTCGCCTTTGATTGCGAATGTCGAGATGCCGTACTCGGCGACGAGCGCCGCCGCGACGTCGTCCTGCGTGCTCAGCGGGTTCGATGCGCACAGCGCGATGTCGGCGCCGCCGTCACGCAGCGCGATCATCAGGTTCGCCGTCTCGGTGGTGACGTGCAGGCACGCCGCGATGCGGAGGCCGTTCAACGGCTTGTCCTTCGCGAATCGCTCGCGGATCTGCTGCGTCACCGGCATCTCGCGGGCGGCCCATTCGATGCGCCGGATGCCTTCCTCGCGCAGCCGCAGGTCTCGTACGTCGTGCTTGATGGTCTCGGTCGTCAACGTGTCTCCTCTTCTGTCACCCGGCGCGTCATCGCGCCGTAGTCTCCATTTCGGAACCATCTACGGGCTTATGGCCCGGAGATTCGTACGAGCTCGCCGCCGCGGCCCCGGCCGCGCAGGCGAGCCAGCGCGTGGCGCATGAGCGCCGAGGCGCCAAGCGCATCGCGCCGCGTCGCCGCGCCCTCTATCAGGCGAGCTGCCTCGGCATAGCCGAGCCGCTGGTAGGCGCGGACTGCTGTGGTGTTCGTCGGGTCGACGCTGAGCACGACGTCGCGGCAGAAGCCGAGCAACTGCTCGGTGACGGCCGCCGTCGTGCACTGCGCGAACCGCTGCCCGCGATAGTGGACGTGCGTGTAGACGTTGCCGACGACGGCGATCGCGCTGGCGTGCGAGATGACGTGCGTGCCGGCGACGGCGATCAGCTCGCCATCGCGCTCGACGCCGAAGTAGATCGAATCATCGATCTGGCGGGCGGTGTAGAACGAGGCGACGCCATCGGTGCGGTAGAGGCGGTTGATGGCCCGTGCGTCGGCGCCGTTGAGCCGGCGCACGGGGCCATCGATGGGCTGGAAGGTCGAGGCTGTGACGTGCATGCGGATCATCGTCTGGCGCTGCTCCAGCTCGAAGTAGCGAAGTATCGTGGCCAGATGGTGTGGCTCGCAGGTGAGAAAGGTGTGGAGCGGTCCCGGATGCACGCTGAGGAGCGCATCGAGCGCGCCGGTCTCACCCATCGCGAAGGTGGCGTTGCCGAGGCCGCCGCGGGAGTGCAGCATCAACCCCTGGTTAGCGGAGCCGCTCGAGAGCCACCAGTCGGCCTGACGAAACAACGCCGGCTCCAGCTGCCCGAGCGCGTAGGCGGCGTAGGGGCGGCGCCCTTCAAGGATCTTGCGTATCTGCTCACGGTCACGCAGCGACCGGACGAGATATTCGTTGATGTCCGGCAGTGCGGCAGAGTTCCGCTCGACGACGGTCATCGCGGCACCTCGGCGGTCCGCGCGGCGGGCGCGGGGTGAAGGATCGGCGCCAGGTCGCGCTTCGTCGCTTCCGGCACCTGGTCCATCGGCGTGATGATGGCGTTCGAGAGCGCGCTCGCGCATGCGCACACGCGCTCCGGCAACGCGCGCGCCGCCCTTGCGACGATGCCGCGCGCGTTCGCGACGTTGTGGCGCAGGTTCTCGATCACCATCTCCACCGAGACGTTCGCGTGACCGTCGCGCCAGGTGTCGTAGTCGGTCACGCACGCCAGCATGGCGTAACAGATGCCGGCTTCGCGGGCGAGCTTCGCCTCGGGCAGGGCGGTCATGCCGATGATGTCGGCGCCCCAGCTCCGGTAGAGCTCCGACTCGGCGCGCGTGGAGAACGCCGGGCCCTCGATGACGACGGCGGTGCCGCCGCGGTGCGCTTTCGTGTCCGACGCACGCGTCGCGTCGAAGAGCGTCGTGCTGAGCGCCGGGCAGAATGGCGTGTCGAAGCCGATGTGCGCGACGATGCCGCGCCCGAAGAACGTCGACGGACGGCGTCCGCCGGTGCGGTCGATGAGCTGGTCCGGGACGACCATGTGCAGCGGCACGATCTGCTCGCGCAGGCTGCCGACGGCGCTTACCGAGGCGATGTACTCGACGCCGAGGGACGCGAGCGCCCATATGTTTGCTCGCTGCGGGATTTCGCCCGGCAGGATGCGGTGCCCGATGCCGTGTCGCGGCAGAAACGCCATGCGCACGCCATCGAGCGTCCCCAGCACGATGCGATCCGACGTCGCGCCGAACGGCGTATCGATCGCGACGGAGTCGACGCCGGTGAGGCCGTCGATCTCGTAGAAGCCGGAACCGCCGATGACCGCGAATGTCGCCTGCTCCTGCGTCATCGCGCCACCGCTTCTGCCGGCGTGAAGCGCATCTCGGCGGGCAGCAGCGTTTGGTCGAGGATGCGCAGCACGCCGCCGCGCCACTCGATCGGCTGGACCTGGGGTTGGTGTGTCTGGGGCAAGAAAAAATCTCCGCCGGAGTGGTGGAGAAGCCTGTGTTCTCTCTCATCTCTCTCGCTCACGCGAGTCGGATTTGGCACCCGCCGTTGCGGGTTGCCGGGCTTCGTAGGGCCGATCCCTCCACCACTCTGGATAAGAGTCCGTATTCAGTTGTTGCGGCATTGTATGAGGCTGGAGAGGCGCCGGTCAAGCTGGCAGCTTGCCGACGAAGAGGCTGAACGAGCGCTCGAACCGCACCTCGCGGTCGAGGCCGCGGAACAGCTTGCCGACCTCGGCGGTCGCCCGTTCGAGCACCGCGGGCAGCGCCGCGTCCGGGATGCGCCACGACGACGAGTAGTCCTTGCGCGCGAGGCGCTCGAGCATGCGGCGCCCGGTCGTGTTCGATGACCACGTTACGACCGTTCGTTCGTTAGCGGATCCTCCGGCCTCGATCACGGCTTGCTGGCAGAGCCGGCGGCCCTTATCGCCCCCATCCTGCACGGCAGTTGGCAGTCCGGTGATCTCGCCAATCGCCGACTCGATCAACGCCTCCGCCTCGGTACGCAGGCTCGCGGTCCAGGCATCATTTCCGTGCAGGAGTACGCCTCCCCGCCGCACCAGAGGTACCGTCGCGCGGACCGTGGCGTCGGCATCGGGCACGAGGTGCAGGATGTGTACGAACAGCGCGCCATCGAACGATGCCGATCGCAGCGGCGGCTTCGACGCCTCGGCAAGCATGATGTCGATGTCAGCGCGCTTACCACGCAGCAAGGCAAGCATGCCGGTCGAGATATCGATGCCGGTGACGCGCACTCCGGACGCGGCCAGCGGGACGGCCATGCGGCCGGTGCCGATGCCCACCTCTAGCAGGCGCGGCGTATCGCTGACTCGCAGGAGTTCGTCCGCGATCTCCTGGCAGATCGTTGAGGCGACGTCCGGCGGCAGCCCTCGCGTCGCGTCGTACACGTCAGCCACGCGATCGAACGATTTCAGCTCGCCGCTCATCGCGGCACGGCCACGTGCGTGCTGGTGACGATGCACAGCAGGCGCCCATCGTCGTCGCACACGCGCGATTCCACGACCGTCAGCGTCCGTCCGCCATGCACGATCCGCGATTCGGAGATCACCTTACCTCGATCGACGTTACGCACGAGGTTGACGCTGATCTGCACCGAAAGCGGGAACGGCTTCGGATCCTCGGGCGTCGATCCTGCCGCGCGCTGACACACGCTGGTCGCGGCAACATCCGCCAGCTGCATGAGCGCGCCCGCCGCGAACACGCCCGTGCCCTGGCGCACACCGGGGCTCAGCGGCATCTCCATCACCACGCACTCAGCGCTCTCCGACACCATCCGCATCCGCATCGCCGCGATGATGTTGCCGCCGGACTCTTTCATGCGGCGATACCACTCCTCGTGCCACGCGTCGTCAAACTCAGCCACGCCCGACTCCTTGCGCAACGCCAATTCGTGCGCAGGCGGCTGCCATCACGATCGCCACGCTCTCATCCAACCCAAAAGAAACCTCTGTGTGTCTCTGTGCCTCTGCGGTGAAAAAGCGTGAGAACCTACACGTTGAACAGAATGTTCAGGCAGTCGCCATCCTGCACCACGTATGTCTTTCCTTCCTGGCGCACCTGCCCGCGTTTCTTCGCCTCCGCGTATCCGTTGGCCGCGAGCAAATCGTCGCAGCGCACAACCTCGGCGCGGATGAAGCCGCGCTCCAGATCGGTGTGGATCTTGCCCGCCGCCGTGGGTGCGGTGGCGCCGCGCGGCACGTTCCATGCACGGCACTCGTCGGGCCCGACCGTGAAGAACGAGATCAGACCGGTGAGCGCATACGACATGCGGATCATCCGGTCGAGCCCCGGCTCGGTGATGCCGAGATCCGCGCGAAATTCGATAGCGTCCGCGTCGGACATTTGCGCCAGCTCCTGCTCGATCTTGCCGGCGATGGCGGCGATGGCGGTGTGCGGCGCGGCGAACTTCCCCGAGAACTCGCCCTCGATCTCGGCGGCGCGGGCCGCGTCGTCGTCGGCGATGTTCATGACGATGAGCAGCGGCTTGTCGGTGAGGAACTGGTAGTTGACCAGCAGCTTCGCGTCTTCCTCGCTGATCTCCTGCGCGCGCAACGGCTTGTCGGCTTCGAGTCCGAGCTTCAACCGCTGCAGCAGCGCCTTCTCGCGCTCGGCGCCCTCACGCTCCGCCATCTTCACGGATCGCATCGACGCGTCGATGCGATCGAGCCGGCGCTCGATGAAGGCGGCGTCGGCGAATGTCAGCTCCAGCTCCATGGCGGCGATGTCGCGTGCCGCATCGACCGTTACCTGCGGGTGCGGCACCGTCTCGTCGGCGAACGCGCGCACGACGTGGATCAGCGCGTCGCAGCGGGCGAGCTGGGCGAGGAACTGCGCGCCGGGTCCCTGGCCGTCGGAGAACGCCTCGCCCGGGAAATCGACGTAGCGGATGTCCGCCAGCGTGAACTTCTTCGGGTCAAAGAGCGTTGCCAGCGCGTCGAGCCGCGCGTCGGGCACCTTTACCACGCCGATGTTGGGCTGCACACCAGCGCCATACGCGCCAGTCTGTGCGTTGCCCCTTGTGACCGCGTTGAAGATGGTCGTCTTGCCAGAGCGTTGAAAGCCAATGATGCCTAAATCCATACCGACAGGTTACCTACGGGCGGCGTTAGGGGTTAGGCGAACGCGGGTGCATCTCCGACAAGCTCAGGCGGCGACGTTGTGGGACTCAATTCGCCGGAAATAGGCGGGAAACGCCGGCTAATGATGAAAGCGAGCCTGCATTCGGCCGATACATTTGTATCGCCGCGCGAGATGAGGGAACCGATGGCTTCGCAGCCCACCCAGGCAGTCTCCCAGATGACGATCGCCGATCCGAAGTTCCGGCGAAGCATCTACGCGTTCCGGCTGCTGCTGCTCGCGCTGTGGATCGGGCTGTCGGTGTTGGGGGTGCTGGAAGTCAGCACGCGCGCGCTGATCATCAGCGCCAGCATCATCGCCGCCTACGATGTGTTCCTCCTGATCGTCGAGATCCGCGTGACGGTGACAGGCGCGGAGCACGCTGGCGTCAACGCCGTCGTGCGCCATCTCGATATCGTCACGACAACGGTGGCGATGGTAGCGATGCACGACGTACGCAGCCCGGTGTTCATGATCTACTTCGTCGGCCTCCTGGGCGCGGCGCACCTGAGCACACGCCGGCAGATGACGTGGCAGGTCGCGTGGGTGACGGCCAACTACGTCTCGTTCGCCGCGATCACGGCCGCGCTGGGGCACGACGTCTCGTGGTCGTACGTGGTCGTGGTCACGATCGGCCTCCAGCTCATCGGCCTCAACGCGGCGATCCTCGCGGGCGGCGAGCAGCGCGTGCGCGACGTCATCGCGTCGGTCGCCGTCACCGACTCGCTGACGGGGCTGCCGAACCGGCGCCGCTTCCACGAGTCGTACCCGGCGAGTCTGGATGAGGCGATTGCCGAGCGCACGCCGCTGGCGCTCATGCTCATCGACTTCGACCACTTCAAGGAGATCAATGACCGCGACGGGCATCCGGCCGGCGACGACAAGCTGCGTGACGTCGCGCAGGCGCTACAGTCCGTGATTCGCAGCGAGGACCTGGTGGCGCGATACGGCGGTGACGAATTCATCGTCGTTGCGCCGCACTCGACGCGTGTGGAGGCGCGGAAGCTCGCGGAACGGCTGCGCGTTGCCGCGCACGCGTGCGGCGCGAGCGTCAGCATCGGCCTGGCGGTCTTTCCGGAAGACGCACAGCGCCAGGACGCGCTGATCGAGGCCGCCGATAGCGCGCTCTATCGTGCGAAGGAAGCGGGGCGGAACTGCGTCCGGGAGTCGATCGCCGCCTGATCACGAGTGCGTATCCCCTTCTCTTGAGACGACTCACGCGGAGCACACGGAGATTCAGGTTCGACACGCGAACGTAACAGTCCCGCAACGCGCCCGATACCATCGCGCGCGAGAATGCACTCGAGGCCGAGTTGTACCGAGGTGTCGGGGCTGAACAGCCTGGACCGAGGGAGCGGAGCCGAAAGAGTACGCGAGCTAGGCGCTGGAAACGACGGTGGCGCCGAGATCGCTCGCGGCGGTGATGAACGTGCGGCCGGGGTAGCCGCGGGCGATCGCCTCCTGCATCATCGCGCGGGCGATGCGCTCCTCGCCATCGATCGCGAACGCGGCGATGGTGGAGCCGCTGCCGCTCAGGTACGCGCAGAGCGCGCCGGCCGACATCGCCGCGGCGAAGATGTCGGGCATGCCGGGGAAGATCCGGGCGCGCGCCGGCTGGTGCAGGCGATCTTGCGTCGCGAGATCCAGCGCGTCCCAGTCGCCCTTCGCGAGCGCCGCGACCAACAGCGCCGCGCGGCCGATGTTGAACACCGCATCATCCTTGGAAAGCTCCGTTGGCAGGAGCTTGCGGCTCTCGCCGGTCGGCATCTCGAAGTCGGGCACGAGCAGCACGATCTTGAGGCCGGGGGCGATGGGCGCCGCTATGTGGCGGAAGGCGTCACCATCGCGCACGACGACGCGAAAGCCGCCGAACAGCGCCGGCGCCATGTTGTCCGCGTGCCCCTCCAACCCCGCCCCCAGTGACAGCATCTGGGAATCGGTGAGCTTGCCGCCCATGAGCGCGTTGGCGCCGACGATGCCGGCCGCGCGCGCGGCGGCGCTGGCGCCGAGCCCGCGCCCGATCGGGATCGTCTGCTCGCCGGAAGCGCACAGCTCCGGCGTCTCGACCCGCGCCAGCCGGTACGCGGAGCGCGCGGCATCGAGGACGAGACGGACGAGACCGTCGTTCGTCTCGGGCTGGTGGCCAAGCGCGATGGTGACGTCTTGCGTCAATGCCAGCGCCAGCCCGAGGCTATCGAAGCCTGGCCCGAGGTTGGCGCTGGTCGCGGGGACGCGCACGGTGACGGTGTTCGGCATGCGGGAAGGTTATCGGAGCGTGCGGCGGTAGGGACAGGTGTTGGCCACGGATGCGCGGACGGCTATAGTCGGTGGCATGACGAAACTCAGCAAGCTCAGCAGATCGATCGAGGGGCGCGTCGCGATCATCACCGGCGCCGCGAGCGGGATGGGGCGCGCGACGGCGTACGTGTTCGCAGACGAGGGCGCGCATCTCGCACTGGTGGACCGCAGCGACGGCGTGGCGGCGGTGGCGGAGGAGATCCGGGCTGCCGGCGGCACTGCGCAGGCGTACGCGGCCGATCTCGCGGACGGCGCAGCCATTCCAGGCCTCGTTTCGCGCATCAAGGCTGACCTGGGGCCCATCGACATTCTGATCAACAACGCCGGCATCTCGATGGGCGCGCCGATCGACCACGAGCAGTGGGAGAAGGCGTGGGAGCTGACGTTCGCGGTCAATCTCACCGCGCAGGCGCGACTGATCCGCGCGTGCGTGGGCGATCTGGCGCGCAACCGCGACGGGCGCATCGTCAACATCGCCTCGACCGAGGGGCTGGGCGCGACGGCGGGCGCCAGCCCGTACACGGCGGCAAAGCACGGCGTCATCGGGCTGACGCGATCGATGGCGGTGGAGCTGGGGCCGCGCGGGATCAACGTGAACGCCGTGTGTCCGGGGCCGATCCGCACGGCGATGACGGCCGCCATTCCCGACGACGCGAAGGACAAGTTCGCGCGCCGCCATGTCGCGCTGAAGCGTTACGGCGAGCCGGAGGAGGTCGCGCACGCGACGCTGAGTCTGGCGTTGCCCGCGGCCAGTTACATCAATGGCGCGTACCTTGTCGTCGATGGCGGGATGACGATTCGCAACGCATAGTGGGGGTGCAACCGCGAACGCGGGCTGAAAGCCCGCGCCACGAGAATAGGGGTGGAGCTTCAGCACCCTGCTAGTGCCGCTTCGCCAGCATCTCTTCTAGTCGCATCCGCACATCGGGCCAGTCATCATCGATGATCGCGTAGTACACCGAGTCGCGGTGGTATCCGCCGCGCGTGAGCATGTGCTTGCGCATGACGCCTTCGTACTTCGCGCCGATGCGGGCGATCGCGCGCTGCGAGTTCGTGTTGCGCGCATCGGTCTTCAGCTCGACGCGCACGCAGCCGAGCACATCGAAGCAGTGCGCGAGCAGCAGCAGCTTCGACTCGGTGTTGATGGGCGTGCGCTGGGCGGAAGGCGCGAGCCATGTGCCGCCGATCTCGACGCGGCGGTCGGGCGGATAGAAGAAGAAGATCCTGGTGCTGCCGACGACGTCGCCGGTCGCGCGGTCGACCGTCGTGAACGGCAGTTGCTGGCCGTTCGCCTGCGCGGCGAGGGCGTCGTTGAGCCACGCCTCGTACTCGGCACGCGTCGTGGGCCGGTATGGGAGCCACGTCCAGACGGCATCGTCCTCGCCGGCGCGCATGATGCCGTCGAGGTGTTGTGGCGCGAGCGGCTCCAGGCGCACGTGCGTGCCTTCGAGGGTTACGGGTTCGACGCGCACGTACCCTCCCGATCCGGCGATGACAGGCGTGGACGATCGTTACTCCGGCCGCGCGCCAATCCCAACCACTGCGCCCTCTGCGACGCTGCGGCGAAGCCTACTCCGCGATGCCGAGCTGCTCGCGGTAGTCCGCGTCGATCGCCTGCAGGATGCCGTGCTCGATGTAGCGATCGTACGGGAGCTTGAGCGCGGCCGAGACGAACTGCGCCGGCACGGGGAGGGTTGGCGCGTCGGCGATGATCGCGTCTTCCTTCAGCTTCGCGATCTCGGCGTCGCTGTAGCCGATCTCTTTCAACACCTCTTCGTTGTGCTGGCCCAGCAGCGGCGCCGGGCGGCGAGCTTTCGCCTCGAAGCGGCCGAACTTCGCGGCGAGGTGCCGTTGGACGGGACGCTTGCCGAGCAACGGCTGCTCGACGATGTCGAAGTGGCCGCGCGCCTTGAACTGCGGGTCGAAGAGGATCTCCTTGCCGTCGAGCACGGCGGCGGCCTTCACTCCGGCCGCTTGCAGCGTGTGCATCACGTCGTAGTGGTCGCGTGTCGATGTCCATTCGGTGATGGCGGCATCGAGTTCGTCGTGATGTTCGTGGCGGGCGAGCACCGTGTTGAAGCGCGGGTCGTCGAGCCACCCGGCGTGGCCCATCGCGCGCGCCATGCGCTCGAACTCGGCGTCGTTCGAGCAGGAGATCACGGCCCAGCGATCGTCGCCGGCGCATCGATAGCAGCCCTGCGGCGCCGCCCACTCGCTGCGGTCGCCCTGGCGCTCGGTGACGCGCCCCGTCATCTGGTATTCGAGCAGCGCGGCGCCCATGATCGGGATCGCCGCTTCCTGCTCGGAGAGGTCGATGTACTGGCCCTTGCCGGTGCGGCGCCGGTAGCGGAGCGCCGTCAGGATCGCGCCGGCGCCGACGAAGCCGGAGTAGGGGTCGGTGAACGACAGTCCGGAGCGGATGGGAGGACCATCCTTGTAGCCCGTGATCGACGAGATGCCCGACGCCGGCTCGAGACCCATACCGTAGGCGCCGAAGTCGCGCATGGCGCCGTTCTGACCGTAGCCGGAGAGCGAGCACATGATGATGTCCGGCTTCAGCGCCTTCAGCGCGTCGTAGCCGAGACCGAAGTTCGCCATGACGCGCGGCGTGAAGCTCTCGACGACGACATCGGCGCCGGCGATCAGCTTGCGCATGATCTCACGCGCCTCTTCTTTGTTCAGATCGAGCACCATTTCGCGCTTGCTGGCGTTGCGGATGACGAAGTAGCTGGCGCGGTGCCAGTGGTGGTCGATGCCGTCGTTTTCGGTGATGATCAGGTTGCGCGTGACGTCCATGCGGCCGGCGGCCTCGAAGCGGATCACGTCGGCGCCCAGGTCGGCGAGAATGCGCGTGCAGGCGGGGCCCGCGAACACCTGCGCGAGATCGATGACGCGCACGCCGTCGAGCGGAAGCGGTCCGTTGGTCATGCTTGGCCCCCTTCGGCTGCAGGCGGTACGAGCACCTCACCCCCCAGCCCCCTCTCCACGTCGTGGAGAGGGGGAGTCGCCGCGGATGCGATCCAGGGGCCGCGGAGGGGCGGTCGATTGCGTGTCCTCCACAACATCACAGCACGCCCCGATCGCTGAGGATGGTGAGGTCGCCCTTCTCGTAGCCGAGCTCGTCGACGAGTACCGTGACGTTGTCGGCGCCGCGCTCGGGCGCGGGCGATGCGTGCAGCGGCGTCTCCGACATCTTGAACGGCTGGCCGGGGATGGTGAGTGCGCCCGCCTTCGTCGCAACCTTCTCGAAGAACGCGCGCTCGGCGAGGTGCTCGTCGGAGAGCAGGTCCGATGTCGTCGGCACGAAGGCGAACGGCAGCCGCAGCGCCTGCGCCGTCATGACGATCTCCATCGCCGTGTGCGTCGAGAGATACGGCTCGATCAACGCCTCGAACTCGCGCCAGCCGATCATCCGCTCGCCCATCTGCTTGAAGAACGGCGTCTGGTCGAGCTCGACGTCCTCCAGCAGCAGCGCCATGGGCGAAATGCTGTCGGGCGTGAGCGGCGACGGGAAGCCGTTGGCGCCGGGGATGACGACGACGTGACCATCGGCGCAGGGCATGATGTCGTTCGGATAGCCGAAGATGTGGCGCGAGTAGAACCGCCGGCGGATCGCGCCCTGGAACGCGTACATCGCCGAGTTGTACTCGTCCGCCGCGGCCGCCGCCTCCGCCATCGAGAGGTCGACGTGATCGCCGCCGCCATTGCGGGCGCGATTCTCGAGCGCGGCGAGGATACCGATCCAGAGCTGCACGCCGGCGATGTACTCGCCGGGCTCGCCGCCGGTCGTCAGGGGTTCTCGATCGGGGTTGCCGGTGTTGTACATGATCGTGCTCATCGCCATGGCGGTGATGCTGTTGCCGTCGTAGTCGGCATACGGGCCCGTCGCGCCGAATGGCGACACCTGCGCGACGACCAGCTCCGGAAACTGGGCTTTCAGGTCGTCGTACGACAGCCCCCACGCCTTTAGCGTCGATGCCTTCTCGCCGCAGACGAAGACGTCGGCGTTGGCGAGCATCTTCTTCAGCACGACCTGCCCGGACGTCACGGAGACATCGAGCGTGACGCTGCGCTTGCTGGTGTTGAGGTGCAGGTAGAGGCCGGACTTCTCGGGGTCGGGCAGATCGCCGGGGAAGGGGCCGAGGCGGCGCGAGTAGTCGCCCGCGGGCGGCTCGACCTTCGTGACGAGCGCGCCAGCGTCCGCCAGCAGCTTCGTCGCGTAGGGGCCAGCGATGCCCTGCGAGATATCGACGACGCGCACGTCGGAGAGGGCGCGATCGGTCATGCAAACTCCATTCCGGCGTAGGTGCGGGAAGCATACGACGGGGGGCGCGGCGGATCAATTCGATGTTCGGCTGTTGCCAGTTGCTGACAAAGCTGCTGCCAGTTGCCGCCAGATTTCGGGTGTTATGTCAGCGTTTGAATCTAGAATCGGTTTTGAACGGCAGTTTTTAGGTTTTTTCGCGGGCAGCGCGTTCTTGATCGAGCTGACGTTCTCCTGGAGGCTGGGTACACGTCGTATTGTGCGCAGGTGCGAGCCGGGAACGCCTACCAGCGAGGAGCACCATCATGATCATCATCACGGGCGCCATCACCGCTCGGCCGGACAGCATCGATGAGCTGCGGGCGATCAGCCTGGAGCACGTGCGGCGATCGCGGTTGGAGCCGGGATGCCTGTCGCACGCGGTGCACGTCGATGCGGAGGATCCGCTGCGGCTGTTTTTCTTCGAGACGCGGCTCGATCGCGCCGCCGTTGCGGCGCACTTCGCCGTGCCGGAGTCGAGCGCGTTCGTGCGGGCGGTGTCGAAGCTGGCCGCGGAGCAGGTGGCGATTCAGCTGTACGAGGCGGAGCTGACGAAGATGTGATGTCGCGGCCGTGGGATCGTGCCCGCAGATGCAGGCGGGACGCCTGCGCTCCGGCCCTTCGTGCGCGGTTCGAGCGCTGGGGCGAGCGCGGGCAGGGGCACGGCGCGCCGTGCCCCTACAACAGATATCTGTGCCCTCTGTGATCTCGGTGGTGAATGCGGCCTACGCTTCGAGCGGGCGATCGTGCCCGCAGATGCAGGCGGGACGCCTGCGCTCCGGCCCTTCGTGGGCGGTTCGAGCGCTGGAGCCAACACGAGCGGGGCACGGCGCGCCGTGCCCCTACAACAGATATCTGTGCCCTCTGTGATCTTGGTGGTGAATGCGGCGCGGCCTACGCTTCGAGCGGGCGGCGCGTGGCGAGGGCGTCGGCGGCGGTGGGCGGAAGCGATGGATCGAGCCCACAGGTACGGGCGGGGCGCCCGCGCTCCATTGATGGTGCGTGTGGTTCGAGCGCGCGCCAACGAACCGCTTGACCGGACGTGGCCGTCACCGCTACGATCGGCAGCGTCCCGTATCCGAATGTTGTGGCCGTGGGCAAGGCGGTTCGTTGGCGCGCCCGGCCTGGGAAGGCGTAGTATGGGCGTCACTCGCCGGCCTGGTGGTGGGCACAGCGTGGCGAGCATTCCCCGCATTTGGCGGAAGGGCTGGCGCGGTCCGGCCGCCGCCGTCGTTCTGAGCGTGGCGATCATGGGATGCTCGAGCGCGGGGCGCGGCGATCAGCCCAAGGTGTCGATCCCGGGCGTCCGGATCGTGGATCACACGTACGTCGTTCCACAACCTCTGGAGCTCGGTCGACCAGGCGATCTGATCGCTGCCTCCGACAACGGATCCGACCCGCTCATCGATGACGCCGAGCGCTGGACGCTGCTCTACCACTCGTCGAACCTTGCCGGCCGTGACATCCCGGTCAGCGGCGCGCTTTTCGTCCCTCGAGGCGTCCCCCCGGCTGGAGGATGGCCCGTGATCTCCTGGGGTCACGGGACAACCGGCATCGCGGATCGGTGCGCGCCGTCGCAAACCCCCAACCTCTTCTATAACGAGTATGCCCAAGAGGTGCGCGCCTTTGTCCACGCCGGCTACGCCGTCGCGGCGACAGACTACCCCGGGCTGGGTACCCCTGGCGTGCACACGTACCTGATCGGCGTCGATGAAGGCAACGCGATGGCCGACATCGTCACGGCTGCCAGGCATCTCGACCCGAGGCTCAGCACGACCTGGTTCGCGGTGGGCCACTCCCAGGGTGGGCAGGCCGCGTTGTTCGCCACCCGAGCGGCAACTCGCGATCCCGCTCTCCACTTGGGCGGCTCGGTGGCGATCGCTCCAGCCAGCGGCCTGAACCTCATCCTTCCCGCCGTGCTGAGCGGCAATGACCCGGCTGATCTTTCCTACAGCATGTACGCCCTCATCGGGCTGTCCGCCGCCGATCCCAGCGTTGTGCTTTCCCAGCTGCTGGGCCCCGCCGGCCAAGCGCGTCTCCCCCTCATCACCGAACGCGAGTGCCTGACTGAGACCGATGCGGCATTCAAGGGCGTCGTCCCGGCCGACATCCTGCGAATCGCTCCCAATCAGCTCGAAGCGCTCAACGCCATGCTCGGCGCGGATGACAATCCCGACAACGCGCCTGTGAACGGACCCGTGCTAGTCATTCAGGGCGCCGCCGACCAAGACGTGCCGGCCGCCATCACCGGCGCGCTGGTCCAGCATCTGCGAGCACAAGGCTCGGATGTCACCGAGCAGCTCTACCCGGATCTCGACCACGACGGCGTTCTCGGACCGTCCGCCTGCGACCTCCTGACCTGGCTGAGCCGCCACGGCGGCCCACCCCTCGGCTCCTGCCAGCCTCAACCCACCGATCTCTCCTGAGGCACCGCCGCCCATCGTCGATCCGCAGCGACTCTTCTTCGAGACGTGGCTCGACCGCGCGGCGGTCGCGACGCACTTCGCGGTACCGGAGTCGGGCGCGTTCGTGCGGGCGGCGGCGAAGCTGGCTGCGGCACAGGCGGGGATTCAGCTGTACGAGGCGGAGCTGACGAAGATGTGATGTCGCGGCCGTGGGATCGTGCCGCAGATGCAGGCGGGACGCCTGCGCTCCGTCCCTTCGCGCGCGGTTCGAGCGCTGGAGCCAGCGCGAGCCGGGCACGGCGCGCCGTGCCCCTACACCGATGTAGCTCGATTCCTCTCCGCCCTCCTCTCTGCCGGGCGGGGAGGACCAGCGCTCAGCGCGGAGGTAAGGTTGCTCTGGAGCGGGCGATCGTGCCCGAAGATGCAGGCGGGACGCCTGCGCTCCGTCCCTTCGTGCGCGGTTCGAGCGCTGGAGCCAGCGCGGGCAGGGCACGGCGCGCCGTGCCCCTACACCGATGCAGCTCGATGTCCTCTCCGCCCTCCTCTCTGCCGGGCGGAGAGGACCAGCGCTCAGCGCGGAGGTGAGGTTGCTCTGGAGCGAGGTGGGATCGTGCCCGCAGATGCAGGCGGGACGCCTGCGCTCCGCCCCTTCGCGCGCGGTTCGAGCGCTGGAGCCAGCGCGCACCGGGCACGCCACCGCGTGCCCCTACAGCAACAACCTCTGTGTCTCTTGTGGTGAACCCGACGCGGCCTATGCTTCGAGCAGGCGGCGGGTGGCGAGGGCGTCGGCGGTGGCGGGGAGTTTGCCGCTGGCCTTCGCCGCTTCGATCTGGTCGGCGAGCTGGGCGAAGGCGACGAGCATGTTCGTCTTCGCCTGCAAGGTCTTGCTGAGGCCGTTGAGCAGGCCGAAGACGCGGCCGACGAGCAGCAGCTCGGGCGGCATGGCGGTGAGCTGGTTTTTCTTGAGGATCTTCGATACGTCCTCGTAGGACTCCTGGAAGATCTCGCCCTCGGCCCAACCGGCGTTCGTCTCCTGCATCTGCCTGGCGACCTTCCCCACGTACGCCTCGCCGAGCTGCTCGTAGCCCTCGGTGTCGTCCTTCTTCGTGCGGAAGCCGAGATCGCGGAACGCCTGGCCCATGGCGGTGTTGTTGCCGTCGAGCAGTGTGCGTGTGAAGCGCACGAGCACGTTTTTGAATGCGGGCTCCAGCTCCTTCGCCTGGCCGAAGTCGATCAGCACGAGCTTCGGCCCCGGCAGCACCATGAGGTTGCCGGGGTGCGGGTCGGCGTGGAAGAAGCCGTTCTTGACGATCATCTCGGCGAAGGCGAAGACGAGGATCTTGGCGACGTCGGACGGCTCGACGCCAATGCGCTTCATGCCCGCGTAATCGGTGATCTTGACGCCGTCGATGTACTCCATCGTCAGGACGCGGCGGCTGCTGTACTCCCAGTAGATGTCGGGCACGACGATGTCGTCGACGTAGCGGAAGTCCTCGGCGATGCGCTCGTTGTTGTGGCCCTCGTTGATGAAGTCCAGTTCGAGCGGGATGTGCTTGCGCATCTCCTGCGCGACGAAGCGGTAGTCCATCGTGCGGTCGAGTTTGTTCAGCAGCCCGATGAAGAACGTCATGTTCGCCAGGTCGATATCGACGATGCTCTCGATGCCGGGATACTGCACCTTGACGGCGCAGACGCGGCCGTCTTTGAGCACCGCGCGGTGTACCTGCGCCAGCGATGCGGACGCCACCGGCGTCTCATCGAACTCGGTGAAGATCTCCGTCAGCGGCCGGCCCAGCTCGCGCTCGACATGCCGCTTGATGTTCTCGAAGGTCTCCGGCGGCACCTCGTCGTGCAGCGTCGAGAGGACATCGACGTAGGCGTCGGGCAGGACATCGGGCCGCGTGCCGAGGAACTGGCCGGTCTTAATCAGCAGCCCCTGGTTCTTGACGGCGGCTTCATAGAACTTGTTGGCGCTCCAGTAGTGGTGCTTCTTGCGGCGCGCCTCGCCCCAGACGGCGCCTTTGCGCTTTTCGCGCAGACTGATCAGCTTATAACCGGCGAAGACGCGCGCCAGCATCTGGCCGACGTTGGTGAAGCGCCGGACGCGGCCCCGGGGCGCGCTGCCGCGGAGGCGGTGGCCGTAGGTAGGAGATCGCTGAGCCATGTTCAGTCTCTATGTTACGAGATTCACAATCACACGCGCTAGTGGCGCGGCCCTCACCCGGCCCTTCGGGCCACCCTCTCCCTCAGGGTGTACAGACCGGGGACATACTGGACGGACGTACGAGGACATACTGGACACTTTCAGGCGGCGAAGGACTGCCTGGAAGGAGGTGCGGGGTGCCCTGGAGGGAGACGTCCGTGGAAGCAGAACGGTCCGAGTTCGTACGGG
>ORMF011909220.1_pt1 | contig 19330 bp, 10 predicted proteins | sample 1779871 | NCBI WGS metagenome assembly ORMF01 (sample SAMEA104232316, study PRJEB22302) | groundwater metagenome | biome: forest; feature: aquifer; material: groundwater | place: USA | collected 2011-08-07 | depth 5.4 m | reverse complement strand
TTCTCCGCTGTACCCCCTTCGCAAGGAGCTGCCACGAGCGTGTGCGGTATCATGCCGCGCGTCACTGGCGAGTGGCCAAGCGGTAAGGCGCCTGACTCTGGATCAGGAGATCGAAGGTTCGAATCCTTCCTCGCCAGCCAAACCCACAATCAACCTTGCGCGTATCCGCACCTGGTTGTGGTTGGCTCCCCTTACGACTCGCCCTCCGTCGACTGGTGCACCTGCCTGGAAATCAGGAGCCCATGATTTCGTGCTCAGCTGATCCCGATGAGCACATGATTCTTTCGCGAATGGGCGCCTGACTCCCCAGGACCGGCGACGCGGCGCGGGGCCCCGGAACCATCGGATCGTGCTGGCGGCGTTCGACCAGGGGCTCTCCCGGGTCGAGCCGCTCACCTGGACCGTCGCGTCCATTCCGCCTAAGGGGGCGCACCTGATCGCGCCCTAACCCGCTTCGCGATTCAGATTGTCGACGCCTCGAGGCGGTCCCAGGACCGGCCGTCCCTTACGCGGCCGCCGGTTGCCCGAATGGACCCAACGACAGCGACGGCTCGCCGAATCCTCCGCCTTGGACACATTTCTCTGGCGCATCATGACGACCATGCGCGGCGATCTCCCGACGGGAACCGTCACCTTCCTGTTTACCGACGTCGAGGGCTCGACGAAGCTGCTCTACGAGTTGGGTGCTGCGGCGTACGCCGAGGCGCTGGCCAAGCACCGCCGACTGATTCGCGCGGCTTGCGAGGCGCACGACGGCGTCGAGGTGGATACGCAAGGTGATGCCTTCTTCGTCGCCTTCCCGACACCGGCTGGGGCACTGCAGGCGGCTCAGGACGCACAGGCAGCATTCGCCTCGGGCCCCATCCGGGTCCGCATGGGCATCCACACCGGCACGCCGCTCCTGGCCGATGAGGGCTACGTTGGAGCCGACGTGCACAAGGGAGCGCGAATCGCGGCCGCCGGACACGGGGGGCAGGTGGTCCTCTCCAAGGAGACACGCGAGCTCGCCCACGTCGAAGTGACCGATCTTGGAGAGCACCGCCTGAAGGACCTCGATGGACCGGTCTGGATCTTCCAGCTGGGCCACGACCATTACCCGCCGCTCATGACCATCTCGAATACGAACCTGCCCCGGCCGGCGAGCTCCTTCGTGGGCCGCGAGCGCGAGGTCGGAGAGGTTGCCTCGCTCCTCCAGAACGGAACCCGCCTCCTCACGCTCACCGGGCCTGGCGGCTCGGGCAAGACGCGGCTCGCGATCGAGGCCGCAGCGGAGCTCGTGCCGGAGTTCAAGTCAGGGGTGTACTGGGTTGGGATGGCGTCGCTTCGCGACCCGACGCTCGTGACCACGACGATCGGCCAGACGCTCGGAGCGAAGGACGGCCTCGCCGAGCACATCGCCGAGCGCGAGCTGCTGCTCCTGATCGACAACCTCGAGCAGGTCGTCGAGGCGGCGCCAGAGCTCTCCTCCCTGCTCGAGGTTTGCCCCAACCTGCGCCTCCTCGTCACGAGTCGTGAGCTTCTGCGCGTGCGTGGGGAGGTGGAGTACGCCGTGCCGCCCCTCGCCGAGCTGGAGGCAGTCAACCTCTTCTGCGCCCGCTCCCAGCTCCATGCCGACGCGACGATCGCCGAGCTCTGTCGGCGACTGGACAACCTGCCCCTGGCCGTCGAGCTCGCCGCCGCACGTAGCAGCATTCTCGCGCCGAAGCAGATCCTTGAGCGGCTCTCGGGGCGCCTCGACCTGCTCAAGGGCGGCCGTGACGCCGATCCGCGCCAGCAGACGCTCCGGGCCACGATCGAGTGGTCGCACGAGCTGCTCGAGCCCGCGGAGCAGCGCCTTTTTGCCCGACTTGCCGTATTCCGCGGCGGCTGCAGGCTCGAGGCGGCCGAGGAGGTAACGCAGGCCGATCTTGACATCCTTCAGTCGCTCGTCGACAAGAACCTCCTTCGCCACACCGATGAACGCTTCGGGATGCTCGAGACGATCCGCGAGTACGCGGCCGAGCGGCTGGAGGAGTCGGGCGAGGCCGAGGACCTGCGGCGGCGCCACGCGCAGCATTTCCTGGCGCTCGCCGAGCAGGCGTATCCGAACCTGACGGGCAGCCCCAAGGCGTGGCTCGACCGGCTGGAGGCAGAGCACGACAACCTCCGGGCTGCTCTCGACCGGCTCGAGGCCTCCGGCGAGACACAGCTTGCCCTGCGACTGGCAGGAGCGCTGTCGCGGTTCTGGCAACTGAGCGGCTACGTCGTGGAGAGCCGGCGCCGCCTCGAAAGCGCGCTCGGCACCGACGAGCGTCCGACGGCAGCCCGGGCCAGAGCTCTCATCGGCGCGGGGATAATGGCCGGCGAGGGCGGAGATCTTGCCACGGAGCGGCTCCGAGCCGAGGAGGCGCTCGCGCTGCACCGCGCGCTCGGGGACGCGTGGGGTACCGCGTACTCCGGTCATCTGCTCGGGTACGTCGCCCTCGAGGAACACGATTGGGCACGGGCACGCCAGCTTTTCGACGAGTGCGTACGAGTCTTCCGGGAGCTCGGCGACGAGCACTACACCATGGTGGCGACGTTCAATCTTGCCTGGGCGTACGAGGAGCTCGACGGCCCTGCTAGCGCCCGACCGCTCCACGAGGACAACCTCCGTCGGGCACGTGCTCTGGGCAACCAGCAGATAGAGGCGCTGTCGCTGGCGGTACTGGCCGCGTTCGCCCGCGACGAGGGCCGCGTCCAGGACGCCCTGGTGATGTTGAAGGACACCCTGCGCATCAGGCGCGACCTCGGCGAGCGGGTTGAGATCGCGGACATCCTCAGCCGCCTAGCCGCCACCCTCGCCGTGGCCGGACGAGGGGAGACGGCTGCCCAGCTTCTCTCCAGCTCGATGACGACGCACGAACGGGCCGGCGCGAAGCGCTTCTGGGTCGCCGATCGGAACGAGGAAACGCTCACCACCATCCGCAAACAACTCGGCGAATCTGTGTTTGCCGAGGCGTGGGAGCAAGGCAAGTCGCTCACGGTCGACGAGGCCATAGCGCTCGCCCTGGACTCCTGAGGCGGGCGCACCGCTGATCGTTCCGGTCGATCAAGCGGCTTCATCCAGTCGGGTACGTGATCCACCCTTGGGCGCACGGTACACTCGGCTGGCCCAGATAGGGCAACAGACTCTTTCCGTTTTCGGAGAGGGCATCTGACTCATTTCGGGATGGGCACCTGACTCACCCCGATTCGGCGGCCGACGGCGGTCCGCCGCACGCTCAAATGACGGCTCGCGAGCCTCATTCCGGGGAACAGACTCTGGATCAGGAGATCGAAGGTTCGAATCCTTCCTCGCCAGCCAGCTCCGAATGCATCCGCGAGCCTGGCCACCCGCGCCACCACGAGGATGCACTGGGGCGACGGCACTCGACGGGCCGCCTCTCCAACTGTGGCCCGCGCACGGGATCGTTTCGGCCGTGGCTACACCGGTCATGGGGTGGCCACGGCCAACCTGGCCGGGCGGGTCCTGGCCGACCTCATCACCGGTACCCAGACCGCGCTCACCGAGCTGCCGCTGGTGAACCACCGATCGCCGAACTGGGAGCCAGAGCCGTTCCGCTGGCTCGGGGTCCGCTACGTCCAGGAGGCGCTTCTCCGGGTCGACGCGAAGGCCGAGTGGACGGGCAGGCCGCCGTCTGGGCGGAGCCTTGCCGAGTGCCTTGCGACGCGCTGACCGAGGTCTATTTGTGGAGGCTCGGCGTGTCGTTCCGGTTGGCCGTGTCGACCGTCGGCAGGGCCGGGGAGCCGGACGGGGCCGGTGACGTGGAAGGGATCGTGACCCCGACCGTGACACGGATCAACCCGGGCGGCACGCCGAGTCCGGCGAGCGACTGTCCGTCCGAAGTGATCGTGTCGAGGACGAGGAGGTATCCACCGGAACGGGTTGGAGCGGTCAGGGTCAGCTCGACGAGCGTGTCCGTGCCAGGATCGATCGGCGTCGGCACTGCCACCCAGTCCTGCTCCGGGCTGGCGCCGGTGATGTCCGGGATCAGGTCCAGCCAGCGCGCGAGGAGCTGGGGCGGGAGCGCGATGATCCGGCGATTCGGAGCGATCGCGCCGAGCGGCTGCCCGACGCCCCACGATTCTGTTCCGGTGTTCGCCACGCGGACCCTGACCGTGAACGGCTGGCCCGGAGCGGCATCGACCAGGGCGGGGACCCCGTAGGACGCCCACATCGGTCCAATGACCTGGACAAACAGCGCCGGAATGAGTGCCTGGGTCTCAGCGTCGTAGGCGATCCCGTCGGCATCGTGGATCGTCGTCACGAGGCGATAGAGGCCCGACTGGGTGGGCAGGGCGACAGCCACGGACACGCCGGTCTTGTCGCGGGCGCTCCGTGCCGTCGTGACCAGCGAGCCAGCCACCTCAGGTTCGACGAGATCGATCTCAGGCGGGTCGGCGACTAGACGGGGTAGGTCGGCAGCTGCGACCCGGGTCGGCTTCGGATCGACGGAAGCAACGCCGCTGACGGGATCCCAGCGGGTCCCGACGCTCAAGAGCTTGGGCAGGCGATCCCCCGACCCGATCGGGAGGCGGAGGGTCATCTGAGCCCCGGCCACGGGCGGACCGCTGAGCTGGGGTGCCGTGAATCGGGCGCCAAGTCGGGCGAGCGATGCCGCCACGCCGGTTGGAACGGCCCCGCCGGCCGACCCGTCTCCGGCGTTCGCCGGCGCGGATGGGGCGGAGCGCAGGACATCCAGGGCTCGCAGCCCGCCCCGTACGGACAGTGACCGGTTATAGCCTCGGTCAGCGCGATCCGGGTCCAGGAGGACCGACACACCGTCGGTTCGTGCGCTGGCGAAGCCGATCACGTGGCCGTGGAACGTCGGGGCGGACCGCCAGATACGCTCAATGGTGCCGGCTCCGCGGAGGACCGCGTCCACGTAGTAGGCCGGACCGCTGTGGGCCTCCGCGATGACTGCCGACGCCCCGGCGCCCATCCAACCGGCGCCGTAGTTTTCGGCTCGCTGGCTGGCCACGGACAGGGTCGGTTCCGGGCCACCCGGTTCGGGATTGCCGCTCGCGTAGCACAGGTGCGACATGACGACGACGGCACCCGGCGCAAGGTGGACAGATTTCTTGAGGAAGCTTTCGCCGAAGTACTGGTGTGCATCGTCGCCGCCGCCAGCGACCGGGTTCAGGCCGAGTCCGTTCTGAGTGAGCGGGTAGAGCTCGCCGCGGTAGGGGCTCGGCCAGCCGTTGCCGTGACCCAGGTACACGACGACCGACGCGCCGTCGAGCGCCCGCTTCACGGCCGGCCAGGTCGCGTACGGCGAGTAGACGGTCACGACCCGGTCCGACCGTCGCCGAGCCGTCGCCGCCGCCTCATCGGCGAGCGCCCGGTACTGGCCGGTCACGCTCCCCGCCGGACCGACGATGATCGCGACCTTGACGTGCGCGGCCTCTGCTGCGTACGCCACGGCACCGAGCCCGCCGATGCCGACCGGGAACAGCGTCGTGGCCAGGCCAAGAAGCATCACGATCGCACCGCGGCGCGCGACCGGCGGGGGGCGTTTCATCGGCTACCGAGCTTCGTGATTGACTCCGGCCGTTGGACTACGGATGCACGTTGGGCCCCGCGCCGAAGGACCGCGAGGGTCGGCCTCACGCGGGATCCCCGTCGATGTTCGGGCCGCGACCGGTGAACCGCTATCGGGTGGATCGGCCGGATCGTCCGGGCACGACCCCCGGATGCGTCGGGAGGAGACCGGGGAGCACCCTCCGGGTTCGACCCTAGTCGTTCACCGGGGCCGAAGCGTGAACCGAGTTTGGCTAGGTCTCCCGAGCGAACCCGTTCCGCGCGGCGTAGCGTGCCAGCGCCGTGGTGCCGTGGACGCCGGTCTTGGTCGACAGATTGGCGATGTGGCTCCTGACTGTGTGGACGCTGATCCCGAGCATCCTGCCCACCTCCGTCGCTGAGTGATCGGCCGCGAGGAGCGAGAGGATCTCGCGCTCGCGCACGCTCAGCTGATCGCCCGCCCGAAGCCATCGGATCGAGTCATCGACGATCGCTCCGGTCACGCTGCTGTGCAGGTATCGCTCGCCGTTCGCGACGGCTCGGATGGCATCGAAAAGCTCACGCGAATGGGCACCCTTGACCAGGTAACCTGACGCCCCGGCCAGGAGCGCCTGGCGGACCGTCTCCGGATCGCGATGCATCGTCAGGACCAGGATGCGGAGGTCGGGATAGCGCGTCCGCAGGACGCGCAGAATGGGCATCGCGTCGCCCTCCGGGAACGTCAGGTCGAGGAGGATGACATCGGGGTCCGTATCGGCCACGAGGGCGAATGCCTCGTCGTGGCCGGCAGCCTCCCCGACGATCTCGAAACCGACGTCGTTGGCGAGGACCATGCGGAGGCCCTCGCGGACGAGGGTGTGATCGTCGACCAGACCGACTCTGATCGGAGCACTCAGCTCCTTTGTCCGCTGCCCAGCAGCAACCTTGGTCGGATCGATTTTCGGAGTCCGGGGCCAGTCGGGATTCAGATCCAGGTTGTTGGTCATGAAATCGCCTGCGGCTGGGTGGTCTCCGGCAGGGCGAACGGGTACGCCGTCTGCGCCTCCCTCGACCGCGGGATCGTGAGGATGATCGTCGCGCCGGCACCGGGTGCCCCGACGATCTTCAGGCGTCCCATCAGCACGTCGGCTCGGTCCTGCATCCCGGCAAGGCCGAGTCCCTGGCCTGCCGTCAACGCCGGATCGAAGCCGACCCCGTCATCGCAGACCTCGAGCACGATCGACTTCTCGTCGACGGCGGCGGAGATCCAGATCCGCGCCGCGTGGCCGTGTCGCGCCGCATTGCCGACCGCTTCCTGGACGACACGGTAGGCCTCGATCTCGCGGTCCGCCGTGAGAAGCCCCGCCGGGAGGATCTGCGGATCGAACCGGACCTCGACGGGCACGCCAGCCGCCCCGGCGAGGTCCCGGATCGCCGGGCCGAGTCCGATCTCGTGGATCCGACTCGGTCGCAGCCGCGTCCCGACATCCCGCGCTTCCTCGAGGGCAGTCGCCGCGAGCTCCTGTGCCCGCCGGATCGCCGAGCGGGTGAGCGGCGATGGGGGCTCGGATCCGGACCACAGGACCGACTCGGCGGCATCGAGGGTCAGGATCACTGCGGTCAGCGTCTGGCCGACCCCGTCATGGAGGTCGCGAGCAATCCGCGCCCGCTCGTCCTCGTGGGCGGTCAGCAGCCGATCGTTCGCCTTGCGATAGAGGAAGGCGTAATGCCGGGCCGTCGCGGAGACTCGATCCGCCATCAACGCAACGATCAGGGAGATCGCCACCATCAGTGGCCACTCGGACAGCTCGAGCGGAGTGAGCTGCAGGGATGGTGCGAGACCGGTGTCGGCGAACAACGAGTAACCGGCGATGAACACCGTCGCCAGGAGGATCCGGAACAGGGCGACCTTCAATCCGAACAGGAAGGCGCCGATGGCCAACACGACCCAGACGACGTGCAACAGCACATCCGGGTCGCCGAGCTGGAGCAGCGTCGCGAGCGTGAACACGACGCCGGCGAAATCGAGCAGCCGGCGGATCCCGACCGGTCCGAGCGGCAGGCGGATCTCTCTCGGAGCCGCCTGCGTGATGGGATGGTCCGGGGTGGTCAAAAACGGACCCCCTGAATGATGGATCGTGACTATAGATAGGACCCTGCCCGGCGACCACAATCCAAAAGTACCGCTGCCCTAGTGCCCCGGGGCGCGGTCAACGGCTACGGAGGCGGTGCGAGCGCATCCGCACCCCGCACGTCGCCCAACCATCGCGCGTTGGGGCAGACGGGGGATCCGTTGAGCGTCGAAGCCAACTCCATCGTTCAGCCGCTGCAGTGGCAAGGCGAGCTCGCGCCCGAGCCCCCGGCCGGCGCGCGATTCGAGACGGCGGTCCCGATGGCCGTGCCGATGGATGGCCAGGACCTCCTCGGAGCGCCAGGGTTGCGCTTGCTCGCCCAACCGCTGATCAATGCCCAGGAGTCCGAGCGCCAGCGGATCGCCCGCGATCTCCATGATGTCATCGGGCAGGCGCTCACTGCCGTCAAGCTGGCGCTCGAAGCCGTTCGCCAGAAGGATGATCCACAGTCCCTGCCCGCGGCGCTCGACGAGAGCATCAGCCTGGTCGACCAGGCGCTCGACCAGGTCCGTGGCTTCGCGCGCGACCTTCGTCCGGCTGTGCTCGACGACCTGGGCCTCGTGGCCGCGCTCCGCTGGTACCTCGATCGACAGGCGAGGAACTCGGGGTACGAGGTTCGCCTGGAGACGCGCCGCGTCGGGCGGCTCGCTCCGGATGTCGAGACGGCGTGTTTCCGGATCATCCAGGAAGCGATGACCAACATCGCACGATATGCGCGAGCCAAGAAGGTACACGTCACCCTCGATCATTGCGCCGGGTCGCTCGACTTGACGATCACCGACGACGGGGTGGGTTTCGAGCTTGGGCGGGCGCTTGCGGACGCCACAGCTGGCAGGAGCACCGGTCTCCTGAGCATGCGTGAGCGGGCCATCCTCACCGGTGGTTCGCTGGAGATCCGCACGCGCCGAGCAGGAGGGACCGAGATCCGAGCCCGTATCCCCGTTGCCTGACGTCGCGCCGGACGTCGACCGACGAAGCCTTATTCGCAGCAGGAGGCCGTAGTGCCCCCGCCCTCGCCAACCATCAGGATCATGCTCGCCGAGGATCACGCGCTCGTGCGCGCGGGCATGCGTGCGCTTCTCGAGAACCTCGACGGCATCGACGTGGTCGCCGAAGCGGCCGACGGGCGTGAGGCGATCGAACTCATCCGGACGGTGTTGCCCGATCTCGTCCTCATGGACATCACGATGCCCGGACTCGGTGGAATGGCGACCGTCACCAGGGTGAAGACCGAATTCCCGCAGGTCCGGGTCGTGATGCTGTCGATGCACGACAACGAGGAGTACGTCTGGCAGGCGCTCCGGGCCGGTGCGGCCGGCTACCTGCTCAAGGATTCGAGCCCGAGCGAGCTCGAGCTGGCGGTCCGATCGGTCGCGGCCGGTGGCACCTACCTCAGCCCGTCGGTGTCCCGCCATATCGTGGCCGACTACATCCGGCGGGTGGGTGGTGACGCGAGCCCGCTCGACCGGCTCACGCCTCGCCAGCGTGAGATCGTCCAGCTCATCGCCGAAGGGCACTCCAATCAGGAGACCGCCAACATCCTCGGCCTGAGCATCAAGACGATCGAGACCCACCGCTCGGAGTTGATGGAGCGGCTCGACATCCACGACGTCACCGGCATCGTTCGTTACGCCATCCGCGTCGGGTTGATCTCGTCCGACCGCTAGGCATCGTCGCCCGTCCCCCCGGCGTGTGACCCCGGGCCGGGCCGTCCGGCGCCGAGTGTTTCATCACCATTCCGTGTCAGGTCTGCCGCCTGACGTTGTCAGGTTTCTCCCTCCCCGGATTCAGGGGCGAGCCCGTCCGTCTGGTGGGGACAAGGCCCCATGGTGGTAGCCCCGGTCCCGATCACACGATTGCCGTCTCTAGTCCGAGTGTCGCTCGCGGGGCTCAGGCGAGAGCTGGATCGAACGGGTGGAGGCCCGATGTCGCCGGCTCGACCGGACGATCGCGGGCGAGGGGAGCAAGTTGATGACAGGGTTGCCGACCGGATCGAGCTACGCCACCACCAGGCGTCGGTCATCGCGTTCGTACAGTCTCGGTGTGGCCTTGGCCACGCTGTCCCTGCTGGCCTCGATCCTCGTCCAGGCAACCCCGGTCCTGGCGACCGCACAAGCGCCGGCTTCGCGGACCGTAGCCGTTCCCGCCGCCCCCGGCATGATCACCTTGCGGGTCGAGAGCGCCCGTGCGTGGGCACCAGCGAATCTCGCACTCCACCAGCAAATCCCGGCATACCACTGGATCATCGTCCGGGACGATACCGGCCAGACAGACCCGACCTATGGGACCAGCGGTCCGGGAAGCGGCGCGTTCGACTGTACAGCCCAGTCGCTTCCGGGCTCGCACGACCCGAACTACCCCGAGAACTGCCAGTGGCCGTCGCTTCATTCGACGCCCGGCGGAACCGCGGGCGAGGTCGTCACCCAGGGTGACCAGACCGACCTCAATGGCTCGACCGGTATCACCCTCCCCGCCGGCAAGTACATGATCTCCATCCTCGCCGACGGGTTCGACACCGACTCCACACACCACGTCGACGGGTTCAAGATCGATGGCCAGTGGTTCTCGGTGGACGGCGGTTCACAGCTGGTCACGGTCGGCTTGCAGCCGTATCCATTGCCCCTCCTGACGGTCCGGATGATCGTCTGCAATGACTTCAACGCCAGCGGTTCGTGCGACGAGGGCGAACCGCCGCTCGTCGGCTGGGAAGGCCATATCAGCGACGTCCTCGGTCCGGTCACGACCGACTGGTACGGCAACCCGCTGTGCACGGTCTATCAGCACGACGGCAGCGGCAACATCATCTTCGATATCGACGGCCGACCCACGATCCAGACCGTCGGAGGCCACTGCCTGAGCGATGCCGACGGCATCATCAAGATCCCGTATCTCGGGCCGAACCGCTACTCGGCCACGGTGCCACCCGCGAACGACCAATGGATCCAGGACACCAGCCTCGAGGGTGGCGTCGACTGGGACATCTGGGCCCAGGAGGGCTGGAACGGCAACGAGGCCGAGTTCGTCATCGGCTCCGAACCGTTCCCCTTCGCGCAGTTCGGCTTCGTACAGAAGGCCTCGATGCCCGGGCATCCCGACGTCCCGGTGAACGGCGATCTCACCGCGACTGGCTCGATCACCGGCAAAGCCATCGGCATTCGCCCGTTCTCCCCACCGGCCGGCGGCATCCCGTTCGGGGTCGAGGCCGGTAACCAGCTCTCCGGCCCGATGCCCCAGGCAGAGGTCTCGCTGGTCGACCTGACCGGTTGCCCAGAGGGCGCGGTCGGCTGCCAGAGTGACGCCGTCGTGTGGCACGGTCGGGCCGCCGCCGATGGAACATTCACGATCAACCACGTCCCGGACGGGACGTACATCGTGTCGATCGTCGACAAGCCCCAGAACTTCCTCGTCGAGTCGACCGAGACGATCGTTTCCAACGGCGAGCACCGCGATATGGGCGTGCTCGACATGTTCCCGTGGTTCGGCGAGGTCCGTGGTCGGGTCTGTAACGACACCAACCGCAACGGGCAGTGCGAGGCCAGCGAGCCGGGCATCGCCGGTATCCCGGTGGACCTGCTCAGCCGCGACAACTCGCTCCAGGATCAGGGCTCGGCTGAGTCCATCACCGACCCCAACGGCTACTACGACCTGAAGCAGGCCTATCCGCTCGGCCAGTGGGTGGTCTCGCAGGTCTACGACGAGCGGTTCTACACCGTCGGCGTGACCTACCAGACCAACAACCAGCCGAGCCCCACCACGGTCATGGCCAACGGCGGCTTCGTCGACGTGAGCACCTTCAACCTGGTCGGCCAGGTCACGAACTTCGACTGGGCGCTCCATCGCTACGAGACTGACCCGGCGCTCGGGCCGACGAATGGCGGCATCGTCGGGACCGTCTGGTATGCGGCGACCCGGAACGAAACGGACGCGCGGTTCCAGGCAAACGAACCGTACGAGGCCGGCATCCCCGGGCTGCCCGTCCACATCTATGCTCCCGTGCCCTGCGACCCGGCCGGCGGCGACCCGCACTGCGTCGGGACGAGCACCCCGGCCGGGACGTCCTACTACCTGACGAATACCGACGGCTCATACGCCCAAGGCAATGAGCTGAGCGCGCCATACATCACCGAGCAATGGAAGCGCCCGGTGGACTGCACCGCCCGCGACGCTGCGGGCGCCCCGGTCCCACAGAAGCTCCTGCCACCCGCGAGTGGCGACGGGTCCGGATCGTCGGGCGGCTACGACTGCCTCGAGGCGTTCGTGATGTCCAACCAGGTTGGCGACAACAGCGTCGCCGACCGCCATGGCACCACCGGCAACGGTCAGCTGGTCAATGGCAACTACGGCTTCACCGCGGGCTGTTTCGTGACCGACGTCGACGGCAACATCGTCCTCGATGCCGACGGCAATCCGACGGCCGGGGCGGCCGATCCGACGACTGGCGACTGCACCACCGGAACGATGGTTTCGCTGCCGCCGTGGGATTACATCGTCAAGGTCGAGATCCCGAACGACTCGTTCGGCAAGCCGCTGTTCAAGACGGTCGATGAAGAGCACATCAACGTCTTCACCGGCGACGTGTTCGTGGCCCCCGGCGAGACGCCGGTCAGCCCCCCGACGCCGGTCCAGCCGGCCTCGCCCGACAATCCTCAGCCGACGCCGGCGGTCCCGCCGTTCCTGTGCACGGGACGCCTCCATACGGTCGACTTGGCCGGCATCGGTACTGACAACTCCCCGCCCCAGACGACGTCGAGTGGAGCCCTCGTGCCGGCCTCCACACCCATCGACAACCCCGGCTTTGCGGATGTCGGCGGCAGCACGTACGAAGGTCTTCCGATGCCGGGTTGTGACAGCCGTCTGATCACGGTCCAGAACGGAAAGTCAGCGACCCCGAACTTCCACTTCTTCACCGACGTCCCGCTGCCCGGCCGGATTCACGGCCTGATCACGGACGACCTCAACACATCGACCGACCCGAAGGAACTGTTCTACGGCGAGAAGGCCGGCATCCCGAATATCCCGATCGGCGTCTACGACTTCGCCAACCGGTTGGTCACGACGATCCACACCGACCGGAACGGCGTCTACGAGGCGATCCTGCCGTCGACCTCCAGCTACAACTGTCCGTTGCCGGCAGGCCCGTGCCCGGGCGTCTATCGCCTCGTCGCCAACGACCCCGGCCAGCCCGGTCAGCTGAACCCTGACTACAACCCCCAGTACCGGGCGTTGTCGGTCTTCCAGCAGATCTGGCCGAACCTGACGTTGCCGTCTGACCTGGCGCCGGTGCCAACCTCCTACTTCGTCGAGTCGCCTGGCACCCAGGCGGCCCACCCGCCGCAGTGCCTCGTCAATGATCCGACCACGAGCGCCCCGAAGACCCCCGAGCTGTTCTCGGTCGGGCCGAACCCATACACCAGCTTCACTGGCAGCTCGACCGACAGGACGATCAACATCAACGGGCAGTACTTCGGCGCGAGCCAGGGCTCGGGCTCGGTCGCCCTCGACGGGATCCCGCTGGCGGTCAACACCTGGTCGAACACTCGGATCAACGCCCGAGTGCCAAACAGCGGCTCGAACTCCGTCCCGCCCGGACCGCACCAGCTCCAGATCAACGCGTCAAATGGCCGCCACTCCGTCAACGGGCTGACGTTCCACGTGATCGGTACCGGCTACACGCCGACGATCATCCAGGTCGGCCCCGGCAAGGCCTTCGATCCCAACGCCCCGGCCCATAACACGGGCGGGTACGAGCACGCGCTCCAGGACGCGCTGACCTTCGCAGCGACCACGTCCTCGAACAAGCTCGTCGTGGTCTATCCCGGCGCGCAGGGCCTGTACAACCCGCTCGGCGCCTACTTCGAGAACATTATCGTCACGTCGCCGGTGAAGCTCCAGGGCGTCGGCCCGGGCGGGATCTACAGTGTCGCGGACTCGGTTGTCCCGAGTCATGCCGTCGGCGTCCACGAGCCCGGAACCGCCATCGACGGGACCGGCTGGGGCATGGACAACAACAAGACGACGGGCTGGCTCGACATCGTCGGGCCGCAGGATGCCGATGGTCCGGTCAACTTCCTGAACCCGCCGGCACCGCCGATCATCATGCCCTCCGCCGAGGTCGTCGCCTTCCTCGCCAGGGCCGACCGACCGTATGGCAGCTCGTACAAGGCCGCCATCGACGGGATCACCATCAGGGGTGGTGAGTCGCTCGACGCCCCGCCCAACCTGAACGACAACGGCGGTGGCCCCGAGCTGTCGCTGTTCGCCGCACCAAACCCGATCGGTCAGTTCGAGATGGCCCAGGGCGGCGGCATCTTCACCTACGCCTATACCGAGAACCTGCAGATCACCAACAACGTCCTGACCAACAACGGTGGAGCGTATGGCGGCGCGATCCGCCTCGGGACGCCGTACAGCGGCGACAACCACCTCGACAACATCCGGATCGCCAACAACCGGATCGTCGCAAACGGTGGCACGAACCTCGCCGGGGCCGTCGGCATCTTTGCCGGGTCCGACAACTACGAAGTCACCAACAACGACATCTGCGGCAACTTCTCCGCCGAGTACGGTGGCGGGATCAGCCACTTCGGCCTGAGCCTGTTCGGCAAGATCCACGACAACCAGATCTACTTCAACGGCTCCTACGACGAAGGCGCGGGCGTCATGATCGCCGGCGAGATCCGGCTTCCCCCGGGCACCGAGGACGGCCAGAACCGGCTCAGTGACCCGACCAGCCCGCTTCCCGAGCCGCCCGTTGGCCTGTCCCCAGGCTCCGGGCCCGTCGATCTCTACAACAACGTCCTGCAGTCGAACATGTCCGGTGACGACGGCGGTGGTGTCCGGACACTGATGGCCGGCGACTTCGCCATCAACATCTACAACAACATCATCGCCAACAACATCTCGGCCCACGAGGGCGGAGGAGTCGCCCTCGATGACTCGCCGAGGGTCCGCTTCTACAACAACACCGTCGTCAAGAACATCACAACCGCGACCTCGGCTGCCAGCAGCGGTGCGCCGGCGGCCGCCGGACTGGCGACGATGCCCAACAGCGACCTGCTCCAGGGCACGTTGCCCGCCGGCTCGCCCGCTTTCAGCAACCCGCTCCAGTTCAACAACATCTTCTGCGACAACCGGGCCGGCCGGTGGGACGGCGCGAACATCCTCGGCATCGGCTACACGAACGTCATGGGTCAGACCGATCCGGGCCCGATCAACTACTGGGACTTCGGCGCCGACGGCCCGTACAACCAGCAACCGACGAACTCGATCGTCCAGCCTCAGCCGACGACGAACCCCGGGCTCGCCCCGACGTTCCGCCCGACGGCAAACGGCAACAAGGCCTGTCCGACCAATCTGGCAACGCTGTTCAAGTCGCTGTATGACACATCGATCCTCGCCCTGCCATGGCGCGGCGACAACCACTTCGTGGGTAACGTGATCATCGCCCAGGACGTCCCGGCGACCCTCATGGGCAACTACCACCTCCTCAATGGATCCACGCTCGCCAACAACGCCGGCGCGGCTTCGAAGGCGGTCCCCACCTGGCAGCAGCCGCCGACGACGCTGAGCGCGCCCTCGACCGACATTGACCACGAGGCGCGGCCGACGGGCGGCGGGTTCGAGATCGGTGCGGACGAGACCACTGGCTCGGTGGGCAGCGCGGCCGACCTCTCCACGGTCAACACCGACGCCGTCACAAGCGTGGCGCCCGGGAGCGCGGTCAACTACACGATCGTGGTCTCGAACGCCGGGCCTGATGCGGTCAGCGGCGCCTCCGTCACCGACAACTTCCCCGCGGTTCTGTCCGGCGTCGCCTGGACGTGCGCGGCCTCGAACGGCGCCTGTGGCGCACCGAGCGGTAGCGGCAACATCGCAACGACGCTCGACCTGGGCTCGGGCGGCAACGCGACCTTCATCGTCTCGGGGACGCTGGCCGCGAACCTCAACGGCGGCACGCTGGCGAACACGGCATCGGTGGCCCTGCCAGCCGGGACCGTCGACCCGGTCGCGTCGAACAACAGCGCGACCGACAGTGACGTCATCGCGGCGCCTTTGCCCAGCCTTGCGCTGGTCGACACCTTCAATCGCACCAACGAGAACACGCTCGGCGGAAACTGGAAGCAGCCGGTCTCGAGCGGCAAGGCGGCGATCCGGGTCAACGGCAACAGGGCGTACTCCAACAGCTCGAGCTCGGACTGGGCGTACTGGAACATCCCGTCGGGTGGCTTCGGCAATCGCCAGGGCGCGTCGTTCTCCTTCGGCAATGCGCCCGTCAATGGGACGTCGCTCGTCCTCAAGGCGACCGGCGGATCCACCACCAAGCGCCAGTACTTCGTCCGCGTCCAGTACAAGAGCAACCAGGTCATCGTTTCCACGACGACGAACTCCGGGTCGTCCTACACGACCAGGGCCACGTTCAACGGAACGTTCGCAACCGGCGACCGGCTGAGTGCCACCGCCTATGCGGACGGGACGGTCAACGTTTACAAGACCTCCGGCGCCACCACTACCGAGCTCGGGAGCGTCGTCATCTCGACGAGCGGTTCGGGCTCCTGGGCCTACGGCACGGGAGGCGGCCGGATCGGAATCCTGATGCCATCCGGCGCACGGGTCGACAACTTCGCTGGGGGGACCCTGCCATGAGGGAGGACGCCGTGCGTCAGCGTCTCACGTCGCACATGCTCACGCGGCGCAGTCTTCTGAAGGCAGGCGGGATGGCCGTAGTGGCCGCTGCGACCGCTCGTCTCCTGCCCCTGCGGCAGGGCGGGCTCGTCGGCGCCGCGGCGGCGGATCCGGTCCATAAGGACATCCACCTGGCCGCCTCCGACGGCTGGATCTTCCTGCCCGGCACGGCCATCGAGAACGGGATCACCTACGGCCCCGATCCGGCCGCCCGGTCGCCGCAGACAACGTATGCCTTCGGCTTCCGGGACGTCACCGGGATGACCGGTCAGCAGGTCCTCAACCAGAAGAACCGGACCCAGGCGTCGGCTCCGCTGATCTGGGCAGACGAGATGGACGAGCTCCGGATCACGCTCACGAACCTCGGCCTGGCTGTGAGACCCGACCTGACCGACTCGCATTCGATCCACTTCCATGGCTTCCGCAACGCGATCCCGCTGTACGACGGCGTGCCCGAAATGTCGATCGCGGTGCCGATCGGGCGCGACTTCACCTACTTCTACCGCCCGGGCGATCCGGGCTCGTACATGTACCACTGCCATTTCGAGGACGTCGAGCACGTCTCGATGGGCATGACCGGGATCGTGTTTGTCCGCCCGGCCCAGAACAAGAGCGGCGTTGGCGCGGACCCTGACACCGTTGCCAGAGTGAGCGGCGGCCCGTCGAACGCCCCGATGGGTTACGTCTACAACGACGGCGTCGCCCCGACCGACCCCAACTCGACCGCCTACGACCGCGAGTTCGGGATGTTCCTCTCCGAGGTGTGGGCCCAGGAGCGGTTCCGTGACGCGCACATCCAGGAGAACGACTGGAGCGAGTACGAGCCGGACTACTGGCTGCTCAACGGCCGGGTCTACCCGGACACCCTGGCACCCAGCGGCGGCGGCAGCAATGTCGACGGGGACCTCATCGCGCCCGCCGGTCACCCCGAGCTGCAGTACCAGCCAATCACGTCGCTCGTCCAGGCCAACTCCGGCGATCGCGTCCTGCTCCGCTTCGTCAACCTCGGCTACCAGCAGCAGGCGATGACCCTGGAGGGCATCCCGTTGCGAGTGGTCGGCAAGGACGCAACGCTCCTCCGCGGACGAGACGGAACGTTCAATCCCTACCTGACCGACACGGTGTACGTCGGCCCGGGCGAGAGCGTCGACGCGATCTTCAAGGCTCCGCCGAAGTCGGGTACCGGATACGACACGTACCTGCTCTACAACCGGAAGCTGGGCTATCTCCACAACGCCGGCTCCTCGAGCCTGGGCGGTCAGGCAACGGAGGTCCGGATCTTTGGATCCGGCATTCCGCCGCAGACCGTTCCGCAGACGTAGGCGGCCCGTCATGAACGTCATCACGATCAGCGAGGGGGAGTCGACGATGAAGCGCCTGACCGGCTGGCGACGGGCGCTGGCGATCGCGGCGAGCAGCCCGCTGGGGGGCTCCCTGGGCGCCCTGCCGGCTGGCCCGGTCGCCGCCGTTGGACCCGAGTCCGGGATCGTCTGTACAACCGGCGTAAGCGGGAGCCCGACGTTCACGCTGACCGCCAAGAGCGGTTACGTCGCGATGCCCGACGGCAACACGATCTTCACGTGGAGCTACGCGCCGGGTGGCGGCTCGTTCCAGCTGCCCGGCCCGAACCTGTGCGTCAACCAGGGTGACACGGTCACGATCGTCTTGAACAACACCCTGCCGGAGCCGGTCTCGATCGTGCTTCCAGGAATCGACGGCGTCATGGCCAATGGCGTCCCGTCACAGCCCGTCTTCAGCGGGACGACCCTGACGTCACTTGCGCCGCCGGCTCCGGCCACGAACGGGAGCATGACCTACTCCTTCCTCGCGACCCGGCCCGGAACGTTCCTCTACCAGAGTGGGACCGACCCCGAGAAGCAGGTCCAAATGGGGCTCTACGGCGCGCTCGTCATCCGCCCGACCTCCGGCTGCACCGCCGGGCCCGGGGAGGGATGCGCCTACGACGGACAATCGATCTACAACGCGAACACCGAGTACGTCCTCCTTCTGTCAGAGATCGATCCGTTCCTCCACCAGGCGGTCGAGCGCCGCAACAGACCCTTCGACCCGACGGCGTACCGCGCTCGCTACTGGCTGATCAACGGCCGGGCCTTCCCGGACACAATCGCCCCGAACGGGGCAGCCTGGCTGCCGTCCCAGCCGTACAGCAGCCTGGTCCACCTCCATCCCAAGGACACCTCGAACCCGGACCCGGCACTCGTGCGCTACCTCAACGCCGGCGTGCTGAACCACCCATTCCATCCGCACGGCAACCATGGCCGGGTCGTCGGACGCGACGGCAGCGCGCTGGAGGGCGCGGCCGCACAGGACATCTCATACGAGAAGTTCACGGTGCTGGTCGGCTCAGGCCAGACCTGGGACGTCCTCTACAACTGGACCGACGTCGAGAGCTGGAACCCGTCGACCAACCCGATCCCCAGCCCCGGTGTGCCGCAGCTCCAGAACCTGACCTTCAAGGACAGCGCGACGTGGTACAGCGGCAGCCCGTACCTGGGCTACCAGGACGAGCTACCGGTCGGCACGACCTCGTACAACCAGTGCGGCGAGTACTACCACGTGTGGCACAGCCATGCACTCGACGAAGCCGCCAACTTCGACGCGGGCTTCGGGGGCATGTTGACCCTCGAACGGATTGACCCGCCCCTGCCCAACACGTGTCCGTGATGGCGACCGAGCGGAAGGAGACACACGCCATGCGCCCACGGATCCTGCAGGTCGCCGCGGCGGCCGCCACGATCGCACTCATCGCCTCGTTCCTGGCCCTGCCCGTGGCGGCGGCCGGACGCGGGGAGTCCCCCCGTGCCCCGGAGCGGCGGGCCTCGGCCTCGTCGGTTACCCCCACCACACAGGGCGGAAGTCGCGCCGCTCCAGGGGCAGCCCGACCGGCCCGGACAATCAGCCCGGCGGACGTGCCCGGAGCCACGCTCCCGACCAGCAGCTGCGGCGCACCGATCGCGGGCCTCGTCACCTGCGA
>ORMF010793048.1_pt1 | contig 19330 bp, 16 predicted proteins | sample 1779871 | NCBI WGS metagenome assembly ORMF01 (sample SAMEA104232316, study PRJEB22302) | groundwater metagenome | biome: forest; feature: aquifer; material: groundwater | place: USA | collected 2011-08-07 | depth 5.4 m | reverse complement strand
TTTCCTCCCCTTACGAAGGGGAGGTGTTTTCGCCTAATGGCGAAAATGGAGGGGTTTAACCTCCCCGTCGCTTTTGGCGACTGCCCCTCCTTCGTAAGGAGGGGCAACTAACTTCTCAATTGCCTCAAGCACTTGCTCTAAATTATTACGAATTTCAAGATTCGTAAACCGTATCACCTTGAGGCCAAGTGACTGAATATAAACCTCTCTCTGACAATCATATTTTTCTGCTTCATCGGTAAAATGAGAATCTCCATCAATCTCTATAACTAATTTCACCTTTGCGCAGTAAAAGTCGACAACGTATCTACCAATGCCATACTGCCGCCGGAACTTATAACCTCTAAGTGCTTTGCCTTGTAAATGAGACCATAATATGACCTCGGCTTCCGGCATGTTTTGCCGCAACTGTCGACGTTTTTCCTTTTCGGATTGACGATTAAAAATGACAGTCACTTTATTACAACCTCCCCTACCCCTCCTTCACAAGGAGGGGAAAAATGCCGGGGGCGGGAATTGGCGCCCTCCGCTTCGCTCCGGGTCGGCCACTCGCCGCGTTCGCTGCTTCTAGCCGTCGCAGCTCATAAACTTGCGGCTCCCTTCAATTCCCACCGAAGTCTCATTTAAAAACTAATGCCGGGGGCGGGAATTGAACCCGCACACCCCGAAGGATACAGGATTTTAAGTCCTGTGCGTCTGCCAGTTCCGCCACCCCGGCAAAACCCATTTTTCATTTCCTACCCAAGCCGAGCAAATTTTGCTTGAGCGTGTACGATTTAGGTAGCGGGAAGAAGCGGGCTTCCTTTGAGGAAGCATAGCTAGCCGCGACGAAAAGGATGCCCGCTTCTAGACGCTACCCCCACCACTACAAGCAAATTTTACGAGGCGCGAACCGGAGTCGCACCGGTCTACGAGGTTTTGCAGACCTCTGCCTAACTGCTCGGCCATCGCGCCAAGAACCCTTTAATCTAGCAAAAAGGGTTTACCCCGTCACCTATTTTCAATTTCTAATAGGCTAACATTAGGGCGGTGTCTAGAAGCTTGTATTCCACTCGGTCACTGTGAATATGCTCCCTCGCGGAACACAAGCCTCTTCCCACCGCTCAAGTTCCTTTTCCCGCTGATTTAATGACATCGTTCTATCAACTTCTCAGCCGCGTCAACGACAAATCTAGCAAGTTCTTGTTTTCTAATGGCACTATATCGTCGTATGCCCTCGTCCCTCTCCAAAACAAACGCCTCGATCGGTTTATCCCCGAAAGGATTCTCCTTCTCCGTAACCTTTTGTAAAACAACAAGATCTAATTTCTTTTGTTTCATTTTTTTGAACGCGTTCTTAAAAATATTTTCCGACTCGAGCGCAAAACCTATGAAAATTTGATCTTTTCTTTTGATCCGCGAAAGGCCCGCGAGGATATCCGGGTTCTTCGCCAGACGGATCGAGGACAAGCGGTCTTTTTTTATTTTTTTCCCCGAAAACTTCAGCGGCCTCACATCGCAAACCGCCGCCGCCATGATCAACACGTCATGTCTAGGCAAAAGTTTTTTGAGTTCGCGGCCGAGCTCAACCGCCGTCTCTATTTTCTCGGGGCATTGAATCCACGTGGCTTGGTGGCCCGCTTTTTTTGCCGCCGAGGCCAAACACATTCCCATCGTTCCGGTCGAATAATTGGAAAGATATCTCACCGGGTCAAGCGGTTCACGCGTCGGGCCGGAGGCGATAAGAAAACGAATTTTCTTACTCATGAGAAAAACGTCGGAAAGAACATTACTTCAATTTGAGACAGCGGCGGACCGTCTGGAGAATAGTCTTATTTTCAGCGATGTGTCCCATCCCCTCGTCGCTGCAAACCAGATGGCCGCGGATCGGAGAAACGATCGTGGCACCGTTACTTTCAAGGCGTTTGATATTTTCCCGCGTGAATTTATTTTCATACATTTTCGTATTCATCGCTGGCACGATCACGAGCGGCGCGGTGCTTGCGAGCACGGTACAGCTTAAAACATCATCCGCGAAGCCATGCGCGAGTTTGGCGATAATGTCCGCCGTTGCCGGCGACACCAAAATAAGATCGGAGTTTTTCGCGAGGTCGATATGGATAGGCTTTAATCTCCCAGGGACCGAGAAGAAATCCTGGATCACTTCACTACCCGTGAAGCTTTGGATCGTCAACGGCGTGATAAAGTGGTGCGCGTCTTTGGTCATCACGGCCGTCACGGAAAAACCATCCGTCTTGAGGTCCGTGATCAGGTCACAGGCCGTGTAGGCCGAGATCGACGCGCTGATACCTAATAAAATATTTTTTCTGCCTGTTTTCATGATTTAGCCGCCATGCGTTCCGCACGGATGATGCCTTCCAGCACCTCGAGGGCCCTTGGGATATACCGGTTCACGATGCGGTAATCGCAAAGAGCGAGATCGTTCAGTTCTTTCAATTCACGCGTCGCGACTTTATACCGGCGGTTGATCTCTTGCTTGGATTCGGTGCCCCGTTTCTCGAGCCTCCGTTTCAATTCCGCCTTCGACGGCGGCGCCAGGAAAATAAAAACCGCGGTGGGCCTTGTGCGTTTCACCTTCTTCGCACCCTGTACATCGATTAATAAAAGCACATCCGTTCCGCGCCGTAAATGTTCCTCGACTTCTTTCTTCGGAGTGCCGTAAAATTGCCCAAAAACATTCGCCCATTCCAAAAAGCCGTTTTTGATCCGCTTATCGAGAAACTCTTTTTTCGTGACGAAAAAGTAATCCGCGCCGTTGTGCTCTTTCGGACGCGGCGGGCGCGTGGTATAAGAAACCGACGCGACAAGGTTTTTGTCTTCCTTCAGAAGTTCCCTCGCGAGTGTCGTCTTTCCGGTGCCTGAAGAGGCCGAGATGACGAACAACCTTCCTGTTCTATTCGATCCGCCAAAATGCGCGGCGGATTTCGTAAACGCTGCGCGTTTACTCAACATTTTGCGCCTGTTCCCTGATTTTTTCAATGGAGCTCTTGATCTGGATCACGTGATTCGCAATGCTGACATCGCTCGACTTGGCGCCCATTGTGTTCGACTCGCGGTACATCTCCTGCGCGATAAAATCGATCTTTCTTCCGATCTCGCCGTTTTCCCGGAGCGCTTTTTTCATCCCATCCATGTGGCTTTTCATGCGCGTGACTTCTTCGGAGATATCCGAATTTTTGACGTAAAGCGCCACCTCAAGTGTCAGCCTTTCGTGGTCAAGCTCACCGTTTTTTAAGAATTCCTTCATCTTGCTCTCAAAAGTTTTCCGGTATTCCTTCTCGACCGCCGGGATCCTTTTTTCAATCACACCGAGTGATTTTTTGATCTCCGAAATTCTTTTTAACAGATCGGCCCCGAGCGCTTTGCCTTCCCGGGTCCTTGAGTTTTTTAAATTCCGCAGTGCCAAAACGATCGCTTTTTCAAGATCGCGAAAAAGCGACGTCTTAGCGCCAGAAGACGATTCTTTTGTTAAAACTTCCGGGTAACTGAGAACTTCTTTCAAAAGCATCGCCTCTCCGCCAGCCTCCTCTGTTCGTGAGCCGTGGAGATTTAGGATCTTTTTTAACCTTTGGATCTTGTGGAATACCTCGAGAGCCAGCGCTTCATTTAACACAAGGCGTTTTATAAACGTGGACGGATCGGGGCTGGAAATAAAAAGACTGATCTTTCCTCTGCGGATTTCCTGTGAGATCATCTTCCGGATCCCGTCCTCAAATTCACTCAAGTGCCCCGGCAGGCGGGAAGAAATCTCAAAAAATTTGTGATTGATGGTTTTGATTTCAACGCGGATAAAACCTTGGGGGATTTTCAACTCGGACCGCCCGAACCCCGTCATGCTTTTAATCACCCCACCACCTCTTTTAACATCCTAAAGGCTGTTGGATTCGCTTTCGGCGAATCCATGCGGTGCAAATTCTGGATGTTTGAAGATACATGGAAGCATCGCAAAAAAGAGGTGGTGGGGTCATTCCATCAAGCCCAGACCATTTTTTTCTTTTGAGGGACGATCGCTTCTTTCGCGGGAAACAGGTTATCAAAAACAATCTCATCGGGGTCAAACCAGAGCTTTATCTCACGTTCCGCGTCTTTGGGGTCGCTGGAGGCATGAATCGCGTTTTCATAAATTCCCTTGGTGGTGATCCGCCCGAACGATCCTCGAATCGTGCCGGGTTCGGCTTCCTCAGGGTTGGTGGCACCGCAAATTGTTCTTACTTTCTGGATCGCGTCATCGCCGTAATAAACCATCGCCATCACGCGCTTGGTATGATATTCCCCCATCAGGTACCGAACGATTTCATCAAAAAAAGGCTTTTCTTTCAGGTGGCAATAGTGCTGTTCGGCGAGCTCACGCGAAACGGCCTTGATCTTGCAGCCAATAATGATGAGCTTGGTTTCAGAAAGTCTCGTCAAAATGTTACCCGTCAGAGACTTTTGCAGACCATCAGGTTTGACGATAACTAACGTCGGTTCAGGCATCGGAATTTCCTTAGATTTTAATGAATTGTAAGTCTAAAAGATATCCGTGGGATTGTCAACAGCAATTTAGGCGAAAAAAGACGTTAGTGATTGATATTGAATAACTTTAAGACGCGCTCCAAATCCTCCAACGAGTAATATTCGATCTCGATTTTACCGCGTTTCTTGCCCTGCGTAATGCGCACCTTTGTCCCTAACGCGTGCTGGAGCTGGTCTTCAAGGTTTTTTAAATGCACATCGCGGGAAGAGGCGTTTTTTAAACCACCCTTGATCTTTCGCGCAGCCCGATGCGAAAATCCCAGTTCCGCCTGACGTACCGAAAGACCTTTTTGGACAATTTCCTCACAAAATTTAATCTGACGCTTTTCATCGTGAATAGAAAGCAGCGCCTTCGCGTGCCCGAATGTGATCATATTTTTAGAAAGATAATCCTGTATTAAATCTGGTAAGTTAAGTATTCGCAATAAGTTAGATACTGAAGACTTGTCCTTCCCCACCCGCTCGGCGATCGTTTCCTGTGTCAAACCAAATTCTTGGCCCAGGCGGCGATAAGCCTTGGCTTCTTCCAGCGCGTTCAATTCTTCGCGTTGGATATTTTCAATGATCGACATCTCCAGAAGATCCGCGTCAGCCACGCGCCGGATAATCGCGGGTAATTCGGTAAACCCTAATTTTTTTGCGGCCCGTAACCGCCGCTCGCCCGCGATCAATTCAAAATTATCTCCATCAATCGCGCGAACCAAGACCGGTTGGATCACGCCTTTTTCTTTGATCGATTTTGCAAGCTCATCAATTTTTTCCGGAGAAAAATTCAGACGCGGCTGAAACCGGCTGGCTTGAATCTGAGAAATCTTCAGCATCTGAACACGCTCATGAGTCGTCTTAGAGTCCGTTGGGATCAAGGCCTCCAAACCTCTTCCTAGAACTTTTCTTTCCATGTGGTTATTCTCCAATTATATTTATAAGTTATTTAATTTGAATTACTTATGTTAAATAATAAAAACTCTTTTGTGAACTCTTTATATTTTCTTGCTCCCTCGGAATCTTTGTCATAAAGAAAAATTGGTTTGCCAAATCCAGGCGCTTCGCTCAAGCGAATATTTCTCGGGATCACTGTATTGTAGACTTTTTTACCGAAATGTTTTTTAACTTCATTGATGACTTCCTGGGTCAGGTTAGTTCTATAGTCAGCCATGGTCATTAAAATCCCCTCTATCTCAAGCGATGAATTTAAATTGTCTTTGATCAGGTTGATCGTTTTCATAAGCTGACCCAAACCTTCCAACGCATAATATTCACATTGAATGGGAATTAGAACCGAATGGGCTCCGGTCAACGCGTTGATCGTCAAAAGGCCGAATGATGGCGGACAATCAATGATCACAAACTCAAATGAATCATCGAGTTGTGAAAGAGCTTTTTTTAGCTTTCCCTCTCTGCCGAGCTCTCCTACAAGCTCTACTTCCGTCCCAGATAGATGTTCATTTGCTGGAATTACGAATAGGTTTTCAACACATGATACTGAAACAAGATCGGATAATTTTGAATCTCCAAGCAGCGCATAATAAATGGATCTTTCGACCTTAGTTTTATCGATTCCGAGGCCGCTGGTCGCATTCCCTTGAGGATCCAGATCAATTAGAAGGCTTTTTCTCCCTTCCATCGCTAAACAGGATGAGAGAGAAACTGCGGTGCTTGTCTTCCCTACTCCGCCTTTTTGATTACAAATGGCTATTATTTTTGTCATGATTGTCAGCGGTATGTTACGACAACTTTTAATCTATGTCAACGATTTAGATGAATATTGAGGTTTCCCCACCACTTATTTCGTCCACACAGTGGACTGATTGCTTAGCAATCATAGGAAATAAGTGGTGGGGTTTCCACGTGGAAACCCCACCACCTGTTTTGCCCACATGTGTGGGCTAATCGCGACGCGATTACAAAAAACAGGTGGTGGGGAAACAAGTCTATGAAAGTCTACGAAGTTTTTCTATGTGGACGGCCAAAAATGATATATCACAAGGCGTGATACCGGATATTCTGGCCGCTTGGCCTAAGGATACAGGTTTGATCTTATCCAATTTCTCCTGCGCTTCCCTACTCAATCCTTTTAGTCCCTTAAAAACCAAATCTGAAGGAATCTTTTTTTCTTCGTATTTTTTAAGACGGTTCACAATGCCTATTTCTCTCTGGACATAGCCTGAATATTTGATCTCAATCTCAACTTGATTTTCAACCTCATCATCTCCGATCTTATCATTCATGATGCCTAATACGTCTTTTAAATTGACCTCTGTTCTTCTAAGATATTGATCCATAGATACTTGTAAGTGTCTTGTTTTTTTTATTTTTTCCATCCAATGTTCAATTTTTTGCTGTTTTTCTAAAAATTTATTGAACTGCTCTTTAGATATCAACCCAAGCTCATATCCGTACTCTAACAGTCTTTTATCCGCATTGTCCTGCCTCAAAATAAGCCGGTGTTCTGCTCTTGAGGTAAACATCCGATATGGTTCCTCAGTTCCATTAGTAACCAAATCGTCGATCAACACGCCTATATAAGCATCTGAACGCTCAAGGATAAATGCCTTTTTGGCTCTTAGTTTTAAAACGGCGTTGATCCCTGCCATTAATCCTTGGCACGCCGCTTCTTCGTAACCCGAGGTTCCGTTGATTTGTCCGGCTAAATATAAATTTTCTATTTTTTTTGTCTCAAGTGTTGGAGTTACTTGAGTTGGGTTACAGAAATCATACTCAATTGCATATCCAAACCTCATAAGTTCTGCATTTTTAAGCCCTTGTATACTTCGTACAAGTTTTATTTGAACATCTTGTGGAAAACTTGTTGATAATCCATTTACATAAGTCTCGTGTGTGTAACGACCTTCAGGTTCTAAAAATAATTGATGCCTTTCCTTATCGGCGAAGCGATAGACTTTATCTTCAATGGAGGGACAGTATCGGGGACCACGGCTTTGGATCTTTCCCGAGTAAAGGGGAGAACGATGGATATTTTCCTTAATTATTTTATGCGTCTCGTCGTTTGTGTAAGTCACATAACAGGGGAGTTGATCTTGAGTGATTTTTTTTGTTTGGTAACTGAACGGGACCGGATTTTTATCGCCGTATTGCGCTTCGAGGCTTGAAAAATCTATCGATTTTGCGTTTAAGCGGGGAGGGGTGCCTGTTTTTAACCGCTTGATCTCGAAACCCAAACTTTCCAGACATCCCGAAAGTCCATGCGACGCTTTATCACCGGCGCGGCCGCCGCCAAAAGTGACATCGCCGATATGAATCAGTCCATTTAAAAACGTGCCGGTCGTGACAATCACGGATTTGGCATAGTAAATTGTTTCGATCGTTGTCACGACGCCTTCAACGGTGTTTCCGTTCACTAAAATTTCTTTGACTTCACCTTGTTTAAGATCGAGGTTTTCCTGGCCTTCAATGATCTGCTTCATCGTCATCGAATAAATTTTTTTGTCGCACTGAGCGCGCGGCGCCCAGACGGCGGGGCCTTTGCTTTTATTCAGCATGCGAAATTGTATGCCGGTGCGATCGGTGAGCTTCGCCATTTCGCCGCCGAGCGCGTCGATTTCGCGGACAATATGGCCCTTGGCGATGCCACCGATCGCAGGGTTACAGGACATTTGCGCGACGGAATCAAGGTTCATCGTGAGCATCAAGGTCTTTGCGCCCATGCGCGCCGAGACAAGCGCGGCCTCACAGCCGGCGTGGCCGGCGCCTATGACGATCACGTCATATTTTTTATCTGAAATAACTGGCATGCCCTTAGGTTAGCGTAACACGTTTAAGATAGAGCTGGTAGGAAGCCATGATCAAGGTGTTGGTGAGCCAGTAAATCACGAGCGCCGATGGCATCGCGTAAAAAATAAACCCGAACATCACCGGCATCATCACGGTCATCATCTTTTGCTGGGTTTCCATCGTGGGGTCCTGGCCCTCTGTTTTGACCTGAGTCAACTTTTGCTGGAAAAACATCGCGGCGGCCATCACGAGCGGCAGGACGTGGATCTCATTGCCAATAAAAGGCAGCGAAAAAGGAAGCGGCAAACGGTCAGGCGAGGAGAGGTCTTTAATCCATAAAAATTTCGAGTTGATCAAGATCACGGACTTGGAAAGCGCCACGTACAGCGCGATAAAAACAGGCGTCTGCAAGATCATCGGCAGGCATCCGCCGAATGGATTCACCTTGTGCTTCTTATAAAGCTCCATCATTTCCTTGTTCAGTTTCTCAGGACTTTTTTTGTGCTGTACCTTAAGCTTCGTCATGTGCGGCTGTATAAGCTGCATGCGTTTCATCGACATATAGCTCACCCGCGTGAGAGGGAATAACAGAAGATTTATCAGCGCCGTCAGGATAATGATCGTCAGGCCGTAATTTCTGAATACCTTGTGAAGTACCTCCAGCGCGCCGACCAGAACCCGGCCGATCATGTCCAGTTTTCCAAAATTCACGAGCGGGTCAAGACCCACCGGCAAAAGTTTCTGCAACTCATTCGGCCCAAGATAAACGAGGAAATGATGCTCGACCGAACCACGCGGCGGAAGGACGACCTTCTCGGAGACCAATGAGACGCTGAAGTGGTGATTACCCAAGCCCTGCACCAAACCCGTGAATGAGGCGCCCGATTTCGGCTTTAAAATAATCGCGAAATGCCTGTCCTTGATCGCGACCCATTCCACAAACCCGGCGCTTTCCACAGCCTTCCCAAGCCGTGATTCGTTGATGTGCTTCAAGATGCTTTTTTCGCCGGAGCGGGAAAAAAAGTTTCCTTCGATGTACTGGCTGTCTATCGAATGACGCGGCGCGATGCTGGATCCGGCCAATAATTGATAACTAAATTCGAGTGGGGACTCCGTGGTATTTTCAAACCGTACGTTCAAGTCCCCAGAATACTGATCCGCTTTAAATTGAGCGCTTTTTTCGATTTTCACGCCGCCTTGAGCCGCCGACGCGCGGACCTCCGAACCCGGACTTATCTCCACGTGATAATCCGGGATCAACAAACCAGTTCCTTCAGGGTGAAACTCCATCAGACGAACGAGCATCGGATTGCCGTCCGGTTCTTTAAGCGATAAAAATTGCAGCGGTTTATTCGTATCGGAATCAATGAACTGCGGGAAAGAGACTTCGTGGATCGAGCCGCCTTTTTTGTTGAATAAAAGCTTTAAGTTTTGATTTTGGAACTCAAGATCATCCGCGGCGGATAAATTCTCAAGCGAAGGTGGCGAGTTCGGGGCGGAAGCTTTAGGGCCGGCCGTATTTCCGGAAACCGGCGAAGTGCTTGTGTTCTTTTTATTCAGGGTCCTCGAGGCTTTGTAATAATCAGGATAAAAATACTGCAAGACAACCGGATAAAATCCCAAAAGCACAAATGACACCGCCAGAAAAATTATAGTTTTTCTTTCCATCCGATTAACCGTTTGGTTCCATCAAGTGAGATTCGGGCAGCGGGTCGTAACCGCCTTCACAAAAAGGATGACAGCTTAAAATCCGTCTTACCATCAAATAAAACGCGCGCGGAGTGCTCAGCTTCCGAAATGCCTCCACGGAGTATTCGGAACAGGTAGGGTAAAATCGACATGCTCTTAAGTTATTTAATTTAAATAACTTAGAGATAAAACGTATTGAATAGATCATCGTCTGATTCGTGATTTTTTTGAGGCTCATGAGTTTAAAGAAGAGATCAACCCGTTCATTATATTTTTAGTTTCTTTTAGGCCCAGATCCCCCGGATTTTGCATCACACGAAAAAGATACGCCTTTTCAGGTTCCAGACGGCTCTCTTTTCTGAACGCTTCCCGAAGCAACCGCTTGAGTCTGTTTCGCCGAGTCGCCAAGCGAACTATTTTTTTTGGAATTGAGACAAGAAGTAAGGCTTTGTGAAGATCATTCCCGGATCTAGGTTTATCTTGGACCTTTAAAGATAGCCAGCCTTTGAGTTCAGACATCGAGATGACTTTAGACCGTGAGCTTGTGCCGTCCTTTTTGACGCCGCCTCTTGATCACATTTCTTCCATCTTTAGAGCGCATTTTTTTTCTAAAGCCGTGCGTGCGCTTTCTTTTAATATTGGATTTATTCGTCAGCGTCTTTTTCATGGGGTGTTTGTATCCTTATAAAGAGTCGGATTATAGCAACGCTGGATGCCAGTGTCAATGCGGATAATCAATACTCTTGGCGCGAAAGCGGGCTTAGTTTGTTTCGAGAATTTTTTGGCGCTGCGATGACTTTGAGATAAGTCGTAAGGGAGACGGCATTGAGAACGGCCCTAATGAACACGCTAGCCGGCGAGATGCCGAGGGTTCCCTCGACTTATGGAGAAGTCATGCGCCATAAATTTGAGAAACAAACTAAGCCTAATTTTCAAAATACTTGTTGCAATAGAAATGGGGTATTGTTATAATTTGCTATCGATTTTCTTAGAGAATTTTTATCTATTAAGCGATATACTACTTGTTGATAACATGTTGATAAGTTTAGGTTTTGTAATACAAAAATTGTTGATATCTTTAATACTATAAGTACTTATTATTAAATATCTTACAGTATTTTATAAAAACTAATTAACTTGATTATGTACAAAATCTGTGGATAAATTCAAAGAATTAACAGCCCCTGAGGCTTGGTTAAAAGTAGTAGAGTCTCTCCAAAGTGAACTAAGCCCCCATGTTTATGAGCGTTGGTTAAGACCCATCCAGCCTCTAAACATAACCGAAACCGAACTTTCGTTAGGCATCCCTGATGAGTTTTTTAAAAATTGGATCCTTGATCATTATGGGAGTATGATCACCATCGCGTTAAGAGAAGTAACCGATGATCCGGATTTTAAATTCTCGTTTCAAATTTTAAAACCTGAAGCGTCAACCACTCAAAACCTCGCTCCAAAAACCACGGCTTTTTTCGATTCACCTTCGTCCACAATTCAAGCGGTAAGCGGCAACTTATCAGAACCCGCACTGAATCCAAAATACACGTTTGAAAGTTTCGTCGTTGGTCCTTCTAATCGTTTCGCCCACGCCGCCTCTATGGCAATCGCTGAAACTCCAGCAAAAGCCTATAACCCGCTTTTCATCTATGGGCCCGTGGGTCTTGGGAAAACCCACTTGATGCAAGCTATTGGGCAAGAGACACTTAGAAGAAATCCAAACATGAAAGTGCTCTATATTACCAGCGAAAAATTCACGAACCAGCTGATCAACGCCATTAAAACTGGCACTACCCTTAAGTTCAGAGAAAGATATAGAAGTGTCGATTGTTTACTCATTGACGATATTCATTTCATCGCGGGTAAAGAAGCGACGATGGAGGAATTTTTTCATACATTTAACACCCTTTATGATTATCATAAGCAGATCGTCGTTTCAAGCGACAAGCCACCAAAAGATATTTCGAACCTTGAAGAAAGGTTGGTCTCCCGTTTTGAGTGGGGCCTTGTGACAGATATCCAACCCCCTGACTATGAAACCCGGACAGCCATCCTTAGAAAAAAGGCAGAACGGGAGAATCTCCATATTCCGGATTCCGTCACCTCATTCATTGCGGACCGCATCAAATCCAACATCCGTGAGCTTGAGGGCGCGCTGATCCGCGTCGTTGCCTATTCCAAGCTAGTGGGTAAAGAGGTTGATGAAGCAGTGGCTTATGATGTGTTAAAAGACCTGATTGTGGAAAACCAAAAAAAGATCACTGTTGACCTGATCCAAAGGAAAGTGGCAGAATATTTTGAGGTACGCCTCTCAGATATGACGGCGAAACGCCGTTCCCGGAATGTGGTATATCCCCGGCATGTCGCTATGTTTTTATCAAGAGAGATGACAAACCTATCCCTACCGGAAATTGGGGAGCAGTTTGGGGGCCGTGATCATACAACTGTTTTACACGCTTACCAGAAAATTAAGAAAGACACTAAGAGGGACCCAAAAGCAAAATCACTTGTGGATAAGCTGTCTCTTGAGATAAAGAAATGATTGGGTTGTGGATAACTTAGGTGTTATACACAGGTTGTTGTTTTTGTAAGGTTCTGTTTTTAAAAAGCTTATAAACTAATCCCGTTATTCAAGATACTACGGCTATTACTGTTTTATTCTTTATAAAAACTAATAATAAAAGCGAGGTGGATAATCATGAAAATTAAAGTCCTAAAGGATGATTTACTAAAAGGGATTCAGGTAGTTCAAAATGCCGTGAGCAGTAAAAGCACACTACCCATCCTATCACATATTTTAATAGAAGCTAAAAAACAAGAAATTAAACTCACCGCTACTGATCTAGAAATTGGGGTGTCCATCATTATAAAAGGTGAAGCTTTAGAAGAAGGAGCTATCACGGTACCAGCCAGAAAATTCAGTGAAATCATAAAAGAACTTTCCAGTCAAAACGAGATCACCATTTCTATAAAAAAAGGTCAGTCTATTAGTATTGAAGTTGAAAAAAGTTATTTTCGCTTAATGGGACTCTTAAAAGAAGATTTCCCGCAACTCCCTAATTTTCCATCAACACTCACTAAAAATTTAGATTTAGTTAAGATCCCACAAGCGCTTTTAAAAAACATGATCCAACTAACCTCCTTCGCTATGAGCCATGATGAGTCGCGTTATGTGTTGAATGGGATCTTGTTTAGTTTTAAAGATAAAACGTTAAAACTTGTGGCGACCGATGGCCGGCGGCTCGCTATTATAGAAAAAGAGATTAGTGAAATTGGGAATATAAAAAAAGATGTGATCGTGCCAATGAAAACCATTCAAGAATTAAATCGAAACCTCACTGAGGAGGGGGATGTTCTTTTTTACTTTAAAGAAAACCAACTCCAAATAAATTTAGGCCAGATCACGATCATGTCACGGCTGATTGAGGGAGAATACCCTAATTATGAGCAGGTAATCCCCAAAAAAACAAAAGAGGGATTAAAGATCAATACACAAAATTTTCTCCAAGCCACCCGGCGGGCAAATGTTTTAACCAACCAGGATTCGCAATCGGTCAAGATCAACATTATTAAAGACCGTATGATCATCACCAAAAATACACCCGACCTTGGCGAAGTGCGTGAAGAGCTGGAGGTAGATTATAAGGGCGGGGAGCTCGCGATCGGTTTTAACCCAAATTTTCTAATCGACGTTTTAAAAAATATCGTCGACGAAAACGTTCAGTTTAGTTTTATCGATCCAGAAAAACCGGCTGTGATCAAAAGCGGGGATGACTATACCTATATCGTTTTGCCGATGCAGATCAGTTAACAATGGCCGCGAAGTCAAAAATTTCGCCGATCGGCGAGATCATCCAAAATGTTTTTACGAAACTTGAAGGTACGGCCAACCCATTCCAGGAAGACATCGAGTCGCTTTGGAAGGAGTTGGTCGGCCAAGACGGATTCAGGCATTCGAGGCCCGTGGCGATACGGAAAAAAACCTTAAACGTCCTCGTCGACAACTCTGGTTGGATGCAAGAACTCTCGATGCGTAAAAGGGGCATCTTAAAAGGATTGAAAAGAAAGCTTGGAAGGGATAGAATCTCTGAAATTAATTTTAAGATAGGGGAATTTTGATGCCGAAGGCCACCTCCAAAAAAACACCCAAGTCTAAAGATAAACAGAACGGTCTTTCCGCTGATTCCAAACCCACTAGCGGCACGGAAAAACCAGCGGACAACACCTCCTACGACGCCAAAAACATCCAAGTCTTAGAGGGGATGGAGGCGGTCCGTAAACGCCCCGCGATGTACATTGGTGATATATCCGTGCGAGGGCTGCACCACCTGGTTTATGAGGTGGTGGACAATTCCGTTGACGAAGTGTTGGCGGGTCACGCCAAGAGAATAGACGTTGTGGTCCACAACAATAACAGCGTCTCAGTCACGGATGACGGCCGCGGTATCCCGGTGGATATCCACAAAGGCGAGAAAAAACCCGCCGTTGAAGTGGTCTTGACGATGCTGCACGCGGGAGGAAAATTCGACAAAAAGACATACAAGGTATCCGGAGGCCTTCACGGTGTCGGCGTGAGTGTTGTGAACGCTCTCTCCGAGTGGCTTGAAGTCGAGATCAAGCGAGACGGAAAAGTCCACCACCAGCGCTACCAGCGCGGGAAAGCCGCGACCAAACTCACCGTGATCGGCAAATCCAAATCCACCGGCACCAAGGTGACCTTCAAGGCCGACAAAGAAATTTTCAATATTCCGATCGATTATACCTACGATATTCTTGCCAACCGCCTGAGAGAGCTCGCGTTCCTGAACAAGGGCCTGATGATTACCCTGAAAGACGAGCGCGGCGCGAAAGAAAAAGAGGCAGAATTTTGTTTCACGGGTGGCATTGTTTCGTTTGTACAGGAGCTCAATAAAAATAAAAATCCGCTTCATCCAAAAGTGATTTACTTCGACGGTGAGAAAGACCATACGCAAGTCGAGATAGCGATGCAGTACAACGATGGCTACGCGGAGAATATTTATAGCTTTGTGAACAATATAAACACGACCGAAGGCGGCACTCACGTGAGCGGTTACAAGGCCTCACTGACCCGATGCGTGAACCAATACTGTAAGGGCAAAAATATATTAAAGGACGACATCTCGGTCCAAGGTGATGATATTCGCGAGGGTCTCACCGTCGTTATTAGCTGTAAGGTCCCCAATCCTCAGTTTGAGGGGCAAACGAAGACGAAGCTTGGCAACAGCGACGTTGAAGGTTTTGTGGAGTCGATCGTCAATGAGGGCCTTGGAAAATTTTTCGAGGAAAATTCCAGCGTCGCCAATAAGATCATTGAAAAAGCGGTGCTCGCGGCCAAAGCCCGCGAGGCGGCCAGAAAAGCCAGAGAGCTCACGCGTCGCAAAGGCGCGTTGGAAAGCGGTTCACTGCCCGGAAAGCTAGCCGACTGCCAGGAAAGCGACGCGAGCCTCTGCGAGATATATCTTGTCGAAGGAGACTCGGCCGGCGGCTCCGCCAAGCAGGGCAGGGACAGGCGCTTTCAGGCGATCCTGCCGCTCAAAGGAAAGATCCTGAACGTTGAAAAGGCGCGCCTGCACAAGGTTCTCTCAAACGAGGAGATATGTACGGTTATTAATGCCTTGGGGACCGGTATCGGCGAGGAATTCAATCTAGAAAAGCTTCGTTATCACAAGATCCTCATCATGTGCGACGCCGACGTGGACGGGAGTCATATCCGCACTCTGCTTCTCACGTTCTTTTTTAGACAGATGCACCAATTGGTCGAGAAGGGGCACATTTATATTGCCCAACCCCCACTTTATAAGATCAAGCGTGGCAAGAGGGAAGAATATATTGAAACCGAAGAGAAGATGAGCGAACTTCTTTTAGAGCTAGGAAGCGAAAACTCAGTACTTGTACGATTAAAAGACAAGGAAAAAATTGCTGATAAGAAGCTAGTAGAACTCCTTAAGTCATTGGTATCATTTGACAAGATAGCCATAGGGCTTAATAAGCGTGGGGTAGAACTATCAAAATACCTAGGTTCTAGAGATAAAAAGACCAAGAGCTTGCCTATTTATAGGGTAAAAGTAGAGGGTGAAGACCAGTTTTTATACGATGATGATGAGTTAGCGGACGTTATTAAGAAGTTTGAGAAGAAAAAAGGCAAGGAAATTGACCTCGGAGAGACGGAAAAGGGTGGAGATAGAAAAAGCGCCATAGCCAAGGAAATTGACCTGATTGAGTTCTTTGAGGCCGACGAGCTTTACGACACGATCAAGACGATTGAAAAACTTGGGTTGGATATTGAGGATTATTCTTCCGCAAATACCGATAAAAAAGAGTCTAAAACAGCAAAACCCTCTAAACGTAAAGAGGTTTTCAAGAAAGACATGAAGTATAAGCTCGAGCAAAAAGAAGAAGAGAGTGTTTACCTTGAGAATCTGGCCGAGGTTTTGAAGTTTGTCCAGGCCCAGGGCAAAAAAGGCCTGACCATCCAGCGCTACAAAGGTCTCGGAGAAATGAACCCCGCGCAGCTTTGGGAGACCACGATGGATCCTGAGAGGCGTACAGTTCTCAAGGTCACGCTGGAAGATACGGTGGAAGCCGATAAGACGTTTACGACGCTGATGGGCGATGAGGTCGAACCGCGCCGTGAGTTTATTCACAAGTATGCCCGTGAGGTACGGAATTTGGATATTTAAATGAGCGCGCGGCTTACGCGACTGTGAAGAAGCGTCAAGCCGTCCGCGCGAATTTATCCTGAGGAAGCTCCCCAGAGCTGACGAAGGATCTGAAGGGTTAAGCAATGGCAGAAAAAGCCGCGAATTTATATACACGCAACGAAAAGGTAACTCCTGTTTTCATCGAACAGGAAATGAAGACTTCCTATCTCAACTACGCGATGAGCGTGATCGTCGGCCGTGCTTTGCCCGATGTGAGAGATGGTCTGAAGCCGGTGCATCGAAGAATTTTATTCGCGATGAGGGAACTGGGCCTCGACCACTCGAGGTCCTATAAGAAATGCGCGCGTATCGTTGGGGAGGTGCTTGGGAAATACCACCCGCACGGCGATGTGGCGGTCTACGACACGCTGGTCCGTATGGTGCAGGATTTTTCGCTTCGTTATCCGCTGGTTGACGGCCAAGGAAATTTCGGCTCGGTCGACGGAGACTCAGCGGCCGCGATGCGTTATACCGAGGCGCGCCTAGCCGGGATTACTGACGAGATCTTGCGCGATATTGAAAAGAACACAGTTAACTTCGCGCCCAATTTTGACGAAACTTTAGAAGAACCGACGCTTCTGCCCGCGACGCTGCCCAATCTTTTATGCAACGGTTCAAGCGGCATCGCCGTTGGGATGGCGACAAATATCCCGCCGCACAATTTAAATGAGGTCGCGGACGCGATCGCCGCGCAACTGGAAGACCCCGAGATCCAGACCAAGGATCTGATGAAATTTATTAAGGGTCCTGATTTTCCTACCGGAGCGATGATCTGCGGGACCGAGGGGCTCAAGTCCGCTTATGAAACAGGCCGAGGCCTTCTCAAAGTCCGAGCGAAAGCGGGCGTTGAGGAATTAAAAGGCGGCAAGCAGGCCATCGTTATCAGCGAGATCCCCTACCAGGTGAACAAGGCCAACCTGATAGAAAATATCGCGGATCTGGTCAATGAAAAGAAAATAGAGGGCATTTCCGACGTGCGCGATGAGTCAGACAAAGACGGCATGCGGCTTGTGATCGACCTGAAGCGCGACGCGAACGCGCAGGTGATCTTGAACCAGCTTTACAAGCATACGCAGATGCAGACGACATTCGGAATTATTTTCCTGGCGCTTGTCGACGGCTCGCCGAAGGTCCTCAAATTAAAAGAGATCATCCACGAATACATCCGCCACCGCAAAGAGATCATCACCCGCCGCACGGTTTTTGATCTGGAAAAAGCCAAGGACCGCGCGCATATCGTCGAAGGCTTGAAAAAGGCCGTCGATATTCTTGACAAGATCATCAAGACGATCCGCAAATCGAAAAATCCGCCCGAGGCGAAAGTAGCGCTGATCGAGACTTATGAATTTTCGGATAAACAGGCGCAGGCGATCCTTGAGATGCAGCTGCAGAAGCTGACCGGCCTTGAGATCCACAAGCTCGAGGAAGAGTTCAAGGAGCTTTTGAAGAAGATAGAGTTTTTTGAGTCGGTGCTAAAATCCGAAAAGAAGGTGCTGGAAATTATTAAAGAAGAACTTTTGAAATTAAAAGAAAAATACGGCGACGACCGCAGAACCGAGATCTCGAGAAGCATCGACACCGAGCTTGAAGTGGAGGACCTGATCGCCGAAGAGGATGTGGTCGTCACGATCAGCCATCTGGGGTACATGAAGCGTCTGCCGGTCACGACCTACCGCAAACAAAAGCGCGGCGGCGTGGGCGTCGGCTCCGGCGGCGTGGAAGAGGATTTTGTCGAGCATCTTTTTATCGCGTCGACGCATGACAACCTGCTTTTATTTACCACCAAGGGCAAGGCGTTCGTGATTAAAGTCCATGAGATCCCGCAGGCAAGCCGTATCTCGAAAGGAAAGTTCATCGCGAATTTTGTGTCGCTGGCCCAAGGAGAAAAAATAACCTCTTATATTCCGGTCAGGAAGTTCGAGGAGGGCAAGTACCTCGCGATGGCCACGCGCCTCGGGCAGATCAAAAAATGCGATTTGACGGATTTTGAGAACACGCGGCGCAGCGGTATTGTGGCGATCGGCCTGGACCCGAAAGACGAGCTGATCGAAGCCGAGCTCACCGACGGAAACCAGGAAATATTTTTGGCGACGCACAACGGAAAAGCGATCCGGTTCCCTGAAAATCTGGTCCGCAGCATGGGCCGGACCGCGGGGGGCGTGCGCGGCATTAACCTCGAGGACAAAGATTATTTGATCGGCATGGAAGTGGTGAATAAGGACGCGACACTGCTTTCCGTGACGGAAAAAGGTTTTGGCAAGCGTTCCGAAGTCAGCGAATACCGTGTGACTTCCCGCGGCGGCAAAGGCGTCACCAACATCAAGGTCACCGAGAAAAACGGCCGTGTTGTCGGCTTAAGATGCGTCACCGACAAGGATGACCTGATGATCATCACCCAGACCGGCATGGTTGTTCGCTGTTCCGTCAAAGATATCCGCGAGACCGGCCGTGTCGCGCAGGGTGTGCGCCTGATCAACCTTAAGAAAGCCAACGACAAAGTCACGACAATCGCCAAGGTCGAGCCCGAAGAAGAACCCACTGACCCCATCGTCTAGCCTGGCTTAGGACATCACCCTTTCACGGTGATGACACGGGTTCGAATCCCGTTGGGGTCGCCATACTTCAATATCGAACTAGTGCTACAAGCGGGGGCGTCGGGGTTCACGGCGCCCTCGCGT
>ORMF011769357.1_pt1 | contig 19331 bp, 18 predicted proteins | sample 1779871 | NCBI WGS metagenome assembly ORMF01 (sample SAMEA104232316, study PRJEB22302) | groundwater metagenome | biome: forest; feature: aquifer; material: groundwater | place: USA | collected 2011-08-07 | depth 5.4 m | reverse complement strand
CGGCCGCGGTCTCGGCGACGCCGCCGCCGTAGTAGCTGACGGCGCAGCTCACCCCATCGATGCGTGTGGCCGCGAGCCAAGCGAGCGTGCCGCCCAAGCAGTAGCCGACCACGCCGACCTTGAGACCCTCAGCGGCGAGCGAACGCACGGCCGCGCGAATGTCCTTGACCATGTCGTTGATGTCGATCTTGCCGCGGACGCCGCGCCCGCGCTCGATGTCGGCGGGCTGGTAGCCGGTGTCGAAGCCGCGCTCGGCGCGGGCGAAGATGGCCGGCGCCAGGGCGACGTATCCGTCGGCGGCGAAGCCGTCTGACACGTTCCTGATGTGGGAGTTGACGCCGAAGATCTCCTGGATGACGACGAGGCCGGCCTTCGGCTTAACGGCGGGGAGCTTCTCCGTCGGCGCGGCGCGGTAGCCGGAAAAGGAGTGGCCGTCCTCGGCCTTGAGCGTAACTGTCTGACCCATGTCGAGATCCTCCGGGGGCCGCCCAGGGCGGCCCCGCGTTCAGGGGTGGGAGCCGGGTGCGGGCGCCATCTTACCTCAGCCGCGCCGGCGGCGCTTGGTCGGTACCCGCGCCAGCTCGTCATAGAGATGCACGGCCGCGCGCATGCACTTGAGCCAGTCGCCGAGATGCAGGCTCTCGTTCTCGGAGTGCGCGTTGGTCGCGGGGTCTTCCACGCCCATGAGGAGGCAGGGCACGCCGCCCAGCACCCGGGCGAACGGGCCGACGAAGCCGATGGAGCCGCCGCAGCCGATCATCGCCGCCTCGCGGCCGAAGCCGGCCTTGAGGGCGCGGCGCGCGGCCTCGAAGGCCGGGCCCTCGGGGTCCGTCGTCCACCAGGGCGCAGCGCCCGTCAGCCGCGCCGTGACGCGCGCGCCCTGGGGAGGCCGGCCGGTCAGCTTTCGGGCGAGGAGCCGCCCCGCCTCGCGCGCGTCCATCCCGGGCACGGTCCGCAGCGACAGCCGAGCCCGCGCCGACTCGATGATCTGATTGGAGGAGCCCAGGAACGGCCGCGCTTCGAGCGCGATGACCGTGAGCGCCGGGCGAGTCCACAGGCGCTCGTAGACCGAGAAGCGCTCCTCGCCGCCGAGCCGCACGCCGGGAAGCATCCCGGCCTCCTTCTTGTACTTGGCCTCGTTGAACGGGAGCGCCCGGATGCGGCCGAGCTGCTTGGCGCTGGGCTTGGCGACCTTCGTGTAGAGGCCCGGCACATCTAGGGAGCCGTCGGCCTTGGTGAGATCGGCGATCAAGCGGCAGAGGATCTGGACGGCGTCGGGGACGGGGCCGCCCCAGGCGCCGCTGTGCACCGGCTGCTTGAGGCAGGCGACCTCGACGTCCACCTGGCAGATGCCGCGCAGCTGGTACGTCAGCGCCGGAATGCCCGTGTCGAAGTTGGCCGTATCCGACAGCACGATGTAGTCCGCGGCCATGAGGTCGCGGTACTCCGTCAGAAAGCGGCCGAGGTTCTCGGAGCCGATCTCCTCTTCCCCTTCGATGATGAACTTGACGTTGCACGGCAGCGAGCCCGCGGCCTGGAGGTACGCGGCGACGGCGGCCACGTGGACCATGACGCCGCCCTTGTCATCCGCGGTGCCGCGGCCGTAGAGCCGCCCGCCGCGAGGAGAAGGCTCGTAGGGCGGTGAGAGCCACTTCTCAGGCCTGCCCGGCGGCTGGACGTCGTGGTGGCCGTAGAGGAGGATCGTCGGCGCGCCCGGGCGCTTGAGCCATTCGCCGTAGACGTAGGGGTGGACGCCGGGGATCTCGAGGATGCGGACATTGTCCACGCGCGCGCGGCGCAGGACCTCGGCCGTCGCCTCCGCCGAGCGCCTGACTTCCGCCGGAGGAAAGCCGTTCGCCGACACGCTCGGGATCCTCGACAGATCGGACAGCTCCCGCGTGAAGTCGCCCATGTGGGCGTCGAGGTAACGGAGGGCGTCGGCGGCCATGCCGTCGGGCTTGCTCATTTTTTCCATTCTCCTTCTGGGTTCCTTTCCTCTGCCGGATGACGTCGGTCCGTGGCAATCTTACGCCATGAACAACCTGGCAATGCTCGCAGCCGCTCCCGCAGCCCTGCTCGTCCGTGCCCGTCAGACCGTGGCCGTCTCCGAATCCTCGGCCGGGGGACTCATCTCCGCCGCGCTTCTCGCCATCCCGGGCGCCTCAGCCTACTACCAGGGCGGGGGTGTGATCTACACCCAGGGCGCGCGGCGCGCGCTCCTCGCGATCCCCGACGAAGGCGTCAAGGGCATCCGCTCGGCCTCCGAAGCCTTCGCGCTCCTGGCAGCCCGCGCGATCCGCGAGCGCCTCGGCACCACGTGGGGCCTGAGCGAGACCGGCGCCAGCGGCCCAACGGGTAACCGCTACGGCGACGCGGCCGGCCACGCCTGTATTGCCGTCTCCGGGCCGGTCGAGCGCGTGATCACGATCGAGACGGGCAGCGCCGACCGCGAGGCCAACATGTGGGCTTTCACCCGCGCCGCCCTCGATCTCCTGTTCGCGTGTCTGCAGAAAGCAGCCGACGCGCAGCCGTAGCGCTCGACGACATGGCGGTGGATCCGGGCTTTGAGCCGCCCACGCCCACACGCCCTCGGCCGATAGTCCCCGCGTGGAGGCCACTGCCCGGCCGTCGCCCCGGTTGAGCAGCGAGAGGAAATCTCGCTGGGGGCGATACGGTTGGAGCGCCCGCGATCGCATCTTGTACCCCAACACGGAACCCTGGCGCACGGCATAGACCCCGACCTTCGCGAGCCGCAAGCCGCGCACGGCCCCCCAGGGCCAGCGGCGCAGCACCTCGACGTGGCTGTGCCGGCCCCACAGGGACGAGCCGACGCGGGAGCGGACTCATGCCGTCATCGACGGTATGACGACGAGACAGTGTATCGTCCATTGCACATCGTGCCCGGACGCGAGCCGCGGTAAGTTGAAGGCAGACGAGCAATGAGGCTGCCCAATGGAGACCGCGCACATCTGGGAACCAAGGTCGAGAACTACATACTCAACACAGCGCATCGTCAAGGTCGCCACAAAGCGCGCATGTTCGAATCCATCCTCGGCATCACAGCTGCCAATTCCGGCACGCTCCGGCGGGCCTTGCTGGAGACAGCCGCCACGTCAGACAAGGCGGAGCCGCGCGGCAAGAGCACGTTTGGCACGACTTACACTGTCCGCTTCGCTCTCACCACCGCCACCGGCACCGCGACAGTGTTGAGCGTATGGATCATCCGAAATGGAGAAGAGTTTCCCCGGCTCACAACCTGTTATATCGTGTAGGCATGAAGGAGGAAATCCACTTGCACGACCTTGTCGCCCTTACCGAAGACTGGCCCGCGACCCATTTCGAAACGGGGCGCCCGCTCATCTTGCGGCGCGGCCAGATCGGAACAGTGGTCATGGCGTATGACGGCACCAGCTTCGAGGTCGAGTTCGCTGGCCGGGACGGGAAGGCCTATGCGATTCTCACGCTCGATGTCAGCAAGCTGATGCTGCTGAAGGACTCCCCTGACTACGCAGTGAGCTGACAGACAGGGACTCCCAGCACCACTCTGCATCGGGATTCCTACCCCAATTGTCGGCTCAGTCGACGGGGCGCCCGCCGCGGCCTTCCAGCTCTTCGCGGATGATGCGGCGGAGGCTCTGTCGCGCCGTGGACATCACTCGGCGCCCGCCGAACCAGACGCCCGCGACCATTCCGAGGAGAGCGAAGCCCATCAGGCCCCACTGGACCTCCTCGCGGTGCAGGTACCCCTGCTCCTTGTGCTTGATGTCGCAGTTCTCGCGCACGCGCTCGACGTCGGGGAAGCCGGGGTGGATTTTGTTCGCGGCGCTCATGTTCGTGTAGGCGCGGTAGTGCAGGTCGCGGATGTAGAGATCTACACCATGGTTCCAGAGCCGCATGAACATGCTGTCACCGCGCGGCATCACTCCGGCCTTGGCCGCGGCCTCGTGGATCGTCTCGACCGGGATCAGGAAACGGGCGCCAGATAGCCCGCCGCCATGAACCACGCCACCATGCCGAACCGTAGAGCGCTCGCTGTCCTCCTCAGAAACGCCTCCCCTCGTCTCCTGGGGCTTGATGCTCCGGCCGGATCCGCAGATTCGCAGGGATCTGCGCGCCGGTCGTCAAGAATGTATGAATTCAAGACCCGACGAGGCAAGGCCACCCGGATTATGCGTGAACTCGTGCGCCACCCTCACCCCGACCCTCTCCCTCTCTGAGGGAGAGGGAGCCGTTTCGATCCCCTCGCCCCCGGGAGGGGGAGAGGGCCAGGGTGAGGGGGTGCGTAGGACGCGGAACACGCGTTCGTGAATGGTGCAGGCCTATGGACGGCGGGCGGGCCGCCGGGCGCCTCAGTTCCCGAAGTGCTGGTGGTACAGCTCGTAGCACTCGGTCGACAGCGTCCGCTTCTTGTAGAACGAGAGAAAGTGCGCCCAGGCCTGGAACAGCACGTCCTTGCGCCGGGTGCTCGCCGAGTTCTGGTAGTACTCCTCGATGACCGAGCGGGCGTTGCGGAATATGTGGGCGTCGCCCTGGAACTTCGCGGCGCAGTGGACCAGCATCCGGATCAGCGCGTCCCGCTCGCCCGTGCGCTGCTGGTACGAGCGCACCAGGGCCACCGACAGGGCGGGATCCTGGGCCGCGATGGCCGGCTCCAGCTTCGCCAGCACCTCCGACACGGACAGCCGGTCGGCCGAGTCCCGGAAGGGCGCATAGTCCGGCTTGGGCATCGCGGGATCATCCGGATACCAGTCGACCTCACGGATGGTGTCGGTCACGAACCAGGCGCTCAGGTACACGGCCTTGGCCTGGTGGACGTGCTTGAAGTTGCGCAGCCAGAAGTTGACCACGTTGGCATAGTCAAACGCGTGCATCGGCACGGTGTAGGCGATGGGTGAGCGCAGCCTCTCGACGCAGTGGGTCGCGTGGGCGATCATCACCATGTCGGCGATGCTGGTCAGCGCCCGCCCTTTCTGCAGGAGCGCGGTGATGCCGTGGGTTACTGCGATGGGATCGCCGCCCATGATCTGCCCGATGAGCTGGTCCTGCTCTTCCTCGCTGAGCGGGGTCGTGTTCGTCTCGTGGAGCCGGTACTGCGCGCCCTTGAAGGTGATGCCCAGCATGAAGCTCGCGTGGTCGTAGAGCGAGTGGAAGATCGGCGCGTTGCACAGATCCGGCACGGCGATGTAGAAGTACGGGTGCGCCTGCTCCCAGCCGACCCAGTCGGCGATGTCGAGCATCGAGCGGGTGCGGATGGCCTTGTGCCCGATGTGCCGGACCCGTCGGAACGAGTTGAACTCTTGCTGGTCGATGATGGCGGCGAACAGGATCTCGTTGCGCACGCGGTCGCGCAGCTCGGGCTGGGCCGCCAGCCCCAGGAAGAGCCGATAGGTCGTGGCCTTGTCGCCATCGACGATGGCCTGGAGCATGCGCTGGAAGCGCTCGTCGACCGAGCCATCGACCAGCGGCTCCCGGTCCTCGAAGTGGCGGTGGAGCTGCTTGTTGCTCTGCAGCACCTCTTCAGCGCACTTCTCCTGCTCGCGCGCGTAGTGGCCCGGGAACCCGCACTCGAGCTGCGCCCACACGTCCAGCCCCTGGGGCACGTACCAGACGGCCTGGGCCAGCGTCAGGTACCTCTCGCGCTCCGAGAGCCAGGGCATGAGCCGCATTCCCGCCCGGATGCCCAGGATGGTGTGGTCGTAGTTGACGTTGCGAAACTCGCCATTGGGCAGGAGCTTGTGGTGCGCCGGCACGTGCAGGTACGGCGCAGCCGTTGCCATGACCTGCGTGGTGATCTGGGCCGCTCCGGCAGGGTTTGCCGCCACCAACCGGCAGTACGCGTCGGTCGCTTCGCGGTACTTGCCGTCGAGGATGTAGTCGTCCATCTGCCGCAGCACCGCGGCATCCGTGTCGGCCATCAGTCAGCCCCCTGTTCTCTCGCTATCAACGACCCGGCTGGCTCTCCGCGGCCGTCGGCCAGTAGACAAAGCCGCACCCGGTCTGGGTGCAATGCGCCGGGACGTACTCGACCACCGTCGCGGGGCGCTTCATCGCCGCGGCCACGCTGATCCAGGCTCGCACCTCGCCCGTGCCGGCCCTCATGGTGTCCGAGTCGAAGGTGAAGAGGTGCTCGAGGGCCTCGAGGTCATTGCGCTCCAGCCGCTCGAGGATCCAGCGGTCGAGCGGCTGGTCGATCCAGCCTGCGTTGAACATGCCGGGGTAGTGCGAGAGGCCGCCCGAGGCGTAGATCGCCACGCGCTCGGGCCGGTCGCGGAGGACATCCGCGATCGCCTCGCCGAACCGCGCGCACCGCGCGGCGTTGGGCAGGGGCGGGAAATACTCGTTCATGAACACGCAGACCAGCGGAATCTCCAGGCCGGGGTCGACCTCGGGCACGAGGTTCGAGACCATGTGCGAGACTCCGCGCGCGGGGTTTCCGCGCGGGTCGAAGCGCCCGATGTTCGCGACGTCGAAGCCCCGCTTCACCAGCCCCCGCAGGAGATGGCGCGCCAGCTCGGCGTGCTGGCGGAAGACCAGCTTGGTCCGCTCCGGCGCCCGGACGTCGTAGGCATCGCGGGCGCTGCGCCCCCACAGGGGCTCGTCGCCGGTGTAGACGGAGAACGTGGGATTGTTGGCGTCGTCGAACATGTCGCCCTGGTCGTCGCCGATCATGAGCAAGACGTCAGGGCGGAAGGCCCGCAGCTGCTCGCGCAGCGTCGCGAACGCGGCCTCGATGCGCTGGATGTGCCCCTCGATGATGGCCGGCGTCGCGATCTCCACCCGGGCGCTATGCGGCAGGTGCTCGCGGGCCTCGGCGGGGATCCGCTCCACCACCCGGGGCCAGTACTGCGCCTTCTGGAACATCATCGGCGCGTGTGACGACGCCATCCCGAGACCCAGCATGGCTTGCCTCCTTGTGGCGCCCTCGATTGGTGACCCGGCGCAGGCCGCAACGCTATCACCCTGTGGCGCGAGGGACAAGGGCCCTCTTGCACCCATAACTCCGCTCTAAGGCCGGTTCCCACGAGGGAGAGCGATTCGCCTGGCGGGCGAATCATCCCACCTCGGGCGGGGAGCCCTTAGAGCGGAGTTATGGTGCACTACAGGGCAATGTCTCCCCCCAAATTCTGGCTGAACCTGCGGCCCTCTATGAGCTGCGCGTGGCCGGACAGAGAGCAGGCAAGACGTTCAGGGCCTTGCCCAAGCTCGGGGGCCGCACGGGCAGGGGTGGGTGGGTCGATCCTCTTCCGTTCGCGACTGGCGGACTTGAGGATGTAGGGAGCGAACGCAGTCACGCCAGCTTCAGGCGGCGTACAACGTTCTCGAGAGGCTCTCCGCGGTCGCCCTTCGCTACTGCTCGCTTCTGACGTAAGAGACGCTTCCGAACGTGTTCGCGGATTTCCAGTCCCGCATCAGGATCACCGAGGAGTTCTACGATTTTCTTTTCCACCGCTGATCCAACCACTTCTCGAAGTTCCTCCGCGGTCATCTCTGCAACGAGTTTGGCCATGGATCCTCCTTGTCGCCAGGTCACTGTGGGTTTCGTGAAGCCTCTATTCCCCGTAGTTCGGCGTCTGTTGGGCCGAGCCGCGCCGAGTCGGCGAAGAGCGCCAACGGGCGCGGAAACGTCAAGGAGTTGGCACAGAGGAGGCCGAGGCTGCGCCCAGACGACATGTCGCTCTCCCTCCGCTGAGACAATCGCGCCTGGCTGAGGGTTCGTCGCTCCGGGGATGCTATCCGGTTTCGGATGTGAAGAAAAGAGCTTTCTTTGAGTCAGGCGGGCGCGCCGGCGGCGCTGGCGAGCTGGCGCGAGACAAGATGCGCGTAGAGCCCGCCCTTGTCCAGGAGCTCCCGATGGCCGCCGGTCTCCGCCACGCGCCCGTCTTCGAGGACGATGATGCGGTCGGCGTTGCGCACCGTGGAGAGCCGGTGCGCGATCACCAGCGTCGTGCGGCTGCGCGCGAGGAGATCCAGGGCGCCGCGGACCGCCTGCTCGCTGACCGCGTCCAGGTGCGAGGTCGCCTCGTCGAGGATCAGGATGGGCGCGTCCTTGAGGAAGGCGCGCGCGATGGCCACGCGCTGCCGCTGGCCGCCCGAGAGCTGCGCGCCGCGCTCGCCCACGACCGTGTCGAGCCCGTCGGGCAGGCCGGCCACGAACTCGGTCAGCGCGGCCTGCTCCACCGCCGCCGCCAGTAGGGCCTCCGTCGCCTCGGGGCGCGCGAGCAGGACATTATTCCGCAGCGTGTCGTTGAAGAGGTAGGTGTCTTGCGCCACGAGGGCGATGCGGCGGCGGAGGTCGTCGAGCCGGTACTCTCGCAGGTCGCGACCGTCCAGCCGGACCGTACCATCGTCGGGATCCCAGAACCTCAGGAAGAGGCTGGCGACCGTGGTCTTGCCCGCGCCCGAGTGCCCGACGAGCGCCACCGTGCTCCCGCGCGGCACCGCGAACGATACTTCGCTGAGGGCGCGCCGCTGGCGGCCCGGATAGGTGAAGCTCACCAGCGACATCTCGAGGGCCGGGGCGCCCGACACGGGACTTCCCGAGCGCGCGCCGGCGCCGTCGGTCACGGGCACAGGCTCGGCGTGCACCGCGTGGACGCGCCGCGCCGCGCCCAGGGTATCGGCGAGCTGACGACTCACCTGGGCGATCTCCCAGACCGGCACGAACGCGCTGAGCGCGAGCAGCGTGAGGAGCGGGACCAGCGCGCTGTCGAGCCGGCCGGCGGCCACCAGCACCGCGCCCGCGCTCACGACCGCGAGCCCGCCGAACCCGGTGGCCACTTCCTGGAAAGAGGTCTGCAAGGCCAGGTCGTGGAGCAACGGCATGCGCACGCGGAGGTACGTGAGCGCCTTGGCCCCGAACTCCTCGCCTCGCGCGCGCACGTGCCGGAAGGCGACGATCTCGCCCAGCCCCTGCACCGAATCCACGGCGTGGGCCGTGAGGTCTCCCGACACCTCGCGCGCCCGCGAGCCGAGCCTGTCGATGCGGGAGCGGGCGAGCACGGGCGTCAGCGCGGCCCAGGCCAGGAACGGAAGCAGCGCCACCGCCATCGGCCAGCCGAAGACCGCGAGCGTGACGAGAACGCCCACGGGCACCAGCACGGCGACGAAGGCGGGCGTGATGGTGTGGGCGAAAAAGTATTCGATCAGCTCGACGTCGTGCGTAGCGACGCCGACGAGGTCGCCCGTGCGCCGCCGCGTGAAGTACGCGGGCGCGAGCGCGTCGAGCTTCCTGAAGATGTCGAGACGCATGTCGTTCAGCAGGCGATACGCCATGTCGTGGGCCAGCCACGACTCGAGCCAGTGCAGGAGCCCCGCCAGCGGCGCCGCCAGCGCGAGAGCGACCAGCAGCCCGCCGAAGGGCATGCCGTGCTTCACCGCGCGGACGCAGAGCGCGCTCAGCACACCGACGCCGATCAGCGCGACGACCCGGGCGACGCCGAGCAGGAATGTGAGCACGAGGCGGGCGCGGTACCCGGCGACCATGACGAGCAGGACGCGGATCAGCCGGGGCCAGCCCATCCCCTCGGCCCGCACGATGGCATCTACGGGCTCTGACGCGGGGGGCTCGGGCGCGGTAGACGCCGGCGGCTCGACCTCGAGCGCGTCCGGCTCGGGCTCGAGGTCGGGCGCGGCGGGGGCCGCGGTGCAGCCGGCGCCATCCTGCGCCTGCGCGGCCATCAACCGGTGGTACGCGCCACCCCGGCCCATCAGCTCCGCATGCCCGCCGCTCTCGACCACGCGGCCGTCGTCGAGGACGAGGATCCGGTCGGCGCCGATCACGCTCGAGAGCCTGTGCGCGAAGATCAGCGTGGTCCGGCCCTCCATGAGCCGGTCGAGCGCCACCTGGATCACCGCTTCGCTCTCGGCATCCACGGCGGAGAGCGCTTCGTCCAGGATAAGGATCGGCGCGTCGCGCAGGAGGGCCCGCGCGATCGCGATGCGCTGGCGTTGGCCTCCGGACAGCCGGATGCCGCGCTCGCCCACGACGGTGTCGTAGCCCTGCGGCAGCCGCGTGATGAACTCCGCCGCGTTGGCCGCCCGGGCGGCGGCCCGGATCTCCGCCGCCGTGGCGTCGGGCTTGCCCATGCGGAGGTTCTGCTCGACGGTGCCGTGGAAGAGATAGGTGTCCTGGCTCACCACCGCGATGAGGCCGCGGAGCTGATCCAACGTGAGGTCACGGAGGTCGCGGCCGCCGATCGTGACGCGGCCGCGCTCCGGGTCATAGAAGCGGAGGAGCAGCCGCGCGATGGTGGACTTGCCCGCGCCGCTCGGCCCCACGATCCCCACGCGCTCGCCGGCCGTGACGTCGAAGGACAGGCCGAGGTGCGCCGCGCGGCGGCCGCCGGGATAGGAGAACGTCACGCCCTCGAAGGCCACGGCGGGCGCGAGCGATGCCGCATCGCAGATCGGCGACTCGCGGTCACGGACCCGCGGCTCGGCTTCGAGGATCTCGATGATGCCGCCCGCGGCGGAGATGCCGAGCATGCCCTGATGGAGGACGACGCGGAGCTCGCGGAGCGGGCGGAACACCTCGATGCCCAGCATCAGGATGACGAGGAGCGCGGTGAGACTCATCTCTCCCGCCTGGACTCGCCAGGCGCCGAGACCCAGCGCCGCCGCCGCGCCGACAGCCATGCCGGTGTCGGTGATGCCGCGCGCAAACGTGTTCGCCCCGAGCAATCCCATAGTCGTGTGGAAGAGGGCATTGCCCTTCTCTTCGAGCAGGCGCCCGCGCGCGCTGCTCCGGCCGAAGGCCTTGAGCGTGGCCAGCCCCTGGACGGAGTCGAGGAACTCCGCGCCGAAGGCGGCGTAGGCTTTCTGGCGCGCGAGGCTCTGCCGGCTGTCCTTGCGGTGCCAGAGGGACGGCGCGATCAGCGTCACTACCGCGGCCGCGAGCAGGACCAGCGCGACGGGCAGGTCCACGAAGGCGACGAAGGCGAAGATGAGCGGGGGCGTCAGCGCGGCGACGGCGAGCTGCGGGAGATACTGGCCGAAGTAGACCTCGAGCTGCTGGACGCCTTCCACCATCGACAGGATGACGTCGCCCGTGCGGGAGCGGGTGAAGTGGGCGGGACCCAGCGCGGTGACACGCTCGTAGATGGCCTGGCGGAGCGCCTGCTGCACGCGCGCGGCGGTGCGGTGCGCCGCCATGGCGCGCCAGTAGTCGAGGGCGCCGCGGAGCACGACCGCGGCCGCCGCCAGCGCGATCAACGGCAGCAGCGAGCGCGGCGGGTCGCCCGCAATGACGCGGCCGAGCAGCCACCCGAAGAGCGCCAGGCGCGCGATGCCAGCGCCGACGGCCAGGAGGCCGAGCAGCACGGTGCCCGCGATGCGCAGCCGCACGCCGCGCGTAAATGCCCAGAGCCGCCGGTCCAGGTACATAGGTAGGTGCCGCCAAGATACTATGGGTACGAAGCCGGGGGTACGAAGCCGGCGCTCAACCCAGCAAACAGGACAAGGAGGGGAAGGGATGGACACGTTATTTCCACACGGCGTGCAGCATTACCTGGCCGGGGGCATTCTGCTCGGCATTGGTGTGAGTCTCGTCTTTGTGCTCACCGGGCTCGTCACCGGCATGAGCACGTTCTTCACTTCGACCTGGTCGTATGTCTCGACACTACCGTTTTTCCAGCAGGAGCGATTCGTTTCGAGTCGTGGCTGGCGCATGATGCTCGCGCTCGGGCTGGTCCTTGGGGGCCTGATCTACCTCGTCACGTCGGGCGGAGGCCGACCATTCCAGACCTCGGTGTCGTGGTGGCAGCTCGCCCTCGGCGGATTCATCGCTGGGTTCGGTGCGCGCATGAGCAATGGCTGCACGTCCGGTCACGGTATTTGTGGCGTGGCGTCGCTGCAACTGCCCTCGATCCTCGCGGTCGTCACGTTTCTCGTGACGGCAATGATTACCGCCAATCTCGTCAAAGCGCTTGGAGGCGTGTGATGCCCGCCTCGACGCTCATCGCCGTTCTCCTGGGCGGCGTGCTGTTCGGATTCGGTTTATCGGTCTCGACGATGGTCAAGCCCGAAGTCGTGCTGAGCTTCCTGCGCTTTCAAGACTTCGGGTTGCTGCTCGTGCTAGGCGGCGCTGTGGTCGTGGCGGCACTCACCTATCAGATCGTCCCGCGCATCCTGGGCAAGCCCATGCTCGCCCGTGAGTTCAGCAGACATCCTTCCGAGATGAATGCGCAGACGGTCCGCGGCGCGGCGCTGTTCGGCATCGGCTGGGGGCTATGCGGCGTGTGTCCCGGCCCCGCGATCACCGGGCTTGGCACCGGAAACTGGCCGTTGCTCATCGCAATAGTCGGGCTCTTCGCCGGGGCGTACGCCCACGGCTGGCTCGCGAGTCAATCGATGGAGCGACAGCGCCGATGACGTGCGCAAATCGCGCCGCCGACGCGGCGGACGGGGCCTGCGGGCTGCCCCGCCCCGGAACTGCCGCCCCGGCCCAGTACCCGATCTTTTGGGCTCCGGGCCTGTCGGGGACGATCGACGAGCGACCCGTCCAGCATGTGGACGTGGCGCCCTCGGTCCTCGATCTCTTGGGTCTGCCCCCGCATCCGAGCTTCCGGGGAAGGAGCGCGTTCAGCGAGAGCGTCCGACGCGATAAGGGGCTCTCCATGGTGACCCACTCAACGCGCTGCTGGTACTCCAGCTTCCGCCGCAGACGGCCGAGATGTTCTGGCACAGCGGGCGCCGCGCCACCGGGCTCGTCGCGGCTACGCTGCTCGCCGCTCCCCTGGCCGCCTCGGCCCCTCGCCTCTGGCGCGCTCTCGCCATCCTGCTCGCGACCTCGGTGTCGTGGACGATCGCCGTCGCGCTACGCTTCCTGTTCTGGACGGTCACGCCCTGGTAGCCTCGACAGGCCGGACGGGACCCCGCAGCCCTATTCGCCGTCCCGCCATCCCGCCTGTTGCCGACAAGGCCCCAGGTCCGAGAACGAAGAGGGTCCTTTCGCGCGTTCGCGAGACGGCCAAGAAACTGATCCGGCTCGGCACGGACGTCTCTCTGGGAGCGCAGATGTTTATCCGACTCCTGACACCGCCACCAAACCGCTCGACTTCTTCAAGTACCGGTTTGCGCCCGCCAATCAACTCCTGCAGATCGTGGGCTGGCACTTCAGACAGCCGAAGGAAGGCTTGGGCTTCAACGGCAGCCCGACGGCCCGCGGCGGATCTCCTCGACGACGGACGCGTAGCCGGACCGGAGCACTCCCGCGTCCGACCCGTAGTTGATGAGGGTGGCGCCGAGCGCGATCATCTGGCGCACACCCTCCACGCTATCGGTCACCATCGCCACCGCCTTGCCGTGCTTGCGCGCGGCCGCCACGAGTCGGCGGCGGTGCTCGTCCAGCACCTCCCGCTGAGCGTGCGTGCCGAGCACTCCCAGGTCCTGGGCCAGGTCGGTCGGCCCGATCGTCAGCGCGTCGATGCCCGGCACCGACGCGATCTCGTCGAGCCGCTCGAAGGCGGCCTTCGTCTCGAGCATGATCGTGACGTGCACGCGGGCATTCGCGGCGGCCATGTGCTCGGCCGGCGGCAGTGTCCGGTACTCGGTGTGGGGGCCGAAGCCGTACATGCCCCGCGCGCCCAGCGGAGCGTACCGGCAGCACGCGGCGACCTCGGCCGCCTGCTCGGGCGTGTCGACCTGCGGGATATGCAGGTTCCACACGCCGGCGTCGAGCAGCCGCGTGATCCACTCGCGGTTGCCCTCGGGCGGCCGGACCACCAGCGGGAAGTCGAGGGCGCGCGCCAGCGTCGCCATGTCGGCGACCGTCTCCATGGAGAACGGTGAGTGCTCCATGTCGACCCGGACGAAGTCGAGCCCCGCGGCCCGGAGCAGCGTCAGCACCGCGGGAGTCCGGATCGTCGTCACCCACGTCCCGATCTGGACTTCCCCACGCTCGGCGCGAGCCCGGTAACCGTTCTCGTTCATCGTCGCCGCCTCCGCTAGGGCGCGAGGACGAAGGGCACGCCGGCGCTCTTCGCCACCGCCCGGAGCTGTTCCATCAGGTCGTCGGGGATCGGCACGCCGTGCTGGAGCCGCTCGCGCCGTGTCGCCATCTCCGGGTCCCCGGCCACGAGCACGGGCTGGGCGGGATCGGCCGGCTTCGCGTTGTGCAGCACGTCGATGACCTGGTCGAGGTCCTCCTCGAACAGGCCGTCGGGGCGGAAGGCGCGGGGATCGATCGCCAGGAAGAAGTGGCCGATGTTGTGCGGATCCGACGGCCCCTGCGTGCGATTGCGGATCGGCGAGAACGAGGCGCCCGAGAGCGCGCCGCCGAGAATGTGCACCATCACTGCTAAGCCGTAGCCCTTGTGGCCGCCGACCGCGCGCGCGCCGCCGAGCGGCGTGATGCCGCCCTCCGGCAGCTCGAAGACGTGGCGGAACGCCTCCTCCGCATCGGTGACGGGCCGGCCGCTGCCGTCGACCACCCAGCCCGGCGGCACCGGTCGATGGTTCAGCTTGTACACCTTGACCTTGCCGGCGGCGACGGTGGTGGTCGCCATATCCAGCTCGAACGGCGGATTGCGACGTGCCGGGGCCGCGAACGCGAGGGGATTGGTTCCCATGACGGGCTCGGCGGCGAACGTCGGCACCAGCGTCACGCCCCGGGTGGAGGCGGTGACCATGCCGATCACGCCGCGATCGGCCGCGATTCGGGAATAGCAGCCGGCCGCGCCGAAGTGATGCGAGTTGAACACGGACACCACGGCCACGCCGATGTCGCGGCACTTGTCGACGGCGAGGTTCATCGCGTGCACCGAGATGGGATGGCCGAGCGACGCGTCGGCGTCGATCAGGGCCATGGCCTGGCCTTCGCGGACGGTTTTGAAGATGGGCCGCATGTTGAGCCGGCCGCTGCGGAACTCGCGGTCGTACGTCGGCAGCATCGAAATGCCGTGCGAGTCGACGCCCCGGAGGTCGGTCTCGAGCATCATCTCGGCCGTGGTGTCGGCGTGGGGGTCCGACATGCCCCAGGCGCGCAGGACCGAGCCGAGCTGCTGGCGGATCTGCTTCGGAAGAACTCGCTTCGGTTGCTCCATGGCCTCCTTCCCTACCGGGTCCTCCGACCGCGGGTCACAGCTCGGCGACGTCGACAGCCTGGCCCTCGGCGGCGCTCCGGGTCACCGCGTCCGTGAACTCCATGTAGCGGACGCCGTCTTCGAAGTTGGTGTGCGTGATCTTCTCGCGGCCGCGGATCGCGTTGACGAACTCCTCCTCGACGCGCCAGCCGACCCGCCGCGCCTCGGGGATCGGGATCTCGCGCAGCTCCTTGTCGCCGCGCTTCGCGCCTGAGAGGCGCTTGGCGTCCGCCTCGAGGCGCAGCGTGCCTTCGCTCCCGAAGATCCACACCCCGGCGGCCGGCGCCAAGCCGGTGACGGCGCTGAATCGCATGTGGGCGACCGCATCCCGCTTGAAGGTGGCGAGGATGTCGACGTGATCGGGCACCTTGACGTCGTGCCACGCGCCGCCGCCGTCGCGCCGACGGGCGACGGCGACCTTGGTCATCGCCATGACGCGGCGAGCCGGGCCGAGCCAGCGCATCATGGCTTCGTACCAGATGCCCATGTTCATGATGTTGTGGCCGCTGAGCGACAGCTGGTGACGCCAGTGGAGCGGCCCGTCGGCATCGACGAAGCGCCCCTGGCTCGCGTGCAGCTCCACCGCCAGGACCTCGCCCACGTAGCCGTCGGCGAGCAGCGACGTGAGCGTCGGGTCGGTCTCGAGCGTGTGCGGCGCGGGCACGAGCTGGGCGACAAGCTGGGGCGTCTTGCGGGACGCCTCGAGCATGTGCCGCCCCTCGGCGGCGTTCATGGCCATGCGGGCCTCGCAGAGCACGTGCTTGCCCGCCGCGAGCGCCGCCAGCGTCATCTCGCAGTGCATGTAGGGCCAGGTCCCGATGCAGATGGCGTCGAGGTCGGGGGCCCGCACGACCTCCCGCCAATCGTCGTGGACCCGGCCAATGCCGAACTCTTTCGCGACGCGCTCGCCCGATTCCCTCGATCGGTTGGCGACGGCCGCCAGCTCGACTCCGGGTTGAGCGCGAAGCTTGGGCAGGTGGTGGAGTCGGGTGTTGGCGCCGGCCCCGAGGAATCCGACACGGATCGTTTGGGTCGTCATGGGGCGACATGGTAGCACTTCGGGCCCGCTTCGTCGCGCGTCGTCTCAAGGGGCTCGGCTTGCGTTGCGCCGCCGCGCTGACTATCCTGCGGCAGTCCATATGCGAAACCTCTGGTCACAGGACACGCGCCGTCGCACGATCGCCTGGATCGTGGGAATCGCTCTCACGATCGTGCTGATCGGCGTGAGCGCCGTCTGGTTCGGCGGCACGCCGCCGCCAAGCCGGATCGTGCTGGCGACGGGCCAGCCGGGCGGCGTGTACGACGGCTTCGGCCGCGAGTACCAGAAGCGGCTCCGCGCACAGGGACTCGACGTGGAGCTGGTCAACACCGCGGGCTCGGTCGACAATTTCCGGCGGATCATCGACGGCAAGGCGGATGTCGCCTTCGCCCAGTCGGGTACGTACCAGGTCGTGAGCGACCCCGACCACAAGGTGTCGGGGCTCGCCGCCATCTACTACGAGCCGCTCTGGATCTTCGCCCGGCGCGGCATCCGGATCGAGGACAAGAAGATCGCCTACCGAGAAGGCAGCGTGGCAGTCGGGCCCAAGGGGAGCGGCACCGAGGCCGTCGCCAAGGCCATACTCGCCGAGCAGGGATACGACAGCACCTCGCCGGCCATCGTCAACCTCACCTCCGCCGAGGCGCGGCGACAGCTCATGGTCGGTGGGCTCGACGTCGCCTTCTTTGTCACCTCGTATCGCGACCCCGGCATCATGGAGCTGATGCGCTACAAGGACCTACATCTCACGAGCTTCCGGCGCGAGGCCGCCTACACGCGGAAGTTCCGCGGGCTCACGCCTCTGCGGCTGCCGGAGGGCCTGCTCGACCTCCGGGACAACATCCCGCCGGAGAATGTCACGCTGCTCTCGCCGTCGGCCATGCTGGTCGCGCGCGAGGACATTCACCCGCGGGTCGTCGAGCTGGTGCTCAAGGTCGCCCAGGCCGTGCACAGCCCGGGCAGCCTCATCGACCCGCCGCTCAAGTTCCCGTCGCTCGACGGCGTCGACGTCCGGGTCAACGAGGCGGCCGACACCTACCTGACGTCGGGCGAGTCCTTCCTGTCGCGCAACCTGCCCTACCGCGCGCTGCGCTGGGTGCTGCTGTTCAAACTCATCATCCTGCCGCTCGTGGCCGTCTGGGTGCCTCTTCTCCGAATCGCGCCGATGATCGCCGAGTGGCGGAAGCAGCGGTGGCTCAATCGCAACTACGATCAGCTACGCAAGCTGGAGGACAAGCTCGCGACGGCGCGGGGGCCCAACGAGCTGCGCGACGGCATCAACGAGCTGGAGGCGTTGCGCGGGGAAGTCCAGGCGGTCTCGGGCAAGTTGCCGCTCCAGCAGCAGCAGGACGTCTACCACTGGCGCCTGCACGTCTCGCTGATCCTCAACGAGGCCGCCGACCGGCTCGGCACGATGGAGGCGCAGCGCCCGCGCTAGCCGTTTGATAAACAACACGGGAGCCGACACGCGGGGCGCCCCCGGCACGATGGCGATGTGCAGCGGGTTGAGGCCGGGGACGGCGCCGGCCAGGGCGTGGATCGGGCTAACAAGGCAATGAACCTGACGGTCGCCCTCCCTCGCTTCGCTCAGTCTGGCGCCCGCAGGTTATGGCCGATACGTTAGCCCCCAACTACAAGGTGGCCGAAAGACGGGACGTGCGGTAGTCTGCCGGGGAGGTAGAATGATGGAGCCTGCGACGATTCCCGAGCCCGCTGGATTCAGCAACCTATCTAAGGTGGAGCAGATCCGCTATCTACAAGCCCTTTGGGACCGCATCGCCGAGAAACCGGGCGAGATCGCGGTCCCCGAGTCGCACCTCGCGCTTGCCGAGGAACGGCTTGCCGAGTACCGCCGAGATCCAAGCCGAGCACAACCAGCCCGCGATGTGCTGAATCGGCTCGCGAACAAGGAACGGTGACTCCGTACCGACTGGTTGCCGAGCCGCGTACCGACCTCGATGTTGCGGCGACCTTCGACTGGTACGAGAACGAGGCAGCCGGGCTGGGCCAGGAGTTTCTCGATGAGCTCCGTGCCACCTACGACCGGATTGCCGACACCCCGCTTGCGTACCGGGATCTCCGATCCGGCATCCGCCGAGGGTTGCTGCGGCGCTTCCCGTACGCCGTATACTTTGCCTTCGAGGGCGACGTGGTGGTCGTGCTCGCAGTGCTTCACGTAGCCCGGAATCCGGCAGAATGGCAGCAGCGAAGGGGCTAACCACAGCATCCAGGCGACGGCCTGCGGCCGCGCCTGATGCCAGGCGTTGGGCGGCGGACCAAGTGAAGGGGTCGTAATTGCGCTTCGAATGGGATCCGGCCAAGGCGGCGGAGAACCTCGCCAAACATGGCGTCTCGTTCGAAGAAGCGGCAACGGTATTCCGCGACGCCCTGTCGGCGACGGGCTCAGACCCTGACCATTCGTTGGACGAAGAGCGGTTCGTCACCTTCGGCATCTCGACAGGGGGCTGCCTTCTGGCTATCGCTCACACCGACCATGACGATACAATCAGGATCATCAGTGCACGGCCAGTGACACCGAGCGAGAGGAATATCTATGAAGAAGGCTAGCCGAAAGCCGACTGACGATCTGCGACCCGAGTACAAGCGTTCCGACTTTGGGACGCTGGTTCGCGGTAAGTACGCACAACGGCTCATTGAAACCACGAATGTCGTCGTCCTCGATCCGCAGGTCGCAAAGGCTTTTCCAAATGATCGTGCTGTCAACAAGGCGCTTCGAAAGCTGCTTCGAAATCGCAAACCCTCCGCTCGCCCAACCACCCGTTCAACACGGACGCGCCGCGAGCGGCGCGCCGGTTAACGGTGCGTTGCCGACCGCGCTAGGCTCACAGGCGTCCACCCCGGGGCCCGGCGCGCCCCGGGGATCGTTGCACATACCCGAACGAGGTGCCCCATGACGGAGACGTCCCGTTCCCGCTCCTCCGAGGAGATCGCCCTGCTCGAGACCGCCGCCCGCACGCTGCCCGGCGGGGTGCTCGGCTCCGCGCGCTTCCCCGACGACGTGGCCTTCATCGTGAAGGGCGGGCGCGGCTCCCGCCTCTTCGACAAGAGCGGCCGCGAGTACATCGACTATCTCCTGGGCTCCGGTCCCCTCGTGCTGGGCCACGCGCATCCCGCGGTGGTCGAGGCAGTGCGAAAACAGATCGAGGACGGCACCACCTACTACCTCGTCAACGAGCCCATCGTGCGCCTGG
>ORMF010997514.1_pt1 | contig 19351 bp, 17 predicted proteins | sample 1779871 | NCBI WGS metagenome assembly ORMF01 (sample SAMEA104232316, study PRJEB22302) | groundwater metagenome | biome: forest; feature: aquifer; material: groundwater | place: USA | collected 2011-08-07 | depth 5.4 m | reverse complement strand
TTCCAGATAGATCTCGCGCACCGCGGACCAGTCACCGGGCGTCATGAGATCGATTCTAGTCAATCGAAATGGATTTGTCCTTTCTCATGGAGGATGTCTTCATTTCGAAATTCTCTGCACTCCCTCAACGTCTCCCCGGTGAATGTATTGGCTCCGTAGAAGTCAGACAAAGACCCCTTTGTCATATATGCCTTGACGCATGTAAAGCCGACTGCTATGCTGGCGTCTCATATTCGTCTTAGCATATGTGAGTCTAGAGGAGAACCGACATGGAAAGCAAGATCAACGCGAGTGAAAATCGTAACGGAACGGTGAAGGCGCTGAAAGCTCATCTATCTCTCAATGTGCGGAATGTCGATCAGAGTATTGAGTTTTACCGAAAAATGCTGGGGATTGAGCCCAGCAAAGTCCGCCCGGGCTATGCGAAGTTTGACGTACAGAATCCGCCCTTGAACCTGGCCCTGAATGAAGCCCGCGTTACGAGCAGCGGAGCGTTGTCACATCTGGGTATCCAGCTGGCGTCAACCGATGATGTACTGACGATGAAGCAGATCTGGACAGAGGCCGGTCTATCGACGCATGACGAGATACAGACAAATTGCTGTTATGCAGTTCAGGACAAAACCTGGGTGCGCGATCCCGACGGCAACGAATGGGAAGCCTTCGTCGTTTTGCAGGACAAGCTGACGGAGTCGAGCACTTGTTGTGGCGTCGGGGACGAAACCGGCGCAACGCCGCTAACACAGATTTCCCAGCTCTGAAGCGTCCGAATAAGAAAAGGGCGCCGCCGGAAATGGCGACGCCGCTTTACCTGCTCAGGCATTTTTAGATCTGGAGTCTGGCTATTAGTAGGACTCCGGATTCGATGGTTTTTGCGCCGGAGGATTTTCCTGTCCAGTCTGACCGCGAAATCCGCGACGCCGGCCGCCGAGGCGTTCATGATTGGCCTTGCGTTCCTTCCGCAACTCTTCCACCTTGGCTCTCTGCTCGGCGGTGAGAACGGCGGCTATCTTTGCTTCCGTTTCCTTCATTGAGGCGCGCATTTGCTCATGAAGCGTCCGGGCCCGAGCTTCTTCTTCCGTCGTGAGCTGGGCTTGCCGTCTTTTCTCACCGAGTTGTCGCAATTCTTCCCGCGTCGTTTTGCTGCTAGCGAGGCTCTGCTGGATGATCGTGCGCACCTGTTGTTTCTGATCGTCGGTCAGATTCAGTTCGCGCAGCAAGCCGGGACCAAAACCGCCGTCCGGTCCGGGTCTGTGACGGAAACCGCGACCTTCGCCGCGCCCCATTCGTCCGGGTCCTTCACTGGGATTTTGAGTGGCCGGCTGTTGAGCCTGGACGAGGGTGGCAAACGCGGTCAACAACCCCAGCATGAGCGCGGCGTTGGTAAATTTCGTGCGTAGAAACATCTGATCAGTTACTCCCTTGATGCGAATGAGTCAAACGTTGATTTATAGTCCTAGCGAAGCTCAAAGGCTTTCACATGTGAGGTTCAGACGTCTGAGCAAGCGAAATGGCCGAAAGAAGTTCTTGACTGGCAGGGCGCTGCTGCGATACAAATGACTTTGCCTGGCAAAGCGACGTGGGGGGGGGGCCGCCGGGAAGAAGAGATCATGGTAACTGGACCGCCGCTTCACAATGGCTAACGAATCCTAAGCGACTGGACCAGCCGCTAAAAATTTTATGAGATAGCAAAAGCCCGCGACAGGGTTTACAATTCCGCCCGCATGACATTGCTTCAAAGTATCAACTCACCCTCGGATTTGCGGCTCCTGCAAATCGATCAGTTGCAGGAGGTTGCCGACCAAATCAGACAATACATCCTGGAGACAATGGCCCGTGTTGGGGGACACACGGGCGCTTCGCTCGGCGCGGTTGAGTTAGCCGTGGCCCTGCATTACGCCTTTGACACACCGCATGATCGTTTGGTGTGGGACGTCGGACACCAGGCCTACGCGCACAAAATTCTGACCGGGCGGCGAGATCTCTTGCCTACAGTCAAACAGTATGGCGGCATCAGCGGCTTCTTGCGCCGCGACGAATCGGAATACGACGCGTTCGGCGCGGGTCATGCTTCGACTTCGCTATCCGCGGCCCTCGGGATGGCGATTGCGCGCGATCGCAAAGGCGAGAGCCATAATGTCGTGGCCCTGATTGGCGATGCCTCTCTTGCCGGCGGCATGGCGATGGAAGCGGTGAACCAGGCGGGCCACCTGAAGACGCGTCTGATTGTCGTCCTCAATGACAATGAAATGTCGATTGCTCCAGCAGTGGGCGCGCTCACGGGTTATCTCAACCGGATTCGCGTAGCACACGGTTACCACCGCTTCAAGGACGAGGTGGAAGAAAAGCTGCTATCGATTCCTTCGGTTGGCGGACGACTCCATCACGCTGCCAAGACGGTGAAAGATGCCATCGCCGCTGCGGTTTTGCCAGGCGCGCTGGTGAACGAACTGGGATTCAAATACATCGGCTATGTCGATGGCCACAACGTGCGGGCGCTGGTTGCGGCGTTGCGTGAAGCCCAACATGTGAAGGACGGCCCGGTGATCGTGCATGCGTTGACGACCAAGGGCAAGGGCCATCCGGCCGCGGAAAACGATTACTACAAATGGCATGCGACCGGCCCTTTTGATTTGAAAACCGGCACGCCGATCAAATCACCTGCGAAGGCGCCGACTTACACGCAGGTATTTGGCGAAACCTTGTGCCAGTTAATGGAGAAAGACGACAAGGTCGTCGCCCTCACGGCAGCCATGCCCGACGGCACCGGAGTCTCACTACCACTGGTAAAGTTTCCCGAACGATCTTTCGATGTCGGCATTGCTGAACAACATTGCGTGACTTTCGCCGCCGGATTGTCTTGTGAAGGACTAAAGCCGGTCTGCGCGATTTACTCGACCTTCCTGCAGCGCGCGTTCGATCAGCTGGTGCACGACGTGTGCATCCAGGACTTGAACGTCAAATTCTGTTTGGACCGAGGTGGCATTGCCGGAGGTGACGGACCGACGCATCACGGTTTACTGGATATCGCATATCTGCGGGCCGTTCCCAACCTGGTGTTGATGGCTCCGAAGGATGAAGGCGAGATGCGCGACATGATGTTCACGATGATCGAACACGTGGGCCCGGTGGCCATGCGTTATCCGCGCGGCAACGGCATAGGCGTTGATCTAAAGCGCGACCCACAGATTTTGGAGATCGGCAAAGCCGAACTTTTGCGTGACGGTAGTGAGATCGCGATCGTCGCGTACGGTTCGATGGTTTATCCGTCCCTGCAGGCGGCCGAGCAGCTGGCGAAGGAAGGAATCGAAGCCACGGTCATAAACGCGCGTTTCGTGAAGCCTCTGGACAGTGCAGTGCTGCTGGCGCTGGCACGCACCAAACGCCTGATCGTTACGGTGGAAGAAGCTTATCTCGCCGGAGGTTTTGGCTCTGCTGTGCTCGAACTATTGGAAGAGAATGGATTGCAGGACAAGGTTCGCATCGTGCGGATGGGTGTTCCTGATCGGATCGTCACCCATGGCGATCCGAAACTTCTATTGGCAAAGTATGGCCTGGACGCCGATGGCATCTACAATCGGGTGAAAGAAGCCGTCGACGTCCTGGAAGATCGGCGCGCGAAACATCAAAAGATCCCCGTCTAAAGGCGCATCGTCCACTCTCGCCTCGTCAAGGGGTGAGATTTTACAGGGACTGTACCGCTTTTCTGAAACAGGCTCCGCACGGCGCGCACCAAGCGCTTTCCGGAGCGTCATTTTAAGCTTGTTTCAAGAACTTCAGCTTTGGAATCCGGCAACCAACGATTTGCATTGAACGCAGAGCCCACAATTGGCATCTAAGGCTCGGCGCCGGATCATCTCTCCTCGTCGTCATAAGAAAACATTCTCGTTGAAATGAAATGAATAGAAGTCGCATCGTAATTCCAGCCACGGTGCCAGATCCACCGGCGCCTCATTTCGATGACGAGGCGACAATCGTCTCGGCCCGTCAGGTAGTGCCAATTGCAAAGGCCAGGGTTGTCGAAAGAAAGCGCGCGGCCCTTTGGATTTCTCTAATCCTGCTGGGCTCGGCCGCGTGTGGCGCCCTGGGCGCCATCGGCGTTAACTATTTTGAGCGTGGCCAGCAGGCTGCCTTAGGTTCGGCCCCTCAGAATGAGATCGCGCGCCCTCAGATCACTCAAACTCCCATCCCGAATGATTCTGATTCGACTCCAAAGTCCGAGACTGCCGCCGGTGGGCCAACCGCAAGCCCCTCCCCTCAGCCAGTCGTGGCGCAGCCAGCGAATGCAAACCAACCGAACGATTCATCAGCGGCCGTTCTTTCTCAAGCATCATCGGCTCAAACGACACGGATTCAGACGGCCAGTACGGCGAACATCGCGTCCGAACCGGGCCAGCTGGTGCGAAAACGAAGGGTTCATCCCTTAACCCAAAATGAGGGAGTTTCTTCGCCGCGAAGAAAACCTGGGAAAACCGACAGGGGCGCGGGCCGGATTCAAGAGATATTCGAAGGTCTGGGCCCGCCCTAAACGGTCAAATTAACGTTGGCCTCACGCCTTTTCTTTGGGAGGTCAGCGTACGCGAACTCAAGCCGCTGCAAAAATCAGGGGACGGCAAACAAAGGAGTTTGGCGACTAAGTTAGAAAAGACGTTGACCTCTCGTCGCTGCCGTGGCATTATGCGCCTGTGGCGTCCGAGAGTTAGAAACGAAAGTTGAAAATTTTTTGGTTCGCCCTGCCCTGTTTTCTCCTCCAGTACAATCAGAACCCGACGATAGGATCTTGTTTCGATCTGAATATCGAAGCTCGCGCGGTGCGGCGCGAGAGGAAGGGCCCTCTTTATGAAGAAGCAATTTATGTTTGAGAGAGAATGCATACATCGAGAAGACGGTACCGATGGAGAGATATACAACGGGATGTTCTTTGTACAGGCGTTGCAACGCCTGCAGAGCGCTGACGCGGTGAAGATGGCCGGAAAAGTAGCGCCCTTTTTCTGGGTAGACGCGCCTCGAGTCGTTGTCTGGCTGTGCCGTGATTGCGCTTCGGAGTTGCATATTAGCGACGCCCCCCGCGCGGTACTGCAAGGCGCGCGACGCTGAGTGTCGAAAGCCCGACGGTAGGGGAGGGCTGGTAAAGGTGGCGAAGCCCTCCCTCGCGGTTGGGCTACTGACACCTGCTCGCTTTGCGTTAGAGTGTCGTCGATGAAGCGCGAGCGCATCGACAAATTGCTGGTCGACCGTGGTCTGGCGCATTCCCGCACCAGAGCGCAGGCGCTGGTAATGGCCGGCGTCGTCCTGGTTGATGAACAACTGGTTCACAAATCGTCCGAATCATTCGCTCTGGACGCGCCCGTCCGACTTAAAGGCGAGGGCGATCCGGCCTCACGTTATGCCAGTCGCGGGGGACTGAAGCTGGAAGCCGCGCTGCGCGAGTTCCAAATAGTGGCCGATGGACTTACCTGCATTGATGTGGGCTCGTCGACCGGTGGATTTACTGACTGTCTGTTGCAGCATGGCGCGCGCAAGGTCGTAGCCATCGATGTAGGTCACAACCAAATCGAATGGCGGCTGCGCAACGATCCCCGAGTCGAATTGCGCGAGGGTGTTAATGCCCGCTATCTGAAAGCAGAAGAATTCGATACAAAGTTTGACCTCGCGACGATCGACGTTGCCTTTATCTCAGCCACTAAAATTCTGCCAGCGATCGTCCCCTTGCTCCGCAAGCAAGGGAAGATAATCACCTTAATCAAACCCCAGTTCGAAGTAGGTAAAGGCGAAGTCGGCAAGGGCGGCATCGTCAAAGATCCCGCCCAGCACCAGCGCGTTGTCGCTGAAGTCAACCGTGCCGCCGAGCGTTTGGGGTTGTTCGTGGTCGGCGTCATCGAATCGCCGATACACGGCGCGGACGGGAATGCTGAGTTCCTTGCCTGGTACGAACTAGCCGGCTCTTCTACCACCGATAAACCAAGCTGAATAGGAGCCATGGGTTCATAAATACAAATGGGCCTTAACTGCCGGCCGCGCGAACGACTCCTTTTTTGCCTAAGTATTTTTTTTGTTAGTGGCTTCTTAGTCTGAGAGTTTGTCCGCTCTACAGGTAAATCGATCCACGAACCTACACGAAACGGAATTGTTTGTTCGTACCGCTTCGTGTGATTTCGTGGATCGTACTTGTCCGAACGGAAAAAACGCCAACTAGATTTAAGACACGACTTTTTGCTTGGTGGTCTTTGTGTCTTTGTGGTTAATTAGTACTCCCAGTTACCCATGACCGCGATCAAGCGCATCGGCGTGCTCGTCAAGCCGCATCAACCTGATGCGCTCGAGACTCTGTGCCGGCTCACCTTATGGTTGGTCGAGAAAGGCATTCAGTTGGTGGGCGTGGGTGAGATCGCCCACGAGCAAATTAAGAACAAGACAGGCTGTGTAGTTGAAATCGTCAAAGACGAGCAACTGGCTTCGTCAGTCGATTTGATTCTGGTGCTTGGCGGTGACGGCACGATGATAGCGACCGCGCGAATGATCGGGGACGCCGAAGTGCCGGTCATAGGCGTTAACTACGGGGGCCTGGGTTATCTCGCCGAGTTCCCGGTTGAGGAACTTTTCGCGGCGCTCGAATCTATTCTCGCGGGTCAATACAAAGTCCAGAAGCGCGTGATGCTGGCGATTGAGCTCTGGCGCGGCAAAGAGTTGATCACGCGTAATCGAGTGCTGAACGACGCGGTCGTGAACAAGTCGGCACTGGCCCGCATTATCGAGATAGAAGCGTATCTTGACGATCAGTTCGTTAATCTGTTTCGCGCCGATGGCTTGATCGTGGCGACGCCGACCGGCTCGACTGCCTACAACCTTTCGGCCGGCGGGCCGGTGATCTACCCTTCAATGAATGCGGTCGTGATCACGCCAATCTGTCCGTTCACTTTGTCGAACCGGCCGATCGTCGTGCCGGACGACTCAAAGATCGACGTGCGCCTGATGACCGATAAGGAAGACGTGGCATTGACATTGGACGGCCAGGTCGGTTTTCCTCTGGAGGTCGACGATCGGATCGTGATTCGCAAGAGCAGAACTACGTTCAATCTGGTGCAGCCACCGAATCGAAATTATTTTGATGTGCTGAGAGATAAACTCAAGTGGGGAAGATAGGTACCGCAACCGCTTGCGGTAGCGGCGGGTAGACGCTATCCACCGCGGAGCCCGCTCCAATTTATCTTGTGACCCGCTCGCTACCGCGAGCGGTTCCGTACCTACACTCGTTGGAACGCATATGGCCAAAGCATCCAAAATTGAGATTGCTCGCCGTCCCTGGTACGTGCCTTCCCTGACCACCCAGATTCTGATCGGTCTGGTTGTTGGAGGAGTACTTGGATACCTCAGTCCGAAATGGGGCAATAATGTCTACTTCCTCCGCGACATTTTCCTTAACCTAATCAAGTCGATCATTGCCCCGTTAATCTTTGCGACGCTCGTAGTCGGGATTGCCGGCGGTGGAGATCTGAAACAAGTTGGGCGCATGGGTGTAAAGGCCCTGCTGTATTTTGAGATCGTCACCACTATTGCGCTGTTCATCGGTCTGGGCATTGTGAACCTGACCAAGCCGGGCGCCGGGGTTGTGCTCGCCGGCGGCGGAGACATCAGTTCGCTGATCAAGACCCAGCCACAGGGGTTCCGCGATCTGCTGGTCCACATCTTTCCTTCGAGCGTTATCGATTCGATGGTGCGCGGTGATGTGCTGCAAATTGTGGCGTTCACGGTTTTGTTTGCGATGGCTGTCTCGGCGATGGGCCCCAGGGCCGCTCCGATCCTGCGCGGTTGTGAAGCGTTGTCGCAGGTGATGTTCAAGTTCACCAACTACGTGATGATGTTCGCGCCGATAGGCGTGGGCGCGGCGATGGCCCATACGATCGCGACGAACGGACTGATGGTTCTATGGAACCTTGGAAAGCTAATCGGCTCGCTTTACCTGGCGCTGTTCATTCTGGTGGTCTTTGTCTTTGGCGCCGTCATGATCATTGCGCGTGTGCCGATAAAGCAATTTCTGAAAGCCGTGCGCGAGCCTTTCACAATAGCTTTTGCGACTACCAGTAGTGAGTCTGCGTTGCCCAAGGCCATGGAAAACATGGAGCGGCTTGGCGTGCCGCGCCGGATCGTCGGGTTCGTCATGCCGACCGGTTACAGTTTCAATCTGGACGGTACGACGCTTTATCTCGCGATGGCTTCCGTGTTCGTGGCGCAAGCGGCCGAGCCGGTAATTGGTCACATGAGCTTCGGCCGCCAGATCGTGATGATGCTTACACTAATGATCACTTCAAAAGGCGTGGCCGGCGTGCCGCGTGCGGCCCTGGTGATTCTATTGGCAACGCTGAACAGCTTTATGCCCGGCGGGCTGGGTCCGATCGGAGTCGCGGTGATTTTCGGCGTCGACGAATTAATGGACATGGGTCGCACTTCCGTGAACGTTTTGGGAAATTGTCTGGCTACTGTGGTCGTGGCGCGCTGGGAAGGCGAGTTTGATGACGACAAAGCGCGCGTGTTCGGCACGTCTGAAGAAGTGCGAAGAGAGTTGGCGGCCGGAGAGATCGCCCTGGCTGAAGCTGCGGCTGATTAAGAGTTGAAAGCGATCGCAAGTTAACAACTTGCGCTACGACTAATGCTTTTTCCGATTGCAGACGAGAATGATGATCGACGATCCACGCCGTGGATCAACTACTCCATTATTCTCATCAACATATTTGTCTTCGTTTTCTTGCAGGGCCTGGGATCGAACGACAGATTCACGTACGCCTTTTCCACGGTGCCCGCGGAAATCATAACGGGGCAGGACATCGTCACCCGGGATCGCATCCTGGTCGAGCCGATCACAGGTCAGCGCGTCGCGATACCGGGGCTGCAGCCAACGCCGATACCTGTCTGGTTCACTCTGATCACGTCGATGTTCATGCACGGCGGGCTCGCGCACATTTTCGGGAACATGCTCTTCCTCTGGATCTTTGGCGACAACATCGAAGATCGTATCGGCCACCTTCGGTATCTCGTCTTTTACCTTGTCTGCGGAGTGTTGGCAGGGTTGGCTCATGTGTTCAGTACGGTTATTTTCGCCGGCAACAACGAAGCCAGTCTGCTGATGCCCAGTCTGGGGGCTTCGGGCGCTATCTCCGGAGTGCTCGGCGCTTACATCCTGCTGTTTCCCACCAAGCGAGTGACCGTGCTGCTTTCGTGGTTCATAACTCAGGTGCCGGCGTTCGTGGCGATAGGGCTCTGGTTTGTGTTCCAGTTAATCAGCGGACTCGGGATGCTCGGTAGTGGCTCTCAACAGGGTGGAGTAGCTTATGCCGCGCACATCGGCGGGTTTATCGCGGGACTGGCTTTGATTAAGATATTCGAGATCGGACGGCCGCCAAGGAACCAGGACGTGCCGCGCAGTTATTAAAGCAATCTCCTTAATAAGCAAAATGACCACTGAACTATCACCAGCGAATCAGCAAGGCCTCGACATCCAGTCGACACCGCGCGCTGAGATGGATCTCTATCCGCTCGACACCTTCGTTTACGAGTTTCCCGGACGCGAGATCAAGATCAAGTTCGACATCCCGGAGTTCACGTGCATTTGCCCCTTTTCGGATTTTCCAGACTTTGCCACGATTCGTCTGGAGTATTCGCCAAACGAGCGCTGCGTCGAATTGAAAAGTCTGAAGCTCTATATCAATTCGTTTCGCCAGGTAAAAGTTTTTCACGAGCACGTTATCAACATGATCCTCGAAGACTTTGTGCAGGCCTGCGATCCGCTTAGCGTCGAGATCGCAGGCGACTTCAACGTGCGTGGTAACATTAAGACTACGGTCAGCGCGAGTTACCGAAAAAACAGTAGGCAGTAGGCAGTAGGCAGCAGACAGAAAGCAGAGGGCAGAAAGCAGTGTTCACCGCCGTCACAACTGGAGTTGTAGTGTTTGTCGTCGTCGCGATATTTCTTTTTCTCGCGCGGCGGGTTTTTCGTCTGGCGTTGAAGCTCGCGATCGTAGGAGTGTTGGTCATTGTGCTTGTCTGTACCGCAGCCTTTGGCTGGTGGCGCGGGTGGTTTGGCTCGTCTTCACAAACGCAAAGGCCGCCGCCTCAATCAAATCAGCGTCCCAATTCAAATCGACGGCCGTCTCCGCGTTAAACTCAGACGGCATGGAGTCAGTACCGGAAGCGGTAGCGACCGGGTCGCGCCTGCGCACTGGGGCCTCCGACTACTCCGGCGTGCCCGGTCGCTACCGCTCCCTACTGACCTCACCGCTCCACGTATTGACGTCATCATTCGTGGTTGTCATGCTCCCGGCTCTCAGTCATTGATTTTTCCTCTTGTGCGTTTTGCGCCTTTTTGTGGCTAAATCAAAATGGCAATGAACACGCAGTACAAGATCATCACTAACGCTGCAGAACTCCGCCTTGCAGTCGAAGAACTCGCGAGTAAACAGGCCGTCGGGCTGGACACGGAGACGACTGAACTCGATCCACACCTCGGCCGCCTGCGTCTAATTCAACTTGCGTCGGCCGCTGGTGTGTACCTCATCGATCTCAATCGTTTCGCCGATGGCGATATGAAGCAAGGAGATGCGCTCGCGCCCTTGCGTCAATTGTTTACTTCGCCGCGGCCGATCAAGATTGCGCACAACGCTAAGTTCGATGCGAAGTTCATCAAATACAACCTTGGCGTCGACCTCGTTGGGTTGTTCGACACGTTGCTTGCCAGTCAGCTGGTGTCCGCCGGCGACATTGAAGAGCGACACGGCCTGGCGGCGATCACTGAGCGCTATCTCAACGAAACGGTCGATAAGACTGAGCGGCTGAGCAACTGGGAATTCGAACTCTCGGAGGCGCAGTTGGAATATGCCGCGCGCGATGCGGCCGTCTTGCTGCCGCTGCGTGACAAGCTAATCGAACGAATCAAGGCGTTGGATCTAGTGCGGTGCGCCCAGCTCGAGTTTGAATGTGTGATGCCCGTCGTGGACATCGAGCTCACGGGCTTCCATATGGACAAGCATCGTTGGCTGGAGCAACTCAACATCGTGGGAGAGCGGCGGGCCGAGCTCGCCAACGAACTACAGGAGATGTTGGGCGAAGGTGTAGCGCAGGCATCGCTGTTCGGGCCGGCGCGCGCGAACATCAACCTGGACTCGCAACAGCAAGTGACTGAGTCTTTAACTCGGCTGGGCATCCCGCTGCCGGACTCGACTCGTAATTGGAAATTGCAGCCGCTGGCCGCGCAGTATCCAGTGGTGGCAAAGCTGCTCGAGTACCGCACGATGCAAAAAGCGCTGACCAGCTATGGTCAGAACATGATTGAGTTCATTAATCCAAAGACAGGGCGTCTGCATGCGGACTTTCGCCAGATCGGCGCGCCCACGGGACGCTTTGCCTGCACCAATCCCAATATTCAACAGGTGCCGCACGCGGTTGAGTACCGTCGCTGCTTCACCGGCCATCCCGACGAACGCCGGCTGGTGATCGCTGACTACTCCCAGATCGAATTGCGCATTCTCGCAGAGTTCTCTGGCGACCAGGCCTTTATCGACGCGTTCAGATCGGGCGCGGATCTGCATCGGGTGACCGCCGCGCAGGTGTTCGCCGTTGAGCAGGGTCAGGTGACAAAGGAGCAACGCGATTTTGCCAAGCGGCTGAACTTTGGCGTCGTATACGGGATCGGCGCGCAGCGTTTCTCCATGATGACAGGATTGAGCGTGAGTGAAGCTGAGGATGTCTTGCGTCGTTACTTTGCGACCTATCGAAAGTTGGACACGTATCTCCGCGATTCAGCCAGCCGGGCTGTATGCGACAAGCAAGCCCGCACAGCTTCCGGGCGGCTGGTGCGTTTTAATTTCGACCCGTCAGATCGGCAACAGGTTTCTATGACTCAGCGCAACGGCAAGAACGCGCCGATTCAGGGTACCAGCGCGGATATTCTAAAACGCGCGCTGCGACTTTTGAATGACGAGCTCCGCAGCACATCCGCAAAGATAGTGAACATCATTCACGACGAAATCGTTGTCGAGGTGGATGAAAGTGAATCTGAGGACGTGGCTACGAAAGTTGAGCGGGCCATGGTAACCGCAGGTGAAGAGTATGTGCAGACCGTGCCCGTGAAAGTGGAATTTCAAATCGCTCGCGAGTGGGCGAAGTAGGCAGAACCGTCTGCGGTAGCGGGCGGTTGATCCTGCTTATGACGGTCCCAGATCAAACCGCCCGCTACCGCAGGCGGTTCTGACATCAATGCTGATCGATTCATTTGTGCCAAGTCCGGATGCTGTCGAAACGCACAGCATTGTCATCAACGCGTCCGAGGAAGAAGTTAATACTGCGCTCTGGACCGCGGACCTTGGTGGCTCTTTAATCATCAAGCTGCTGATGGGATTGCGATCGCTGCCAGCGTTTATCCTGCGTCGGCGTCCTGTGCCGCCGCGAGATCAGAAGATTACTCTGCGTACGATAGTTGACTCCGGCTTTGGCATCCTAGCCAACCAGCCGGCAGAGATCGTGCTCGGAGTCTCCGGAAAATTCTGGCGTCCCACCGGTAATGTTTCGCCATTCAATCGCGAAGATTTTGATCGTCCCGTGTCTCCAGGATTAGCGCGAGGGGTCTGGAATTTCAGCGTCAAAGAAGACAAATCCGGTCGCACTATCTTATCTACCGAGACCAGAGTCGTCTGTGGTGATGACGCGAGCCGGCGGAAGTTTCGCGTCTACTGGTTTTTTGTGCGGCCATTCAGCGGTTTGATTCGACGGTTGATGCTGCGGGCCGTGCGAAGGGCGGTGCGGCAGTAGCCGGATCGTTTGGAGTTCCGCCTTTAGGTGGCCCGATCGTGATGAGACCAAAACCCGCCTAAAGGCGGAACTCCGAACAGTGGGGCTACTGAGCCGAGTCATCCGGTGAACATTTTTGGCATCCCAGTCATATAATTCGCTCGCCCGAGCGACTAATACTTCGAACACGGACCGAAGCCGTGGGAATAGACCGAACACATCGAATGGACATTGCGGAGCTTAAGGCTGAACTGGAAACGCTCCACAGCGCGAGTTTCGGCTGGGCCTTGCATTGCTGCCGCCGTGACCGCGCCGAGGCCGAAGAAGTTTTGCAGATGGTCTATTTGAAGATCCTTGAAGGCAAAGCATGTTTTCGCGGCGACGCCAGCTTAAAGACCTGGCTGTTCGCGGTGATTCGCAAGACCGCTATCAGCGAGCATCGAAAAAATCTTTTGCGCAAGCTGAGATGGTCCGATATGTCAGAGCAGAGAGCGACGTCGGTTTCACTACTGGAACAGCCAGGCCGTGCTTTCGAGAAATCCGAAGCGCAGGCAATGTTTCAAGACGCTCTGAACAGTTTGCCGCGCCGGCAACGTGAAGCATTGCACCTTGTCTTTTACCAGGACCTCAGCTTGAGCGAAGCCGCCGAGGTGATGGGTATCTCGATCGGCAGCGCGCGTCAGCATTATGATCGCGGCAAGAAGTGCTTGCGCGAATGTCTGGGACAAACGGAAAGTGTCTATGGAATTGATTGGAGACGAAAAGAGAATCCGGGCGCTGTTTAGCGAAGTCAGGTTCGCGGACGAACAGATCGTGCCGAGCTTTGCCGGCGTGTGGAACCGCACCCAGTCAAAGACCACGGGCACGACGAGAGCGTTCAATCTGTCGTTCGTCGTGGCCACTGCTCTGTTGGTTTGCGCTTTAGTTTCACTGGCTTGGTGGTCGAGACAATGGCGGCAGAACCAGAGCACGGTCATTGCCAGTGTTCCTCCGATCACAACCCCTGCGATCCAGGATGTTCAGCCCACAAACAATCCGGAACCCGCGAAGATGGGTTGGCATCGCTCTAGTGAAAGATCACGCGCCCTGAAGTTAGCCGCACGCCGGCAGGCCGTTCTGGCAGCGGCCGGCAAGAAGGTCTTGCGCGATGCAAAAGCCATCGCGAGTTGGCAATCACCGACGGTCACGCTTTTGGTTTCACCGGCCGATGAATTGCTCAAGTCGCTGCCGCAACTGAATCAAAACGCGGAAGAGTTGAGATCGTTTCTGCGCGATCAACTCAATAGCCAGCCTAAATAGGCACCGTATAGAAGGAGAAAAGTAATGAAGAAGAGAATCGGAGTGTTGGTTTCAGTTTTCGCAGCAGCCACTCTCTTGAGCGTGGTGCTGGCCTCGGCGCAGCAACCTGGACCACCGCCCTCAGGCCAGCAACAACAGCAGCCACCCCCTCCACCGCCTGCGGATCCGCTTGGCGATGCCATATTCCCGCCCGACATGGTGATGCAGCATCAGCGAGAACTGGGACTGACTGATGAACAGAAGACATTCATGCGTGGCGAGATCAATCGCACGACGACGCGCTTTAACGAACTGCAATGGCAGTTGCAGGATGCCATGGAAGCTCTGCACGAAACCATGAAAGCGAACTCGGTGAACGAGCAATTAGCGCTGTCTCAACTCGATAAGGTGCTGGACAGCGAACGCGAGATGAAGCGCGCGCATATGGAGCTGGCGATTCGGATCAAAAACAAACTGACGGTAGAACAACAGACGAAGCTGCATTCGATGAGACCGCCGAGGGCACCGGGTGGACCAGGACACGGACCGGGTCACCCACCCGGCGGACCAGACGCACCCGGACCTGGTGCGCCAGGACAAAAACCGCCTGTCGATGCTCCCGGACCTGGAATATTAGGCGCAGATGAACGCGGATAACACAGATCTGAAAAAGGTCAGACTTAAAACTGATAGGCCGCCTTTTCTGTGTTGGTCTTATCAGCGTAAATCCGCGTCTGTCTGCGGCTAATCTCTTTGGAATTAGAAGGAGGCGCGGGCCCGAGCTTAAGAAGCTTTGGCCTGCCTTCTCCAAATCAAATACACAGGTATTCCCGTGAGAACCAGCAGATAGCCAATCCCCGAAGTCGCCGGTGTCAGGTAAGCCAGATCGAGCACCAACAACAAGGCAATTCCAATATAGACGATGGGCACTATGGGATAACCGAACGTGCGATAGGGCCTTTCCATGTCCGGTGCTTTGCGACGCATCACGAACACAGCTCCCACCATCAGCGCATAAAAAATCAGGTCCGCCGAGATAACGTAGTCGAGTAGTTGTCCGTAGACGTTTCCGTACTTAAACTCTCCCGGTTTCGCACCGGCCGTCACGGTTCGCGGCAGCGTAAGCAAAGAGGCCCAGATGCCCTGCGCAATCAGCGCCACGAGTGGAACGTGACGCGAACTGAGATTACCTGCCCGTTTGAAGAAGAGACCATCGCGAGCCATGGCGTAATAGATCCGCGCTCCGGCCAGGATCAACCCGTTATTACAACCGAAGGTCGAGATCATGATGGCGATGGCGATCAAGATCATGCCCGGCTGGCCGAGAGCCGCTTTCATAGTTTCAGTGGCCACGGTATTGGGAGGCTTCTGCAAAGCCGGAAAGACGTTGAGCGGGAGTGTGACGATGTACGCCAGATTGGCGAGCAGATAAAGCGCGACAACCGTTCCACAGCCAATCAGCAGAGCTCGCGGCAAGTTGCGTCCTGGTTCTTTTATTTCGCTGCCGGTGAACGTGACATTGTTCCAGGCTGATTGAGCGAACAACGGACCGACCATCGCCAGTCCCAGCAGCATCACCAGCCATAATCCGTTTGTGTTGGTCAGGCCCGGTTGCACCGAACCGGGATTCCATCCCGTGTTGAGCCAGGGATTCCACCATGAAGACGTCTGGGCTGCGCCGCTGGCATTCCTACCCAGCAGGAGGCCAATCAGGATCAAGCCTATGAGCGCAGCCGTCTTAGTGAAGGTAAAAGTATTTTGGATTAGCCTGCCCGTCTTTAATCCACGCGTGTTCGTGAACGTGAGAAACAGGACCAGCAGAATCGCGACGAGTTGTTGCGTGGAAAGAGTAATCGCGTAGCTGCCCAGATGAATGGGTCGAATAATGTAGTTGCTGTCGGACACACGGTTCGTCAAGACGCCCATGAAGTTGGCGAAGGCGACCGCGACGGCCGCAATCGTGCCGGTTTGCACGACAAAGAATAGTGACCAGCCGAAGAGAAAACCGGTCGCGGGGCCAAAGGCCTCACGCAGAAAAACATATTGCCCGCCCGCCCGCGGCATCATCGCCGCCAGCTCAGCACAACACAGCGCGCCGGTAATCGTTAGCACTCCGGCGAGCGCCCAGGCCGCCAAAAGCCATCCGGGCGCACCCACCAGCGCCGCGGACTTCGCGGAAACAATGAAAATGCCTGAGCCGATCATCGACCCGATCACGATCATCGTCGCATCGAGCAGACCAAGGCCGCGGACAAGGTACATCGGTTCAACTGATTTCTGGCCGCTCTCGCCGATATGCAATTGTCCCTCCGTTCATTTTGGTCGAAGAGTTTTCAGCAGACCTCTAAAACGCGCGGACGATATGCCAATAACTGCGAAAGATCAATAAATAAAGCGTGCTTTTCTGCAACCGCGGGCTGTTCTCAGCGTGTTGACGAGGCGAGCCTCCGTGCGGGTTACGGCGGAAGGCAAGAGATTGGGAATGTCTTGCTTTAGTGAGAGGTGTTCATAGTACCGACTTTCGTCGGCACTTTGTTAGCAAAAGAGCCCAACTAAAGTTGGTACTCTAAACGCCCGAAGATTAGGACACCTGAGCGTTCCCAGCTAATCCCGCCGGCTGATCGTCGCGTGATATACTCCGATTCGAAATATGGCTGAATTTATTTGTCGTTTGGGAACGCCGGCGGGCGAAATTTTGACGCGCCCGGTCGAGGGCATGGCCGCGAACGAAGCGCGCGCTCGACTGGAGCGTGAAGGCTTCAAAGTCTTTGCCGTCACGCCGCCAAAAGTCCAGGGCCTGACTTCGTTCACCAAAACCGGCAGCACCGCGCGGGTCCGGGTTAAGGCAAACGACTTCCTGCTTTTTAATCAGCAACTGGCAGCCTTGCTGCGCGCGGGCATTCCGATTCTGCAGGCGATAACCATGCTAAGCCGGCGAGCAACGTCGGTGCGTCTGCGCGCGGTGCTGGAAGAAGTCGAAACGGCAATTCGCGGCGGCGCGGCCCTATCGCAAGCTTTCGCTGCGCAGGGCGGGGTTTTTCCGCGCATCTACACCGCTTCGATTTTGGCCGGCGAGCGTTCAGGCGCGCTGGATGAAGTCCTTTCGCGCTACGTGAGTTACATGCGGCGATCAGTTGGGTTACGACGAAAGATTCGCGGCGCCCTCGCCTATCCGGCATTTTTGCTCGTTGCGTGTCTCGGCATGGTGATCTTTCTCACGACTTTTGTGGTACCGCGCATGTCTGATCTGTTCGCCGGCTTTGGCAATGACCTGCCGACCGTTACCCAAATCGTGCTGGGCCTCTCACACTGGATCATCGGCAATGCGTTCTGGTTTGTGCCACTGGTAATAATTGGCTCCGTCGTTTTTTTCATCTGGTCGCGAACGCCGTCGGGTCGTCTGATAATTGACGCTTTTCTGCTCCGGGTGCCGCTGGCCGGCAAACTGCTGACTCAGATGTCGACTGCCCAGGCGTCGCGCTCGCTGGCGACCCTCCTGGCCGGCGGCATTACGCTGGTCGAGTCGTGGGAAATTGCCGCCGAATCGATTACTAACCTGGAATTACGACGCCGCAGCTCGGCGATACTGCCCCTGATTCGCGAGGGCCGATCATTCACTGAAAGTCTCGAGACGGCCAACTGGATGCCCGATCTGGCCATCGATATGATCGGCATCGGCGAACGCTCGGGTAGTTTGCGCGAAATGCTGGACGAAGTGGCGACCTTCTACGACGCCGAATCCGAGGTGCGTTTAGAGCAGTTGACGACCACGCTTGAGCCTGCGATTCTGGTGCTGATGGGTGGTGTCGTCGTGGTGATTCTGCTGGCAATCTATTTGCCAATCATCCAATCGATTTCGCACGGCCCCATGATGAATCACTGATGTAGCGCAAGTTGTTAACTTGCGCGTAGCGATTAGAAGAACGCAAGTTAACAACTTGCGGTACATTTACGAGGGGGCCTCCGAAGATCGCAGGCTGGCAGCCTGCGATACATTATGAAGCAACTTACCGAAGAACAGATCGATACTCGGGTTATCAAGGGCGGCGCCGCGGACCCTGGCGATAGCATGTCGTCATTGCCTCCTGCGGCGGAACCCCCGGAAATACGACAGGCGAAAGAATTGGCCAGTCGTTACCGGCTCCCTTTCGTCAATCTGTTGCCCAAAGATGGCGAGTCGCCCATCGACTACACGTTACTCAGCGAGCTTCCAGTCGATCTGATGGTGCGCCATCAGTTTGTGCCGTTGCGGCGCGAAAACGGAAAACTGCACATCGCCATGGCCGATCCAACTGACCTGGATCTGCTCGACGATCTTGCCGGAGCGTTGCGCATGCGGCTGGTGCCGCACGTAGCCACTGCCGGGGCGATCGATGTCGTCTTGCGCAAAGGCGACGCTACCCAGCGCGTGTTGCAGGAAGCTGCTTCAGGCTTTCGCATTTCGCTGGTGCGCGAAACGGAAACAGGCGAGGAGGTTCTCGATCTGGATCGTCTGGCGACCGACAGCGAGATGTCGCCGATCATCAAACTGGTGGACACGATCATCTACAACGCGATGGAATCGCGCGCCTCTGATATTCACATTGAAACTCGCGACACGGAAGTGCAGGTGAAGTACCGGATCGACGGCGCGCTATACCAGAAAGTCGATCCCATCGATCTGGCTTATCACCAGACGTTAATCTCGCGCATCAAGGTCATGTCGGAACTCGACATTGCCGAACGGCGCGTGCCGCAGGATGGCCGCTTTCGCGTGCGCTACAAAGGGCGCAACGTCGACTTCCGCGTTTCGATCATGCCGACGGTGCACGGCGAAGACGCGGTCATTCGTATTCTCGACAAAGAACAAATCAACGAAGAGTTTCGCAGCCTGGACCTGAACGTGGTGGGATTCGATCCGGACGATGTGCGGAAGTTTCGCCGGTATATTGCCGAGCCTTATGGCATGGTGTTGGTTACCGGCCCAACCGGCTCAGGCAAGACGACCACGCTCTATGCCGCGCTCAACGAGATTCGAAACGAAGAGGACAAGATCATTACGATCGAAGATCCCGTCGAATATCAGTTGCACGGCATCACTCAGATTCCCGTAAACGAGAAAAAAGGTCTGACGTTCGCGCGCGGGCTGCGTTCAATTTTGCGCCACGACCCTGACAAGATCATGGTCGGTGAGATTCGCGACGAAGAGACGGCCCAGATCGCGATTCAGTCTGCCCTCAGCGGACACCTCGTATTCACCACGGTGCACGCGAACTACGTCATTGACGTCATCGGCCGTTTCCTGAACATGGGAGTC
>ORMF011402471.1_pt1 | contig 19353 bp, 17 predicted proteins | sample 1779871 | NCBI WGS metagenome assembly ORMF01 (sample SAMEA104232316, study PRJEB22302) | groundwater metagenome | biome: forest; feature: aquifer; material: groundwater | place: USA | collected 2011-08-07 | depth 5.4 m | reverse complement strand
TTTTCATTCCTTTCATAGCAATTTACAACCTCAATTCAAGTCAACTTCGAGACTACAAAATCATGAAAAAAACTGATAAAACAATAAGTTTTCATAGAGGGTTTTATGAATGTCAAATCTTTATAAGGAAAAGGCCCTGAGACTTCTCTACTCCCTCTATTATTGGATAGAAAAAACCTCAGTAGGATACACATATTTTGCCTCAATCTGAATCCACTCAGGAGGAATGGCATCACTTACATCTAAACCATTTTTCCAGGCAGTAGGACAAACTACAATCTTATCTGGATTTTGATTAAGCCATGCGCCCCACCAACCAAAAGTTGAATTACTAATAATATTATGCTTACAAAGACTTTGTAGATGCAGACACATATAATGCGGTTCATCTAAGAATACAACATTTTTAGCCCACTTAGGCATATTTTTACGAGCGTATTCAACATGATTTGTAGTGACAACAAATAAAGAATCTTCTGGAAATAACGACATTGCTTTTTCTAAGTAATCTATTCCATATTGCATATACTCTGAGGCTAGTGGAATTTCTACGAAATAACAGCGCAGCTGCACCCCTACCGTATTTGGACTCTTAAGGAGCCAATCATATTTTTTGCGAAAATAAGCCATATCTTTTGAAGAAGGGGCTAGTAATTGTAAAATCTTCTCTCGATGATGTTTAAAATATTTTTCTGACTGAAAATACCCTTTAATCTGCATGTTTGGGTAAAATGGAATAGGATCATACCTATAGCGTGGTTCTTCCCAGGTATAATTCCGTAGAGTATCAGGAGCTGCAATTTTGCATCGAAAAAACACATGTTTATAAACATCCGTTGGAGAAACTACGGTAGGGAAATAGGGATCAGCGTTGTTATCCCAGGCAAGGGCGCAAGCCGTAGCAACTACAAACAATTGATTGCCTAATTGCCCCGTCATTTCACCAATGACAAAGGGTTTATGTGACTCCGCAAACAAGTTAATTGAAACAAAAAATACAATAAAAAACCTAATCATACTTACTCCAAAATTCTTTATATTTATCAGGGTGCTCTTTTTTAATGAAATTAAGGAGTGAATAATCCTTTATCCTCGACAACAAATCATAAAACTCCCATAAGGTCTCTTCTGAATAAGAACCTTCCTTTCTTTGTGCTAAAGCTAATCTTTTTTCCTGAAAAAAATTCTCATCTCTTAAAAAGTAGTGATTAATTCGTATATATTTATCATGTAAACACCAATCCCAATTAGCCTCAGCCCCTGTCATTATAACACTCTTACCATCTCCATTCATATAGTTTGAACCAGATTTTAACATAGCCCAGTGAACCCAATGAACTTCAGGTAGCTCTACTTCTTCCGGACGGAAAATACTCTTCCCATTGCCATTTTTTTGATAGCTTTTCATCGAAGAGGTTGTGAGCTTATGAATAATAGGCTCTCCTTCTCTAATATGAATTCCACTTGTCCCAAAATTTAACCAATTCACAAAAACGGCTCCTGCATCCGAAAAATGATTTTCTAAACATAAGGGGATCGTTTTTTCTTTTTTGGGAAAAATGAATTCATCCACATCAATGATCGCAATCCATTTTGCTTTTCCTTTAGCTATTCTTAAAGCATCTCTAACCATATTAACTTGTGCGGTAAAGGGAAACTCTTTCGTATTTTCTACCTTAACTTCAGCCCCTGACCAGGGAATCACCTCAACAATTCCTTGCTTTATATAAGGATCTAAAACATCTTGCCAGTTATCTTGGCTTAAGTTGTCGTAGAGCCAAAAATGTTCAGCCCCCACCATAAGGTGATATTCTATCCATTCTTTAAAATAGGGGGCTTCATCTCGAAACATCGTTGCAATCGCAAATTCGTAAGCTACAAGATTTCCTATAAAAACACTCATCCATCCAAATAAAAAAAATATTTTTCTTAACACTTATAAACCTGTTATTTTAAAATTGCTGAAGACCTTCTAAGAAAGCCATTACATTTTCTATGGGAGTCTTCGGAAGAACTCCATGACCTAAGTTAAAAATAATTCCCTTTTGTCCCCTTACAGACCTCGCCATTAAGGATGCTTCTTGCTTAACTTCTGCAGCTGAAGCTGCAAGTAAAAATGCTGGAGAGAAATTACCTTGAATGGCAATCCCTTCGGGAACTAATAGTCTTAAAGAAGCCAAAGATTTTCCTTCATCAAAGCTAATAGCACTTGGAAATATGGAGGCTATCTCTTGTGAGTAAAGACTATTTACTCGGCTAAAAAAAATAGTCGGAATATTAAGAGCTTTTAAATGCGTCTGTATCTCTTTCCAAAAGGGAAGAGCATAAAGAAGAAATTCTTCTTTAGAAAGAAGATGGGTCCAAGAATCGAAGATCTGTATCGCATCAACACCTGCTTCAAATTGCAATTTAGCATACAAAATCGTTGCTCTACATATCTTATGTAAAAGAGAAGAAAATTCTATTGGTTTTTTTTTCATCCAAAGACGAACTGTAGGAAAATCATGGCCTCCTTTGCCTTCTAAAAGATAGCAAAGCATCGTAAAGGGAGCTCCACAAAATCCAAGTAAAGGGACATTTAATACAGGCTTCAACTGCTTAATAGTTGCAAAAACATAAGAGAGTTTATGCAAAATTTCTTCTTCTCTTACAAAGAAAAGATCTGTTTCTTTCTCTACTTTAGGCTGGATATAAGGCCCACCTGCTTCAGGATAAAATACTTTTTTATCCCATACTTCTGCTAAAATCAGTAAATCTGAAAAAACAATTGCAGCATCTAAAGGAAATATCTTTAAGGGTAATAAAGTTACCTCTGTCGCAAGATCTGGATCATGAAAAAGGGTAGATAAGCTGTGCTTAGATCTTAACTTAAGATACTGAGGAAGATACCTTCCTGCCTGGCGCATGAGCCAGACAGGAGGCCTCTTAACCTCTTTAGAGGCTAAAGCCTCTAAAAAAAGAGAAGAGGTTATTGTACTCACTTAAGCAACCTGTGTAAAATGGCATCTACTGTAAAACCAAACTCAGAAGCTAGATCACTTGGAGAAGCTGAAGCTCCAAAGGTATCCATGCAGATGTTGATCCCTGCCTGCCCAACCCACTTAGCCCAGCCCATAGAAACTCCAGCTTCGATGCTCACCTTCTCTCCGAGATCTCCACCAATGATAGTTTGCTTATAATCTTCAGATTGTTTTTCAAAAATTGCCCAACAAGGCATTGAAATCACCCGTACAGCCTTCCCAAGTTTTTCTAAAGCAACCGCAACATCTAGTGCTAATGACACTTCAGACCCTGTAGCAAAAAGGGTAAAATCAAGTTTTTTCTGAGAGCTTCGTAAGATATAAGCGCCTCTTCCCATCCCTTGCTCATAAGGAATGTTAGCTTCAGGAAGCTCTGGAACAGCTTGACGACAAAGAACGATCGCTGTAGGACCTCTATATCGAATAGCAGCAAGCCAGGCCATCTTTACTTCAAAGTTATCGGCTGGACGGATTAGATGTAAGTTAGGCATAGCCCGAAGCGATGCTAACTGCTCGATAGACTGATGTGTAGGACCGTCTTCTCCTAAAAAGATAGAATCATGCGTAAACTGATATACGACATGTATATGAGAAAGAGCCGCTAATCTAATCGCATTTCTCATATAGTCAGAAAAAGTAAAAAAGGTTCCCACATACGGAAAAATCATATCCGTCTGAGCTAATCCTGTAGCTATCCCTGCCATAGCAAACTCACGAATTCCAAACTTAATATTGCGTCCTTCAAAAGAACCCGGAGATATGCATCCAAACTGTTTCATCATAGTCATATCAGAAGAAGAAAGATCTGCAGACCCTCCGTAAATTTGAGGTAAAAGATCTCCAAGAGTCTGTAATACACATTGAGAAGAGAGCCTTGCCCCTATCGGAGATTTAATCTCTATTTTACGAAGATCCTCTTCTATAGAATCTGGAATCTTTTGCTCTACCATTTGCATAAAAGTATTATAAAGAGCAGGCTTTGCAGTAGACCACTGCTTAAATAGATCTTTCCACTTTTGCTCTAAGGCCGTCTGCTTACTTTGGCGTTGTTCGAAATAACTATATACAGGTTGTGGCACATAAAAATCTTCTTCCGGAAGCCCTAATGCTTTTTTTGTCAAAGCAACTTCTTCTATTCCTAATGGAGATCCATGCACTTTATGGGTCCCAGCTTTATTAGGAGACCCTTTTCCGATAATTGTATGTACAATAACTAATGCAGGTTTTTTCTGAGATTGCTGAAGATTCATAAATACTTCATCCATCTGATCAAAATCATATCCATCAATTTCAAAAACATCCCATCCATACGCTTCATAACGCATTTTAATATTTTCGGAACTAGAATCTTTTAAAAATCCATCCAATGTCACTTTATTTGCATCATGCATAAGAACAAGGTTGCTAAGTTGTAAATGTCCTGCCAAAGAAGAAGCCTCTGAAGACACCCCCTCCATCAAACATCCATCTCCTGCTAAGCAATACACTTTGCTATTAAAAATAGGATTTCCTTCACTGTTGAATTTAGCAGCTAAAATCTTTAATCCTAAAGCTTGACCCACCGCATTTGCAACCCCTTGACCTAAGGGACCTGTTGTAGCTTCTACTCCATCTGTCATATGATATTCAGGATGACCGGGTGTGATAGAATGCAACTGTCTAAACTTCTTAATGTCATCCATAGACAAGTTAAAACCAGAAAGATGTAAAAGAGAATAGAGCCACATCGATCCATGTCCTGCTGAAAGAACAAGTCGATCTCTATTAAGCCATTTAGGATTTTTTGGATTATGACGAAGTAACACTCCATACAGATATGCACCCAATTCTGCACATCCCATAGGAAGTCCCGGATGTCCTGAATTAGCCTTTTGTACAGCTTCCATAGAAAGCTCTCGAACAGTACTAGCTATTTTCGCAAGCGTTTTTTTCAACTCTATGTCCATATCATTTCCCTTATGCTGTTATTTAAAGATAACACCATTATCTCTCATCAAGAAAAACATGCAATAAAAAAAACAATCTCAATTATACATCATCGCATCTATCGTAGCCTTTATTCCTTCTTCAAGAGAAACTTTAGGGCTCCACCCAATTTTTTTTTGCGTTAAAGTTAAATCCGGCTTTCTCATTTTTGGATCATCTTGGGGTAGATCTTTAAAAAGAAGGGAAGAGGATGAGTGAGTCATTGCAATAACCTTGCTAGCAAGCTCTAACATAGAGAACTCTCCCGGATTTCCTAAATTAATAGGGCCTGTAACTTCATCTGCGGAGTCCATTAACAGTAAGATAGCGTCAATCAAATCAGATACATAACAAAAAGAACGAGTCTGATCCCCTTTTCCATACACTGTGATGGGCTCGTTCTTCATAGCTTGAGCTATAAAATTTGTAATTACGCGCCCATCATCTATTCTCATTTTCGGACCGTAGGTATTAAAAATCCTTCCCACTTTAATTTTTACACCGTATTGACGCCAGTAATCAAAAAAAAGAGTTTCTGCACACCTCTTTCCTTCATCGTAACAAGAACGAATTCCAATCGGATTGACATTCCCAAAGTAAGACTCTCTTTGAGGATGCTCTGTTGGGTCTCCATACACTTCGCTCGTAGAAGCTTGAAATACCTTCGCCTTATTTTTCTTTGCAAGTTCTAAAACAAAAAGAGCTCCAAGAACATTTGTTTTTAATGTTTGTACCGGATCTTTTTGATATTGAGGAGGAGAAGCTGGACAAGCTAAATTGTAGATTTCATCTAAAGCGACGTCAATTACAATGGGCTCTGTAACATCATGTTGAAAAAATTGAAATTGAGGATTGTTCATAAAAGAGCTAATATTTTGATCTAATCCAGTAGAAAGATCATCTAGACAAAGTACGTAATGACCTTGCTTTAGTAACCGTTCACATAAATGAGATCCTAAAAACCCAGCGCCGCCCGTTACTAAAATCCGCTTAGCTCGAAAATCCTCTTTATCACTACTAGACCCGAAAGCAAACGCTTGAACCAAACAACACATAGATAATAATATGAATTTCAACACAAACTTCTCCTTTAAAAAAAATTAAAAAGCAATTCCTTTATGATACAAAATCGAAAACAAGCAAAGAGTCAATACAGTTACTAAAAGTCCTCCCACAATATTTTGTACTCTTAGAGAAGAAGGAGATGTTACTTTATAGAAAAAAAGTAAAAAAGATACGCTAATAAGAGAAGAAAAAAAAACAAGAAATGACCAAGTATAAATTCTATAAGAACAAAAGAAAAATGTTGAAACTTCCACGGGATAACACACATTTAAAGCCATATGCCTTAAAGAACAACTCAGCCCTAAAAGGGCTGCTAATAAAGAATAAGCATAATGTCTTATCCTTATCCCATATAGAAGGTTCCAATAAAGACCCAAGGCTACCATCAACATCGCACCCCTTTGTAAAAAGCACAAAAAGCAAGGATCTTGTAAGCACCAGAATTCAATAAAAATTCCACACCCTATAGCCATAGAAATCGCAACAATCCCAAGCAAGCTAAAAATATTCATACTCATAAACTAATCTCCAAAGGACTTAGCGCATGGTATATAAAAAGCCCTAAGGTCAAAAATCCTGCCGCAAAAGCTAAAAGCCAAATCTCTTTAGAGACCTTTTTTTTCCCTTTCCAGGAAAAAAAAACTACGATTATGAGTAAAAGGTATATGAAAAACATAATTCCCCTCCTTTGTTTTTCTTATTTTTTACATACAACTCCCTTACGATCAAGATTTTTCTTCTGTGACCTTCCCTTTTTTTGACTTTTGAAACCCGCTTTGATAAACTAGTCCTCTATACTTACCAGGGAGCTCTTTTTATGATGTCGCAAACTATTCGAAGAAATTTTTTAAAGTTTTTTAAAGAGAACGATCATGCCATCGTTTCCTCTTCCTCTGTTGTCCCACATGATGACCCAACTCTTCTTTTCATCAACGCGGGCATGAACCAGTTTAAAGATGTCTTTTTAGGAAAAAGTGAACGAGATTACAAAAAAGCCGCTACCTCTCAAAAGTGCATTCGAGTTGGAGGCAAGCATAATGATTTAGATAATGTGGGTCATACAACTCGTCACCTCACATTTTTTGAAATGCTTGGCAACTTTTCTTTTGGAGATTACTTTAAAGCTGAAGCGATTGAATACGCTTGGAAGGTCTCAACAGAAATATTTGCTCTGCCTGAAGAAAAGATATGGATTACGATCTTTAGAGAAGACGATGAAGCCTTTGAGCTTTGGAGAAAAATCGTACCTGAGTCCCGCATTATTCGCATGGATGAGAAAGACAACTTCTGGGCTATGGGAGACACAGGTCCTTGCGGTCCTTGCTCTGAGCTACTCTTTGATAGAGGAAGTCGTTATGGAAATGCTAGAAACCCTAAAGAAGACCCTTCGGGAGAAAAATTTTTAGAGTTTTGGAATCTTGTATTTATGCAATTTAACAAAGATGCTAATGGAATCTTTCACCCCCTTCCGAAGCAATCTATTGATACGGGATCCGGACTAGAAAGAGTCGCAGCTTTAAAACTTGGCGTAGATACAGTCTTTGCTACAGATATTTTTAAATCTCTTATTGCTCAAATTGAAAACACCTGCTCTATTCGTTATGATGAAAACAATCTAAATACAGCCCCCGCTTTTCATGTAATTGCAGACCACATTCGCTCTCTTTCCTTTGCCATTGCAGATGGAGCTCAACCAAGTAATATAGAAAGAGGATATGTTCTTCGAAAAATTTTACGAAGAGCTGTACGATATGGAAAAAATCTTGGATTAGGAGAGCCTTTCTTAGCTAAAATTCTTCCTCGTCTCGTAGATATTATGGGCTCTGATTATCCGGAACTCATCTCATCTCAACATAGGATAGCAGAAATTCTTACTTTGGAAGAGGAAGCTTTTCTTCGCACCTTAAAAAGGGGTGGCAACATTTTACAACACGTAATTGAAAAAGCACAAAAAACTCCTCTTAAACAAATTAATGGAGAAGAAGCTTTTAAATTAAAAGATACTTATGGACTTCCCTTAGAGGAGATCCTTCTCATTGCAAAAGATACCGGATTAGAAGTAAATCTAGAAGCTTATCAACTTTTAGAAAAGCAAGCTAAAGAGCGGTCTAGAGCTGCAGAAACAGAAATCTTACAAGAAAGTGAAGTCTCCCTTTTTAAAGACTTCACGACTAAACATGGAAAATGTGCTTTTATAGGCTATGATGAAACCTTTTCTGAAGCAACTATTTTAGCCATTATCCATGATGGAGCGTTTGTGGATGCTTTAAAAGAAGGGCAAGAAGGGATGATCCTTTTACAGAAAACCCCTTTTTATCCAGAAAAAGGGGGCCAAGTGCCCGATGTAGGAACGCTATCTCATCACCAAGCTCACTTTATCGTAACTAACTGTCAAACTCCTTACCCTGATGTTATTGTACACATTGGATTTTTAGAAAAAGGAACTTTGATCCCGGGAGAACCTCTTACAGCTCGTGTAGATGAAAAAAGAAGACAAAAAATCTCAAATAACCATACAGCAACTCACCTTCTTCATGCCGCTTTACAAAAAATCTTAGGGCCCCACATTCGCCAAGCAGGATCTTTAGTAGAACCTTCTCGTCTACGTTTTGACTTTAATCATCATAAACCTGTCTCAAAGCAAGAGCTTCGCGACATAGAAAAATGGGTGAACGATAAAATCCGTCAAAACTTCTCTGTGGATTCTTATGAACTCTCTTATGAAGAAGCTCAAGAAAAAAAAGAGATCAAACAATTTTTCGGAGAAAAATATGGAGCTCGAGTACGTGTTGTCAATATGAACTGTTCTCAAGAATTATGTGGAGGCACTCACACTCGCAATATAGGTACAATTGGTTTTCTTCGAATCGTCAAAGAGGGAAGCATTGCTTCGGGCGTTCGAAGGATTGAAGCTCTCACAGGAGAAGAGGCTGAAGATCTTCTCTATGCTCAAGACATACTAGTAGAAAATTGTTGCCAACATCTAAAAACAACCCCCTCTTTACTAGAAGAGAAGTTACGCTCTTCTTTAGAAGAAAATAAAAAACAGGCGCTAGAACTAAAGACTTTTAAAAGACAAGCGATTAGAGGTCTTGCTAAAGAACTACTAGAACAGGCTGTTACAATTCAAGGAAGTATTTTTCTTTCTAAAATAGTTTCTTTAGAACCTGAAGAACTTCCTTTATTGGCAGAAGATCTTTCTGCTAATAAAGGATCCTCTTTACTTATTTTAGCTACACAAAAATCTGATTCCTGCCACCTTTTTATTAAGGTCGGTAAAGAACTTCAATCTAAAGGGCTCTTAGCTGGCTCTTTAATTAAAGACCTCCTTCCTTTTATAGAGGGCAGTGGAGGTGGCAAAGCAGATACAGCTCAAGCAGCAGGGAAAAAGGGAGAAGGCCTTTTAAAGGTCTTTTCTCTAGCTAAAAGCAAACTAGAATCTTTATGCTAAATAAGATATTAGAAAGTGCTTCTTTACAAGCTTTTTACCAAGAGGTTCAAACCTCTTCTTCTTTATTAATAGAGCACCTTTGGGACACCCCAAAGGCGCTCCTAACTCTTCTAGCACAAAAAGCTACAGGGAAAAACATTTTAATTATCTCTGGGAAAAAAGAAGATCGTTTCTTAGAAAGCTTTCCTTTTTTCTCCGGAAAAGAAATCATAGATTTCCCTCCTTGGGAGACTCTACCCAATGAAAACGTCCCTCCGAGTTCCGATATCTCCGGAAGAAGATTAGAAATCTTATACCAAATTACGCAAAAAAAAGAGTCCTTGATTGTACATAGCCCCCTTCAAGGGCTTTTACAAAAAGTTATCCCCCCTAAAAAGCTGATTTCTTTATGCACTATTCTTAAAAAGGGAGAAGAAACTTCTTTTAGTGGGTTAATTAAACTCTTAGATGACTTGGGTTATACAAGGCGCCCTGTAGCAGCTGATAAAGGCGAATTTGCTGTTCGAGGAGGCCTTATTGACATTTTCCCGACAGCCTCTTTTGATCCTTATAGGATTGATTGTTTTGGAGACACGATAGAAACTATTCGAACCTATGATCCCATTTCGCAAAAAACCCTTATTCAAGTAGACTCTTTATTTCTTTGTCCTGCCTCTGAATGGTCTTTATTAAAAGAGATGAAAAATCTAGTAACCTTACTAGATTACATGGGACCTAACACACTGATTATCCTTGATGATCTTTTTGCCATTGAAAATGAATACGTGGCTTTAAAAGCTTTACCCGGAATGCAAGGACGCTCTTTTTTTTCTTTAGATGAACTCATCAAAGAACTCCCTCACTACACCCATTTATTTTTTGTAGATCAAAAAATAGAAGAATTATCTTCAGTGCTTATACAAGAAAAAAAAGGAAGAGAGTTTTACAGTAGGAAAACACCATTTCAACTTATTACCTTTGATTTTTTTACAGCCCCTTTTTCTTCACTACGCTTTCACCATCCTTTTATGGAGATCATGCAATTTTTTAGTCGCTTTGAAAGCCAATCTGCAACGACTAAAGAAGAGATCCTTTTAGGAATTCATCACCACCATAAACTTCCCTTAGATCTACATTTTATCGTAAATGGCCCTGCAGAAGAATCCATGATAGTAGAAAAAGCAAAAGAGTTAGAAGTTACATTCCCTAAAAAGACTCAATTTCATACAGGATACCTCCCTTCCGGTTTTATCTTGCAAGATTCTTTACTCACCTGCCTTCCAACCCCTGAATTCACACACCGCTATAAGGTACGAAGACAAAAATGGAGAAATAGTTATCACTCAACCTCTTCTGAATTTCATCAGCTCATTCCAGGAGATACTATTGTTCATCTCCATCATGGAGTTGGTAAATTTTTAGGAGTAGAAACAAAAAAAAATCATCTAGGACAAGAAGCAGAATTTTTTCGTATCGAATACGCTGATAACAGCGCTCTTTATGTTCCTATTGCACACTCTCATTTCATTACGCCTTACATCGGATCTCATGACGAAAAGCCCACTTTTAGTGTCTTAGGCACAAAAAAATGGCAAAAAATCTATGCAGATGCGCAAAAGTCTATCTTAGGTTATGCGCAAGACCTTTTACAAAATACAGCAAAACGCTCTATTGCCTCAGGCTTCTCTTTTCCTACTGATTCTACCTATATGCAGATGTTTGAAGATGAGTTTCCCTTTCCTGAAACAGAAGATCAACTAAGAGCGATTGCTGAACTAAAAATGGATATGAGTTCTGCTAAGGCTATGGATCGACTTATCTGTGGAGATGTTGGTTATGGCAAAACAGAAGTTGCTTTAAGAGCTGCTTTTAAAGCTGCTTTTGAAGGAAAAAAACAAGTGGCTGTCTTAGTTCCAACAACCTTACTTGCTATGCAACATTATGAGACCTTCAAAGCTAGGATGGCTAACTTCCCTATAAACATTGCTCTTCTTTCAAGGTTTTCTTCCGCAAAAAAAACTAAAGAAACCTTAGAAGAATTAAAACAAGGCGCAGTTAATATTGTCATAGGAACTCACCGTCTCATCAGTAAAGATATTGCTTTTAAAGATCTAGGTCTTCTTATTATCGATGAAGAACAACGCTTTGGAGTTCGAGCCAAAGAACATATTAAGTCTTTAAAAATAGGAGTTGATTGTCTCACCCTATCAGCCACACCTATTCCAAGAACACTTTATATGTCTTTAATCGGAATTAGAGAGGTTTCTGTTATTAACACTCCACCTCACGATCGCCTTCCTATTAAAAGCATTGTAATGGAAAAAGATGCTGCCGTAATAGAGCAAGCCATCTTACGAGAGTTTGCTAGAGAAGGACAAGTCTTTTTTATTCATAACAGAATAGAAACTCTTCCTAAGATATATACTGACTTACAAAAGCTTATCCCCTCTGCCAACATTGTGATGGGGCACGGACAGATGGACTCGGATGAAATTGAAGATGTCTTCTCTTCTTTTAAATCAGGACAAGCTGACATTTTACTTTCTACAACAATTGTAGAAAATGGGATCGACATCCCAAATGCCAATACAATTTTTATTGATAGAGCAGATCAATTTGGTATGGCAGACCTCTATCAACTTCGAGGTAGAGTTGGAAGATGGAATCGCACAGCCTACGCTTATTTTCTTACCCCCAAAAATCAAACCCTTTCAGAACTTGCACAAAAAAGACTTAAAACTCTTGCAGAAAGCTCAGGCTATGGTAGTGGAATGAAAATTGCTTTACGAGATCTAGAGCTTCGCGGCGCGGGAGATATCTTAGGAACGCAACAATCAGGACAGATCTCAGCTGTAGGCTTTCATCTTTATTGCAAAATGTTGAAAAAAGCTGTCGAAGCCCTTAAAAACCAAAAGCCATTACAACTTACAGAAACTAAAATAGAGTTCACTTCTGAAGCTAAACTCCCAGCAGAGTATGTGAACGAACCTTCTTTACGTATGGAATTTTATTATCGCTTAGGGAATGCTGATTCTTCTGAAGAAATTAATGAGGTCTTAACCGAATTAGAAGATCGTTTTGGTAAGGCGCCTAAAGAGGCTCTTCTCCTTTGCTTATTTTCTCGACTTAAAGTTGAGGCTTCTTCCTTACAAATCACCAGTATCAAATTCGATCGCTTTACCATGCAGGTTGAAAAACAGCTTAAAGACACTTTGGTTAAGCAGTCTTTTTCTATTCCTAGCCCTTTTCCAGAGATAAAAGCTTTTGAGCAAAAAATCATACGAACTCTTCAAGAGTGGAAACCTAAAAACCCATGCTAGAGCCTTTTAAAATTATAGATTTAACACATCCTCTCTCTTCTGAAGTTCCTACCTGGAATGGATCTTGCGACTTTTGCTCAGAGATCAAACAAGATTATGACAAAATGTTTCGTATCCAACAAATCAAGATGCATGCCGGAATAGGTACTCATATGGACGCTCCCTCTCACTGCATTCAGGGAGGCCATTCTATTGCAGATATTCCTCTTGAGCAGCTGATTGTGCCCGCATGTGTCATTGATGTTTCAATAAAAGCTGATGCCGATTATGAAATTTCTTTTGAAGATATTGAAAACTACGAAAGAACCTATGGAATAATACCTAAAGGTTCCTTAGTGATAGGCTATACCGGCTGGAGTCGCTTTTGGACTAATCCCGATGCCTATCGCAATATAGATGCAAATGGTCAAATGCATTTCCCTGCTTTTTCAAGTAAGGCTGCAGAACTTTTACTTAAAAAAGATATCGTTGGCCTTGCCATCGATACCCTTTCTCCCGATTGCCTAGATCAATCCTTTTCCGTTCATAGACTCATTTTAGGAGCTGGTAAATACATCATAGAGAACATCGCTGATTGCTCAAAGCTTCCTCCTAAGGGAAGCTATGTTATGGCTTTACCTCTAAAAGTTAAAGACGGCACCGAGTCTCCCATTCGAATCATTGGACTGATTCCGACTTAACTTATATTTTCTTGTTGCCAGCAATGCTGTAATGCTGTAACATTACATTATTACACAGGAAATGGCCATGGAAGACCACATTCCCTCTCAAGGGTGGGAATCTTTTATCACTCTTTGCACGACACTTAGCTCTAAAGAAGAGTTTGATCTTGTCTTCGATCTTTTTTTAACAATCGAAGAAAAGAACCTCTTGGCTTCTAGAGCTCTTATCATAAAAGAATTATTAGAAGAAAAACTTCCTCAAAGAGAAATTGCAAAAATACACCATGTAAGTATTGCTCAAATCACAAGGGGATCCAATGCCTTAAAAAGGATGGACCTCGCTACAAAAAAATTCTTAAAAAATAGCTTGTTAAATTGGTGGCGCTAGCCATCTATCCTCCATAATTTCTCTTATTTTTTTACCCTTTTACACAAATTTTTCTATCTAGGATTTTTATGAAAAAAACAGGTTTTATATTTTTAAGCATTCTTCTTTGTAGCAGCGCGCTGCTACTCTCCCCTAGAGCAAAAACAAAACCCCTTATTGGGATCATTGTTCCTATGGAACATAAAGCGCTAAATGAAATCGTTGCCGGATTTAAAAAAGAATTCGAAGGTCAAAATGTCATTTGTAAGGTCTTAAATGCTGAGGGAGATCCTAACATTCAAAAGACTATCATCAACCAGCTCATCCAAGAAAAATGTGATCTTTTTATTCCCATAGGAACATCTACCTCTCAGATGACACTTAACTCAGCAAAAGGACATAAAATAGTCTGCCTAGCTGCAGATCCATCTCTTCTATCTTCTCAAAAAAATACACAAGCTACTTTGTTAGATGACACTTTTTCTACAAAAGATTCACTTGGCTTTCTACACACTCTTTTTCCTCAAATCAAAAAGATCTCTCTTGTATACAGCTCCTCTGAAAAAGTCACTAACGAGATTCCCTTAGTAGAAGAAGCTGCAAAGCTTTATGGAATAGAGCTACAAAAACTGATGGTCCACAGCATGACAGAATTATATACCATCAGCCAATCTATTAGCCTAGATAGTCAGGCTATCTTTATTCTTAAAGATCACCTTATCGTTAGCGCTATGCCAGCTTTAGCAAAGCAAGCTGAAAAAAGAGGCATTTTCATCATGACCTCTGATGAAGGCTCCATCTCATCAGGAGGGGCTTTTGCTATTGGAATCAAAGAATCTAGCATAGGATGCCAAGGAGCTAAGATGGCAAAAACTATCTTACAAGGAACCTTGCCGCAAGACATAGCTCCAAAGAGTATTAATGGGCCCTTTTTTCTATTTATGAGCTCCATTTCTTGCTCTAAGCAAGGCATAGATCTCCCCTCTTTTATAAAGCAGGTAGAAAGCATGAATATCTCCATTGAATACATCGAAAGGGAAGGTTAAAAATGTTATTTAATATACTGGAACAAAGTTTTCTTTTTTTCCCCTTGGCTCTTGGACTCTATATTAGCTATGCCATTCTTAGAATCCCTGACCTAACAACAGATGGAAGCTTTGTATTAGGAGCCGCTCTTTTTGGAATTAGCGTTCACCTAAATATTCATCCAGCCCTTGCCATGGTTATTGCCATGGCAGGAGGTGCCCTTTGCGGGGTAGCTGTAAGTTTTTTACAAACACGTTTTCATTTGCACCCTTTGATAGCAGGGATCTTGCTTGTTTTCATCTTAAATACACTCACTCTTAAACTGATGGGAAGACCTAATCTTTCTTTACTTGATCATCCTTCTATTTTTTCTCTAATAGATCCAAATAAGCTCTACTTGCTTTTTTCTTTGGTCACCCTCCTTTTAATAAGTGCAGCTTTTTTACTAACCTCCAAAACAGGGATCTTACTCCACGCTCTAGGCAATAATCCAACTTTACTTAACCTTTTTGGAAAAAATGCAAATGCTTATAAAATGCTGGGACTATCCATCAGCAATAGCCTCGTTGGGCTCTCAGGAGCCCTAACAGCGCAAGCAAATGGCTACGTGGACACTTCTATGGGAGTTGGAATGGTTTTAATCGCTTTAGGAACTGTAATGATTGGACAGCAGATCTACCGCTTTATCTTTTTAAATCTCCCTTTTAAAAACACACTAAAGCTCTTTTCTTGCTTACTTGGCATCTTTGCTTATTTTTTTCTTATCAACATGCTTATTGCAGCAGGTCTTGATCCCATTTATTTACGTCTTATGATCGGCCTATCTTTAATCGGATTTTTAGTTATGACACGAAATAAAAACCTTCAGGAGATACATTCATGAAAAAACAACCCTTACTTTCCCTTACCAATATCTTTTTAAAGGTTCCCTCTAAAGAGACTCCCATTTTAAACGATCTTTCCTTAGATGTTTTTAAAGAAGAATTCATCATCTTACTTGGTAGTAATGGCTCCGGAAAAAGCTCCCTTCTTAAAATCATCAATGGACTTTTTTCTCCCACCTCTGGACATCTACACTTGCTAGGAAAAGACCTATTACAAAGCTCTTTATCTCAAAGATCTAAATCGATTGTTACCTTAACTCAAGATCTAAATTTATCTACTTTTTCAGACCTCACTATTTTAGAAAATTGTCTCATTGCTCTTCATCGCAATAAAAATACCTCTCCTTTTTTTTCCTCTAAAGAAGAGCAAAAAAAAATCAAAGCACACCTTCACTCCTACAATCCTAACCTATCAGAAAAACTTAACATGGCAGTCTCTACTCTATCAGGAGGGGAAAGACAAACCCTAGCTCTTGCTATGAACCTTTGGAATACCCCCTCCCTTCTTTTACTTGATGAACATACAAGTGCACTAGACCCTCATATGGCAAAAAAACTTATGTATCTCACCCATGAAACAGCAAAAGAAAAAAAAGTCACAACGCTTGTAGCCACTCATAATCTCGAAGACGCCCTAAACTATGGCACAAGGCTCATTGCCATGAACCAAGGAAAAATAGTTCTAGATGTTTCTCATGAAGAAAAAAAACAGCTAACTAAAGAAAAGTTGTTAGCTCTTTATTCTTAAATACAAACTAGAGTTTTCAAGAGATTTTGCGAGATAGAGCTTATCTCGCAAAAAAGCACTCCACATACAAATTCAATTTTCGACATTCAACATATTAAAAGAAGGTCATATTCTCGTCTGACTGGATAACGACATCCTGTCGATATTTAGTCAAGAAAGCAATGTAACTAGAAAATGACAAAATGTCATTATTCAGTCAAATATAAGACTTTTTCCATAAGAGATAGCTATTCTTTGGCCAAGATTTAGAGTTAAAAGATTAAATATTGGATGCACCTAGGGTTTATCCATCATAACCGGCGTAAGAGAAAGCTCACTGCCCCATCATTCCGCAGCGAAGGACTATTTCTTTGAACGTATTTTTTTAGCAACAGAAGGTGCTTTCTTCTTAGGAGAATCTACTGGAGCATAGCCCATAAATTTTACTTTCGGTTTTTCCATTTTTACCTTTCCATTTTCACAAGACACAAGAGAAGTACGCGTCCGGGCAGCCGTTTCAATAGCTGTCTTCACAGCTTTTTTATGGGCTTTTAAAATAATATTCATCTCGTTAGATTTTGACATTCCGCATCCCTCTGTATTTGTTCCCAAATTTCCTTATCTTCTACAAGAAGAGATTTTTTATGCTCTTTTTTTGCTATTATTTTACCTATGCCAGATTCCGGCATCGAACTGTCTAGAATATAAGCTGAATCTGCAAGAGGTAAATAAATTTCTAGTAAGTTTTTTAATCCTCGGTAATATCTCCGAATAATGTCTTCTTTCGGAATATTATGACCCCCTTGCTTTACTCTAGAAGCAACTCTTTTAACTGCTTGATCAGGGCTCGATAGCCATAAAAACAATAAATTAATTTCGTATCCCACATTTTTAGCTTCGCTCAGGTACTTGTCATACGTCTTTGCGGAGCCTGTTGTTTCAAATATAAAGCTTTTACGCTCTTCTAAACAAAACCGAAATCTTTTTAACATCAATTTGCTAGCCTCTAAACTCACACTTTCAGGACGCATAGGAGAAAGTCCCCTAGCAATCTCATCCGCGTTTAGAAATTCTTCATACACGCCTTCTAAATCAGTAATTAAAGCATATGCCATTGTCGTTTTGCCTGCCCCATTAGGACCTGCCACCATTCTAATTTTCTTCATAGAGTACTGCTTTAGTTCAAAAGTTTTTCTTAACTATTAACCTAAGTATAGAAAGAAAAAATATTGGATACAACTAGATTGTGCTAATTATTGCACGAACAAATTTTTTGTAGCTTAAAAACAAAAGAACTTCAATCTATAGACATAAAAAAAGCACTCAAGTTTCCTTGAGTGCTTAGATTTTGAGACTTGATGGATTCGAACCATCGACCCTCTCATTAAAAGTGAGATGCTCTACCGACTGAGCTAAAGTCTCGTGGTTATTTTTGACCCTAAGGGGATTCGAACCCCTGTTACCAGGATGAAAACCTGGTGTCCTAGACCAGACTAGACGATGGGGCCATAAACTGTATGGCATCATCCGGTTTAAGGGAACCACCCTCTCACCGGGCACTTTACTCGATATTATCTAGTAAAGTGGCTACATCTTATCGCAACTCGCGATTTTTATGCAAGCTTAAACCGTCATGATTTCTTTTTCTTTTGCATGCATTAGATCATCCACTTCTTTTACGTATTGATCGGTGTAATCCTGGATTGTTTTTTCAAACTTTTTCACCTGATCTTCTGCAATGTCTCCATCCGCTTTTTGCTTGCGAACGACTTCATTTTGCTTACGCCGAGTCTCTCTAACCGCAACTTTTGCTTCTTCTGCCTTTTTCTTTCCTTGCTTAACCATCTCTTTTCTGACAGTTTCATCCATAGGAGGAACAGGGATACGCACTATGTTTCCATCTAATATGGGTCGAAGATTTAAATTAGCTTTTTCAATTCCTTTGCAAATTGCACCAGCAGTCTGTGGATCAAAAGGAGTTATCAGTAATACTCTAGCCTCTGGAGTTGTCACATTTGCAACTTCTTTAATGCGCATCTGGGTTCCATAAACTTCAATCTGCACATGATCTAACATAGAAGAACTAGCCCTTCCAGTTCGTAAACTTTTGAGCTCCTGTTTAAAATGCTCAAGGGCTGCCACCATCTTCGTTTTTGCTTGTTCTGTAACGCTCATTCATTGCCTCCTGTCACCAGAGTTCCTCCTTGAAGAAAACATATAGCCTTCTTTAAAGAACCCTCTTCAAATAGGTTAAATACATAAATTGGAATTTGATTCTCCCTACACAGAGCTATAGCAGCTGCATCCATTACATTCAACCGTTTCGTTAAAACTTCTGTATAAGAAAGAGAAAGATACTTTGTCGCGAGTGGATTTTTTTTAGGATCCTCGCTATATACGCCATCGACTTTTGTTGCTTTAAAAATAATTTCTGCCTGCATTTCACTTGCACGAAGAGCAGCTGCCGTATCCGTAGTGAAATAAGGATTTCCCGTACCTCCCACAAAAATAACTACAATCCCTTTTTGCATGTAGTCCATAGCATGACCCCATACATATTTTTCCACAACAGAATCTCCAAGAGCGCTCATCACGCGACTTTCAATGCCAAGAGCGGCTAAAGATTGTTGTAATACAAGACCGTTGATTGTGGTAGCTAGCATTCCGATATGGTCTGCTGGTGTGCGAGAAAATTGAAATTCAGCAGCTTGAGAACCTCTAAAGATATTGCCGCCGCCGACAACAACACCTATTTCAAGACCTAATGCATAAACCTCTTTAATAGAAAGAGCAATTTTTTTACAAGCAAGGTGCTCTATTCCAAAAAACTGCTCTCCCATAAGAGCCTCGCCAGATAACTTCAGCAAAACTCTTTTATAAAGAGGTT
>ORMF010944491.1_pt1 | contig 19355 bp, 22 predicted proteins | sample 1779871 | NCBI WGS metagenome assembly ORMF01 (sample SAMEA104232316, study PRJEB22302) | groundwater metagenome | biome: forest; feature: aquifer; material: groundwater | place: USA | collected 2011-08-07 | depth 5.4 m | reverse complement strand
GCCCAACCCCGTGAGTTCTTTAACGCTATGCTGCGTCGGTTTGGTTTTTAGCTCGCCGCCGCCGGTGATGTAGGGCACCAAGGTTAAATGAACGTACAGAACATTCTCCCGGCCCCAGTCCCAGGCGAACTCGCGGATCGCTTCCAAAAACGGCAGCCCCTCGATGTCGCCCACGGTGCCGCCAACCTCGCCGATGGCGATGTCGTAACCTTCTGCAGCGGCGAGAATCCGCCGTTTGATCTCGTCGGTAATATGCGGAATCACCTGCACCGTGCCGCCGAGATAGTCGCCGCGCCGCTCTTTGCCGATGACGGTCTCGTAGATCTGGCCCGTGGTGCAATTGTTCTTCTTCCCCATGGCCGTCGAGACGTAACGCTCGTAATGGCCAAGATCCAAATCGGTCTCGGCGCCGTCGTCGGTGACAAAGACCTCGCCATGCTGGAACGGGCTCATGGTGCCGGGATCGACGTTGATGTACGGGTCCATCTTGAGCAGCGTGACTTTGAGCCCCCGGCTCTCCATCAACGCCCCGATGGAAGCCGAGGCCAGTCCTTTGCCCAACGACGATACCACGCCGCCGGTCACGAAGATGAATTTAGTTTTCACGCCAGCCATGGCTTCCTTTCAGTCCCTGCACGTAGCGTTGCGCAAGGTTTAAATCCGCCGGGGTATCCACCTCCACCGAGCGGTCATCGACATCGGCGACGAAGATTCGATAGCCGTAGTAAAGCGCGCGCAGTTGTTCCAAGCTCTCGGTTTGCTCCAAGACCGTGGGACGAAGACGCGCGAACCTCAAGAGAAAATCCCTTCGGTAAACGTATAAACCCAGATGCCGGTATCCCCAAACTTTGCCCGTGCCCGTCGAAGCTTGTGAAACGACGCTGCGGGGATAGGGAATCAGTGCCCGCGAAAAATAGATGGCAAAGCCATTGCTGTCCTTGATGACCTTGACAATATTCGGGTTTCGCCACTCCTCTTCGTCGTAAATCGGCGAACAGACCGTAGCCATCGGAATCGAGCGGTGTCGAAGCATGGGCCGGACCGCCCGCGAGATTGTCTCGGCTTTGATGAACGGCAAGTCTCCTTGGACATTCACCAGCCATTGCGCTTTGAGTTTGCGCGCTACTTCCGCCAGCCGGTCCGTGCCGCTTCTGTGCCGTTTCGACGTCATCATCACTTCGCCGCCGAATCCCCGCACCGCGCTTTCGATGCGCCGGTCATCCGTGGCCACGATGACGCGATCGAGCACTCGTGCCTTGGCGGCGTTTTCGTAAACATGTTGAATCATCGGCTTGCCGCAGATATCGGCTAACGGCTTTCCCGGAAGACGGGTCGACCCATAGCGCGCCGGGATAATCGCCACAACGGCCATCAGTTCACAGTTTCGGACGCGCCAGGACTGGTGAGAGAGGACTCAAAGTTGCGTTCTCGTCCCCAAAAATAGAAAACCGCAATGGCTCTCCGGGAAAGCGCATCACGGAATTTGAATATACGCCCACAGGCAAAGTGTGTCAATGAGATTCATCCAAGATCGCGCATTGCCGAGCAACTTTTTCTCCTTCGACAACCTGGTCCGCGTCACCATCACTGCCGCTTGACTTTCCGCGTCGGTATCGTGATAGGAGTTAAATCAACTGTTGGCGCTGAGAACGCGCGACTTTGAATTTTCGCAAAAGCCTGTGAGGGATAACTTGATCAGGATTAACGCCGGGTTCGCCACCATCGGCCAGGGCGCGGGGCCAATGATGGTGACGTGGAAATCCGGGCTGTTTCAGAAACATGGACTGGATATCGACCGGCCGCGCATCATGGGCGGCGCGAAGGGAGTCGTCCGCGGCTTGATGTCGAGTGAAATTCAATTCGGCAACATGGCCGCGCCGGCGCCGCTGCGCGCGAACTTGAAGAGCGAAGCGGACATCGTTTTTCTTACCGGCGGCATCAATCAGCAGTTCATCATGGGGAGACCGGGCATCAATAGCCGCGAGGAGTTGGCGGGGAAAAGAATCGGCTTTGTCGGCGACGGCGGCTTGAATGACGCGCTGGTGAGATTCATCATCGAGAAGTTGGCAGCGGCGGGGACCAAAGGCTTGCGTGAGGAACCGATTGCGGGCGGCAGCGACGTCCAGTTATTGCTAAACGGCGATTGCGATGCCGTCGTCATCACGCCGCCGGAGTCCATCGACGCCCAAAGAAAAGGTTGCAAGGTCCTCGTGGACTTCACCGAATACGGCTTGAACTATGCCCTCGGCGGCATCGCCGCGCGCCGCGACTACGTCGAGCGAAACCCTGAAATTACGAGGAAATTCATCAAAGCTTACGTCGAAGGCATGCACCGTTATCGCACCGACCGCGAGTTCACCGTTGGCGTTCAGGCCGAGTATAGCGGCATCGCGGACCGAACCGTTGCCGAGGAAACCTACGACCTGACTCAGCCGGGGATGCCGCAGGTACCTTACCCCGTGGTCTCGGCTCTGCAGACACTGCTCGATTTCATGTCCAAGGACCTTCCCGAGGCGAAAGACGCCGACGCGCGGCGATTTGTCGACGACCGGTTTGTCCGCGAGCTGGACGACAGCGGCTTTATCGCCGCGCTTCCCGACCGCAATCACTCATAGAGAAGCATGGCACCCTCAACGATCACTACGGCGCAAACCTGGCTGGCCTTCGCACTGCCGTTGCTTCTCGCCAGCTCCTTTTCACCCACCCTGGCCGCCACGACGGACGCGGTAATCGACGCGGCGAAGCGTGAAGGCGAGGTTGTCTATTACGCGTCGATGAATTTGAGCGAAGCCAACGCCCTCATCAGCGAATTTGAGAAGCGCCACCCGTATGTCAAGGTCAAGCTTCAGCGCAGCGGCAGCGAGAAGCTCCTGACCCGAGTCCTGACCGAAGCCCGCGCTAAGAAATCCTTCGCCGACGTGATCCAGACCGTCGAATTCAGCATGCATATCTTTAGCCGCGGCGGCCTGCTGGCGCGTTACATCCCGCAAGCGAATTCTTTCTACCCGAGGGATTTTAAGGAAGAGGGGTTCTGGACGACGGTCTACTACAATGCCTATGTCACCGCCTACAACACCCGGCTCGTGCCGTCGCGCCTGCTGCCCAAAACCTACGACGATCTGCTCGATGCCAAGTGGAAAGGCAAGATGATGATGGAAGGAACCAAGGCGGAATGGTTCGCCGGTCTGCTGCAAATCATGGGACAGGAGCGCGGGTTAAAGTACATGCGCGATCTCGCCAGACAGCAGCCGAGCCCGCGCGAGGGGCATGAACTCTTGGCTCAACTCGTCGCCGCCGGTGAAGGGGTCATGGACATCAATATTCCCGCCTCCTCCGCAGAACGGATGAAGGAAAGAGGCGCGCCCATCGATTGGATAGCTCTAGGTCCCGCCCCTGCCGTCATGGTCGGCATCGGATTATCGGCGCAAGCGGCGCATCCCAACGCGGCCAAATTGTTCTTGGACTTTGTACTCTCCCGCGAGGGGCAGAAACTAGCGCAAACCCCAGGGCGATTCGTCGCCCGCGCCGACCTGGCCGCGGAAGCATCGAGCGCGACAAGAGAGATCAAGATGGTGCCCGTCAACCCGGCCCTGGCGGAGAAGTTAGACGAATACGCCAAACAACTGCGAGCCATTTTCGGCACCTAACATATCCTCTTTGCATTGGTCATATTAGTCCTATAGGACCTATTCTGAACTGAGGAGAAAACCATGCGCATCATGTTTTTGAACCACTCGTTTCGCCGTCATTCGCCCGAGCTGGAAGCTCACATCATTGAGCTGCTCAAGAGCTACGCCTCGCCTGATACCGTCTTCGAGCTCGGCTATCCAGAAGATCTCGGCGGCGGCGAAGTGCTAGCATTGCTCGAACAGCGCAAGGCGCTGTCGGGCCTGCACCATATTCTAGAAACGCCGGCGCTGGTCAAGAAAGCCATCGAGGCCGAGCGTCTCGGTTTCGACGCGGTGATTCAGAGCAACACCTTCGATCCCGGGGTCGAAGCGAGCCGCTTGGCCGTGCGCATGCCGGTGATCGGTCTATTGCGCGCGTCGCTCCACTGCGCAGCCAGTATCTGCGACCGCTTCGGCCTCATCGTGCCGCTGGAAACGCACATGCCGCACACCATGAGATTGGTGCAGACCTACGGTATGGCACCGTTTGTCTGCGGCATCAGAACCGTTGGCCTGTACGATACCGGCGATCTCTCCGGCTACCATGATGTCGTCATCGAGCGCACCCTGGCGGTCGGCAAGGAGCTAGTCCAGCAAGGCGCCCAGGCGATCATTCCCTTGGGCGGGAAAATCTATCCCTATGTCGTCACGCCGCAAGAGCTAGAACCCCATCTCGGCGTTCCCGTCATCAACACCAAGGCCGTCGGCGTCAGCCACGCCGAATTAATGGTGCGCTCAAAGATCAGTCACAGCGCGAAGGCTTATCCCTGCCCCGAGGGATTAAATGCAGAGTTGGTGTCGCAGCGCTCAAAGTAGGATTCAGTCGCCGCTGTGATATGGAGCGCGAACTGATTCGCACACGAGGATATGACCATGATCATCGACGCCGACGGCCATTTTTTCGAGACCGAAGAGATCTATGAAAAATACATGGAACCGCCGCTCAGAAATTATCGCCCGCGGCTGCTATCCGACGACCAGGGATTCAACTTCTGGGTGGTTGACGGCCAAACCCCCTACAAAAGGCCATCGATCAGAGGCGCCGGCGCCCCCGGCACCGCCGCCCCTCCCGGCAAAGCGATCCAATCGGCCCGTCGGGCTTCCGTCGGCAGTCAGACGTTGACGAACCTCAAAGAACGACTCGACGATCTCGACAAAGAAGGTATCGACCTGCAATTCATCTACCCGAGTTTCCTCCTCCACGTTAATGCGTGGCCGGATGGAATCTTGGCTAACGGAGTCTGCCGCGCCTATAACACGTGGCTCGCCGAAGTCTGCAAAATGGCGCCGGACCGGCTCCAAGGGGTTGGCGTGGTCTCCCTGCAAGACCCCGAAGGAGCGGCCAAGGAGCTGGCGCGCATCAAAGAACTGGGAATGAAATCTGTCATGATCAACGGCACCGTCGGGGCGAAACGGCTGGATCATCCCGATCACGATCCGTTTTTTGCCGAAGCGAACCGCTTGAAAATGCCGATCGCGGTCCATTTCAGCCTCCAATTTCCCGTCGTCGACCAAATGTTCGAGCACCACTTTCCCAACCGGGTGCTGGCCGGCATCTTTCCGATCATGGCCGGCCTCACCAGCGTGCTTTGTTCGGGATTGCTGAATCGCTATAAAAACCTGACATTCGCTTTCCTCGAAGGGGGCATCAGCTGGGTGCCGGCACATGTGGAACGGATGGATGATCATTTCGCGAATCCGCGTTATGGCGCCAGGGATCTGATCAGCCATCCGCCCAGCGATTATTTAAAGTCAGGCCGAATCTTTTTCGGCTGTGAGGGGAACGAATCTTTCCTCGGTCGCGTCGTGGACGAGATCGGCGAGGATCTTTTCATGTTCTCGTCCGACTATCCGCACGCGGACCGGACGGAAGGAACGGCTAAATACCTGAAAGAGCGCGACGATATCTCTGCAACCGTTCGAGCAAAACTGCTGGAAGATAACGCTCGAAGTTTCTACGGATTTTGATCTGGCATTTTTGCTCTTTTTCGCTGGACAGGAAAAACCTAATTTAAAATTGGATTCTAAATTTGCGTGCTTTTATCCAGTTTCATGGTCATTTGAAGCAATTCTGAGTTTCTACGTCTAAATGGCACGAGAGGAGGTGATACTGTGAAAAACATGCTTAAGGTTTTAGTTATCGCATTAACTGCCCTAGCTTTTAGCGGTGCCAGCTTTGCAGCCGATACGGCAACGAAGACAACCACAAAGTCCGAAAAGCCGACGGCGATGAGCGCCACGGGTGCGGTTACAGCGATGGATGCCAAGGCAGGTACGCTGACCGTCAAGACAAATGATAAAAACCTCGACCTGACCGCTGGTTCCAAAGCGAAAAAGGCACTAGGGAAGGTCAAGGTAGGTGAAACGGTTAAGGTTTCCTACACGGAGAAAGATGGAAAGATGAACGCCAGCTCCATCTCTGTCGTTAAGGCCCCAGCCACGGCTAAGGCGGCAGGTGACATGATGGAAAAAAAGCCTGCAACGAAGTAGCCATTATTCGTGAGACTTTGAAAGAGGGATAGTAGCACAATCTGCTATCCTTCTTTTTTTTGGCTTATTCTGCATCCCTCCAATAGCTAGATCAGTCTTCTTTGCCCAAAAGACGCGAAGCCCTGTCAACTCTTATAAGAATGTAACCCAGGGGTAAGTCTTGCTTTAACCCCACTCAATATTATAAAATTTCTGCATCTGGCGTAGGGTTCCTTGTTGATTGGTGCGCTGAAAGGAGGAGTGGAGATGGACCTGCCGAAATGCCAAAAGTGCAATGACGGGGTGCTTATCCCCCTATCAGACTACGGGCAGGATGGGGCGTCCGTGATTTTCAAAGCCTGGGCCTGTACGAATCCGGACTGCGGCTTTTCGCTCCGGGTAGATAAAGGCGAAGTCACTTACGGCAGGAGGATCGAGCCCAAGCACTAAGTCAATCGTCGAAATTTGCCCTTCCTAATTTTCCTTGCGCAGCGAACGCATCGATGGCGACCGGCGACCTTCATCGCTCATCGGTAGTAACCGTTATGAGGGCATGCTCCGGTTAAAACTCTGAATCGCCCGCCCGAACGGCTCACAGCCTTTTTTCAACGCTTCTAGACATTTTTATTGCGTTGCTGCGTCGGTGGCGTAGCGTCTGAGAATTTCCGGCGCGATCCACTCATGTCCGGCCTCGTCGGCCAGCAACGTGTCGCGATAAATGGAAGCGGTTTTCGGATCGATGGGCGCTACCCGTTCGATGAAAGACCTGGAGGTTCTCGGAAAGAACTCCTCATGTCCGAATTGCACGCTGGCGATCAACTCGCAGAGCGAAGTCAACGACGCGTGAAAATCCCACAGCTCTTTCAATTCCGGCAGCGGTTGGTTCCACAGCGCATCGGGATCGCCGTTTAGCTCCTTGATTCTTTGGCGCAGAATCGAGGTATGCTTGAGCTCGTTGGCGACATACTCCGACATCGGCTGTTGCAGATCCAGATCGGGGATTTGACCGACCCATCTCGCCGTGACTTCCGCCGCCTTTCGTTCCATCACCACGCCGAACTGAAGCCGGCGCAAGACGATTGCCGGGCTAAGCGGCTTCTCGGCTCCATAGCTTTTTCTCTCGGCGTTCAGCTTTTCCCAAAACGCTTCACGGTACTCGGCCAATCGATTGAGGAACTCCGCCGCATTCAGAGCTTCCATTTTTAACCTCCCACGAACAACACCAGGGTGATTGACTTGGGAAATCTTTTGGGTTTTAACAATACAGGATTTTTCTTTTTCGTAAAACCGCTTCGACTGATTGCCGTCGGCTCGAAGATACCTTCCCATGAATACTGCCGAGGCTAAAGCCTACGTCGACAATCTCTACGCCGAACTCTACGCCCACTGGGAGCGTAAGATCAATCAAGGCCAGTTCATGGGCCAGTTGCGAGATGGAAGTCTCCCCGTAGCGAGCGCGCGGCGCTTTTTTAAAGACTGGGGGCTTTTCTCCATCGAAGTAGTCGCGCTCAACGCCGTTTCCTATTACGTGCATCTGCCGTTTTTCGTCAGCAACTTTGATCTGCTGCCGGCCTTCTCGGAAAAGATCGCCGAGGAGCTGATCTCCCCCAAACCTCCCGGCCATATTCTGATCCTCATGGAGACCGCCAAGGCGCTCGGCCTTTCGAAAGAAGAATTGTTCGAACAGCCGGCGCCGGGGCGGGCGATCAGCGACTACTGCCGGCGGATTTTTCAGGACGGGTCGATCATCGAACTCTGGGGCCTGCATGTCTACGAGGAGAGCCTCGGCCACTGGGCGAAACAATGGGGTGACGCGCTGGTCGCGCATTACGGCCTGCGCAAGCAAGAGGCGATCTATTTTACCGCCCACGCCGAAGCGGATCTGGTGCAGCATGATGACCGCATGGGGCATGGGCCGCTCAATCGCATGATCCTGCGGCGCATCCTGGAACAGGGACTGACGGCGCGCAAGCTCGGTTATGATCCAAAGTACTGCGCCCTGACGATGGTCGATCTGCACGCGCTGATGGAAACTCACGCGCTGGAAAATCCTTATCGTTCTTAAACCGGCCGTGATTCACCCACTCGTGTCTTCAAATCCCAATCTATGACTCACAACGATTACGCCAAGCTCAGCAGATTTGCTTCCGCGATTGTCATGACCGCGCTCGCTCATTCAACGCTCAGTGCGGGCGAGCCTGCACCGGGAAAGTGGGAAATCCTCGCAGCGATTGTCGGCAGTTCGATATATGTCATCTCGGGCGGCCCCAAGCCAGGCGCGACGTTTTCTTCGGTAAACGAAGTATTCACACCGGCGAATTAGCGGATGGTTCTTGCGGCTTTAATTTGAAGGAGTATTCACCACAGAGACGTAGAGTTAGCAGAGGGTTTGTTCAAAAAAATCTTCGTTGGATTTCTTCTCAGCGTACTCAGCGCCTCCGCGGTGAACCAGACCGGAGTTCACGACCCGAAAAATAGACCTCGGAAGGAGCAAAAATATGGTGCCCGAAAATCTTCGCACTGCCTACCATTGGAACTACCGTCCGCAAATACCGCGTCGCCCCGCATGGTTCACCGAGTGGCCGGGAGGGAACCGGATCGCCGTGACGATCAACGTGATGCATGAATGGGAGTCGCGCCCACGCGCGGGTACTGCCAGAAAGGGCCCCATGACCACCGGGAATCAAGTTCTCGATTTTCTCGGACTCGGCGCGCGCGAGTATGGCGCCAACTTCGGGTTTATGCGCCTGCTCGATGTTTTCGACCGCTGCGGCGTCAAGGCAACGATGTTCGCCAGCGGTCTCACGGCGGAGCTTTATCCCGAGTCGCTCAAAGAGGCCCGGCTCCGAGGACATGAGGTGGCCAGTCATCACTGGGACCAGACCAAGCACCCCTACGAATATAAAAACGAAGATGAAGAGCGGGAGGACATGGCCAAGACAGTGGCGGCCATCGAGCGTGCCACGGGAGAGCGTCCGCTCGGCTACATGTCTCCCGGACCGCGCCCGAGTCCCTACACGTTAGCAATATCCGCCGCGCTCGGCTTCAAATGGAACGGCGACTACTGCGATTCCGACGTGCCGTACCTGATCGACGTCAACGGCAAGCGATTAGTCTCCGTCGGTTATGTGCGCCCCGCCCATTCGGATAACGACATCATGGCTCTCGGACTGGCCGGCGCCCTGCAGCAGTTAAAGGACGACTTCGACGCCCATTATGAGGAGGCCGCGCGCCACCCGATGAAGTTTCGCCTGGCGGTGCATAATTTTACCGGCGGCAGGCCGGGCCTGGCGAAGGTCGTGGAAAATTTTCTCCAATACGTGAAAGGCCACCCCGGCGTCTGGTTCTGCCGCTGTATCGACATGGCCGAATTCTGGGCAGAGCGGGAGGGGGCATAAACCAAGATTCTCACCACACCTCGATCAAATGAACTGCCCATCACCGGGAAGCATACCGAAATCGCGGCGTCGGAATTTCAACGGAGTTTTGCGAGAGGCTTTTCGCCCTTGTAAGCAACAGGACCACTGGGGTATAACTTTTTTGTGGTCTGGCCAACTGGGCCAAACAAGCTGATTCTCACGGTCGTGCGCTCAACCCGCCTCTCTGGAGGCTAGGAAAAGGATCTCTGGCGAGACACCAAACGGCTCACCTAAACGATATCACACAAATGACCACCGGCACTTACCAGGACATCAAGACTTCTCTGCGGCAGCTCTATTTAGATGACGAGCGACCATGGCTAGTCGGGTTCAGTGGCGGCAAGGACAGCACCATGCTGGTCTCACTCGTCTTTGACGCTGTCCTATCCGTGCCCCCGGACAAGCGTGCGAAGCCGATCTCTGTTGTGTGCACTGACACGCGTGTAGAGATTCCCGCCATCGTCGAAATGGTCGAAGGAACGTTGGACAAGATGCGCAAGTGCTCTGAGCAACACGGGCTTGGCGTCGATGTGAATCTTCTCAAACCGCCTTCGGAACAATCGTTTTGGGTCAACATTATCGGGCGTGGATATCCGCCGCCCAACCGCACGTTTCGTTGGTGCACGCAACGGATGAAAATCGATCCGGTCAATGTTTTCGTTCAGCAGCGGTTGGGACACTGGGGCGAAGCGATCTTGCATCTTGGTGCTCGTCGGGCGGAAAGTTCTACGCGCGCCCAAGCCATGGCCGGCATCGAAATGCGCAATGGTCTGCGGCGCCATCAAGATCTCCCGCGCGTCTGGGTTTCAAACCCGATCGAGTATCTGAGCACCGAAGAAGTTTGGGCATACTTGCTGCAAAGGCCAAATCCTTGGGGCGGCGACAATCGCCCGCTATATAAACTCTACGCGAACGCAAGCAACGGCGAATGCCCCATCCAGATCGACACGAGCACCCCTAGCTGCGGCAATAGCCGCTTCGGTTGTTGGACTTGCACCGTTGTCGACCGCGACAAAGCCAGCGAGGGGTTGCTCGCCAGCGGCGACGAACGTATGGAGAAGCTCATCGAGTTTCGAGAAACCCTCCAGTTTTACCGCGACCCGGCCAACGGTAAACGCGACATAAAACGTATGAATGGCAACGATGGCCCAGGCCCGCTTCATATTACAGCACGCCGAGAATTGCTCACTCACTTGATCAAACTACAAGAAGATACCGGTCTAAAGCTCATCGGTGAAGATGAGCTGTTTCTCATTCAACAATTCTGGAAAACCGCTCGCAACCCGGATGACGGCGGTGGCGTGGGGCGCATCGTAAGTCGCCAGAAAGGAATCGTTATGAGTGATTGGAAGGAAACCAACCGCCTGCGCGAGCTGCAAGAAGAAGTCGCCTCAGAGAAAGGTATCCGCGCTGACACCCTTCGCCGATTGCTAGCGAAGGTCGACGAATACAGCGAAAGCCACCGTGCCTTCGGCCTACCCGACGATCTCCTCAATATTCTAAAGGACGACTTGGATAGCGAACCGAATCCTAACCCTACGTTGTGCTAGATAAAGAACCGCCCAACCGTGCAATGTGAAAAATGGCTAAAAGTAATCTCCAACCTTCGCGTCGATCGCAAAGGAACCCTCGCGCCTCATAAGCCATTGTTGTTGTTGGTACTCGCGGAGCTAGCTGAACAAGGTAAACTCGCCGCCAAAATTCTCCCGCTAACCGGCGAGCTCGTTTTTCGTTTCCTCGCGTACTGGACAATGGTTGCTGAACGCCGGCCGCAACGCCCTGATATTCATCTGCCCTTTTACCACATGCGCGGCGATGGATGCTGGACGCCCCTTGATGAAAACGGCCGGCCTACACTTGAACGCCGCCGCGCGGTAGCTGCGGAATTGGACGACACATTTGTAACGTGCCTCAATGAACCGGAATTCCGACTGCAGATGCGGCGTATCCTAATCGCAAAGTATTTTGCGGACTATACCGAGCGTGCGGCTTTGTACCAACTTGTGGGAATGCCCGTACCGCCAGATGCAATCGTTAAAGAAGACGCTCGACTTTATGAGGCGGCACGAGAACGCGGGCGCGAAGTTCGGTTTCGGTTAACCGTTGTTCCCGCATACAACTATACCTGCGCGCTAACCCGCTACCGACTTGTGACTATCGATAGTGGAAGCATCGTAGACGCGGCGCATATTCACCAATTCGCCGATAGCCGCAACAATCACCCTTGCAATGGTATAGCCCTTTGCAAAAATGCGCACTGGATGTTTGACGAAGGGCTTTGGTCGTTGGACGATGATTACCGAGTCCTCATCGATCCAAAGCGCTTTGATGAATCCGGGCTCGACGCCTTACTTTTGGCTACCAGGGCTGACACGCGCATTTTGCTTCCTGCAGACCGCAATTATTGGCCCGACAAAGCTCATCTCGCTTGGCATCGCAAACACCACGGTATCGAGCCCAATTAGATTTTGGTCAAGCAGGTGTGTAAGAGCCGCCGTCCAGCCATCAATCACGGTTCGGCTGCATAGATTCGTCGGTGTGAAGAGCTTATACCTCCGTACTCAGCATGGAAACTGTGGGGGGTATGGCCCTCTAGCGCTTGGATGGCTCGGAATGCCGCGTTGGCAATAGCGCGTACGCCCGAGTTTGAAATGTCTGGATCAGGAGAAAAGCGTTTCATTTCCCGCGAGGAAGCGGCGTCAGGTTTCGTCGCTCTAATGACATAAGAAGGTTCGTCAAAGTCAGCGAGATGGGCTGGGCGGACGAGGCTCAAATACTCTTTGTCGAGCAAGATGAGCAGGGCTTCGGATTCGATACCGTGGAAGAAACCGTTGGCGGTGTTCGCCAGCCGCTAACCGGTTACCGACCGCGCGCAGAGGATTTCGTCTTCGCGGAGTGATTCGAGGGCGGCAATGGGGACAGCAGTGACGGCGATAGTGTCGCCGACGGCGTTGAAGACCTCGATGGAATAGCCTTCTGTGCCGTCGGGCGCAACGTGATGGTCCACGAGCTTGACGATGTCGCCTCGTTTGAGGCGATACTCAGGTACATCGCACGTAAGCACGGCCTCCTTGTATAGCGTCTTCAGATGGTCTCCAGTACCGCGAGCTTGCCGGCTTCGATGACGGCGATGGCTTGCTCGCGCTTCACCGTCGGGAAGGCATCGAGGAAATCCTCGATGGACTCACCCCCTTCGAGGTAATCAATAAGGTTCTGGAGCGGAACACGCGTACCAACAAAGACCGGTGTGCCGCCCATGATCTCGGGGTCGGAGTGAACGATGGCTTTGAGTTCTTCCAGCCTCATATCTTTTAATATAGCAGATGGGCCTCGTTCTATGAAGCCCGTAAGGCATCGGTGGCCCGCCGCACTCCCATCAGCGCCGTCCTGACCTCATCTGCCGTGTTCGACACATCGAGCGAAAACCGGATCATCTGCCGCGAAGCCTGGCATTCCGGCTTCATCGCTTTAATGACATGGGAGGGCTCGTCGGAGTCCGCGAGACATGCGGAGCCTGATGATGCACAAATGCCTTCCTTGTCCAAAAGGATGAGCAGCGCTTCGGATTCAACGCCGTGAAACGAGATGTTTGTAGTATTGGACAGACGTTGAGTCTTGTGACCGTTCAATTCCGTATTCGGAACCCTCTCAAGAATTCCTTCCTCCAAAGCATCCCGTAGCGGGCGCACTTTTTTGTCGTACCCTGGAAGAGTTTTGTGGGCCAATTCGGCAGCTTTGCCCATCCCGACAATCAGAGGAACGCTTTCCGTTCCGCCGCGGAGGTTGCGTTCCTGATGACCTCCGTGAATAAATGGCGAAACGGGAGTCTTGCGCCTGACGTAGAGCGCGCCGATGCCTTTCGGAGCATGAAACTTGTGGCCGGTTAGGGAAAGATAATTGATCGCGAGGTTTCGAAGGTTAATGTCGACCTTGCCAGCGGCCTGAACAGCATCGCAATGATAGAGCACACCTCGCGACTGACAGATTTCAGCAATCTCCTTCACAGGAAAAAGCACGCCGGTCTCGTTGTTCGCCCACATGAGTGAAACAACGGCCGTCTCGTCTGTGATGGCGTTCTCCAAGTCGGCAAGTTTTAGCAACCCGTCTCTATCCACCGGCAGATACGTTACGCGGTATCCTTCCGCCTCCAATGCCATGCAGTAGTTGAGAACGGAGGAGTGTTCGACGGCGGACGTGACAATGTGCCGTTTACTAGGATTGGCCTTCAACGCGGCATGGATGGCGGCGTTGTTGCTCTCCGTGGCGCACGAAGTGAAGATCACTTCCATCGGATGCGCGCCGATCAAATCGGCCACTTGCTCGCGGGCTGTTTCGATAGCTGTCTTTATCTTGTAGCCGAATTTGTACGTGCTCGACGGGTTGCCCCATTCGGCCGTGAGATAGGGCATCATTGCTTCCAGCACTTCAGGCAGCACTGGCGTCGTCGCGTTATAGTCGAGGTAGATCACAATTTAATCCGTCTCCAATGTTTCACTCGATATCGTCCCAAAGCGCTTACTTCGGTGAAGGGTAGTCAAAACCGTTTGATTTCAATGTGGCGGATAGTTACAACCGGACTATGCAATCAGACATTGCCGTTGTCAAATCATAGACTTACCACTCTCAATCGAGGCACTCGACCGAGCAGTTACTCATCACTAAAGAGCAGGGTTCAAATAGGGAAGGGGAAATGCTAGTCAAATCATTTTTGGAGTTTCACGACCTTATCAGGAGTCATCACAAAGCATGGTGGTGCTGGTACTATCGTGGACATAGCCGCCCAGACTACGAGTTGCGTCCCAAGGTCGGCCGAGAACCGTTTGCCACGACGGTCGCTAACGATAGGGTCATGTTTGAGAAATGGCGACGGCATGCGGTCGCATATGTTACGGCCCCGTCGCGTCAACTCTCTGAATGGGATTGGCTTGCAATCGCACAGCATCACGGTTTGGCGACTCGGCTATTGGACTGGACATTTAACCCGCTTGCGGCAGTTTTTTTCGCCGTCGTATCGAGCGATGGCAAAGTTGACGTGAGCCACGATTCAGTGGTCTATGCTCACTATTCGCCAACAGATTTTATCAATACGGAAAAGTGGAAGGACCCGTTTGCTCGAAATGGTATTTACCGCGTCGCGCCAAGCTCCGTTGCACCTAGGATCGGTCGTCAAGGCGGCATCTTTACCGTTCACGGTCCGCCAAATCACGACCTAAAACGGCACCTTCCAAAGAAGGACAAATTAAAGAGAATTGTCATTGATCAGTCATGTAAGAAAGATTTTGCAATCCAGCTGTCACACTACGGCGTAAACAAGCTATCGCTTTTCCCGGATCTTGATGGTTTGTCAGCGCACATCAACTGGTCGTTCACAAATTTGCCGTATAAATAAGTTGTTGTGGATAACGATTCTACAAAGAAATTTTACGAGGTAAAGGCAGCGAAGTACGCAGAAGAGACCCTGCCTATTCGTCTGGATAACGTTTGGAATACGTTCTCGACGACGCTTTCCCCAGGTGCGTACGTCCTTGATCTTGGATGTGGTGCGGGTCGCGATCTCACGGAACTGGCACGTCGAGGCCTTCGCGTAATAGGTCTTGAATACTCCGTACCGTTGGCCGAACTCGCGCGACAACATTCCCGCCAAGAGGTGTGGGTAGGTGACATGCGTGTTTTCGATTTAGGAGTGAGAAAATTCGACGGCATTTGGGCTGTCGCGTCGCTGCTACACGTTCCCCGAAAAGAGATATTAGGAGTGCTTAGGAAGCTCTACGAGGCGCTTCGCTCTAAGGGTATCTTGCTTACTTCAATGAAAAGGGGTGAAGGAAATGAAACCGCCCCTGACGGTAGGAACTTCGAGTTCTATCAACCACAAGAGTGGGAACTAATGTTGAAGACCGTTGGTTTTGAAATTGAAGGACATCAAGCATCTACGGAAAACCGCCAAACCGTCTCGGGCGATGCACGACAGATAAATTGGTTTGTTACCATTGCACGAAAAACTCTATGAGCAAAGCAGTTTATAGTCCAGATAAATCATGGCGATAGGATTGAGTGAAAGGATGAGCGTTGTCTAACCGGTTTTTCTTCGTCTGGCAATTGAATTGTTCCGCTGGCCTCGAAATTCACGCGCGCCTTCGGCATACCACGACTAATCGACCGCCTGCGAGAAGAATCGGAGGATGCGCGACGGGAGCCAGTTTAGATCACCGGGAAATTTTCCCGTAACAAATCCGACATGGCCGCCGGTCTGTGAAAACTCCAGGGCGACGCAGGCGGAAACTTTCGCGGCAGTCGGCAACGCGTCGCCCGGAAAGAAGGGGTCGTTGCGCGCGCCGATCATCAGCGTCGGGACCCGAATCCGCCGCAGCCAGGGCTTGCTGCTGGAGCGCTGCCAGTAATCAGGGGCGTCTTTGAATCCGTGAATCGGCGCGGTGTAAAGATCGTCGATCTCCCGAAATGTCGAGATGGCGCGTAGAGCGCGCCCATCGATGGGAAGACCATGGGCCGAGATCTTGGCCAGCACTTTCGGCTTCATCGACCTGAGAAACCAGCTCGTGTAGATCAGCTTGCTCCAGCCGTAGTCGAGCCGTTGCGCCCCGATCCTGAGATCCACCGGAACTGAGATCGCCGCGGCGCGGTCGACCACGCGCAATGCGTTTTCTCCTTGCTCACCCAACCATTTAAGCAGCATGTTCCCGCCGATCGAAACTCCGACCGCATAGAGGCAGAGATTCGGCTCCCGTTCTCTAAATCTGCGCAGAATCCAGTCGATCTCCGATGAGTCGCCGGAATGATACGCCCGCGCCAAGCGATTCACTTCGCTGCTGCAACCACGAAAATGAACCACGACGCCGCGCATCCCACGGCACATGAGCTCATTCATCAGGCTCACCGCGTAGTGGCTGCGCGAAGAGCCTTCCAAGCCGTGGAAGAGCACGACCAAGCTCGAACTCTCGGTCGAAGGGTCGAGCCAATCGAGATCGATGAAGTCTCCGTCCGGGGTTTCCCAACGCTCCCGCCGATAACTGAAATTCATCGGCTGCCTGAGCGAGTAAGCGTAGATCGTTTGCAAATGGCCCCCCGGCAGCCAGCCGGGGGCCGTGTAATGGGAAAGAGTCGTGGAGCCTGATCGATTTTTCATGAGCGTAGGGGCCGACGCAGCCGGCTACTAGCGCGAGTCCTTTATTCCTTCAATTCTCCGGGCGCGACGATAAAGGGATCGGGCCAGTTGTTGAACCTGGCGTTCGGTGGTGCCGGGAGCGGGACTCATATAATCGCGGATTGGGAACAACTGCGTTTGTGTTCGTGGCCATCATCATAATACGATCCGGCGGCGGGATAAATGCCGGCTTGTTTGGGGCCGGCAGTCAAGCGAGCGCGAAGGTAACTATGAGTAAACTAGCTAAGGAACAGAGCAAGACCATCACCGGCGCGGAGGCCGTCGTCGAGATGCTCAAGGCGCACGGCGTCGAAATTATCTTCGGCCTGTGCGGCGACACGAGCCTGCCGTTCTACGACGCCCTGGCGCGGCTGCCGCACGGCATGCGTCACATTCTTACGCGCGACGAGCGCTCGGCCGCCTACATGGCCGACGGCTACGCGCGTGTCTCGGGCAAAGTCGGCGTGTGCGAAGGGCCGAGCGGCGGCGGCGTGACTTATATTCTTCCGGGTCTCGCCGAAGCGAATGAATCATCCGTGCCGCTGCTCGCGATCAATTCCGACATTTCCGTCGCCTCCCGCGGCCGTTATGCGCTCACCGAACTCGATCAGGGCGCCCTTATGCGCCCCGTAACCAAATGGAACGTCGTCCTCGACCGCGCCCAAGACATCCCGCAGGTCTTTCGAACGGCCTTCAAGCAAATGACCACCGGCCGCCCGGGAGCGGCCCATATTGCGCTCCCCTTCGATGTGCAAAATGGCGCCGTCGACCGCGCCGATGTGTTTGGCGATGCGACCTTGGGTCGCTACCCGGCCGAGCGTGTCGCGCCCGACCCGAATCAAGTCGAGCGGGCGGCGAAACTTTTGCGCGACGCGGCGCGGCCGCTGTTTATCTGCGGCGGCGGCGCCGTGATCGCGAGCGCGGAACCGGAGCTGCTCGAGCTTGCCGAGCGGCTGTCGGCCCCGGTGGCGACCACTATCAGCGGCAAGGGGTCGATCAGCGAGGAGCATCCGCTCGCCGTCGGCGTGGTGGGCTCCAACGGCGGCACGCCGGAGACGCGCGCGATAGTCGATCAAGCGGACCTGATCATCTTCGTCGGCTGCCGCGCCGGCTCGGTGACCACCGAGCGCTGGCGCCATCCGGTGCCCGGCAAGGTAAAGGTGATTCACCTGGACGTCGACCCGGCGGTGATCGGCGCTAATTACCCAGCGGAGGTAGCGCTGGTAAGCGACGCCAAGCTTACGCTGGCGGCATTGAACGAAACCCTGGCAACGGTGCAGCGACCCCTTGAGGCATCGGCGGTCGAGCGGGCCCAGGAGCAGAAGTTCGCCAAGTTCCACGCCCTCGCCGAGTCCGGCGACAAGCCGATCAAACCTGAGCGCGTGATCGCGGCGCTGTCACAGGCGCTTGATCCGGACGCGCTTGTCGCCGCCGACGCGGGAACTCCTTGCCCGTATCTTTCAGCCTATTATCAACTGCGCGGCACGGGCCGCCGCTTTTTTTCCAACCGCGCCCACGGGGCGCTCGGCTACTCGTTGCCGGCGGCCATCGGCGCCCACTTTGCCCGGCCGCAAGTCAAATGCGTTTCAGTGATGGGCGACGGCAGCTTCGGATTTGCCTGCGGAGAGCTTGAGACCGCCGCGCGCTACCGGCTGCCGATCACTTTTGTTGTAATCTCGAACGCGACCTACGGCTGGATCAAGGCTGGGCAGAAGTCGGGTTACGGCCAGCGTTACTTCGCTGTGGACTTCGACAGTACCGACCACGCCGCCGTGGCCGCCGCCTTTGGCGTGAGAAGCTGGCGCGTCACCGAGCCCGAAGACCTCGGCAAGACGCTCAAACAAGCGCTGGCCCACGGTGGACCGAGCCTGGTCGATATCGTTTGCCAGCCGCTCCATGAAGCGAAAGCGCCGGTCTCCGAATGGATCGCCTGAGACGTGGACTCACCACCAAGGCCCAGCGCGGCTACGCCGCAAGCAAAAAGAAAATGCAACTTTTACCACGAAGGTCACGAAGAGCACGAAGTTGAGAAGTTTAAAAATATCAATGTCCGAAACCTTCGTGTCCGGAGTCTACCCTGAGCCCGGTCGAAGGGCGTGCTTCGTGGTGAGAATATTTTCTTTGACCTCGCCAAGTTCAGTTTTGCAATCGCACCTTCGATCCCAGGCTCGCGCAATCCTCGTCGGTCTTGAGGCTGGCGGCGCGGATGCCGTAGGCGGCCAGCTCCTCGTCGCGCTCCTGGGTGTCGCCCGTCACGCCGACGGCGCCGATGACCTCGCCGTCGTCGTCGCGAATCAACCTGCCGCCCCCTTCGGGGAAGATCTGATCGTCCGACGCTTTGATCAAATACTGCATGAACAACGGCCGCTCTTCGGTGCGAACGCGGACCAGCGACGAGGAGCGGCCCAGAGCCAGCGCGGCGTACGCCTTGCCGAAAGCCATCTCGAAGCGCATCATCGCCGAGCCGTCTTCCTTTTGGAATGCCTTCACCTTCGCACCGGGCTCGACGATCACGACGCTGAGCGGACGGCAGCCCAACTCCCGCCCACGCACAAAAATTGCCTCGATGATCCGGTTCGACTGCGCCAGTGTGATCATGCCCATAATGTCTCCTGCGTTACACCACAGAGGCACAGAGTT
>ORMF010689095.1_pt1 | contig 19356 bp, 15 predicted proteins | sample 1779871 | NCBI WGS metagenome assembly ORMF01 (sample SAMEA104232316, study PRJEB22302) | groundwater metagenome | biome: forest; feature: aquifer; material: groundwater | place: USA | collected 2011-08-07 | depth 5.4 m | reverse complement strand
ATGCTCATCCCGCAAGCCAAGGGCCTCTTCCACCGCGCCCTCGCGGAAAGCCCGTATGTTCATGGCTGGGACCGGCCGCTCGCGAAGCCGGCGCGTGGTTGGGAGCCCGCTGAGAAGGTCGGTCTCGAGCTCGGCAAATCGCTCGGCGCCACAGGTGAGAACGCGCTCGCTGCCATGCGCAACGCGACGACGGCCGAGATTTCGAAGGTCGCTGCGGAAGGACCGCTGTTCAAGTGGTCTGGAACGATCTGGGCGCCCAACGTGGATGGCTGGATGATCGCGGACGACCCGATCGCCATGTACAACGCCGGTCGTCAGCACAAGGTGCCACTCATCGCCGGCGTCAACGACAACGAGGGTGCGCTGTTCAGGAGCCGCTTCAACATCAAGGAGGTCGACGAGTTCGAAACGTACGTCCGTTCAGACTTTGGAAGCGTGGCATCGGAGATGCTCGCGCAGTACGCCGTGAAATCCCCAGACGCTGTCGCCGCGGGCCTGGATCACCTCGTCCACGATATGTTCTTCGTCGGCCCGGCGCGACTGCAGATGCGCGCGCACGCGAAGGTGTCCGCCCCCGCCTGGCTCTATCACTTCGCGCAGGTTCCGCCCACGCCGCAAGGGAAGACTTTCGGCGCCACGCATACCGCGGAACTCCCGTACGTCTTCGGCGAGGTGACATCCCTAGCGCCGTGGGCGGACGCAGATCGCCAGGTGTCGGACATGGTGATGGGTTACTGGACTCAGTTCGCCGCGACCGGCGATCCAAACCGGCCGGGCCTACCGGCATGGCCGCGCTACGACAAGGCGAACGATGTGTACATGACGCTCGCGGCCACACCGAAGAGCGGCACCGGGCTGCACAAAGACGCGTTGTTCGATCGTTTCGCCGAATCGCAGCGTCGGGCGGGATCGCACTGAAGACTGTGTCGTTCCGAGCGGCTGTGCACAAGTGAGGCGCCATGGCAAAGAAGAAGCAAGCGCGCACCACGCATCGCTTCATCGGGCACGTGCGACTGGACGTTGGACGCGCGGGCGCCGCACGCATCAAGCGAATGATCTCTGGCACGCGGTGCAGCGGCGCAACAAGCGCGGCGAAGTGGGTTCCATCAAGCCGATCGCCAAAGCCTCCTGAGAGTCGAGGAGCAGGCGGGCTTCTCAGTTGAACGCCTGATGAATCTGTTGACGGCGCTCGACCAGGATATCGAGATCGTGATCCATCGAAAGCCTCGCTCCCGCAGGACTGGCCGCATCAGCGTCGTCACAGCTTGACGGATCGGCTCAATCTCCAAAGTAGGCCCCGGCTCACGTCGTTCCCGATCCTCTAATCATCGATGACGATGAGCGGGCGTCTACCGTCGTGGGCCGTAGCCGGAATGCTAACAGAACCAGACATTTCGCTCGACAAGATTGATGAACATCGGGTATATGTTCGCCATGATGGAGAGATCTGCAATACGAAAATGGTCGGCTCTCGAGGTTGTCCTGGCGCTGCTGTGGGTTGGCCCGGCCATGGCGCAGAATGCGGCGCTCGATCATCCTGTCCAGTATGCGCCGGCGGACATCGCGTTTGGCGCCAGCCTCTACAGCGGGCAGTGTGTCACCTGTCATGGCACGACCGGGGATGCCGTCGCCAACGTGAACCTCCGCAGCGGCAAGTTCCGGCGGGCCACAACGGATCGCGATCTCACGACGATCATCACCACGGGCATCACTGGAACCGCGATGCCCGGGTTCAAGTTCAACGCTATCGAAGTCGACGGGCTCATCGCGTACCTGCGCAACATGAATAGTCTCGATCTCAGCTCGGTCAAGCCGGGGAATGCGCAGCTCGGCAAAGCGATCTTTGAAGGCAAAGGCGCCTGTCTGACCTGTCATCGCGTGGAGGGGAAGGGGTCGTACGTGGGCCCCAACTTGAGCGAGATTGGGACGGTCCGCGGAGCCGGTGCCTTGGAGCGCTCGCTCGTCGACCCCACGAGCGGGTTGATGCCGATCAATCGGCCGGTGCGGGCCGTAAAGAAGGACGGCACGGTGATCAACGGCCGGCGGCTCAATGAAGACACCTACTCGGTACAGTTGATGGATACGCGTGGAAGGCTCGTATCGCTGATGAAAGCCGACCTCCGCGAGTACAAGATCTCCACGACGGCGTCGATGCCGTCCTACAAAAAGGAACTCGAGCCGACCGAACTGGCGGACGTAATGGCGTACCTGCTTTCCTTGAAGGGGTTCTAAGATCATGACGCGACGACTCCTGTTCGCGATGGTGTTGCTGGGCGCGACGTGGGGGACCTCGTCTCCCCTGGATGCGCAGGTCACCGAGCAGCGATTGACAAACGCGGCCCAGGAGCCGCAGAACTGGCCCACCTACTCGGGCACGTATTTCAGTCAGCGTTACAGCACGCTGAACCAGATCACGCCGGCCAACGTGAAGAGTCTGGAACTGAAGTGGATGTATCAGACGCGGCTCGCAGGCACCTGGCAAGCGACACCGCTCGTGGTCGACGGCGTCATGTACGTCACGCAGCGCATCAACGACGTGATTGCGCTCGATGCGAAGACGGGGCGCGTGTTTTGGACCTATCAGTACACGCCATCGCCCGACCACAAGGCCTGCTGCGGATCGAACAATCGCGGCTTGGCCATCATGGGCGACATGCTGTTCATGGGGACGGTGGACGCGCACCTTGTGGCGATTGACACCAAGGACGGCCATCCCCTCTGGAATACCCAGGTCGCTGACATGAAGCTCGCGTACTCGTTGACGGTCGCCCCGCTGGCTGTGAAAGACAAGGTGATCGTCGGGGTCGGCGGCGGCGAATTGGGCATCCGGGGCTTCATCGCCGCCTACGACGCGAAGACCGGCAAGGAAGTGTGGCGATTCTATACGGTCCCTGGGCCGGGAGAGACCGGACATGAGACCTGGGAGGCGTGCCCGCCCAACCCGGCAACGTACTGCGATCCCGACGCCTGGAAACATGGAGGCGCTTCTGTCTGGTTGACGGGCTCATACGATCCCGCACTGAATCTCACGTACTGGGGCGTCGGAAATGCGGGCCCCAGCCACAACCCCTCCCAGCGGCCTGGTGACAACCTGTATACCTGTTCCGTCGTCGCGTTGAACGTCGATACGGGCAAGCTCACGTGGCATTACCAGTTCATTCCGAACGAAAAATACGACTTCGACGCGACCCAGATCCCGGTTCTGGCCGATATCGATTGGAACGGCCAGCCCCTCAAGGCGCTGTTCTTTGCCAATCGCAACGGGGTCTACTATGTGTTGGACCGGGCCACGGGCAAGTTCCTGCTCGGTCGTCCGTTCGTGAAGGTGAATTGGCTCAGCGGCTTCGATGATCGAGGCCGGCCGATTCAAACCCCTCAACCGTTTGACCAGGTGACATGGCCCGGCACCCAGGGAGGGACGAACTGGTATTCCCCGTCCTATAGTCCGCACACTGGCCTGTTCTACATCCCGGCCTGGGAGAACTACGCGAACTTCGTTGGCGGCACGCCAACGGAATACAAGGAGGGTCGAAACTTCGGCGGCTGCTGCACCAAGCCTTTTGGGCCCGTGCCAGGTGCGACTGGCGTGCCGTCTATCTCACGCGGTCCCATCAACAATTGGACAGAAACGGCGGGCACGGGCGCGGTGATCGCGGTCAATGCACGCACGGGCGAGCGGAAATGGACCTACACGATGACCGACGTGACCGACAGCGGGATTTTGACAACCGCGTCGGACGTGCTCTTCACCGGCGTGCGGGAAGGGCATTTCCATGCCCTCAACGCCCGCACGGGCGAGTTGCTCTGGAAAGCCAGTCTCGGCGGCCAGATTGTCAACGGCCCGATGACCTACCAGGTGGACGGCAAACAATACGTGGCAACCATCGCCGGCACTTCCCTCGTGGTCTTCGCTCTGCGTGACTGAGGGATCGTTCCAACCCTTTGCTGTCGCGGGTTAGTGGTGTGTCCGCGTGAGAAGAACAGCAGCGACGATCAGACAGTGAGTGTATCGACCCTGCCTGTGCTGTCGCCGAAGTTCTCGAGATGAACGCCGAGCTTGTCGAGCATCGCCAGGTATAGGTTGGTCATCGGTGTCCCGCGCGGATGCCGGACGTAGCGACCGCCCTTGATCCCGACCTTCTGCCCGCCGACCAGCGCAATGGGCAAGTCGTCGTGGAAGTGCGTGTTGCTGTCGCTGATGCCGGTCCCATAGAAAAACAGCGTGTGGTCCAGCATCGTCCCGTCGCCTTCCGGCGTCGCTTCCATTCTCTTGACCAGATGCGCGAACTGCTGGAAGTGGTACTCGTTGACCTTGTGCAGGCGTTCGAGCTTGGCCTGCTCGTCCTGGTGATGTGACAGCGGGTGGTGCGCATCCGATACCCCGATCTCGGGATAGGCCCGACCGCTGACCTCTTTCGCCAACATGAAGGTGCTGACGCGGGTCAGATCGGTCTGATAGGCGAGCGCCAGGAGGTCCATCAGGAGCTTCGCGTGCGTGGCGTAGTCGTCCGGGATTCCCGCAGGCTCGTCCACCAGTGGAAGCTCGCGCGAGCCCTGCTCTCTCGCGGTCTGGATACGCCGCTCGACGTCCCGCACCGAATCGAGGTATTCGGACATCTTGGTCCGGTCACCTGGCCCAAGGTTCCGTTGGAGACGATTCAGTTCGGGGGCCACCGCGTCGAGGATGGTTCGGTCGCGCTGGAGGCGTGCCAGCCGCGCCGCCTGATCGGTGCTACCACTGGTGCCGAACAGGCGCTCGAAGACGGCGCGCGGGTCTCGCTCGGTGGGAAGGGGCGTGGTCGGCGTGCGCCACGCAATCGTATTCGTGTAGGCGCAACTCGAGCCGCCATCGCAGGTGCCCACCATCGAGTTGGACTCGACACCAAGCTCGAGCGACGCCAATTGAGTTTCCTTGGCGAATTCCCGCGCTGCCATTTGGTCCATGGACACGGCTGCGAACACGTCGGCGCCCGACGTCAGTTTGAATGGTACTCCTGTCAGGAACGTGCCCGCCGACCGCGCGTGATCGCCCCCCCCTTTCATCAGGTCGGCTGGTTTGTCGGCCAGACCGCCCAGGAGCAAGACCCGGTCCTTGAGCGCTGCCAGCGACTGTAGCGTCGGCGGCAATTCCTTGAGCGGCCCTTCCGTCTTCGGAAACCAGTAGCCCATGGACATGCCGTTGGGTACGTAGAACACGCCCAACCGGCGCAATCGCGCTGGCGCCGCGGCCGTCTGGCTCAGCGCAGTCAGTGCGGGGACCATGCAGTCCAGCAGCGGCAGGGCAAGGCTGGCTCCCACGCCACGCAACAACGCCCGACGGGACAAGTGCATTTTGGTGATGAACATAGAACTCTCCTCGTCCTTGGCGACGCGCTCGCTTACTGGCCGCCCGCGACCCTGGTCGCGGCAGGCTGCTGTGGCTCCACGTCCCGCGCAATCCGCTGTTGAAATGGGGCGCTGCCAACAATGCCGAGCAGGAGCGACGACCAGCGGTAGTCGTCGCGCGATGCGTCTCGCATGAGCTGTCGCACGGCCGGCGCGTCCGTATAATCGAGGCCGCGGCCGAGCGCGTAGGTCAGCAGCTTTTCCACGACCGTTCGGACAAATTCGTCGCCCTGCCGCAGCAACGCTTCGCGAAACGCTTGCGGGCTGTCGACGTTCGTGCCCCTCAACGTAATGGCGGAGTTGATAGGCGCGCCATCATCGTTCTCGCGCCACTTCCCGATCGCATTGAAGTGCTCCAGTGCGAAGCCAAGCGGATCCATGGTGCCGTGGCAACTCGCGCACACGGCATTTTTTCGATGCTGTTCCATCCGCTCGCGCAACGACGCAGGTTTGCTTTTCCCGTCGTTCTGTTTGAGCGGCGGCACGCCCGGTGGCGGCGGGGGCGGCGGCGCGCCCAGCACGGTTTCCAATACCCACTTGCCCCGCAGCACGACCGACGTCCGGTCCGGATAAGAGGTGACCGTTAGCACGCTCGCCTGCCCCAGCAGGCCGCGTCGCGCCGCGTCGGTCACCGCCACGCGCCGAAAGTGGCTGCCATACACATTGGGAATGCCGTAATGTTCGGCAAGCCGCGCATTGAGGAACGTGTAGTCGGCACGCAACAGGTCGAGGACGTTGCGATCCTCACGCACCTGGCTCTCGAAGAACAGCTCGGTTTCCTTGATCATCGCCTCGCGCAACGTGGTGTCGAAATCGGGAAACCGCACCGGATCGGGCTCCATCGTCTGCAGATTGCGCACTTGCAGCCACTGACCGAGGAAGTCGTTCAACCATCGTCTCGCCCGCGGATCCGCGAGCATGCGCCGCGTCTGTTGCGCCAGCACGGCCGGCTCGTGCAGGCGGCCGCGGGCGGCAACACCCAACAGCTCGCCATCCGGAATGCTTTTCCACAGGAAGGAGGCCAGGCGCGACGCCAGCTCCACATCGCTTATCCGGTAGATCGTGCCGGCCTTGGTGCCGACCGGCTCGGCTTCGGCGTGCAGCAGAAACGCGGGCATGCTGAGTAGCGCTTCCAACGAACGCTCGACACCCGTCTCGAAATTCCCAGCGGCGCGCCCAACCTCGTAGACTCTCATGAGCGGATGCAGGTCGGCGTCCGTGACAGGGCGTCGATACGCGCGCCGGGCCAAGGTTTCAATGATCCTTCTCGCGCACGGCGTCTCGTCCTGAGGGCCACCGGGCCGGCACAGGAAAATACGCTCGCGGCTCGGTGTTTCCTTGGGTATCGCCCCATCGTACGGACCACGAATGTCGAGCGACATGAGGCCAGACGTCGTGTTGTCGCCCTCTCCCGGAGATGGTGAAGGGGCCATATCGGTAAAGGCCGCGGACACGAGCCGCGTTCCAGCCTTGACTGGGAGGCGAACTTCCAAGTCCTTATCGGCGCTCTGGTTGTAGTAGGCAATCTGCTGACTCAGCACATCGTCTTCCGGAACTGAGATGCCGCCTGCATTGAGGTCGTATTTGACGCGCCCCTTGAACTTGCCGCCCACTGAGAGGCGCTTGACGAGCGCGTGATCGATGCGCAGCTCGATGTTGTACTCCCGTTCTGCGATGCCCCCTTGAATCGTTTCGCCGACCTCGCTTCGCTGCAACTGCAGCTTGAAGACGTAATCCCCGTCGAGGGAAAACGTATGGCGAATCGCGAGGCCACCGTGCGTCGCGAATGGCAGGTCCTCCCCCATCCGAGCTCGCTGTCTCGCCGAGTGCGGAACCTTGTATGACTGGATCGTGGTCCGATTCTCGAGAGAACCGACCGCGAGGCGGCTGATCTTGGTGGCCGCAGTCATGTAGCGATCCATCAATGCCGGGGTCATCGAGAGCACTTCGGCGTTGTTGTCGAAACCGAAGCCTGCCATGTCACTCGGGAGCAGCGCCGCCCCGTCCATCTCCAGCGCCAGCAAGTCGCGGATGACGTTCACGTACTCGGTGCGATTCAATCGGTGAGAAACGACGCGTCCCGGGTCGGGTGCTGTGGTGCCCACTCGGTCGAGCTCCGCCTCGAGCGCCGCCAAGAACGCTGTGAGTGCTGCTTGATCGGGCTGCGGGCCGCCTGGTGGCGGCATCTGCCCCTTACGGAGCTTTCGCGCGACCTTTTCGAAAAGTTCACGGTGCGCATCCACGCGGCTGATGTCAACCTGGTCGAGCATCAACCCCGCGATCTTTTGTCGTTCGTTGTGACACCTCACACAATACTGGTCGAGAAGCGCGCGTGAGGGTACCGGTGGAGGTTGTTGCGTCAGCTTCGCGGCAGCCTCCACCTGAACGAGTTGGAGGGACGAACCAGCGGACAGTGTCATCCCCACGAGGCATACGGCCGTAAGCACTCTCAGCTTCATGGACGTGGACATCGTGAACGCACCTTTTTTCATTCAGCGAGAATCTATCCAGCCGACGCAAAATGGACAAACCGCCTAGGGTAAATTACCCTCTTGCGCACGCGCTGTATAGCAAAAACCACCTTTGACACGCCACTGTACAGCTCCTATAATCACCGTCAATCTAGACAGTAAACGGAATAGGGGAATAGGATGAGGGTCACAATGTGCGCCCAAGCGAAGCGTTTCGCGAGCCTGTGTCTGATCTTCCTCCCCTTGACGGTCGGCATTGCAGCGGCTGCCTCTACTGACCTCCGGCTGGTGAACGCGTTCGCTGAGCGAAACACCGCGCTCGTGCGGGCGTTGCTCAAAAGCGGGATCGATGTCAACGCCGCGCGGGCCGATGGTGCGACAGCGCTCCTCTGGGCCGCCCACTGGGATGATCGAGAAGCAGTGGAGCTGCTGCTGCGCGCCGGCGCCAACGCGAATGCCGCCGACGATCATGGCGTGACCCCCCTCGCGCGGGCATGCGAGAACGCGAGCGAGCCGACAGTCAATCGGCTGCTCGAGGCCGGTGCGAATCCAAACGCGGCACAGGCGAACGGACTGACGCCGCTCATGACGGCCGCGCGCACGGGCAACCTGGGTGTTGTGAAAGCTCTACTTTCCCGTGGCGCCAACCTTAACGCCGCCACCGTCACCACCCACGAGACGGCGCTGATGTGGGCTATTGCCGAGCGCCATCGGGACATCGTCCGCGCGCTCGTCGAGAAGGGCGCCGACGTCCATCCCAAACCGGAGCAACCGTCCTCACCGTTGATGCGTGCGGCCGAGAACGGCGACATCGAGACCGCGAAGGTCCTGTTCGCTGCGGGCGCCGGCGTCAACGAGACGCCTGCGGACGGTGCGCATCCGTTGACGTATGCGATCGTCGTCGGGCAGACCGCGTTCGCCCACTTTCTGCTGGATCAGGGTGCCAATCCGAACGGTGCGATCGACGGCATCACTGCCCTGCACGCCGCCGCCGGCCCGGTCGATCCATGGCTGCGCGCGTGGAATCGCAGACACGGCTCAGGAGGACGGAGGGGTTGGCTCAGTATGGAGGCCCGGCTGTCTTTGGTGGAAGCCCTCCTCGCCCGAGGAGCTGATCCCAATGCGCGCATATCCGTCTCCGAGATGGCGGGACTGGGATTCCTACGGAACGGCGCGTTCGACACGTTCTCGATTGGCACTGGAGATGTAGGAGGGGCGACACCGCTGTGGGTGGCGGCGTACGCAACGAACACAGGCATGGGCAGTGCGGGTGTTGGAGATCCCAATAGGGTGCCTAACTCAAACGGCGAGATCATTCGCAGCCTCCTCAAGGCGGGCGCCCGTCCCGACATCACCACGAACGACGGCAGCACTACACTCATGGCCGCAGCCGGATGCGGGCAACCGGCACATACGCCAAACCTGCCACGGGCAAATCGTCAGCCGAATGCGGAAGACGCCGTCAGAATCCTTATTGAGGTTGGTGTGGACGTGACTGCCGCCAACGAAGGCGATTTCACGGCGTTGCACTGCGCGGCCTTCGGCGGGGTGAACGAACTGGTGCAGTACCTCGTGGAGCACGGCGCCGATATCAACGCCCGCGATTGGCGGGGCCGCACGCCGTTCCGCATTGCCGAGGGCGCCAAACAGTCATTCCACTATCAAGACTGGCCGGGAACTGCAGCCCTGCTTCAACAGCTCGGTGCCGATACCAGCCTGGGAATTCCGGGGACCATACATGAGCGCTTGCGGGGGTTGGCGGCGACCAAGTAAGCGGCGTCCGAGTGGAGGCCGCTCGTTTTCCTCAGGACGTCGGATGACACGTCAACTGGCGGGATGGTTTGCCGCGTTCGTCGTGGGAACGGGAATCGTGGGCGTCGCGCAGTCGGTGATAAATCCGGAAGAGTTCGTCCGGGCAATGAAGACGATCGGCACAGCCGTCGAAGGCGTTAATCAGGCTATCGGGTCGAAGTCGTATGTGGATGCCAAGACCCCGCTGGCGCTGTCACGCCAGGTACTTGCATCCACCAGACCGTGGTGGACAACCAACCAGAAGGCCGACGCCGTGGCGATGACAAAGGAGGCGGTGGCCAAACTGGACGCGCTCGATAAAGTCCTGTCGGCGAAGGCTGTGGATGCAGCGGCAGTGGCTGCCGCCCTCCAAGACGTCACTCGTTCCTGCGACGCGTGTCACGCGAAGTATCGCGAGGGTGACCCGCAGGCCGGTTATCGAATCAAATCAGCGCCTCGCTAACGCACGCCCGCCTGTCGCGAGTCAGAAACTCCATCCATCCCGCCGCGAAGTAGACGGCATCGTGATGCTGACTTACTTGAGGGCCTGTATCTGCTCTTGCGTGCGGAACTGCAATCGAGCGATCCGACTGGTGTTGGCGTACGGTACCCAGATATCGCCATTACGCTCATCGAGTGCGATGTGCCGTACTTCAGTGCCACGACTCGGCAGGCTGTAGATGGTCCATTGCGTGGTTTTCGGATCGAGCTTGGCCACCGAGTCGTCGCTGCTCACATTCGTGTAGACCATATGGTCCTTGTTGACGACCGCGGAGTACGGGTTCATACCCTTGAACGGCAACTGGTAATAGGTCGCCTTCATCGTCTTGATATCGATCTTCGCGAGGTTGCCGCCCCACCAGTTTCCGACCCAGATCACGTTGCCGTTCTTGTCCGCTCCCATGCGGCGCGGCGCCTGCTGGCCGGGCACGTACGCGGTGTTCATGAATTTCAGGGCGCCGTTGTTGTGATAAAACTCACGATCGGCCGGTGTCATGAAAGACTCCGGCCCCTTGGTATCAGGTGGCTCCATCGGGATCTCGTACGTTTTGCCGGTCTTCGTATCTGCATGCCCGACGAGGTCTCTGGTCCACCGGCCCCACCAGCCATTGCCCAAGGCATCGCCCGCCACCCCATACGTGCCGCCGGTGGCGCTGGGATTCTGGAAATACTTGAACGTCTTCGTCTCTGGATCGAATTGGATTGCGCCCTGGGCCGCGCTTGCCCAGATCTTACCGGTCTTGTCCTCATCAAGCGTGCCATTCACCCCGGTGCCGGTGGGAGGAGTAAAGATCTCAATCGTATCCGTCGCAGGATCCACTCGTCCAAGTTTCCCGCTGACGTTGAACCACAGGATGCCGTTGTGATCAGCCGTGATGCCGTGCGTATACACCGAGTCGGTTTGGCTTTTTCTCGGCAAGTTGTAACCCGTCAACTTGCCGCTCTTGGGATCGAGCTTGACGAGCGTCCGCAGCGATTCAGTGACATTCCCCCAGGTGGTAATCCACGCGTAGCCGTTCCGATCGATGGCGACATCGTGGAGCCCGCTGCGTCCGCCGTGCTGGCCAGACGGCGTCCCTTCCGACCAGTCTTCGCCATTCCACAGTACGAGTTCGCGTCCCGTGTCGGCAGGCGGGACGTCGTACTCGGTAATCACGACGCGCGCGGCGTCACCCGTCGGACGTGGAAGAGGGGGCTTGAACTTCATCGGGGACGGGCCCGGGCCGCGCATTCTGGCCAGGTACTTCGCTAACTCGGCTTTGTGGTACCGCATCACCGCTGGAGGGTTGTTATTCGTGGGACTGAGCCCGTTATAGCCTGCCTTCTCCATCGCGCTGATGACCGCGAACCAGCCTCGTTCATCAAATCGGTTTTGCAGGGGGAGATTTGCCTGATGGCATTCAGTGCATTGCACACGGAAAATCTCCTTCATGCGACGATCTTCGAACGTGTCCTCAGGCAGCGCGGCGAGCCATTCGGGTCCCCGCAGCTGGGGCGTCAAATCCTTGATCGGATCCAGCGTGAACGCCGAACGTGCGGGTCGCGCGGGTTCAAGCGTGGCTTCCGAACGAGCGGTAGCATAGCCCGTTGCCTGAGCCCACAGGCGGTACTTGCCGCCTTCTAGCGGAGGAAAGAAGTACTCCCCCTTCTCGTCAGTGTAAACCGTGGTCGTAAATGTGTTATTCGCAGCACGCGCCGACACCGCAACGCCTTCCAGGGCCGCGCCGCTCGCCAGGCGCGTGGTACCCGAGAGCGGCGTGCCGGAGCCGCTGGTCTGACCTCCCACGGTGAGCCCCAAAACGCCCAGACTAAAGATGGCGGCCGCTGACCATGCAACACTGTGTCTCAACACGCTCGCCTCCTCCTGCCGCCATCTACGACGTGGCACTTAGGGATCGTTCGTCGCCTTTGTTCTTCATTGCTGCGCATCGGGAGGAGCGGATGCCGCGGGGCTCGTTCCCGCTGCCGGAAGCTTCGGTCTGGCGTCGGGCGGGATCGTTTTCAAATACGCGATGATCTGGTCAATTTTGGTCGTGTCGAATTGGTACTGAAAACCGGGCATCGCGGCCGATCCGTTGAGGATGTAGGTCCGAACCGCCGCTTCCCCCCGCGCTGTGACCAGTGCAGCATCCAACCAAGGCCCCAGCGTTCGTGGGCGACTTGGTTGGCCCACTGGGTCATGACACAGCGCACATCGCGAGATAAACAGCTTGCGCCCGGGCGTTTCAGCCCTGCTCTCGATCCGCTCGCGGTTTTCGGCGAGTTCTCGCGGGTCGTACTCCGTTTTCACCATCCCGGCGGGGTCCGGTTTGACTGGGGGCGATGCCGGCACTTGCACTTGCGGCGCAGGAAGCATGAGCAGTACCCACAAGACGAGCCAATGCATGCGTATGCCAACTTCCGCAATGAACCCAGCCGCCGGTCCCCGTCCCGAACCAAGTTACTATATGCGCGCCGCCCGACCTGTCAAGTCGCACGCGTGGTGAAGCACTCACTCTCGTTTTCTGGAACGCCCGGATCTCGATGAGAGGCTGAACGGCAAATCCCGTCCGGCAATGGCCAGAGCCAGTAAGCCGCCTAAAATCGGCAGACCATCACCCTTCGATAGAAATCCGTACCGGAAAATACTGCTGTGCGCGATATGGATATTGAGCACCATCAGAAATGTGAAAATGGCCGCAGTCCGGGTCCAGAAACCGCAGAGGAACGCCAAGCCAGCGGCGACCTCACCCAGGAATACGAGCCGTGCAGTCACTGAGACCCCGGAGATCAGCAATGTGTCGATATACCACTTGCCGATCGGCACGCCGGCTGCGGCCCACCTCTGCAGGATAGCGGCCAGCAACTCCGGATGAGTCATCCACGGGAGCTTGTCCCATCCTTCAAAAATGAAGAACACACCCAGTGCAATCCTGACGACAAAGAGACCGATTTTCTCTCGGTTCATTCTCTCCTCGGGCTGTTTCTTGTCCGGCGGCCACTGCAATATACTCCTTCTCGCTGATGCTGTACGACACCCGGGTGATTCTGCACCGCAGTTGCGAACTTCTGCTCCCACGCACAACCGAGTCCTGACACCGAGTCCTGACACCGAGTCCTGCCCGCCGCGTGCGGCACGTCCGCACGTGCTAGACTTTCCCGCGCGATGGCGCCTGTGCGCCGCTGACTCACAACGAAACGAGGAGACCTCTTACGTCATGCCGTTGAGAACTGCTGAGCAGTACATCGCAAGCCTGCGTGACAAGCGCCGCGTGTTCTTCCGCGGTCAGCGCGTGGCGGACGTGACCACGCATCCTGTGATTGGCGTCGCGGTGCGGCATGCCGCGACAGACTATCGCATGGCCGAGGATCCGCGGACGCGGGATCTTGCCGTCGTCAGCGAAGGCGAGGGCGCGCCGTATTCGCGTTATTACCAGATTCCGCGCACACCGGACGACCTGCTGAAGCGGAGTGCGCTCATCGAACGGGCGACCGCGGAAGGCGCCACGCTGGTGGTGCTCATCAAGGAGATTGGCACCGACGCGATCGCAGGGCTCCTTCGTGTGTCGTCGCTCGTCGATGTGAAGCACAACACGACCTATCACGATCGCGTACAGGCGTTCTATCGCCACTGCCGAGACGAAGATCTTGCCGTTGCGGTTGCGCAGACCGACGTCAAAGGCGATCGCACGCTTGGCCCTTCCGCACAGACCGACCCCGACCTCTACGTCCGCATTGTCGAGCGGCGCAAGGACGGCATCGTCGTCCGGGGCGCAAAGGCACATACCTCGGTGAGCACGAACTCGAACGAGCTGATCGTGCTGCCCACGCGTGCGATGGTGGAAGCGGACAAGGATTACGCGGTGAGCTTCGCAATCCCGATGGATACGCCGGGGCTCACGCTGCTTGCATCGGCGTACGATTCCACCGCGCCGCAGGGATCGCCGATTGAATATCCCATCAGCGCCCATCACAAGATGATGGAGACCACGACGGTCTTCGAGAACGTGTTCGTGCCGTGGGAGCGGGTGTTCATGGCTGGGGAGTACGAGTTTGCCGGACCACTGGCGCTGGCATTCGTCGAGCACCATCGGTTCACCGCGATCTCCTACAAGCTGCCGCTCGTCGATGCATTCGTCGGCGCGGCGATGTTGATGGCCGACATGAACGGGATCGCGAAAGCCGGTCATGCGCGTGACAAGGTCACGCAACTCATCAGCTATGCCGAGACGCTCCGCGGCCTGACGCATTACGCCGCCCTGCGCGGCGTCGTGCGGGAGGCCGGCGTGATGGCGCCGGACACGCTGTATGTGAACATGGCGAAGTACCATTTCGCGCACCACTATCACGAAGCGGTCCGCCACGTGCAGGACCTGGCAGGCGGCGCGCTCGTGACCGGCCCAGGCGCCGAGGATCTCACCTCGCCAGAGACCGCGCCCTACTACGAGAAGTATTACGCCGGCCGCTCCGGCGTGAGCGGCAGGGATCGGTTACAGGCGCTCAGCCTGGTGCGGAACCTCGTCGCCTCGGAGTTTTCGGCGTATCAGGAAGTGCTGGCCGTCCACGCGGAGGGTTCGCTCGAGGCCGAAAAACAAATGGTGCTTCGCAGCTACAATCCAAAAGCGGCGATCGAGTTCGTACGGAGCATGATCAGCGACGCCGCGGCCGTTCCTGGGGGCACCCGTAGAACCTGATCGCGCAGAGAAGTTTGGCGTACTATTACGTGTATGACACGCGTCCTTCTTCGACTCTACCTGGGCGATGATCGTCCCCTCGGCCCTGGAAAAGTCCAGGTTCTGGAGTCGATCCGCGATGGCGGATCGATCAGCGAAGCCGCTCGAGGCATGAAGATGTCGTATCGTTCGGCGTGGCTGCTCGTCAACAGTATGAACTCGCTTTTCAGAAAGCCTGTCGTCCATACGACGCTCGGGGGCCGAGGAGGCGGGTCGGCGACGCTCACTGACCTCGGGGCAGACGTAATCCGTCTGTATCGATCCATGGAGCGCGCAACACAGCGCACCATTGCGAAGGATCTGGCCACCCTCGAGCGACGTCTTCGATCGCGCCGCCGAAGAACCCGCAACGGTACAGCCCAGCCGTAAAGAACGCCGCTCGACGAATCGCGGACGGATTTTCACCTGCGCTATATTTCTTCAAATATCTCGGTGCGGACACACCCTCGCGAAAGACAGTTCGTATGACCCTATTCGACGTGCGGGCTGCACAACGCGCGCAACGTCTCACGCTGCTGCTCGTGCTCTCCCTCTCAGCCGCCGCGTATACGGACCAGTCTGCGCCAACCATCTTGCGCATCGCCACCACCACGAGCGTCGAAAACTCAGGCCTGCTGGCCGCGATTCTGCCCGCATTCGAGCGGAAGGCTCATGTCAAGGTCGAGGTCCTGCCCGTGGGCAGCGGTCAGGCACTCGGCCTTCTGAAGCGCGGCGATGTCGTGGCGGGCCTGACGCATGATCCGAACGCAGAAGCGTCGGCGCTCGAGGCAGGAGTCATCACGAGCTATCGTAAGATCATGTTCAACGAATTCATCATCGTCGGGCCGCGCGAAGACCCCGCACATCTCGCGCACGCGTCCAGCGCCGTTGACGCGATGCGACACATCGCGACAACCGGCGCGGTGTTCGTGTCACGAGGCGATGCGTCCGGAACGTACTCGCGCGAGCAGGAGCTGTGGGCTCTCGCGAAGCAACGTCCGGCGCACCACTTGCTACTCGAGACAGGACAGGGCATGTCGGCGACGCTTCGAATCGCCAGCGAGAAGCGCGCCTATACGTTGACCGATCGGGCCACCTTCGAACAGCTTCGGTCCGGGTTGCGGTTGGCCTCGCTGTATGAAGGTGGATCCGCCCTGCTGAATACCTACGCCATCTTCCTGCGTGCCCGCCTGACGGCGGCTGATCGCGAGGCCGGCACGAAGCTCGCCGATTGGTTCGCCGATGGCGAGGGTCGTCAGCTCGTGGCCGGCTTTCTCGCAAAGGGGCAGCCCGTGTTCAACATCTGGCCCGCCAATATCCCTCGCAACCAACCGACCGATCTCCCGAATGCTCGCTGAAGTCGGGCGGGCGCTCGCGCTCATCTTCCGCGGCGACGTCGAAGTCTGGCAGATCACCGGCGTCTCATTCGCCGTCTCACTCACAGCCGTGTCCGGGGCGGTGGCACTGGGTTTGCCGGCGTCGTACCTCCTTGCAGCGTCCGGCGCACGGAGCGCGAGAGTCGGTATGTGGGTCGCACATAGTCTGGCGGCGCTCCCTACGGTCGTCATCGGGCTCACACTGTACCTCTTGTTGTCGGCGAGCGGGCCTCTCGGCTGGACCCGGCTCCTCTATACGCGCACCGCGATGGCGGTGGCTCAGTTCATCCTTGCCTTTCCATTAGTCGTCGCCGTTGTGCTCGGCGCCCTTCGTCGGCTGCCGCCGTCGGCGCGCGAAGCGCTGGTGACCCACGGCGCCACACGCGCACGCCAAATGGGCTGGCTGCTGTGGGAGGTCAAATCAGCGGTCGTATCGGGCACGTTCCTGGCTTTTTCCCGGGCCTTCACGGAGCTCGGCGCGGCCTTGATTGTCGGGGGCAACATTCGGGGCGCCACCCGGACACTGACGACCTATGTCGCGCTCGAGTACGACCGCGGCGATGATCCACGCGCAATTGCTTTGGGACTCATTCTGCTTGCGGTCGCGCTTCTCACGAACTCCGTCATGCATGTCGTTGTCGGTGAGCGATGACTGACCAACTGAGTGCGGTCATGCGCACGCGACACCTGACTGTCGGATACTCAGGAAGCGCCGCCGCCACAATCCCTGATCTCCATCTGGTCGGAGGGGTGGTCTGGCACGTGACAGGGCCCAACGGCTCTGGAAAGACGGCTCTGTTGAAAACCCTGGCTGGGCTCCTGCGCCCAGTTTCCGGTGAGATGGACCGGCGATGCGGGATGGGGACCGGAGGAGCGATCTACGTCCATTCCGTACCGTATCTCTTTGCTGGCAGCTCGAGGCGCAATCTGGCGCTCGCTCATCCAAGCGACGACCACGTGCGCGCCGTCGCAGACGCGTTCGGGTTGTCCACTCTGCTCGACCGCGAGGCGACGACACTCTCGCACGGGGAACAGAGGCGGCTGGCACTCGCACGGGCGGTCGTCGCGCGCCCGTCTCTGCTGCTCGTCGACGAACCAGAAGGCGGCCTCGACGATGAAGCGATTTCAGCATGGCGGGCCTGCGCGGTTCGTGCTGTCCGCGCACGCGAACCGGTTCTGGTGGTGGCGGCCCATCGCCCATTGGGCTTCGAGGCCTTGCCCGTGAGGGTGGTTCACCTGTAACCCTCCCACGGCTCAGCGGCTCCGGTCCACTACAATTGAGCCTTCATAAATTTCGCAGGAACTGTACGAATTCGTATGGACGACCACGACAAAGGCCCAGTGGACGATGTGCGGATGCGCGGCTTCGCGCACCGACATACCGTCGAAGCCGCCCTCGCGTGGCTTGACGCGCAATTGCAGCCACCGGGCGACGAGAGGGTGCCCCTGCGGATGGCCGCAGGTCGTGTGTTGGCCACCGCCGTCGTCAGCGACGTGGACGTACCCGGATTCGACCGCGCCACGATGGACGGATATGCCGTCGCTGCTGACAGCACGGAAGGGGCGACGTCATATAACCGCCTTCCACTGGTCGTGATCGGGGCCTCGCTGCCCGGACGTCCCTTTCAGGGCTCTATCGGCGTCGGTCAGAGCGTTCGAATCATGACGGGGGCTCCGCTGCCGCTCGGCTGCGACGCCGTCCTGCCCGCCGAGTGGACCGAACGCTCGGCCGCGCCACATGCCACCGTCAGCGCCCTTGCCGCCGTGTCGCCTGGCAAACATGTCGGCAAACAGGGAGAGGACATCGTCCGGGGAACCACGCTGTTCCAGTCTGGACGCGTGCTGCGCCCACAAGACTTGGGCGTGCTCAGTTCGGTCGGCGTGGGAGATGTACGCGTGTTTAGCCGGCCACAGGTCCGGTTGGTGGTGACTGGCAACGAACTGCTGCCATCCGGGTCGCAGCCGCACGGGTATCGAATCGTCGACGCCAACGGACCGATGCTCGCCGCCCTCGTCGAGCGCGACGGAGGTCTTGTCGACTTTCCCGGTTTGGTGCCTGACGAACACGATGCGATCCTGAATGCGCTACAGGCTACAGCCGATGTGATCATCGTGTCGGGGGGTTCGAGCGTCGGAATCGAAGACCTCGCGCCAACGATTCTCGCGCGGCACGGCGATCTGGCCATTCATGGGATCGCCATGCGGCCCAGTAGTCCGACCGGTCTCGGGCGAATCGGGGATCGGCTTGTCTTTCTGCTGCCCGGCAATCCAGTGTCATGTCTCTGTGCCTATGATTTCTTCGCCGGCCGGGCCATTCGCGCCTTGGGCGGTCGCACCAAGGCGTGGCCGTACCGCGCCATACGTGGCAGGCTGGCGCGTAAGATCAGCTCGCCCATCGGGCGACTGGACTACGCCCGCGTGCAGGTCATCGACGGAGCCATTGAGCCGCTTGCCGTCGGCGGGGCGTCGGTGCTCTCGTCCACCACGCGCGCCGACGGCTTCGTCATCGTCTCAGACGACAGCGAGGGTTTCGCTCCCGGCGCTGAAGTGGAGGTCTGGCTCTATGCATGAGCAAGAGCAGTTTCTCCATGTGCTCGACCGCGACGAGGCGGAGCGGCGTTTCCGCGCGGCGCTCGACCTGACGCCGCGCGGCGTCGAAATCGTGCCGCTCGATGCTGCCCTCGGCCGCGTGCTGGCTGCCGACGTCATCTCGCCCGTAGACGTCCCGTCGTTCGACCGCTCGAACGTGGATGGTTTCGCCGTCGTCTCCGAAAACACATTCGGCGCGTCCGAGGAAGCTCCGCGCACAGTGGAGCTTGACGAGGGGTCGATCCCACCGGGAGTTGTGCCGAAGACAGTGATTCAGCCGGGCACGGCCGTGTCAATTGCCACCGGAGGGATGGTTCCGCGCGGCGCCGATGCCGTGGTCATGATCGAGTACGCCGAGGCTCACGGCCGCGAGCTGCGGATCGCCAGAGCGGTCACGGCGGGGACCGGGGTCACATTTGCCGGCACCGATATCACCGCGGGCGAGACCGTGCTCCGCCGTGGTCAGCTCCTGACCAGCCGGGATACTGGCGTGTTGGCCGCGGTTGGAATCGCTGCCGTCGAAGTCTGGCGAAAGCCGATCGTCGCCATTCT
>ORMF010665691.1_pt1 | contig 19356 bp, 19 predicted proteins | sample 1779871 | NCBI WGS metagenome assembly ORMF01 (sample SAMEA104232316, study PRJEB22302) | groundwater metagenome | biome: forest; feature: aquifer; material: groundwater | place: USA | collected 2011-08-07 | depth 5.4 m | reverse complement strand
CGGGGAACGGTCGGGTCGGCCGTCGCCGAGTAGGCATCGATTCCGCCGGTGAGGTTCTTCACGTTTTTAAATCCGGCCCGAGCCAGGAGCGACAGGGCGGTCTGGCTTCGAATCCCATGATGGCAGAGCGTGACGATCTCTTTGTCGGGATCAAGCTCGTTGAGGCGGGAATGGAGCTGGCCGAGGGGGATCAGGACGGAACCGGAAAGGTGCACCGTCTGGTACTCCCACGGCTCCCGAACATCGAGGAGAAGGAACGGCGCCCTCGCCTCTATTTTTTCTTTTACTTCCACCGGTGAAATCTGATTGGGGCTCACGCGGACCTCCGAACGGTTTTTAAAATGGGTCGACAAAATCTATCCTAACCCTCCCGCGCTTCTCTCGTCAAACGGAATTGACCATTTTTTGAAAGTAGGATATATATAGGCAATGCCGCAGGGACTCGATCGATTACAGACGGCTCCTGTCGATCTGGCGATCATCGGCGGGGGAATCCAGGGGGCCGGCATGGCCCGGGAAGCGGCCCTTCGGGGACTCTCCGTCGCCCTCTTCGAAAAAGGGGATTTCGCCGGCGGAACCTCGAGCCGGACCTCGCATCTGATCCACGGCGGCATCCGCTACCTGGAGCAAGGGGCCTTGCGCCTGGTTCATGAGGCGGTCCGGGAACGATATGATCTGACCCAACTGGCTCCCCACCTCGTCCGTCCGACTCCCTTTATCTTTCCGATTTATCGAGGGGAGGGAAGGGGGAAATGGAAAATCCGCATCGGAATGATCCTTTATGATCTTTTGGCCGGATCGAAGACGGTTGGAAGGCATCAGATGCTTGACGCGGCAGCTGTTTTGGACGAAGAGCCCGATCTGCGATCGGACGGTCTCGTCGGGGCCGCCCGTTTTTACGATTGTCGAATGGATGACGCGCGGCTTTGCCTCGCCACCCTCCTTTCGGCGCGCGAATGGGGGGCGGCCGTTTTTAATTATGTCGCTGTCACCGGTTTAATCCAAAAAGAAGGAAAGATCTGCGGCGTCCGGGTGCGGGAGGCATTGACCGGCGCCACTTACGAGATTTATGCCCGCGTGGTGGTGAATGCCGCCGGCCCTTGGGTCGATTCCGTCTGCCGGATGGAGGGAACCGCCGTTCAGCGGCTTCGCCCGACCAAGGGGATTCACATCCTTCTCCCTCGGCTGACGCGCAAGCATGCGGTGGTGGTTTCGAGCGAAAAGGACGGGCGGATTTTCTTCGTGCTTCCCTGGAAGGGGAAGAGCCTGGTCGGGACCACCGACACCGATTACCCGGGGAACCCGGACGAGGTCCGGGCGGAGGAGGATGAGGTGCAATGGCTCGTCCGCGAAACGGGCCGGCTCTTTCCGCGGATCGGCTTAAGTCCGGCCCAGGTGATTGCCCGATTTGCAGGGGTGCGGCCGCTGCTTCACGCCACCCGCGGCGCGGCTTCCGATCTTTCCCGGGAGGGGAGGATCGACTGGACCCCCGGCGGAATGATGGTGCTCGCCGGCGGAAAATTCACCCTCTTCCGGGCAACGGCCCGCAAGGGGATCGAAAAGATTTTGAAAAAAGTGCCGGACTTATCGATCCAGGAACGCCCCGCCCCCGAACCCCCCTTCTACGGTGGAGAGATGGGATCGCTCCCGGAGTATTTGAAAAGCGAGATTCCGGCCGCCCGGGAACGTTATCGAATCAGTGAAGAGACGGCGCACGCTTTAATCGGCGCTTATGGGACGAAATACCACGACGTGCTGGCGCCGGCGCGGCAGGATAAAGGGTTGCTCAAGCCGCTCACCCCGCTCGGATCGCCGATTTTGGCGGAGGTGGTCTATGCCGCCCGGTTCGAAATGGCGCTTCGCCTTTCCGATTTCATGCGGCGGCGCACCGCGCTCGCCTTGGGCCCTTTTAAGCGGGATCCGGCGCTGCTGAACGAGGTGGCTGAACAGATGGGAAAAGTGCTCGGATGGGACCACGACCGGAGAGAGGAAGAGATCAAAAGCTATCTCGAGGAGGTGCAGTAAGTGGAGCAGGATATGGAAGCGGTCCGCAGGGCAAACGACGTCTTCTACCAGGCGTTTGAGAGGCTTGATATCCAACAGATGGATGCCCTCTGGGTCAAGGAGGATTATGTCAAATGCGTTCATCCCGGATGGGAAGTCCGCCTCGGGTGGCAGGAGGTCCGCGACAGCTGGGTCCTGATCTTCAATCACACCTATGAGATCAAGTTTTCGGTCAATCTGCTCGACGTGGTCATCAAAGGGGACTGGGCCTGGGTGGTCTGCCTTGAAATGATTTCCACGCAGGACCAGGGAAACTGGGTGGAGGGGAGGGTTCTTTCCACCAACCTGTTCGAGCGGCGGGACGGACAATGGCTTCTCATCCATCACCACGGCTCCCCTCTTTTAACCCTTGAAGAAAAAGAGGACAGCCTTCCGCCCGGAGAACTGCCGATGGTCGACGAAGAGTCTCAGCCCCCGGACACGGATTAGAAGGAAGCCCTCCGCTCACCGAGAGAATAATGAAATAAGGAGCGAAACGGCCATCCGGCCTGAACGCAATTAGAGAAGGATAGGAAGATGGGTCGGATACAGGAGATTGCATTTTTGGTCTTTGGCCAGTTGGCCGTCGGCGGGGTTTTTTTGCTTTCTCTCCCCTCTCTGGAAACGGTCGGCCTCGGTTTTTTCAGAACCAACGGACTGGTTTTTCTGGTGACGGTTCTGCTCGGCATGGCGCTGTTTCCCGTTTCGATTCCGGAGAGCCCGGCGGCGCTCTTTGGCTTGGGCTGGATCAGAACGATCTTTCTTTTTTTCTCTCTCTTTTCCCTGACCCTGTTCATCTATAACCTGCGCCTCTGGTTTCGCCACCCCCATCATAGCCGGCCGCTGCTGCTGACCGCCGCTTCGTTCGGGGCGATCGCGGTCCTGGCGAGCGTCGGGTATTATCTTCCCCGGCCTTTCGGTCCGATTCGGGCTCTTTCCCTTTCGGTCTATTTCATCACGTCGAGCCTTCTTTTGGGGGCCGGCGTGTTGGGAATGCTCCTCGGGCACAGCTACCTGACCCGCCCGTCCCTTTCGATTGTCCCTCTTCGAAACCTGGCGACGCTCTTTATGATTCTTGTTTTTGTCGAAGCGGCATTGGCGATCGCAAATTTATTGATCATGGCCCCCTTCGACCGATTGCGCAATGCCCTTCTTTTGAATACCTTCGAAGGGCTTTATCTCTGGATCCGGCTTTTAATCGGAATCGTCGGGCCGCTGATTCTGGCGCCGATGATCCTGCAGACCGTCAAGGAGCGGGCGACCATGTCGGCGACCGGCCTTTTCTACGTGGCGATGATGATGGTGATCATCGGAGAGATCTTCTCCCGATTTTTCCTCCTGGTCGACGCCGCATTTTTATAGCATGTAGAGCGTGCCCACATACAAGGGTGTGAGGCATGGCGCACCTGGTGTGTATCTCTAGAACTAACAGGCAGACCTTCGCGCCGGCCCCACATACAAATGGAGAGAGTACGATGCAGGTCTTGAGCATTGAAAAGATGAAGGCCTTCTCTTCTGAGAAGATGAAGAAGCTGAACCTGTTTGACACCGAACGGATGTTTTGCGATCTTTACTGTTTTGAGCCGGGCCAAGCGCAGAAACCGCATGCGCACGAAGGGGAGGACAAGGTTTATTACGTCCTGGAAGGAGAAGGGGCTTTTCGGATCGGGAATGAGACCCAGACGGTCAACGCCGGGTCGATTCTCCTGGCCCCTGCCGGGATAGACCACGGGGTGACCAACGGGTCGTCGCAGCGGCTGGTGGTCCTGGTCTTCATGGCCCCCAAACCGCATCACTAAGCAGGTCGCTGAAAAAGTCCATCTGGCTGCGTTGTCGCCTCCGCTTCGCGTCCTCACGTACGAAGAGTACGCTGCGGGGCGAAGCTCCGGCTCCGCCTTGCAGATGGCGCTTTTTGAGCGGCCTGAGCTGTTCTGGCGAACAGCTCAAATAAAAAACAAAGAAAGGGAAAAAAGGAGTTACCGATGTTGAGAGATCCGGTGGCGATTGAAGAGGCGAGTTTGAAGATGATTGAGGAGGAGATCGGGCCTCACGATTTTAATCCCGGTCAGCTTGCCGTTGTCAAAAGGGCGATCCATGCGACGGCCGATTTTGACTTCGCCAAAAAGATGGTCTTTCACGCGATTGCCGTCGAGGCGGGCGTGGCCGCCATCCGTTCCGGCGCCGACGTGGTGGCCGATGCCCAGATGGTGGAGGTGGGGATCTCCAAAGAGCAGTTGCGGAAATATGGCGGAAGCGTCTGGTGTTTTATTTCGGATGACGACGTCATCAAAAAGGCGAAAGAAGAGAATGTGAGCCGCGCGATTATTTCAATGCAAAAGGCGGCAGAAATGAACGATGGGGCAATCTATGCGATCGGGAGCGCGCCGGCCGCGCTTTTGGAATTGATTCGCCTGGTTCAGGAGGGAAAGGCCAAGCCGTCGCTTATCGTCGGGGTGCCGGTCGGGTTTATCTCGGCAGCCGAATCGAAAGAGGCCCTTCTTTCGATGTCCACGCCGTTTATTACCTGCCGCGGCCGAAAAGGGGGGAGCGCCGTGGCCGCTTCCATCATCAATGCCTTGAGCCTTCTGGCCACGAAGATGTGACCGGACGATCGAACGGCGCGAGGTATTTTATCCGGGCCCAAAGTGACGATGCTCCGGGAAGATCGAACCCGGAGCATCGCTTTATTCAATCATCCTATTTTTTCTGTCAATGATCCTTTGTTTTTTCAGTTCCTTTTCCGTGAGCGGCCGGTTTTTTCCCGTTGTAACCGTCGGCCAACTGGGTATTCACATGGACGACCGCTTTGTTGATCTCACGGAACGGGTAATCCTCCGTGATCTCGGGAAGGGCATCGGCGTCGGCCTGTTTCGTGATGATGGCTCCGGTCGGCACATAGCGGCCGGCGGGGATTTTCACGCCGATGATCTTGGCGCCCGGCTCGATGACGACCCCTTTGCCGACGCTTGCTTTGAAGACCAGGGCCTGCATTCCGATGAAGGTGTCGTCTTCCACCAGGGCCGGGCCGTGAACCTGCGACTGATGGGCCATGGAGACCCGATTCCCGACGTACACCGAGTACTTCTTTCCATTAAACTCGACCTGGTTTTTTTCAATCGGCTTCCCGTCATCGAATGTTTCCAGTCCATGAAGAACGACCGCATCCTGGACATTCGTATCATTTCCGATGTAAATCCCCTGCCCTTCGTCTCCCCGAACCGACGCGTTCGGCGCGACATAAACCCGTTCGCCCAGGGTCACATCACCGATGACCGACCCGATCTGGTGAATAAAAGCCGATTTCGCGACGACCGGTTTATTGATATCGGGATTGAACGAGGTTAAGACATTCGGCCCGATAAAGCCCATTAAGATAAATGATGCAACGATAATATTAAAGGATAAGCTGACCGTCAGTAGCCATTGATTTCTTTTTGTCATTGTTCCCCCCTGGTTTTGAAACGACACGGTTCCTCTTTTAGAGAGTATTTTCCTAGCAGAATTTTGCGCTCCCTGTCAAGAAATAAAAACCGACTGTGCCAGTCAGGAGCGGCACTGAAGCCGTATACTCCCTTTGGGTAATTGATCGCCCGTTGGCTTTCTCGTACGATATAACCATAGGGGAGATCCTAAATTTTATTTCCAGCGAAAGGAGACGTGATGATGAAACAGATCGGTATTGGAATGCTGGCCGGTTTGGCCGGTACGGCCGCATTGACGGCGGTGATTGAACTGGAACGGAAGGTTTTGCCCTTCGGACAGAAACATCATGCGATGTTTCAACACAAAGTAATTAAAAAAGCGGAAAACCTCTTTGGTATCCGCGGCCGGCTCTCGAGCACTTCGGAGGCCGCCGCCGTTCATGGTTCCAGCTTCGCTTATGGTATGGGCATGGGCTCTTTATACGGCTGGTGGGCTTCCAGGGTGGAGACTTCGCCATGGGTGACCGGCCCCGCTTTCGGCCTTTTTCTCTGGGGAATCGGATTGGCCGGATGGCTTCCCGCATTCGGCATTCAGCGGGTTCCCTGGAAAAAATCGCCGGTCCAGGCGGCCCTGCCGATTATTTCCCATCTTGTGTACGGCCTCGCCGCCGCCGCCGTCCTTCGGATGGCGGAAGAGCAGGAATTCGCGTCGAGAAAAAAACGCCTGAGCTCCGTATAATTCCATTCCTCTGTCTCTTCAATTCAAGGAAGGGATCGGCCTAAAGGGCTGTCCCTTCCCGGGGCCGAGTCATTCCATCGAAACGGTGGCTCACCTCGATCATGATCCGGAAAATTATGGGGCAATCAAAGCAATTTCCCCCCGGGAAGCTGTTGAAGCGCGCGCCTCTGTTTTTAAGTTTTCGTGTATACTTTTAACGAAAACCCCAACAGAGGAGGAGAGAATGAATAAGCGTATCGTGGGTGCCATCCTTTCTATCGCATTGCCGGGAGCAGGACAGATCTACTCTCACCAATGGATGAAGGGGAGCCTTTTTCTGGTTTCGGCCCTGTTCTTCAGTGGGATGGTCCGGCGGGTCAGTATGGGAGAGACCGCTTCATTGGGGCCGATTTTCGGAAACAGTGTTCTCATTCATTTGATTCTTCTCGGGTTGGCGCTTTGGAGCGCCGTCGATGTTTTCCGAGCGCCGGCGAAGGGAAGAAGATCGTAATAAATTTCTTGATTCTTCTCGCCGATTCAAATTATACTCCGGCTGAGTTTTAGCGCGTCATCGTCCATCTGTGGGTAAAAGCACTATGCGATCCCTTTCGTTATCTTTGTTGATCTTCATTGTCCTGACCGTTCCCGCCCCACTGTTGCTGGCCGCACCGGATCAGAAGGAGGGTAAAATAGAAAAATTTGAAAAAACAGAGAAAACCCCTTCGGGATTGGAATATGTCGATCTCGTCAAGGGCGAGGGGGTGAGCCCTCAAAAAGGCCGGACCGTGGTGGTCCATTACACCGGCTGGCTCACCAATGGAAAGAAATTTGACAGTTCGGTCGACCGGGCAGAGCCGTTTGAATTCCAGATCGGCGTGGGACAGGTGATCCAGGGCTGGGATGAAGGGGTGGCCACGATGAAGGTCGGTGGAAAACGAAAGCTGATTATTCCGCCGACACTGGCGTACGGAAAGAGGGGGGCCGGAAATGTCATCCCCCCCGACGCGACCCTGATCTTTGAAGTGGAACTTCTTAAAGTAAAATAAGCGGAGTTTTTCCTCCGACTCTCTTAATCACCCCCACTATTCCGCCTTGACATCCCTCTGCCCGTTTGGAATAATCGATTTTAACCGACGGGATGGACAAGAGGCGAAAGATGCAAAGACTTTTTTTCCTTTTTCTGATAGGATGGATGACCCTTCAAGGGCCGGGCTGGCTTGGAATCACGGTTCAAGATCTCACCCCGCAGATGGCGATGCGCCTGGGCGTTCCGAGCAAAGAGGGGGTTTTGGTGACCGGCGTACAATTTGGGAGTCCCGCCAAAAAGGGGGGTCTGGAACAGGGAGATGTCATTCTCTCGTTGAACGGAGAAAAAATCCCGAACTCGGAGGCGCTTCGAAAAGAGATCCTCCAAATCCGCCCCGGGACGCCGATTCAGCTGACCATCATCCGGAACCGGTCGGAAAAAAAAATCGAAATCGCGGTCGGAACCCTTCCGAGAGAAGCAGCCTAAGATGAGCCTCCAGCGAAAAGAGAGGATCCGCTTGGTGGCCGATCTCCGGACACTTCTTCCTGAGTTGCTCTCGGTGTTGGGATCGGTTGAGCAGCTTCATCCGCCACCGGACGTTTCTTCCCGGATACGGTCCGTCCGGTCCCGGCTTGAAGCGCTTGTGGCGCGGGCCCGCGCGATGGAAGAAGCAACCGATTGTATGCCTGCGGCTGCGAAAGGATGGCAGGGTGAGCCTGGATCAAACCTCGAAGAGGTTTTGAAGTCACATACGAATCCGGGTGAAATTTGATTAAGAGAAAAAGAGGGAAAGCATCCCTGTCGCAAGATGTGGTTGCAACCAATCGGTGGGGCTGTGGTTGCGTCACATTTATTTTATTCGGAATCGTCGTCGCCATGCTGGTCGCAGGCTATATGCAGGCCCCTTTAAAATAAGTTCGGTTCCACTTCCCCGCCCCGTCCTGCAGATCTGTAGGTAACAGAGGAGTGCCGCAATGGGGAGAAGGCCTTTGGTCTCCGTGACCGTCGCGCTCCTCATCGGGTTTTTCTCGGCCGAGTTCTTTTCCTATTTTCCCCTGATCCTTTGCCTCCTTCTTTCGCTCCTTTTGGTTTTAGAAATCTTTTTGGGACCCGATCGTCTCCTCCCCCTCCCGCTTTTCGCGATCGGGGTCATCGGCTTTGCCGTTTATCAGGTTCTTTCCACCCCGTTCTCTCCCGGCGATTTAAGAAAGCATGCCGACCAGGGTCCAATCCGTCTGGTTGCTCAGGTGGCCGGCGCCCCCGAACATTTCCCAGGAAAGGTAGTTTTCTGGATGAAAGGGGTGACGGCCGACTCCCCCTTAGGCATGCAGCCGGTCCAGGGGGCATTCCGCTTAAGCATTTACACCCAGGAGGTTCCTTTCGAGTATGGCGACCGGCTCGAAATGGAGATACGGCTTCGGACCCCGCAGCAGTTCCGGAACCCAGGCGCGTTTCAATACGCCGATTACCGGGAGCGGGAAGGCTGGAGCGGCGTGGCGGGACTAACCGATCTCACCCGGGTCAAAAAGGTGGGAGAGGCGGGAAACCGATTCTTCAAACAGCTTTTTCGGTGGCGCGAAGAACTCCGCCGGCAGATCCAAGGCCATCTCGGGGGGGCGCCGGCGGCGCTCCTGATGGCCTTGATCATTGGGGAGTCGGGGTATCTTACCGATGAAATCCGGGAGGTCTTTTCGGCGTCGGGTACCACCCATATCCTCTCTATCTCAGGGTCGCATCTCGCGCTGGTGTCGTTTATGATCTACGGGGCCAGCCGATGGCTCTTCCTTCGTCTTCCCCCCTCTTTTCTTTTGCGGATCTCTCTTTGGAAAATTCCTTCGCAGTGGGCGGCATTGATGACGGCAGGTCCGGTAACCTTTTATGCCTTTTTGGCGGGTGGAGAGGTCGCCACTCTTCGCTCCTTAGCGATGATTTTAGTTTACCTCCTTTCAATCTGGATGGGCCGGCGCGGGGAGATCAAGATCAGCCTTGCCTTTGCGGCGCTGCTGATCGTCATCGTTCATCCCCAGTCTGTTTTTGATCTCTCTTTCCAACTTTCTTTTCTCTCTGTTTTATCGGTTGCGCTGGTGATTGAATGGTGGCAGGCGGCCTTTCCGCCGCCGGTCGAGGCGGTCCCTTCCCGGTTTCAAAAATACATTGCCAGGCCGGGCCGACTGATGCTTCTCACCACACTCGGCGGGACGCTGGGGAGCGCTCCGCTGACGCTCTATTATTTCCACCAGTTCAGCTGGGTCGGCTTTATCGCCAACCTGATCCTCATTCCGCTGGCCGGGTGGGTGATCATCCCTTTCGGATTGGTTTCGGCGGTGGCTTCCCTCTTTCTCGAAGCGCTTCCGTTTGCTTCGTTGCATCAAGGGCTCGGGATCTTTTATTTTCGGATGACTTCTTTTTTTGCTGATTTTCCAGGCGCCGATCTTCACTTCTCTTCCCCGCCCCTTTCAATGGTGTTGCTTTTTTATGGGGTGATTTTTTCGCTTCTTTTGAAACAGGCTTCATGGAAACGGCTTCTTCCGATCACGATCGCTTTTTTTCTCTTCTTTCTGGGATGGGGAGGAATCCGGTTCCGCCCGGAAGGGCTGCGGGTCACTTTCATTGACGTCGGTCAAGGAGATGCGACCCTGATCGAGTTTCCCCGGGGAAAAACGATGCTGGTCGACGCGGGGTCGGGGGGGTTTTTCAATATGGGAAAGATTGCGGTTGCCCCTTATCTACAGGAAAGACGGATACGGCAGATCGACTACCTGGTCGGCACCCATCCTCAAATGGATCATATGGGCGGCCTCTCTTATATCGTTCGCAAATTTAAAGTGGGCGAGGTCTGGACCAACGGGGTGACGCGGGATATCCAATTTTATCGTGAATTTTTGAGCGCGCTCGACCAAAAAGGACTCTCTTCTCGAAAGATCACCGGGTCGGATCCGCCGATGGAAATCGACGGTTGCACCGTCGATTTCCTCAATCCTCCGGAGGGAGGGGTGCAAAATGAGAAGGGGCTGAATAATCACTCGATTGTGCTTCGCCTCTCGTGCCCCGCCCTTGGAAAGAGCGGGGTCTCTTTTCTACTTACCGGAGATATTGAGGTGAACGGAGAAGAGGCCCTTATAGAGCGGCAAGTTCCATTAAAAAGCACCTTTTTAAAAGTGCCGCACCATGGGAGCCGCACCTCTTCCGGGGAGGCGTTTGTTTCTCAGGTCTCTCCCGACGTCGCCCTCTTCTCCGTAGGGCCCCATAATTCGTACCGGCATCCCCACCCGGAGACGCTGGACGCTTATGAAAGGCGCCGCATAAAAGTTTATCGGACGGATCAAGATGGCGCGTTGATGGTGGAAGCCGGCCCTGAAGGAGAAGCGCCGCGGGTCAAATCGTACCGGGAGAGCAGGGTCGAAAAAGTGAAGTGGCGCGTTTCTCCGGCCGTCACGGAGTGGAACAATGTAAAAAAACTCTTTTCGTTCGTGAACTGATTTTAAACTTCTTAAGAAATTCCCCTTTTAGTTTTCAGTCGGACCCCCTCCTCTTCGATCAATCGGATCCTCTGATTTTCTGCCATTGGCAATGCCCCCCGCCCGGGGAGTCGGGGCCGTCGAGGCGCATTTGACAATTCGGGATTTTATTATAAACTTTATTCAGATCGTCATGATTGACTGTAAAAAATCCAGAGGACCCGGCCCCGTAAATAAGGAGTTCAGAATGGACAGTGAAGATACCATCCTTCCCGACTCAAGTTTGACCACCGATCCCCAAAGAACCCTTCCCTGCCTGGTTGTGATCTCCGGAAAAGCGCTCGGCCGAAAATACCTTTTGGATCAGAAACAGATTTTAGTCGGAAGAGGCGACGAGGTGCAGATCTCGCTCGATGAAAAAACCGTCTCCCGAAATCATGCAGAGTTTTACAGAAAAAACAACCAGACGATGGTAAAAGACCTTCAGAGCAAAAACGGAATCTATGTCAATAACATCAAAGTAATCGGTTCGGCTTTGAAGGATGGCGATTTAATCCGGATCGGCGCCACGGTTTTTAAGTTCGTCGGCGGGGGTAAAATGGAAGGGCAGTATTACCAGGCGTGATCTTGACTCATTCAATCCTCATGTAACCAGAAGACCGGTCTTCTTTCCACTTTGTCCGTCCGGATAAACCACCTTCCCACAATGTTGGACCGATTCAGGCAACTCAGAGGGAATCACGAACAGGGTGTTGAAAACTCTTTATCAGTCATTCCCGAATGGTTAATCGGGAATCCAGTTGTTTAAAACCAATGCCTTCTGGATTCCCGCTTTCGCGGGAATGACGGCATGACGCACAAACAGATACTTTTTCAACAGCCTGCTAATATTTCCGCTCTCCCAGAGGAACCCGGGTGAGGGTGACCGGGCGGTAGTCGAGGCGGGGGCCTTCTTCCGTTCGGCGCGCCAGTGTATGCTTGAGCCAATGGGCGTCGTCGCGTTTTGGAAAATCGGGGCGGGCGTGCGCGCCGCGCGATTCTTCCCGGGCGGCGGCGCTTGCGGCGATCGCTTCGGCCAGATCCATGATCGATGAAAGCTGGAGGGCATCGACCTGCTCTAAATTGAAGACCTTCCCCTTATCCTGAAGGTAAATATCTTTCAGGCGCGGACGGATCGCCGCCAGCTTTCTCTTCCCCTCCTCCATTCGCTCCCGCGTCCGAAGGATTCCAAAGTGCTCCGCCATCACCGTTCCGATTTCCTCCCGGATTTTCCCGATCCGCTCTCCGTCTTTTCTTGAGACCAGCAAAGCGAGCTTTTCCATTTCCCGCTCCAGCGTCCGGCCGGAAAAGTCGACCTGGCGGTTGCGTTCGGCAAACTCGGAAGCCCGGGCGCCGGCCCGTCGCCCGTATACGATCGTCTCCATCAAGGCGTTTCCGCCGAGGCGGTTGGCGCCATGGACGGAAACGCAGGCACATTCCCCGGCGGCATAAAGCCCGGGCAGCGGCGTCTCGGCATGGATGTTGGTCTGGATTCCTCCCATGGAATAGTGGACTCCCGGGGTGACCGGAATCGGCGCCTCGACCGGATCGACGCCGGCATAGGAGAGGGAGAGCTCCCAGATCTGGGGAAGCCGCTCCATGATCTTGGCTTTGCCGAGGTGGCGAAGATCGAGCATGACGCAGCCGTCGACGCCCCGCCCCTCCATGATCTCCTGGTATTCCGCCCGCGAGACGACGTCGCGGCTGGCCAGTTCCATCGCTTTCGGGGCGTAGTTCTCCATAAACCGCTCTCCGCGGGAATTGAAGAGAAAGCCCCCTTCGCCGCGGGCCCCCTCGGTGATCAGGATGCCGGTCTCTTTCAGGGTGGTCGGATGAAACTGGACAAATTCCATGTCCTGAAGCGGAATACCGGCCCGGTAGGCCATCGACATCCCGTCGCCTGTGTTGATCAATCCGTTGGTGGAGATGCGGTAGACGCGGCCGTAGCCGCCGGTCGCCAAAATCACCGCCTTGGCCCTGATCGCCGAGAGCGCTCCGGTGAAAAGGTTCAGAACCGTCACGCCGCAGCAGACCCCTTCCTCGACGATCAGCGAGGTGACATACCACTCCTCGTAGACATGGGCGGCCCGCTTGAGCAGCTGTTCATAGAGGAGGTGGACCAGGGCATGACCGGTCCGGTCGGCCACGTAGGAGGTGCGCGGGAATCCCATCCCGCCGAAATTACGCTGCGCGATCCTTCCTTCCGGGTCGCGCGAAAAAAGCGCACCCATCCGTTCCAATTCCATGAGATCGCCCGGCGCCTCCCGGCAGAGGATCTCGATGGCGTCCTGATCCCCCAGCCAGTCGCTCCCCTTGACGGTGTCGTACATGTGCGATTCCCAGGAATCTTCGGGCCGGATCGCCGCGTTGATTCCCCCCTCCGCGGCGACCGAGTGGCTCCGCACCGGGTGAACTTTTGAGATCACGCCGACGCTCAGATGGGAGGGGATCGCGACGGTCGCCCGCATCCCGGCCAGTCCGGCGCCCACGACTAACACGTCATGCTGCATGCGCATTCCTTCGGGTTAAAATAGGCCCTGAAGCCTAAGATTATGGCGTTCAGGTGGTTGTCACTGCGGACGTCTCTGGTAACGGACATCCAGCCTTTTCGCCGCCTGGACTTCATCCATCCGGCCGATCGGACGGGTATGCGGGGCGCCGGTCACCTTTTCGGGGCTCTCGTCGATCTCCTTGCGGATTTTCAGCATTACCTCTGCGAAGGCGTCGAGCGTCTCTCGCGGCTCGCTCTCCGGCGTCTCGATCATCAAGGCCTCCTCGACGATCAGCGGGAAATTCACGGTCGGCGGATAGAAGCCATAGTCGATCAGCCGCTTGGCGATATCCCAGGCATGAACCCCTTTATCGCGGAATTTTTTGGCCGATAAGACAAACTCGTGCATGCAGGGGCGGTTGAACGGAACGGGGTAGCTCCCTTCGAGCCGTTTCTTCAGGTAGTTGGCATTGATGATGGCATTCCGGCTGATGGCCGAAAGGCCGACGGCGCCGAGCCGGCGGATATAGGTGTAGGCGCGGACCAGAATGCCGAAATTTCCATAAAATCCGTGGATCCGGCCGACCGACTGGGGCCGCTTGGCGTCGAGAAAGTACTGCCCTTCTTTTTCGCAGACTATCGGAGACGGGAGATAAGGAATGAGCGGCGCGGCCACCCCGACCGGCCCGGCGCCGGGTCCGCCTCCCCCATGGGGAGTCGAGAATGTTTTGTGCAGGTTGAAGTGGACGATGTCGAATCCCATGTCGCCCGGCCGGGTCAATCCGAGCAGGGCGTTTAAATTGGCCCCGTCGAGGTACATCAGCGCGCCGACCTGATGGACCATCTCGGTGATCTTCCCGATCTGCCGCTCAAACAGGCCGAGCGTGTTTGGATTGGTCAGCATGAGGGCGGCGGTCTCTTCATCGATGACCTTGGCCAGATCGTCGAGGTCGATCATCCCCTCGGCATTCGACCGGACGGTTTGAATGGTGTAGCCGGCCAAGGCGGCGCTGGCGGGATTGGTTCCATGGGCTGAATCGGGAATGACCACTTTCTTCCGCGGCCGGCCCCGACTTTTATGATACGCGCGGGTGATCAGCATACCGATCAGCTCTCCCTGCGCCCCCGCGGCCGGCTGAAGGGAGACCTGCGCCATCCCGGCGATCTCCGCTAGAACCCGTTCGAGCTCATAGAGAAGTTGAAGCGCCCCCTGAACCGTCTCTTCCGGCTGGAGGGGGTGGATCCGAGAGAACCCGGAGAAACGGGCGACATCTTCATGGATCTTCGGATTGTACTTCATCGTGCAGGAGCCCAGGGGGTAAAAGCCGGTATCGACGCCGTAGGTATCGTGAGAAAGACGGGTGTAATGGCGCATCAGCTCATTCTCGCTGACCTCCGGGAGGTCGAGCGGGATCTCCCGCTGATATTTTTTCGGCAGCACCGGGTCGATCGAGAATCCTTGCAGTTCTTCGATGGGAAAGGTGACCCCCCGCCTTCCCGTGACACTCTTTTCAAAAATCAGCTTTTCCGACAAATTCGTTCTCCTGGTTATGTTTATATGCGGGGATCCGGGGGCCCCAAATCCCTCTTAAATCAGCCTTCCCTTTGTAAATCTCTCTCGGTCCTTTTTCCATCAGGGCGCCGGTGGAATCTTCAGGTCGGCCAGGTCGATCACCGCCGCCGCCAATGCCCGCGCCACCTGCGCGATAAAGGGAATGTCCAATGTCTCCAGCCGGTCCCCCTTGCCGTGATAATGGGGGTTTCGGAAATTGGCCGTGTCGGTCAGCATCACCGCGCGATAGCCCCGATCCCAGAACGGAACATGGTCGGAGCGCCGTGTATCGGGGAGGGTCTCTCCTTTTCCGGGGACCAAAAAACTGACGTAGGGGAGATCCGTACAATAGGTCGATGCGGCCGATTCGTACGCCTTCTGAATCGGCTCGGCCACGGCGTTGCCGACCAGCCCGATGAAGTCCCCTCTGTCGGGAAGCGGAATCGGGAGCCCCGGCGGGGTCTTTTGTGATTTCGGCTTTCGGTTCGTGTAGCCGACGCACTCCAGAACAATCGCCCCCCAGAGGGGGATCTTGTTTCTGCGGACCTGCCGGGCATAGTGATCGCTTCCCAGGAAGCCCTCCTCCTCCAGCGAAAAAGCGACGAACTGCAGCGTCAGCTTTCCGCGCAGCGGAGAGAGGACCCGGGCCGTTTCCAGAAGGACCGCCAGGCCGCTGGCATTGTCGTCGGCGCCGGGAGAATCGGGGATCGTATCGTAATGGGCGCCGATCACCAGGATTTTCTGGGCTGCGCGGCTTCCGGCCAGGCGGCCGATCACATTCGTAAACGGGTTGTCCACCTCCCCCTCGATCTGCTCTTCGACCGGGTCGAGGCCGAACGATTTCATCTGGTCCAGGATATAATCTGCCGCGGCGCGGAGCGCTTTCGGGGTGGCCACCGGATGCCTAACCCCCTCCAGCGCCCGGATGTGATTGAATATCTGCTCTTCACTGATTCCCGAAATCTGCTTTGCAATGAAGGCCCGTTGTTCAACGGAAAATCTTTCCTGATTCTGATTCATTTCGGTTCCCGCTTTTCTTTTTGCGATCTATGCCGGCGGAACGCCTGCGTTGGCCCGGAGCTGTTGAACCAGCCGCTCAATCTCTTCGGTCCGATGCATTTCCGTGACACAGATCAAAAGGTGATTTTTTAACTCGCGATAGTGGCTCCCCAAATCGATGCCGGCCAGGATCCCGGCGCGCAGCAGCCGTTTTAAAATCCGGGTGGCGGGAAGGGGGAGGCGAACGACAAATTCCTTGAAAAAAGGACCGTTGAACGGGGCCGAATACCCGGGGAGGGCGGTAATTTTCTGTTGCGCCAGATGTGATTTTGCGAGACAGAGCATCGCCACCTCCTTTAAGCCTTCTTTCCCGACGGTGGCCAGATAAACCGCCGAGGCGAGGGCGTTCAGCGCCTGGTTGGTGCAGATGTTCGAGGTGGCCCGTTCCCGGCGGATATGCTGCTCGCGGGTCTGCAGGGTCAGGCAGAATCCGGGACGGCCTTGCGCATCGGTCGTCGCCCCGACGACGCGGCCCGGCATCTGCCGGATCAGATCACGCCGCGTTGCAAAAAAACCGACATAGGGTCCGCCGTAGCTGATGGCGTTTCCCATCGACTGTCCTTCTCCCACGGCGATATCGGCCTTGAATTCGCCCGGGGTCTTCAGGAGGCCGAGTGAAATCGGATCGACCGCCATCACCAGAAGTCCTCCTTTGGCATGAACCTGCCGCTCGATCGCCTCGACCTCTTCCAGTTGTCCGAAAAAATTCGGATGCTGAATAAGGACCGCGGCCACCGTTTCGTCCATCCCTTCCGCCAGCCGATCGACCGAAGTGGCTCCCTCTTGAAAAGGGATTTCCTTCAGTCGGGCGCCCGGAAGGCCCGAAAGATAAGTTTGGACCACCTGCCGGTAATGCGGGTGGACGCTGCGGGAGATCAACACCTTATTCCGTTTCGTGACCCGCATCGCCATCAAGGCCCCTTCCGCCAGGGCGGAGGCGCCGTCGTAGACCGACGCGCTCGCCACCTCCATCCCGGTGATCTGGCAGATCATCGTCTGATACTCGTAGATCGTCTGAAGGAGTCCCTGGCTCATTTCAGCCTGATAGGGGGTATAGGAGGTATAGAACTCGGAACGGCGGAGAACATGATCGATGGTGGTCGGGATAAAATGGTCGTAACTCCCGCCGCCGAGAAACGATAAGTGGGAAGTGGCGTCGCTGTTTTTTCGGCTGATCGCTTCCATCTCGCGGCGCAGCTCCATTTGCGAGAGCGGGGGGGGAAGCGCCAGGGGACGATTGAGCCGAAATTCGGCTGGAATGTCGAGCAGTTGATCGAACGAGGGGACGCCGATCGCTTCCAGCATCGCCTGTTCTTCCGCCGCCGTTTTTGGAATATATTCCATCGGTTACTCCTAACAGGGTGTTGAAAAACTCTGAATCCGTCATTCCCGAATGTTTAATCGGGAATCCAGTTTATAAAAGCCTCCTGTTGAATACCCGCCTGCTCTGCGGGCGGGATGAAAACAGGACTCGCCGAAGGCGAGATGTCGTAAGCATCAACATCAGGAACTTTTAGTTTTTGAATTTTAAATACCTCGCCCCTCTGGGGCGGGGTGATTTATTCTACCCTGCTTTCTCCGAGTAGGTCGGCCACAGGCAACATGGCCGGAAGGTGCCCTATGATCTCTGCAGATGTTTCCATCCAAAAATTACCTCCTCAAAATATTGAAGCGGAGCAGGCCGTCCTGGCCGCGATCCTCTTGGATAACAAAGCCATCGATAAAGTGGTCGAGATTCTTCATCGCGATGATTTTTATAAGGAGAGCCATCGGAAGATATTCGAATCGATGCTGGAACTGAACGAAAGGAGCGAGGCGATCGACCTGATCACGTTGCCGGACCATCTTCGAGGGAAAAATCACCTCGAGGCGGTGGGCGGCGTTTCTTATTTAACCGATCTGTTCAACGTGGTCGCGACGGCCGCCAATGTCCGCCTTCATGCCAGAATCGTCCATGAGAAGGCTCTCTTAAGATACCTGATCAGTATCGCAACCGATATTGTGACCCAAGGGTATGAGAACCAGGGAAAAGTGGAAGATCTTTTAGATCATGCGGAGCGAAGCATCTTTGCGATCTCGGATAAAAGTATGCGGACCACGTTTGTGCCGATGAAAGATCTCGTCAAACAGGGGTTTGAAATTATCGAGAGGTTGGCCGACCAAAAGCTCACCGGCCTGCCGACGTATTTTAAAGACCTTGACAAGCTGACCTCCGGTCTTCAGCCTTCCGATTTGATCATCGTCGCCGGCCGCCCTTCAATGGGAAAGACCGCGTTTGCATTGGGAATCGCGCAGAATGTCGCGATCCGGCATCGGGGGACGGTCGGCATCTTCAGTTTGGAAATGTCCAAAGAGCAATTGGTGCTTCGAATGCTCTGCTCGGAAGCGAGGGTGGACGCCCATAAGCTCCGCTCCGGATATTTGGGCCGGCCCGGAAATGACAACTGGAATCAACTGATCAAGGCCGCGGGAAAATTAAGTGAGGCGCCGATCTTTATCGACGACACGCCGTCGATGACGATTCTGGAAATGCGGGCCAAGGCGAGACGCCTGAAGGCGGAGCACCAACTCAGCCTGCTGATTGTCGACTACCTCCAGCTTATGCGCGGAAGAGGGGATGCCAACAACCGCGAGCAGGAGATCTCCGACATCTCCCGCTCTTTAAAGGGGCTGGCAAAGGAGCTGCACATACCGGTGATCGCCCTCTCTCAACTCTCGCGCGCCGTGGAATCGAGACCCGAAAAGAAGAAAAGACCGATGCTGGCCGACCTCCGGGAGTCGGGCGCCATTGAGCAAGACGCGGACTTGGTTCTGTTTATCTATCGGGAAGAGGTGTACGACCCCTGTAAGTGTCCTCGCGAAGGGGAATGCCTCTGCGGGAAAAAGGGGTTGGCGGAGATTATCATCGGAAAACAAAGAAACGGACCGATCGATGATGTGCCGATGACATTCATCGATCGGTATACCCGTTTTGAAGATCTGGCGCCCGATCACCCGAGGCGTCTTCGCTCAGAATAAAATAGGCCCTGGCGCGAGGAATTAATTGAACGCCGCCGGGTAGGTCGGCCCTGGAAGCATGGCCGTGATAAATTTAGCTTAAGGGGACCTATTTTAACGGCGCTTAGAATAGATTTGACAAGATATCCGATTCAACCTATAATTTTTTTGGGAACTCCTCAGAATCAAAGGATTGAAGCATGTTTGGAATAGGGATGCCGGAACTGCTCGTTCTCCTTCTGATTATTCTGGTCATCTTCGGCGCCGGAAAACTGCCTGAAATCGGAGCGGGTTTGGGAAAGGCGATCCGTGGATTTAAAAAGGGAGTTTCAGAGCCGGATGAAATAGATGTGACTCCGCGGCAGCCGAAAGAAGAAAAAAAAGGGGAAGAGAAGCCCTAACAGGCTGTTGAAAAAGTATCTCTTTATGCGTTAGGCTGTCATTCCCGCGAAAGCGGGAATCCAGAAGTCATGGTTTCCGTTGCGCCTCCAAGTGGAGCGCCGTTAAAATAGGTCTCCTGAAGCTAAATTTACGGCGTTCAATTGATCTT
>ORMF010498589.1_pt1 | contig 19369 bp, 13 predicted proteins | sample 1779871 | NCBI WGS metagenome assembly ORMF01 (sample SAMEA104232316, study PRJEB22302) | groundwater metagenome | biome: forest; feature: aquifer; material: groundwater | place: USA | collected 2011-08-07 | depth 5.4 m | reverse complement strand
GTCATCCTCGATCACAACAAGAAGCCCCGCAATTTTCATAAGCTGGAAAACGCGAACCACACTGCCGAGGGTTTCAATCCTCTGTGCGGGGATCAGTTGACGCTATACCTGCAGCTTGAAGATGACGCCGTCAAAGACATCAGTTTCATAGGCTCCGGATGCGCGATCTGGAAAGCCTCGGCCAGCATGATGACCCAGGCACTGAAGGGAAAGAGCAAGCAGGAAGCTGAGGAGCTCTTCAATGAATTTCACCGGATGGTTACGGGCCAGCTCGACGAAGAGAGCGAGCCGAATAACCTGGGCCGCCTGACGATCTTTGCCGGCGTGCGCGAGTTTCCCGTACGCGTAAAATGCGCCACGCTTTCGTGGCATACGATGCACGCGGCCTTGAACGAGCAGGACAAAGTTTCCACCGAATAAGCCAGCGGCTATAAGGACGTGATCACTAAGATCAGTGTCGGTCGGCCCTCGGCAATACCAAATCAAAATCTAATTGAAGCGAATTTGGCCGCATCGAACAGTCGCAAATCGCAGTCGTGTGCGCCGGCCCGAAGCGAAAAAAAAGGCGGAAGCACTAAGCTCCCACCTTTATTCTTTCGTGGCGTCCCCGTCAACCGGGGTCACGTGGCTTAGACATTTTCATCTTCAACGTCACTTGATCTGAAACTGCATTGTATGCAGCGTCGGATCGGCGCCGACTTTGAAGTACAGATTGTACACCCCGGTTCCCATGCCGGTTGTCTTCATGTTGAAGATGTAGCTGTCGCCTGCGAACCTAAAGTTATTATCCGGGTTCGCATTGCCCGCGGCGTCAACCGGCCCATAAACACTTGTCGAGACCAACGCAATCCCGACAGCGGTCACTACCGTGCCGGCCGACGACAGGTTATTGCCATTGGCCCCGGTTATCTGCAGCTTGATTGGAATCGTGCTTCCGCTCTGATGTAGTTTCGTCTGATCGTACAGCGGCACGATATTGTATCCAACTGTGAGTGTTCCAGAATCGCTGGCAGAGTTGAAATTGCTATCACCACCATAGCTGTAAGCGATGTTGTCACTACCGGCCGCCAGGGAACCAGTAGCGAAGCTAGAAGAGAAGTTACCACCAGCTTGAATTGCTGTATTCTGAGTTACCCCATTCAGAGTTATCGCTACGCTTCCACTCGGAATCAAGGAACCAAAGCTGATCTTGCCGGACAGGTTCGTCGATGCCGTCCCGTAGGTGATGACCGGCGAGCTGAGAATGCTGAAGGCGGGCGTCGCCTTCAGCACTTTTATCATCACGGTCTTACTGGTGGGGTTGTAGTTGGTTGAGTCAGTCGGCGTAAAACTAGCCAGCAGCGGTTGGCCTGCGCCGGCGTTCAGTACAGTTCCCGATCCTGGCGCGTAATTGAAACTTCCAGCGACATTTGCCGTGGCATTGAGTTGGGCAGCACCCAGAGCCGTACCGTAGACAATGTCTGCCGGGTTGCTCCAGGTGATCACCGGAGTTGCTTTGCTGATGGTGATCGTCGCATCACCACTGGCCGGCGCGTAGTTAGTGTTGCCGGCGAAGGTCCAGTGGGCTGTGCCTCCGGGAACATTGGTGAATGACGCGCCGAGGTTAAGCAGACTCGTCAGGTTTTCACCGTTAACACCTGTCGCTGAGCCATTCGCGCCGTGAGCGCTCCCGTCATGAACCCCCGTGTAGCCGTTGACGCTGAGCGAGGCGCTGGCCTGAGAAATGGTGTCGTTCGCCGTGCCGCCTGTGTTGTTGTAGTTGCCCGTGCCATCGGTGAAGGTCCAGGGGTCGCCGTTGTACGTTCCGGCACTCGTGTGAGTCGTCCCGCTCAAGTCCAGACCGCTTAGGCTTTCGCCGTTGACGCCCGTCGCCGTACCTGTTGCCGTGTGCGGATTTCCGTCGTATTGCACATTGTAGGGCGTAACGCTGATCGTAGCGTTGGCCTTCGTGATCTCGAAGTTCTTCGAGTCACTGCTGCCATCATGATTGGCATCACCGGCAAACGTATAGCTCGCCGTGGCCGTGCCCGCGCTGGTGTTGTTTGCATAACTCGCACCCGGCGTCAGGCTCAGGTTCGCACCTGTAACTGTCACCGAACACGGAGTGAGTGCCGCACCTGTATAGGCCTGGCTGGCGGGGCAGGTCACCGTCGTGGTCGATGAAGCTTTATTGATGGTGAAGCCGGAGTTGCCGGTGCTGCCTTCATGATTGGCATCGCCGCCAAACGTTGCACTGGCGGTGGCCGAACCGGCATCAAGGTTATTCAAGTAGGTTGGCGTCAACGCTCCGCTGAGCCCGCCCGCTCCGGAATACGAAGCCGTGCATGGCTCGATCGCCGCGCCGGTGTAGGTTTGACTCGCCGGACAATTCACGGTCGTTGTTGACGAAGCCTTTGTGATCGTGAAATTGGTGCTGCCACTGCTGGCCTCGTGATTGGCGTCGCCGCTGTAACTGGCATTGGCCGTGGCGATACCGACAGATACGTTGTCGGAGTAAGTTACCGGCACTGATTGGTTCAGCCCGCCCGCGCCGGTCACTGTCGCAGTACATGGTTCGATCGCTGCACCGGTGTAAGTCTCACTGGACAAACAGTTCACCGCGACGCTTGAGGTCGCCTTAACAGTGACAGTGAAGCTGCTGGTCGAGACGTTGCCGGCGTCGTCAGTGGCTGTGATCTGGACCGTCGTCACGCCCAACCCGAAGACTGATCCAGATGCCGGACTGCTTTCAACGGTGACGCCGCCGCAACTATCCGAAGCAGTTACGGTGAAGTTGACCACCGCCGAATCAGCGCCTGGCGCCGCCGTCCTCGTCATATTAGCCGGGGTGGTGATCGTCGGAGCTATCTTGTCTTTCACCGTGATAGATATCGTACCTTCCGAACTCGTCAACGGCCCGGACGAGCCGTCGCCGCTGTCGGTCACGGTAAACCTGAACTTATCAGTGCCGCAGAAGTTGGTCGCCGGCGTGTAAACCACGTTAGGCGCCGTCCCCGAAAGGCTTCCATTGCCGGCGCCGGAAGTTACTGCAAAGACAAGGTTCGCGGCCGTAGTTTCCACATCGCTTCCAGTCAAAGTAATCGAGACCGGAGTGTTTGAGTCCGTCGTCACCGACTGATTACTGGCTGCCGGCGGATCATTAACGGGGTTGACGGTGAGATTGACCGTCGCCGTGTTCGAATCAAGCCCGCCGTCATTCACCTTGAACGTGAAGCTGTCGGCGCCGTTGTAGTTTGCCGCCGGCGTGTACGTTACGTTGACCGTGCACTGCGCCTGCGTAAGGCTGGCCGGACAGTTGGGCATATCAAACTCAAGCGTTCCATGCGCGGGTGCGCTGACAGCGCTGAATGAGAGCACGTTATTAACGTTGAAGTCAGTGCCGGTCAGCGTAAACGTCACGGCATTGTCTTCGTTGGTCGTCGCGGTCTGATTCATTGCTTGCGGAGCAGTATCATTGGTGACGTCGAGCTTCGGCTCGATCACGTCCTGAATGGAAGTAGGCACGTTCGAATAGAAGTTGTATCCCGAAAGTGATTCAACCTGTCGCACAGTCGCCAGATACTTCTGCCAGGTATCGGGGCGGATGTTGTCGTTGTTCGGCATGATCACCGCGATGGTTCTGGTCGAGTTATCAACTCTCAAGATGTCGTTGTTCCCAACCGGCAAGACAAGCGCGACTTTCCAGGTTGCCGAAGGAATGTTGATCGCCCCGCCCGTAGGCGTGTTGATGGTGTTCCATGAACCTGTCGAGCTGAGGCCCCCGGTTCCAGCGGGCCCCGAGATGATGTAAATCCGGTTGCCCCCGCTAGTGACGACCGAACGCAGGTAACTTTCAAGGCCGGCCCAGGGCCCCTGATTATTACCGGAGGCCTGCGGCACCATGTTCGTCATCAGGAACGTGTTCGAATTGTCCTCTACTGTCGCGGTGCGATCTGCCGACGGACACATGTGCCCACGGTCAAAGCCGTAAGTGGAGAATTGGAAGTCCGTCTCCAGCACGTGATACCAATCGGCCGGAAGCGTGTCGTCGGCGCGGAAAGTATCCTGCCGCTGCGTGCTTCCGAGCCACGTCTGATCCAACTGCCAACTCACCCAGTTAGGCGTGGCCTTACTCCGATTGTAGGAAAGCGAGTACTGATCTTTCTCCATCAGGTAATTGTCTGCATTATTGACATCCGCGGTGGCGTTGCTCGGATTACCCATGGTCAGATTTACCTGCGGGTCATGTCCCGTAAGGAACGTCCAGGTGTAATCCGCGGCCATGTTGTCGGGTGGGTCGATTGAATCCTGATCGGTCACGTTGCTGGCATAGATTGTGACCGTGCATTGCTCGAGGGTCGCAAAATCGATGTCAGGATTTATCGTGAAAGTGGTTGGCCCGCCGGTGACTGTTGCGGTGTGCGTGCCGCTCAACGAACAGGTCAGGCCAAACCATGCGCCCGACACGTTAACGGGTTCATCAAATTGAACTGTGATGTTGCTTGCGAGCGGAATGCTTGTGGCGCCATCGTTTGGCGTATTACTAAAGACCTCAGGCTCGAGATCTCCGGCCGGGCAGAAGTGAAGCGCCGTGCTGCCGTTGCGCGGGCTGGCCGGCCCGGTTTTGAAATCAAGCCCATTGACATCCGTGTCTTTACAACCGCCGTGCGTCCTGATGGCTGCGATGGTGTTGCCTAAGGTCGGCGTTGGGGTGTTCCCTTCTGAACAGTTGGCCGTGGCGCCATAGCCCACGAGGTCGATGATGCTCGCCCCGGATGGGCAGCCGCTCAGAGTCGTTGAATTAATAACCAGGGCGACCTTGCCCGCACCTGCGGCCATGGTAATTGTTCCGGTTGCGTCGGGTGTGGGCAGATCGACGGTTCCGCCGCTACCCTGACTCTCCTTAACCAGGTAATAGCCGCCGGCGGGAATGATTCCCGACAGCGCCGTCTTTCCGGACCAACTGCCGGTTCCGGTAGCCGAGTTGTATTGAACCGTCCAGCCAGATAGATCCACCGCGTTGCTGCTGCGATTGAAGAGTTCTATGAAATCATTCTTATACGTGGCGCCGCCGTTTCCGCCGCCGCCGTAGATTTGGCTAATGACAACCGCACCTGGAGGAGTCGGTGTAAAGTTGAAAGTTGAAGATACGGTCTTGTTTGCATTCATCGTGACCGTGCAGGCGTTTCCGGAAACAGAATCGCAGCCGATCCAACCACCGAACGTCGAGCTTAAAGCTGCCGTAGCGGTTAGCGTGACCGAAGTGTTGTCTGCGTAAGTGGCCACACACGTCGCGCCGCAATTAATACCGCTGGGCGAACTCGTCACCGTTCCGGTCCCCGTGCCGGTGCGATTGACAGTCAAAACTCTCTGCGTTGAGGTAAAAGTGGCCGTGACTTTACCAGTTGCATTCAACGTAACGTTGCAGGTGTTGCCCGAGACAGAATCACAGCCGCTCCAACTGGTGAACGTCGAATTCACATCCGCGGCGGCGGTCAGCGTCACCAAGGTTCCGCTATTGTAGTCAGCCGAACACGTCGCTCCGCAATTGATTCCGGCTGGTGAACTGGTGACCGTGCCGGTCCCCGTGCCGGTCTTGCTTACGTTCAGAGTTTGTGTGACAGCCGTAAACGCGGCAGAGACCGAGCGGTTCGCAGTCATCGAAACTGTGCAAGTACCCGTCCCAGTGCAAGCGCCGCTCCACCCGGCAAAGGTCGAGCCCGCCGCGGCGGCCGCAGTCAAAGTTACCGAAGTTCCGCTGGTATAGCTGGCCGAGCACGTCAGTCCGCAGTTGATGCCCGAAGGGGAGCTCGTGACCGATCCGGATCCCGTGCGGCTTACATTCAGAGTGAAGTTTGTCCCGCCGCGGAGAGAGTTGATATATGCAGTATTATTCGCATTGTTTCCAGCGCCGAACGTCAATCCAGCTGCTGCGCCCGTCGCATCCGTTCCGTCAAAGTCGTTTATGTTCTGACTGCCATTGTTCGCGAAAACAAATTGGTTAGTGCCCGACTGGCCTGTCGCGATAAGCTTCGGAGCCGCAGTGGCAGTGAATTGAGCCCCGGCGGTTCCTCCTGCCAAAGCATGAATGCTTCCTGTCACTCCGGCGGCGCCGCTACCCGCAGCTTTGATCATGACCTCTTCAATACCGGCGATATCGAAAGTTCCACCGGCACTGGAAAAGTACGTAGTACTTTGTAGACCGAGATCGAGATTGAAATCGCCACCTCCGACCGCTGTATCGGCTGCACTATTGTTATTTCTCAGCACAATAAGTGTTCCGGCAGGCAAGCTGCTCCACAGAGCATTGGTGGTGAATTGATACTTGCCGCCTCCGTCATTCGCCATGCTGGAGGAGAAGTCCTTGAGGATCATGCCGCGCATATCGAGATTGTTTTGAATCACAAGTAACTCAACTATGTCGGCGGTCGTTCCGGAGTTGAAATACTTGTTAACCACAACGGTCGGCGTACCCGCACTGCTGACCTTAGTGCCGGACACGGAAAAATAAATCGCCGCGAATACGACGCTTATAGACAGGGTGAGGCGCAATAGGGTCTTGGAGTGAGACTTCGACATGATTTTTCCTTTGAGCTAGAGAGGTTTCGACGCGCGGTTCGCAAATTCATAGATCGCCACGACGTCGAAACGTTTGAGTGGATTCCTCTCAATAGACTGATAGGGCGTTAGGTGTTTTTAGTAAGCAATTCGACTGGGAAAACGGTTACGTGTGAAATTAGCTCGGAAGCAAGATTCTTGCACTTGCCAAACGACTCTTCCGTAGGAAGATGGGGAGTCTAGTGAAAAACTGAGCACACGTCAAATTAAAAGGACGTTAACTAAAACCATTACTTTGTAGGTTGGTCTTCCCTTTGGTTCGAGTTGAAGAAGAAATGCCAAACGGATTCAGCGAGTGCCGGGCTATTCGATCATTGAGGCCCGGTTCTGGCCGGCTGACAAACCTTCATAGCAAAAGGCATAATGACCTCCACCGGATTCCAGGAGCGACTAATTAGTGATCATATCTTCGATTGAACTGCGAGAGATTCGTCTGCCACTGATTCATTTCTTTGAGACAAGTTTCGGACGCACGACCGAACGCCGGATCATCCTGGTTCATGTAACCGACGCGGACGGGGCCGAAGGTTGGGGAGAATGCACTGCCGGCGAAGGTCCCTTTTATTGCGAAGAGTGGACCGAAACCGCTTGGCCGACTTTAAATGAATTTCTGGCGCCGATGGTTGTTGGTCGGCAGGTTGAAGACGCTGCGGGCGTGGGTGCCTTGATGAATAAGGTGCGTGGCAATCGCATGGCCAAGGCGGCGATTGAAACGGCGTGCTGGGATCTTGAATCAAAGCGAGCAGGCGTACCGCTTTGGCAACACCTCGGCGGTACCCAAACAGAAATTCCCTGTGGCGTATCGATCGGCATTCAGGAATCGCCCGAGGTGTTGCTCGAGAAGATCGCAAAAGAAATCGACGCGGGATACCAACGCATCAAGATCAAGATCAAGCCCGGATGGGACCTCACAGTCGTGCGGAAGGTCCGCGCACATTATCCTGAGATCCTTTTGATGGGTGACGCCAACTCGGCGTATACGCTGAATGATGTGGAACTCTTCCAGGCTCTCGACGATTTTAATCTGATGATGATCGAGCAGCCGCTGGCGCACGATGACATATTCGATCACGCTGAACTGCAGAAGCAGATCAAAACGCCGGTGTGCCTTGATGAGTCAATCCATTCAGCTGAAGATGCGCAGCACGCGATCGACATCGGAGCTTGCCGTATCATCAACGTAAAGTTGGGACGCGTCGGTGGCCATACTGTGGCCAAACGTGTAGAGGCCACTTGTCGAGAGCGTAGTATTCCGGTCTGGTGTGGTGGCATGTTGGAATCGGGGATCGGGCGCGCGCACAATATCGCGATGGCTACCTTAGCTGGTTTTACTTTGCCCGGTGATGTCTCGGCCAGCGCGCGTTATTGGGAAGAGGACATTATCGAACCACCGGTGACGGTCAGTGAGCGGGGAACGATTGCCGCGCCAGACAAGCCCGGTATTGGATTTGAAGTGAATCGCTCACGAGTTGATAGTCTCACCATGAGATGTGATCGAATCACGAGTGGATAACAAATGCGTATAAATGCTCTCGGATTCGGTTTCGTGCGTTCTTTCCGCCTGATAAGGGACGATCCCCGAAATCACACGGACAAAATGGGGTTTCGGTTTCGTGTATGTCGTGATCCTACCTGGCGAGGAACTTTCTCAAAATAGGACAGTAGCAAAAAATGCCGAATGAATTAACAGCCCAACAAGTCGTCGCTCTTCGAGATCATTTCATCGCGCGGCAGCACGAATTGCTGGCGCTAACCTGCGCGCTGGTTGAAACGGAATCGCCTTCGGGTGATAAGGATGGCAGCAGCGATGTAGTGTCTTTGATCGCCAGCGCGGCCGGTACTATTAGCGCCATCAATTCCATTGAGCGGGTAACCAGCGAAGACTTTGGTGAGCACGTACGCATACGCGCATTTGCTGGAGAGAGTGAAGCGAAGCCCATAGTGATTCTGGGGCACACAGACACGGTTCACCCGCGCGGCGCGATCAAGGAACGGCCCTGGCGGGCGGACGGCAATCGCATTTATGGCCCCGGCGTCTTTGATATGAAAGCCAACCTGGCGCTGGCTCTCGAAGCTTTGCGCGCTTGCGAAGCAACTGAAGCGTGTCCGCAATCACCCGTGACAATCCTTTTGACCTGTGACGAAGAGAGCGGCAGTCCCAGCGGCCGCAGCCTGGTGGAAGAGGAAGCAAAGAATGCGCGTGCCGTGCTGGTGCTGGAACCTCCGGCGAGCAATGGCCGGGTCAAGACCTCGCGAAAGGGCACCGGGATATTTGCAGTAGCGGTTCACGGGCGGGCGGCCCATGCGGGCCTCGATCCTGAAAAGGGAGTTAGCGCCGTGCTCGAATTGGCCCGCCAAACCATCCGGCTGACAAATCTGAACGATCCCGCGGCAGGCACTACAGTCACGGTTACGGTCGTGTCTGGAGGGACGCATTCGAATGTTGTTCCGGCGGAAGCTCGGGCTGAGGTTGATGTGCGTTTTAGTTCCGCTGCGGAGGGCCGCCGGATTGAGGATGCGATTCTGAATCTGAAACCGTTCGACGAGCGCGCGCAGGTGGTCTTTTCGGGCGGTATTAATCGGCCGCCGCTCGAACGAACTGAGAAAGTCGTGGCCCTGTACGAGCGGGCGCGGAAGATCGCCGGACTGCTCGGCTTTGAATTGGGTGAAGCGAGCGTCGGTGGCGCTTCGGATGGAAACTTTGTGGGCGTACTGGGAGTGGCGGTGCTGGACGGGTTAGGCATCGAAGGCGATGGCGCGCACGCCTCGCACGAACATATCGTCGTCGATAACATCGCGCTCCGCGGCGCGCTCCTGGCTGGGCTGATCGCGACCCTGTAAGTTTGAGGTCAGTACCGGGAGCGGTAGCGACCGGGTAGTTCGACGATAACTCGATCATCGTTCGGTTGCCGCACGTCACTCGTCAGTTAGGTCAAAGGCGAGGCAGGTGGATATTGGAGTCACCCGGTCGCTACCGCTCTCGGTACTGACGTCACAACATGTCGGGCTGGTACACTGCCACTACGTGCAGCGTTGGATATGCAACATGAAAATTGCTACCTGGAATGTGAACTCGATTCTGGCGCGGCTGCCTCACCTCACTCGTTGGCTCGAGGCTGAGCGGCCCGACATTTTGTGCGTCCAGGAAACAAAATGCACGGACGACAAGTTCCCTTTGCTCGAAATAAAAGCGCTCGGCTATGACTGCGTAATGCTTGGCCAGCAGAGTTACAACGGCGTCGCAATTATTTACCAGGCGGGGTGCGCCAGCGTCCAGCGCGGCTTTCCTAATGACGATCCTTCCAGTCAGGCGCGTCTGCTCGCGGCAGATATCGCCGGCATTCGGATCGTCAATGTCTACATTCCCAACGGCCAGATGGTTGGGTCAGAAAAATATCAGTTCAAGCTCGACTGGATGAAGCGTCTGCGCGATTTTCTTGACGCTAACTACGACCAGAATACGCCGGTCCTGCTGTGCGGGGATTTCAATGTCGCGCCCGAAGAGCGCGATGTACACGACCCGCGCCTTTGGCAGAACCGCATTTTGTTTAGCGAGCCTGAGAAGGCCGCCTTACAACACATCAAGGATTGGGGATTCACGGATACGTTTCGGCAGCACACCGAAGAGGGCGGCCATTATTCCTGGTGGGATTATCGAGCCGGGGCTTTTCGGCGCAATCTGGGACTACGAATAGATCACATATGGGTTTCGGCGCCGCTGGCTGCGCGCAGCAAGACAACAGTCATAGACAAAGAACCACGCAAGTGGGAGCGACCGTCGGATCATGCGCCGGTCGTGGCGGAGTTTGAATAACAGGAAATTGTCTTAACCCGCTCAGTTCGACGTTAGTTCCGCGGTCTTCTCAGTAATGTCCTTCTGAGCCCACTCGTTATCGCGGGCCGCTTCCCCGGCTTTGTGCCGCTTGGCCTCCTTCATGCGGCTGACCAGATCCATATGCGTTGAGAAGTAGGGCAAGCTCTTGCCCACGATCTCCTGCACTGAGTTGAAGCCTTTGTCGGTCATAAACTTCGCCAGGCCTTCCTGAAGTTCGTCGACCATCTTGACGCCTTTGAGCATCACGCCAGTGCAAATCTGCACGGTCGATGCGCCCAACAGCATGAACTCGATCACATCATGAGCAGTTTCAATCCCGCCAATGCCGCTGATCGATGTTTCTTTTGGCAAAGATAGAGCAAGCTGGCTGACCATACGCAAAGCGATTGGCTTTACTGCCTGTGACGAATAACCGCCCGGGACCGTGTAACCTTCGACGGTGGGCATCGGCCGCAAAGTGTCGAGGTTCACGCCGATGACGGAGAGAATGGTGTTAATGGCTGAGATACCATTCGCTCCGCCACGCACGGCGGCCGACGCCGGCTCTTTGATGTTGGTTATGTTGGGCGTCATCTTGGCCCAGACGGGGATCTTAGCCACTTCAGTCACCCATCCGGTTACTTCTTCAGTCAGATCGGGATGCTCGCCCATCTCTGAACCCATCTTGCGTTCAGTCATGCCATGCGGACATGAGAAATTGAGTTCGAACGCATCTACGCCCGTGTCCTGCACCAGCCGGGTAAGTTCCTGCCAGCGCCCCTTGTCGTACTCTTCCATGATCGAAGCGATCAGAACGTGTCCGGGATAATCTTTCTTAATCTGGCGAAACTCTTCCAGCCAGACTTCGATGGGACGATCTGAGATTAGTTCGATGTTCTCGAAACCGATCACTTCACCATCGTTGCGCGAACGCAGTTTGCCGTAGCGCGGTACGACGTTGACGACCTTGCTCGACTCGAGGCTGACCGTTTTGGCGACCGCGCCGCCCCAGCCGGCGTCGTATGACTTTGCGATTACCCGGGCGTTGGTTCCCGGCGGGCCGGAACCGAGTAAGAACGGGTTGGGGAACTTAATACCATTAACGGTGATTGAGAGATCCATGATTTGCTCCTGGTGAACTTCGAGCTTTCGACGTTGCCCTAAGGTTAATGGATTCGCGCAGCCGGACTATTCGGCTTCAGGTATTCATTGACGACATTGTAAGGGATCAAGGTCCGATCGAACGCGGCGATAGCGTGAGGAAAATCGAAATAAACTACCAGGCCTTTTGGGGTCAGCCCCCAATGTGATATTTCGGACAGTTGCTCAGCTGTCACGATCGGGTCTTCCCGAGGAGTAGGTTTGCGTCCTTCCGACCGGGCCACTGCGTCCTCAATGGCAATCGCGCGCTTTTCAATATCAGCAACGACGTAGTTGGCAATCGCAGCCTTGTAATCGCTGCCTGGCTTAAAAAGATCGTCAAGTTCGAGTTCTTTGTTACTCGACAGATCGTAAGTTAGTGACCAAAACCCGGTGTCTGGGTGGGCGCCACCTGAATCGGAGTATTCCGTCATCTCCACACTGATCAGATCATCGGTAGCAAGCAGCACGTTATAGTTGGTGTCGAAGCTGTTTCGACCCGGCTCGGAGCCCGGCTCGAACTTTTTAATGGCCTTTTGCGTCAGGGCGAGGACCCGCCGATTAAAACTCGCGGCGCCCGGGCTTAACGCGCTGGTGTTACTCGCGATCTGTGGATAGGAAACTCTGACGCCGGATTTTCGGTTAGCAATTATTTTCGGCACGACCTGAAGCCCATTAGTGAAAGCGACGTGCTGCTCGTCCAAAGTGACGTAGGCTTCGCGTGTGCCATCCGGTTTGGACCACATACACTCAGGCTCCGCATCATCGTTGAGTCTCTTGCAGACGAACTTGCCGGTCTGTTTGCCCTTCGCACCGAACTCCGCCAACTCGAGTTTACCTTGATCGTCCAGATGGCCAGTTAGTTTGAGATCCTCGCCGATACTATCGTAGGCGTATGCCCCACTGACATTGTTTCCCTGAATACTAAGGCGCATCTGAAAGTGGCTTTCGCCGACCGAGCCACGAAAAATTCTTGCAGATGTCTGTTGGCCCAATGCACTCGCGGTCACAGTAAGAACACCGCACGCCAGCAGGACAGCCAATATTAGTCTTGCCTTAGTTCTTCTCATCTTCCGGTAGGTGCTGGTTTCGGTTTAGCTCTCATTAGCACCTCACTTCAGTGTGGTTTCTATAATTCAGCGTCTGCTTCGATCTCGATTAGCATCCTTTCGTCGATCAACGCGCTTACTTCTACCATCGTGGTGGCCGGCATGACGTCGCGCAGAAACTCACCATGAGCGCGCCCGTATTCTTCCCAACGCGAGATGTCCGTTACGAACATCCGCGTGCGCACGATGTGCTCGAGTTCCGCTCCCAGACGATGCAGCGCACTCTCAATATTCTTCAAACATTGAACGGCTTGCGCGTAAGCATCTCCGATGCCGACAATTTCACCGTCAGCATCAAGTGCTGTCGTTCCCGTCACGTAAATCCGATTGCCGACGCGTACCGCGCGTGAGTAGCCGACGATCGACTCCCACTTTGCGCCGGATGAAATTCGTTGTCGTTCAGTCACGATAACGCGTGAGCCCTCCCTTACGGTCGGGCTACTGCCCCGTAATCAATCGGCCACCAGTTGTGCGTAGGTGTCCGGCCGGCGATCGCGGAAGAATTGCCAGGTGTTGCGCACTTCGCGAATCAAATCCAGATTTAGATCGGCGACCACGATGGCATCCCGATCGCGCGGCGCTTGGGCAATGATCTGACCGCGTGGATCGCAGAAGTAACTTTGGCCGTAAAACTCGCCGATGTCCCAGGGCATTTCATGTCCGACGCGATTAATCGCGCCGACAAAGTAACCGTTGGCGACGGCATGGGCCGGCTGTTCCAACTTCCAAAGATACTCCGATAGTCCGGCCACGGTGGCTGAAGGATTAAAGACGATTTCGGCGCCGTTCAATCCCAGCGCACGCGCGCCTTCCGGAAAGTGACGGTCATAGCAGATATAAACTCCGATGCGCGCGTAAGCCGTATCGAAGGCTGGATAGCCCAAATTACCCGGACGGAAATAAAACTTTTCCCAGAATCCGGGGTTGACGTGCGGGATATGGTTCTTGCGATACTTACCGAGGTACTTTCCATCAGCGTCAATCACCGCGGCAGTGTTGTAATAGATGCCGGTAATCTCTTCTTCGTAAATCGGCACGATGATCACCATGCTGTGCTGCCTGGCCAGGTCCTGCATCAACTTTGTAGTCGGGCCGTCAGGTATTTTCTCAACCGCTTCATACCATCGCACCTGCTGCTCAGCACAGAAGTACGGCGTGGTGAAGACTTCCTGCATGCAGAGAATCTGCACACCCTGCTTCGCCGCGTCGGAAATCATCGCGACGTGCTTTTCGATATTAAGTCGCTTGATCTCTTCAATCGAGCCGTCAGTCGGCGCCGCGTTTTTCGCTTGAATCAATCCGCATTTAACTGTTCGTGCCATATTTGCTCCGGTTCCTGGATTTAAATTCCCGATTTAGAATCCTTCAGGCGGTTTCTGCGTTGACAGGTTGTGCGATCTGCGGCGGCGCCATCTTCATCAACAACAGGTAAGTCCCTGCCGACGCTCCAAAACCCACAAACCACGCGTAACTATAAAACATTTGCAGCAGGGGAACTACTACGCCAAATCGCGCGAGCACCGGGCCGGCCCACGCCAGCGTGCATCCGACGAACGTTGCTACGACCGCGCGCCAGTTCCAGCCGCCGTTGTATGTGTAGACCCCGCGAGTCCGATATAGATCGCCGAGTTCCAGACGCTTTTGCCGGACCAGCCAATAGTCAGCGATCAAAACTCCAGCGATCGAAGCCAGCCCGCCCGAGTAACCAACCAGCCAGGTGAAGATATAGCCCGAAGGATCGGCGAGCAGACGCCAGGGCTGCATCAGGATGCCGACGATGCCCGTAATCAGGCCGCCAGTGCGAAACGAAATCAACTTTGGAAAGGCATTCGCAAAGTCGTTCGCCGGCGAGACAACATTAGCCGCGATGTTGACCGCGAGCGTCGCCACTACAACCGTAAACATTGAGACTGCGATCACTGTGACCTGGTGAAATTGGCCTACTAATTTCATCGGGTCCCAAAGTTCGTCGGCTTTCATATGCGGATAGATAACCACAGCGGCTGAGGTAATCATCACACCCATCGCCGCAAACACAGTCATCGTCGTCGGCAACGCCACGATCTGGCCAATGGCCTGTTCGCGTTGGCTGTGACCAAAACGTGTGAAGTCGGGCATGTTCAGCGAGAGCGTGGCCCAGAACCCGATCATTCCCGTCAAGGAGGGAATGAAGACAGGCCAAAACTCAGCGAGGCTGTGGAATTTACTTTGCTGAGTCAGCAGATAGCCTGGTCCGTGTGCTTTCCAAATCGCCCAGCCGAGCAGTAGCGCGGTCATTACCAGCACAAACGGAGCCGCCCAGTTTTCAACCTTTCGCAGCAAGTTCATGCCACGGAAAATGATATAGATATTCAAGCCCCAGAATAGAAGAAACGAGATCCAGCGAGTGGGGCCATAGCCGAGAAAGAGCCAATCTCCCAACAAGGTTGGCCATTTCGGAATGATGGCGCTGAAGAAAATATAGAGCGCTTCGCCGCCAATCCAGGCCTGGATTCCGAACCAGCCACAAGCCACGATCGCGCGCATCAGCGCCGGAAGATTCGATCCATAAGTTCCGTAAGCTGCGCGCGCGAAAACGGGGAAGGGAATTCCATACTTCGTGCCCGGATGAGAGTTCAGCAGAATTGGGGCCAGCACGATCGTGTTGCCCAACAGAATCGTAATCAGCGCCTGCCACCAATTCATACCGGCGCTGATCAAGCCTGACGAAAGCATGTAGGTCGGAATACAATGCGCCATGCTGATCCAGAGCGCGGCGTAGTTGTATGTGGTCCAATTGCGGTCAACGACTTTAACTGGGGCGAGGTCGCGATTGAAGAGCGGGCTCGCACTTATTTCCTCGAACGCCTCGTGCTTTAGCTCAACGCGCCCGTCAGGATATTGAGTTGTCTCGCCCCGTTTAGCCATCTGGTTTTTTGAGGTGGATTTTGAGCTACATCAGTCTGAAACGGACTGTCACTTGAGCGGTAACAGAAATCGAACCAGGTGCGATAGCGCTTTCAGATTCTCCCGCTGAAAGATTTCCGCTGATTGCAGCAGTGCTGTTCTGATTAACGTTGCTGGCGCGATAGGGATTGGCTGCCTCCTCGCTGATCGAATACGCAGGGCCAATTGATTGACCAATTTCGCGGGCCAGCAGATTGGCTTTTTCCTGTGCCGCCTTCATTGCCATTACACGGGCTTGATCCTTGTGCTTGCGGATTTGTGAGTCGCGGAACTCGACGTTGCTAACTTTGGTTACGCCGGCTTTCAAAACATCCCAAAGAAGCAGGTCGAACTTCGAGATATCCCGGAGAGTTATCGCTACCGTCTTAGATACTTCGTAGCCCACGAAAACACGCTTGATCGTTCGTCGTTGCTCATAAGCGAGGTCGTCGGTGTTGTATTTTGGTTGGACGCTAATATGGCTGGTCTGGACGTCTTCCGCTTTGACATTGCTTCTTCTGGCTATCGCGAGCACTTCCTTCACGCTATCGTCAGTTTTCTTCTTGGCGACCAGCATGTCCTTATCCACTGAGTCGATATCAAGCGTGAAGACTACCTCGTCCGGCGGCACGCGCACCTCAGCCTGACCGGTAACGGTAATTAGCGGTGGCTCGATGGCGTTCTGCGCCAAAGCTTGAAACGAGAAGACAAATAGAGCTGCAAATAAAAACGGCAATCTCTTCATGGCTGGAGACCTTTCCCGGAAAGTGTTACCTACGTTGCGATTCCTCAAGGAACCTTCCCACATCCGCTCGCAGCTTCCCGAGCGATTTCTCGTCAATGTACATCATGTGCCCGGCTTCGTAGTAACCGGTCGAGAAATTCTTGAGCAGGACCGGGTCGAGGCTGATGTGATGCAGCGTATAGTCCACCGCAAAATACGGTGTGGCCATGTCGTAATAGCCCATCGCCACAAAAACTTTCAGATAAGGATTCCGCGCCAGCGCGCTGCGGAGCGCCACGCTGGTGTCGACATAGCCGTTGTTCGTATTCCAGTTCCAGGGGCTGGTGATGCCGCCGCCGAGAATGTAATACTCGAGGTCAGTCTTGTAACCGAGTTCAGCGCGCACATAGTTGTTGAAGGTCGAAGTGTAGGGCGGGCGGATCGCCGCTTCGCTGGCGTCGAAATCCGGGCTGTCCGAAGCGTAGTTCGAGTCGAAACCCTTGAAGCGAGCATCGAGCCGGCCTATGGATCGCCTTTCAGCGCGCAGCAATTCCTTGCGAAAGAGATTCAGCGAGATACGCAGGTTCGCATTGTCGACAAACTGAGTCGAGAGGCCGGTGTAGCGCGCCAGCCTGGCCACGATGTCCTGGCGCTCCTGTCCTGTTAGCCGATCGCCTTTTCCCAACGCCAGGGTGTAATCATTGGCTGCCCACTGCTCGACCTCGGACGTAATCTGCTGCAAGGATCGGGTCTGCAGATCAGGCGCCAGCTTCTTGTGATACCAGGCGGTGGCCGCATACGATGGCAGAAACATCACGTACGGCAGATCATTTCCCGGCGCGAAGTCCGCCGTCTCGAAATTCATGATCGTGGAAATGAGCACGATACCGTTGAAAGCAATGCCCCGGCCGATCAGATATCCGGATAAAGCTGAAGCCCTCGTAGTCCCATAGCTCTCGCCCGCCAAAAATAGCGGCGACGTCCAACGCTCATAGCGGCTCAGATACATCCGTATGAATTCACCCACTGATTCAATATCGCCCTGCAGGCCAAAAAATCTTTGCGCCTCGGGCCGGACAACACGGCTGTACCCGGTGCCTACCGGGTCGATAAAAACCAGATCGCTTTGATTAAGCCAGGTGTATTCATTGTTTACCAGTTGATACGGAGGCGGCGGCATAGTGCCGTCCGGATTCAACGGCACGCGCTTTGGCCCGATGGCGCCAAGGTGAAGCCAGACCGAAGCCGAACCGGGGCCGCCGTTGAAGGAAAAGGTCAAAGGGCGATGGCCGCGGTTGCCCGCGTCATCCAGCGTGTAGGCCATAAAAAATATGCGCGCTTCAGTTTCGCCGTCACGATTCTTGAGCGGCATCATGCCGGCCGTGGCCGTATAGCGGAGAGTCCTGCCTCCGGCTCGAATCTCGTGATGAGTGACAACGGGAGGTTATTCGGCGGGCGGCGACGGCCGCTCCTGCGGCCCCCGTTGCGGAGCTGAAGAAGAAACACCGGGTGAAGCCATTGCTTGTGGAGAAGGCGTTGGTTGTGGGGTGGCCTGTCTCCGTCCCTGACCGTCTTCTTGTCCGAAAGACAGTACTGCAAAGCAAAGCAGGATGACTGCAAGCATCGTTGGTTATCCTTTCGCCAGGTCGGTCTCGAAGGCAACAGCAAGGCGGTCATAGTAAGACAAACCGAAGAAAGGCCACAAGTATTTATAGCGCTATCAGCTTGCGGTGGGGAAGGTGAAGAGCCGGCCGCGATATAGTCCCAACATGCGTTTACTTCACCCGGTCGCTAATGCTCCCAGCACTGACTCCATTGCAGATCAGAAACAATCGGATTGACCGTCCGCTCCGCATTTGAACATGTATGGAAACTGCGCTTTGGTCAACTGCTCAGTCGCGTACCAGAGCCTGGTCTGTTTGTAACGGTCTGCCGTCCATCCCAGACGTTGCTTGTTGCGCCAGGTGGAACCTAGCGCCGCTTCCTCGCCACCACCCATCAGGTGAGATGATTCGTGCAGCAGTACCGCGGCGCGCTCGTTATCGTCGACCGGAACACTGAAAAACTCCGGATACAACGTTACGACTTCAAACGGAAAGTTAGTGGCGGCATAAGCGTCGCGGTGTCCGATATAGCGGTTCCACCAATTGTCCGTGCTGCGAAAAACAGTCAGATGTTTGAGGATGAAAACCTCACGATTGAACCCGTGCTGCTCGAGCGCTGCGATCGCCTTCTCCACTCCTTCGCGCTGGTCAGGTTGCAGGCCGTCTGAACTGATTAATAGTGAGACGTAACAGATTAGTAATGAGATCAGGGTGGCCCCGGCGATCCAGCTCAATCGCTTGAGCAGGCCCCGCTGCTTTGGCCGGGCCTCTTCCGGGACGTTCAGTTCGAGTCTCTGCTCAGTTGGCGCGTCATCAACCAGCGAACTTCCGCAGCGCCGGCAGGCCGCGTCAGAACCTGTATTGACCAGTCCGCAATTGGCACATTTCAGTCGCGATTGGTGAGGTGTTTGTTTGGAGTCCGGGATCATCACGATGGGGCTGGTCGGTCTGTTCGTGCAGTTTCGTGTGATTTCGTGGATCGAGTCTTTGTGCGCGAACGACGAACCACACAGACGACATGAGGTCGGGACCGGAGGCGGTAGCGACCGGCTTACAGTCTTAGCGATCTCGACTGTCGCGTGAATTGAGAACCGGTCGCTACCGCTTCCGGTTCTGACTCCATCATCGTCGTCGATATTAGATAGCCACGCACTCGCCGCGTTTCAGGAAGCGGCCATTGCCTGACTTACCCTTGAACTCGCCGTTGTCGATTACCACCTGGCCGCGCGAAAGGACCGTGTCGACCCTCCCCTTAATTGTCTTGCCTTCATAGGCGCTGTAGTCGACGTTCATGTGATGCGTCTTGACGCTGATTGTCTGGCTTTTGTTCTCATCGAAAATGACGATGTCAGCGTCTGAGCCCACCGCGATTGTGCCTTTCTTAGGAAACAGTCCGAACATTTTAGCGGCGGCGGTCGAGGTAAGCTCGACAAAGCGATTAAGCGAAATACGATTC
>ORMF012027645.1_pt1 | contig 19372 bp, 16 predicted proteins | sample 1779871 | NCBI WGS metagenome assembly ORMF01 (sample SAMEA104232316, study PRJEB22302) | groundwater metagenome | biome: forest; feature: aquifer; material: groundwater | place: USA | collected 2011-08-07 | depth 5.4 m | reverse complement strand
TTAAGAACAGGGACAGCCACAGGAGGATTAGCCGGTTCTATTATCTTCCAAACTTCAGGTACAACTGAGCGGATGAGAATAGATGCCTCAGGTAATGTTGGTATTGGCACTACCACACCTGACAGATTACTTCATCTTAATTCTGACATTGATATAGTAGGATCAAATGCTTCACTTTTAGGGGTAGCGGGAACACAGTTTAGTATTACCGGATCATCCACCACCACCTCCCCTAAAAAGTTAGTCTTAGGTATAGATACCACGGATAATTATGGAGTAATCCAGGCAGGTAATACTTCCGGGACTAATTATGATTTAATCTTAAACCCAGCTGGAGGGAATATTGGGATAGGGATAACTACCACCACTGCCACGCTTCACCTAAATTCCACAGTCACAACAGGAGATGCTTTAAGAGTGGACGTAGATTCCTTAACCACAGGCACACCTTTAAGAATCCAACAGGACAACAGAGACATGCTGGCCTTAAATGATACTGACTTTACCATTGGAGGTCATACAGACCTGACCTCTCTTGCCGGCATTTTTGATGTATTTGTCTATGACACCTCACAAGATACAGATGGCGGAGCCTGGACAGATGATGAAAGATCCCGGGCTTCAAGCTGGTATAACGAGACCTTATCTGATTCAGACCGTGGAGCCACCAGACCTTTCCCCAAAAAAGCCATTATTACAGTTGGCTCCGGCACATTTAATGCGTCAGTCAGAATTTATGATGCCAAAGACAATTCTTTGTGGATGCTGTTTGATGCCGGATCTAATCCGACAGAATTTATGATCGGCACATCAGGCAACCGGGATGAGATCGAAAATGTGACAGCCCGTGACGGCAGGATTTACTTTACTTCTGCAGCTGGTGTTATCGCCAACGGCGAATACCCGACCATTCTTGATTTTATTCAGGATAAGGGATTCCGCATCTTTAATGATGGATTGTACAAAACCTCCACCAGCATCGGTAACCGTAATACCTCAACCACTTTTACCAGCATCTCCACAGCAATTTCTGCTCCAGCTACCTCGATCGCTCAAGGCCATGATACAAAAAGGATCGGTGGAAAAGAGTATATTGTGATCCCGTTTGGATCAGGCTCAGTCCGGGCAATTAATTTAACAGATCTCACGCAAAGAGATTTCACTGTTGATCCATCCCATGGCCAGGCAAACGCTTTCCTAACACCAAGAGGGGCAGCCTATACTGTTGATACTTCAACCGGCAGCGGCCTGGGGTTTCACGCTGTCTATGACATTAACACCGGCACTGTTGACAACTATGAATCCCCCACCACTGCCTCTCCCGCCATTCTTGATGGTGCTCATGGCAACCAAAGCATCTTTGTGACCCAGGGCACCTCCACTATTGATGGCAAATCAAATACTATTTATGATAACTCCGCTGCAGGATTAACAGTCATTCAGGAAAAACAGGGCGATGAAACCAATGGCTCTGTCAAATACTACACCAAAGATTATATTACTGAAGAAATGATAGGTGATATCCGTGGCATGTGGCCAATGATAGAAACCGCCTCTCTTACCACATCAGGCACTGATATTGCTGACCGGTCTGTTAAAGCCAATAACCTGATGACAAATGCCATCACCACCAACAACATCACTTCTGCTACAGGAGCTGTTAGAGGTACGGGGCTGACATTAGACGGGACTGATGATTATTTGTGTATGGATACTGCAGGCAGCGACACAACCTGCGATGATGATGCGGATTTTGATTTCGGCACCGGCAGCTTCACACTGGGAATGTGGTTTAAGCACAATACTATCGCAACCACCGAGGATTATTTAATGACTAAGGCTGACGCCACTACCGGAGGCTACAAAGTCTATATGGATGCCTCGGGTGACATGTGTTTTGCAATTGACGATGACGGCACTTTTGATCCTGATGATTCGGCCTGTACTTCGGCAATAGATTATGATGATAATGCCTGGCATCAGGTAGTGGCGGTTAAAAACAGCACCACTTCTATTACTTTATATGTTGACGGGGTACAAGTTGCCCAGGATGCTTCTTTAGCTGCCACTGCCACCCTATCTAATACCGGGGCATTTAATGTCGGAGCAGACTCTACCCCCGGAGCCACAACTGTCTGGGCAGGATCGGTTGATGAAGGCTTTGCTACAGCAGAAGTCTTAACTGCTTCTCAAATCAAACACATGTATCAGGTAGGATACAGGGCTGTTCAAAATCATGATGCCTCCAATGATACAGATGGAGACGGTTCAACTGATAACGATACCGTGCAAAGAATATTTGGTGATTCTTCAAACGTTGCGGTGGTGGCTGTTGATGAAAGCAATTCCTATATCTATGTCGGTACCAGAGAATTATCAGATGGGGCAAATGACGGCGGGGTGTCTGTAATCGGAGTTAACTCTGATACCCGTGAGGACGTTTATGCCATTAATAATACCTCGCTAACTGATGATGACGGCACTGCTTTTGCCAATGATGACATTATGTCTTTGGCAGTATCCGGCAATGTCGGGCCAACCTTAACCCGGGGAGGCAGGCTTTTGGGTGGAACCATTGCCATTGGCACAGATGCGGACCTTTGGACCCAAACCAACAATACTTCTTTCCAGGATTTTGCCAAAAACAGCTTTAATCCATTTGGTGAAACTTTGGCTCAAAGTAACTTAAATGTGGGAGGGTTATTCCAGATAGTCAATAACTTAAGCTTAAAGCTTGATAACTTATCTCTCGACTCAACAAGTGAACCCAAAGTTGTCCAGGCTTTTGCGGTGGATTCTAACGGGATACTCTTATCCCGCTCTCTGTTTAACTCCACCACAGCCATGCAGTTTAGAAATGCCGCAGATGCAGTTGTTTTAAATATTGATACCACCAATGCCAGGTTAGGTATTGGTACCACCGGCCCTGGAACCAGTTTTGCTGTTTCAGGAAATGCCACCATTGGCTGGGGTGCAGCCACCTCCATTGCAGGCCCATCTTCCGGTCTGGCTGTATCCGGTAATGTGGGAATAGGGACAACTACAGCAAACTCATTACTTTCTGTAGCAGGAGGAGTAGTCATTGGTGGAGGAATTAATGCTGCAGCTCCTACTAATGGATTATTAGTCCAGGGTAATGTGGGAATTGGCTTTACATCCCCCAGATCCAGATTGGATGCCTATCAAAACACCGCCTCCTCTGATGTTAACCTGTTTGTACTGGCCTCGGATGTAGGAGGAACTAATAATGTCAAGTTCAGAATAGATTCAGATGGAGATTCGTTTACTGATGGAACACAAACCATTGGTACACCTGCAGATATTGCAGAAAACTACCCTGTGTTAGATGAAAGCATTGAGGCAGGAGATTTGGTAACTACCTCCGTGGTGAAAGGTCCCGTAGTTGAAAAATCCACAACTCCTTATCAAAACAATATGATTGGTATTATCTCCACAGAACCCGGTATTATTTTGTCCGGTAATACTCCGGGAAGATCAGTGGCTCTGGCAGGAAGGATACCTACTAAGGTTTCAACAGAAAATGGTCCAATTCAAATTGGGGATTATCTGACATCTTCCTCTATCCCAGGTGTGGCCATGAAAGCCACAAGACCCGGACCAGTAGTAGGTAAGGCTTTAGAATCTATGCTTGAGGATTGTAACCCGGAAGAAGGAGCATATTGTCAAGGTAAGATACTGGTATTTGTAAACGTGTCGTATGCTGATCCGAATAATTTCTTTGCTTCCCTATCTTTGGATAATCAGGGAAATCTGATCATTCCCAAACTTAAAGCAGGGTCTATTACTCTTGATCCATCACTTGCCACCTCATCTGCGAAGTTAACAGCTGACAATGATTCTCTGGCATTGGCAGAAGACCCGGCTTACTTTTCAACAGCTCCCCCGCCTACTCAATCCAACCAATTCTATGATCTTTCAGGCAAAATTGCCTCGCTTGATGAAAGAATTGTTGCTTTAGAGAATGAGAATCAAAAAAGGCTGGCTCAAATTAAGAATCTGCAGGATATTTTGGGTAATGTGGGGATAGCTACCAGTTCGGCTACCTTGGTAGAATCCACCTCCTCTGCTGTCATTGCGACCCCGAGCGAAGTCGAGATTGCCACGTCCTCGCCTTCGGCGAGTCCTCGCAATGACGTATCCAATCTCAATCTCACTCCCCCTGATATCCTGCTTAATACAGGCTCTGCCACCTTTACCAACCTTAATGTTAAATCAGAAGCCACCATGTCCGGACAATTAACAGCTTATCAGGCAGAAATTAAAGATCACTTTAAGGTATTAGGAACCACTATCTTAGCTAATACTCAGGTAGTTGGAGATCTGACAGTTGATGGAACATTAAGCATTGAGAATGGTTCGGAAATTAACGTCATAGGTACTTTATACTTGCAAAAATCATATCTGGCCCAAGGTTTGGATATCTTCAGCGGCAAAGTCACTATAGATAATGAAGGAAATATTAAAACTTCCGGAGAAATTGCCGGGGCAAGTATTGTTACCAACAAGCTGACTATTTCTAACACACCGATAGCTTCTTCGTCTGCATCTCTTACCCCAACTATTGGTAGCGGAAAAATACCTGCCGGCCAGACAAGTATTACTGTTAATACTACCCAAGCCAGCTCTACTGTAAAAATCTTTGTTACCCCAAGGACTAAGATTGGAGCCCAATCTCTGGCTGTTGATTCACTCACCGCCGGCAGTGGGTTTAGTGTCAGCCTAAACCATCCGATAGCTTCTGATGTAGACTTTGACTGGTGGATCGTAGGGACGGAGTAAGAAGACCTATATGACTTATCAGACCTATAAGACCTATACGACAGATAAAAGACAAGCGCACGGAGGTTACCGCAATCTCAAGTCTTATCAAACTACCACCCTCATATACGACCTAACTGTTGAATTCGTGAGGTTGTATATTGACCGATTTTCCCGGACTAAAGACCAGATGGTTCAGGCTGCCCGTTCAGGCAGACAAAATATAGCGGAAGGATCACAAGCCTCCGGCACTTCTAAGAAAACAGAGATCAAACTAGTCGGAGTAGCCCGAGCTTCTTTGGAAGAACTGCTGATTGACTATGAAGACTACCTCAGGCAACACCATCTAGAGCTTTGGGATAAAGAATCAAACCAAGTTCGCGTTATACGCGGACTTGCGTATAGGTCCGATACGACGTATAAGACCTATCAGTCGTATCTTAAAAGCGCAGAGAAAGCAGCTAACTGCTTAATTTGCCTTATTCATCAAGCCAACTACTTACTTGATAGACAGCTTCAAGCCTTAGAAAAAGCTTTTATCGAGGAAGGCGGGTTCACAGAAAATCTTTTTAAAAGAAGGCTTGAGAAAAGATAATCCTAACTATAATAATAATGAAGTTGAGTTGTAGGTTGATAGTTTGATACATTTGATACTAGTTGCAATGGATGGGAGAATTCCTCTATTGTAGATATATAGATATATGGTAGATTTAAAAGGACTCATAAATACTTATTCAGGTTTAATCTTTAAGGTAGGGCTTATTTTAGTTATCCTCTCTACTTTATTTTTATTCACCAATTTAACTACCGAATTTTATGACAGCGCCAAATTCATAGTACTTCTTATCTTCAGCGCAATTTTGTTAACTATTATAATCTTAAGGTTTACTTTAGAGGGCAAAGTGACAATTGTCAGGACTCCTTTGGATATCCCCTTGCTTTTGCTTCTGGCTGTAGGAGTTGTATCTACTATTTTATCCCCATCACCTTATGTTGCACTCCTTGGTAATCAGCTGCGAATACACGGCAGTCTGATCTCTTTGATAGTTTATGTTTTATTCTATTTTATCTTAATTAACAGCTTAAAAAACTTAAAAGAGATCAGGTGGATTTTATATATAAGTCTACTGGCAGCCCAAATTCTCTCAGTAGTATCTCTCTTATCTTACGCAGGAGTTAAAATTTTGCCCTCACCCTGGACTCATGGCATCAATTTTACCCCCACAGGTTTAAGCTTCTCAACAACCGCTATTTTGGCCATGCTGATTCCTTTTGTGGTAATGCAAATACTCATTCCCTCTAAATTACCGGTTAGAATTATCCATTCAGCCTTCTTGTGTTTGATGGGTGTAACCATTGCCTTAACAGGCACTTGGGCAACATGGATAGCAGGAGCAGCCGGTGTAATTTTGACCTTTCTTGTATATGGTGTAAGCGACTTAAGGAACTTAAGTCAAATCAGGCCAATTAGACTTATCGGACTTGTGGGTCTGATTGTCCCTTCTGTCATCGTAGCCGCAGTCCTCATTCTCTCTTTTGTACCGCCAATGAGTGGGGTCAAAAATCCTCTTTATGATATTTCCAAAAACTTCCCCAGAGAAATCCAGCTGCCGTTTATCCCCTCCTGGAAAGTATCTATCTCTGCCTTCCGTGATCATCCCTTTTGGGGTAGCGGCCCTTCCACCTATCTTTTTAATTTCACCAATTACAAACCAATTGAGTTTAACCAAACTAAGTTTTGGAATCTTCGCTTTGATGCTCCTTTTAATGAGTACTTCAAAGTCCTTGGGGAATTGGGAGGAATCGGACTTCTGGCACTTATATCATTGACTGCTTTATTTGCTCAAGGGGCATACCGGGTGCTGATAACTTCCAAAGCATTCCACCTCGAAGGTGAAGAAATGCGATTACACCTTCGAGGTGAGAAGGTAGCTTTAGCAATTTCCGGCCTGATATTTTTTGTGATGCTTGCCCTTCACTCTTCCACACTGCCTGTCTGGATATTCGGACTTATTGTTATTGCCTCTTTTATGACAACTAGTGTATCGGAAAGCACTCAGAGCAGCTGGAGGAACATCCTGTCTTTTAAGTCTTCCGAGGAAACTGTCCGGATTGATGCCCTACCTTCAATACTTTTAACATTATCTACGGCTGCAGTTTTATTCGCGTTCTTTTTTGGAGGAAAAATTGTGCTGGCCGATTATCATCACAGGCTGGCCTTAAACGCTGTTTCCACAAATAACGGGATTTTAGCTTATAACGAGCTGATAGCGGCGGAAAAACTAAACCCCCGGGCCGATTTGTACAGAACAGATTTGGCTCAGGTCAATTTTGCTTTGGCTAATGCCATAGCTTTAGCCAAAGGCCCCACAGAGGCCTCACCGGGAGGATCTTTAAATGACCAGGACAAACAAAATATCCAGGTTTTGCTGCAACAGTCAGTCAACGAAGGAAGGACTGCTGTAACCTTAAGTCCACGTTCAGCTGTCAATTGGGAAATTTTGGGCCTTTTGTACCGCCAGATTTCCGGGGTGGCCCAAAATGCGCTGGTCTTCTCTTTGGATTCTTACGGACGGGCAATATTTCAGGATCCGCTAAATCCCCTGCTTCGCTTAAATGTGGGTGGAACTTATTATGCTATCAAAAATTATGATTTGGCTATCAGATTTTTCACCGATACTGTCAACTTAAAGCCTGATTTTGCCAACGGCTACTATAACTTATCTGTTGCACTGCGGGATAAGGGAGATTTAAATAATGCCCTGGTAGCTGCTCAAAAAGTGCTGGATTTGGTTGAACCGAAGCAGGACAGTAATCCGGATTTTAAGGTGGCAACAGATTATCTTTCAGATCTAAAGAGCAAAGTCTCTCCACCTACCCCGGAGCAACCTCCTGCTGCCCAAACCACAGGAGAATTGCAGAATGAAAAACTACCAAAAGTGGTTGATGTGGGCAATCCGCCCCAAAATATAGCCACACCTGCAGCCATCAAAAAACCCGCCCCTACTCCTTCCCCTCAACCATAAGTGGACGGATTCGACTTCGCTCACCGTTCCACCCTGAGTTTAAGAGCGTAAGCTCGCAAGCTCTGCTTATCGAATGGGTGGACCCGAGGGGAATCGAACCCCTTACCTTCTCCATGCCATGGAGACGTCATACCGGTAGACCACGGGCCCTTTATTTTAATATTGCCAGCGGATTAACAGGCACTCCATTGTAGTGAATTTCCAAATGCAGGTGTGTTCCGGTTGAGCGGCCTGTTGATCCCATCTGACCTATTAATTGCCCCCTTGAAACAGTTTCCCCAATAGACACATAAACATTAGACAAATGGGCATACATGCTCCTGTAACCATTGCCATGATCTAAAACCACCCTGTTTCCATACCCTTGCCCGTCCGGCCATCCGGCCACCACCACCACTCCCCCGTCTGAGGCAGCAATGCCGGGAGCGCTCCTGTTGGCAATATCAATCCCGGGATGATACCAGGCATAATATTGGGTCAAAGAGCCTCCGGCCGGCCAGATGAATGATGCACCACCAGGAGCAGAGAAGGCCGGGCTCTGGGGACCTTGAGCCAAATACTGCGGCTGACGTCTAACCGGAACTTTCACCTCCGGCGGGGAACCATCAGGAATAATTAACAATTGTCCTGCTTTTAAACTGAAATCATCCGGCACATCATTAAAAGGAAAGTCGACTATGGCCTGTTGCTCAGCCGAATATTTTTTGGCCACCGATTCCAAGCTGTCCCCTGCTTTGACAATGTGAGATACACCGGAAACAGGTAAAATTTTAACAGTTTGACCAGGCTTGATTTGGTCTGATGTCAGATTATTGGCCCACTTGATGGTATCAACAGATACTCCATGATCTTTAGCAATGCTTGACAGCGTATCTCCATCTTTAACTTTGTATTCAATAATCTCAGAGCGGGGCTTTTGAGAAATCTGGGTGTGAGGATCCTGAAAGCCTTCAATAACCGGTCCGTTAGGAAAGGGCTCAAAGGCTAATGTAAAGCGCGGATCCGGACCGCCAATGCCCGGGTAGGTGGCGGAGATTAAACTTTGGCCCCCAAAAACTCCCGAGGTTAAAATCCCCACTGATGCCAGACCAATCATAGACCCGTGCCAGAATCTTTTCTGGTATACCCCCCTGCCTTGCATTAAAAGCTCAACCAGAAAGTTTTTTAAATCTTCAAACTGCAGAGCAAAATAGTGGATTTTCCTCCTGGAATACCAGATTAAGGCATGGAATAAAGCCCTGATGTCGTCTGCTATAGAATTCATGCAGACTATTTTAGCACATTGCTACTTCTGTCATTCCTGCGAAAGCAGGAATCTATATAATAAAAATATGTACTACATTTACATTTTGGCAAGTCAGAAGAATGGAACTCTGTATATAGGAGTGACTTCCAATTTAATACAAAGAGTACACCAGCATAAGACTGGAGCCATAGAAGGATTCACTAAAAAATATAAGGTTGATTTATTAGTTTATTATGAGGAAACAGAAGATATAAACTCTGGAATTGCCAGAGAAAAAAATTTAAAAGCTTGGAAGAGACAATGGAAAATAGATTTAATTGAGAAAAATAATCCTAGTTGGAAAGATTTATATCCTGAGATTATTTCCTAGTTGGAACTCTATGGGAGGCCCAATGGGAGTATATGAAGATTATCCTTCTAAAAAAGATGAGTTAGAATTTATTAAAGGAGCCCTAGGAAAAATTCCAATTATAGGTTTCTGTCTAGGAAGTCAGCTCTTGGCTCATGCTCTTGGGGCAGATGTATATCCAAATATGAAGGATGGAAAAAAGGTTAAAGAGATTGGATATTACGATGTTGATTTAACAAATGAAGGACAAAAAGATCAGATCTTTGAAGGTTTTACTTCTCCTGTAACAGTATTGCAGTGGCATGGAGATGATACAAACACAAATTGAGACTGACAGAAACTGGATACACGAAGGTTTTGAGATTAATGAAAACCGATTATTACAACAATCAAGAGATAATGAACAACTAATGAGACAACAATGCAATAGGTTGTTTGCTAATTTCTTAAAGTTGACTGTACAAGGCTAATCCCAAAACTACATGGATCCTGAATCAAGTTCAGGATGACGTAAAACGTCACTTTACGTCCTTAAGATTATTTAGGAATTCTTCATTACTTTCAGTTTTAGACAGTCTGTCTAAAAATATCTCTGTCCGCTCATTCTCTCCCAATATCCCGATCATCCTTCTTAAAATTACCATCTGTTTGTAATATTCTTCTTTGAATAAAAGCTGCTCTTGTCTAGTACCTGATCCTTCAATATCAATTGCAGGAAACACCCTTCTTTCAGCAATCTGCCTGCTAAGATGCAGTTCCATGTTGCCTGTGCCTTTAAATTCCTCATATATTAGATCATCCATTCTGGAACCGGTATCAACTAAGGCAGTGCCAATGATAGTTAAACTACCGCCTTCCTCGCAATTTCTGGCAGCTCCGAAGAAATGTTTGGGAGGATATAGGGCTACCGGATCAAATCCGCCACTTAACGTTCGTCCGGATGGCGGGACAGACAAATTGTAGGCCCTGCCAAGACGCGTTATGGAATCAAGCAAAATTACTACATCGCTACCTTTCTCAACCAGCCTTTTGGCCCGCTCCAGGGCAATCTCTGCAGCAACAGTCTGCTCTTCTGCCGGCTCATCAAAGTTGGAGGAAATTACATCACCTTTGATGGATCTTGACAGATCTGTGACTTCCTCAGGCCGCTCTCCCACCAAAACCGCCATTAAAATCACATCCGGGTGATTTTTGGCAATACCCGAGGCTATATCTTTTAAGATGGTAGTTTTACCGGCTTTTGGGGGCGATACAATCAAGCCTCTTTGGCCAAAACCAATTGGAACCACCAGATCTATCACTCTTTGTGACAAAGGGGCCTTACCGGTTTCTAATTTTAAGTGTTTGTTTGGATAAATGGCTGTTAAATCTTCAAACTTGACTCTTTTTTTGTACCTGCCGGATGAATCAATTAAATTATCTGCGCTTTCCCCATTAACTTTATCAACCTGAAGCAGGCCAAAATACCTTTCAGTTTCTTTTGGGAGTCTGGCTGCACCCTCCACAAAATCCCCTGGCCTAAGTCCAAACCTTCTGATTTGAGAAGCTGAAATATATACATCTTTATCCGAAGGAATATATTTGGGCCGTAAAAACCCGTGGCCTTCACTCATACTCTCCAAAATCCCGGAAACTTCCTCTGTCGGAACATCACGATCACGTTCAGAATAATCACGGGGGCCATTTTGATAACCACCATTGCCATAGCGTGGACGATAAGATCCAGAATTGTCATTGCGAGGAGCCGAAGGCGACGTGGCAATCTCATTAGTAAGATTCCCACGCTCACTTCGTTCGCTCGGAATGACAGGAGAGGTAAGCTCTCCTACCAGATTTTCCACTGAAGGAGCCTCGTCTGATGACTGTTCTTTTGGTTTAAATGATTTTGTTACACGAGACATAGGTTGGAAAAAATTGAAAATTCTAACTGAGGCTAACATCTTAAGTAAACCATATCCTCAGCTACTTGTCAAGAGTTGATATCTCTATTGGAGACTAGTCCCTGCCCTAGACTAGTCCCCAATACAAATGTCAACTTTCCAAAGTCCCATTTTTGAGGGCAAAACTTGTCCAATTTTTTAAAAACAAAGCCATTTTGGGGTATTGACAACCCCCTGAATTTTGCTCTACTGTAGTAATTGAAAGCAATTTCTATCTGCTCTTGAAATTGTTTTCGAAATCAATAAAAGGGCATTGCTATTCGAGTCCGTCTGCGGTAGTAATGCTCTTTTTTTATGGAAATTTGTAAAAGTGCTCGCCTCGCTTCGCGAGTCGAAGCGGGCAAAAAAAGAGCTCCTTGGTCCGTCTGCTTCCAAGGAACTCTTTTTTCTAACTCCTAACCATCAGTATTAACTTTTGATCAACATCAGTTAAAACTTTTCTGACTTGTTCGCTTACCTGATCAACTCTTTTAATCCTATTTCTACGATCCCTTTTATTCAGTACTAATCTATGTAAAAACATGATAAATTCCACTTTATCATCAAAAAAACTATTTGTCAAGTATCTGATAACCCATAGGTTTTTTGACTCTCTTTTTTGCTAGACCCGTAGTTATTTTTGGAGGATATGAGGCATAGATTGGGCTGATATAGCGATTTAAACTATGGATATACTTTTAGATATTAACAGATAAATTAGTGATGTGGATAAGTGAGTCGGGTCGTTAAATCTTCTTGGCAAAGATCATTTTTCCTGCTGCACTTTGCAGGGTTTTGGTTACTTCTACCTTAAAGGTTTGACCTATTTGATCTGCTGCTTGAGAAACAACCACCATAGTGCCATCTTCCAAATATCCCACCCCCTGGGTAGGATCTTTTCCCAAATGCACAATTTTAAGTGGTAGACTCTCGCCCGGAAGGGCAGTTGTTTTTACAGAATTAGCCAGATCATTAACATTTAATACGCTTATATTGGAAACTGAAGCGACTTTATTTAGATTAAAATCAGTGGTGATGATCCGGCCATGTAAGCTTTTTGTTAAACTTAACAATTTATCATCAACTGTTTTGCCTCCCTGCTCCTTATCCCAGACTTCTACCCTGATTCCTTTGACCTTTTTTAATTCTTCAATAATCTCAAATCCTCTTCTACCTCTTTGTCTTTTTAAACCATCTTGAGAATCTGCTACCTGCTGCAGTTCTGTTAATACAAACTTAGGTATTAAAACCAAACCGCTGATAAACCCGGTCCCGGCAATATCCAGCATTCTGCCATCAATAATAGCAGAAGTATCCAAAATCAAAGGTCTGGTTAAGGCTACGGATCCAATTTGTGGAGTAGGATGAGAAAATGGAAAATTAAACCTGGGGATTTTGATTATTTGATCTGAGACTTCCGAAGAAACCCTGTGAATTACAAAGTTAAATAAAGTCACGGTGGTGTAGGTAATACTTTTGGCAAGATCAGGAAAAACTAAAAAACCAATAGCCGCAGAAATTATGGTGACTAAAACTTTAACCAGCAACGGATTAGTTCCCGCAATAGGCGGGATCAGTTCAGAATAGATAACAGCTAAAGTTCCAAAAATTAACGCCAATACCAGGCGTAAAACAATCTTAATACGCACGAATAAATCCTTTCGCAGAGGAAGAATGATTAACTTAATAATCCCCTGCTAATAATATTATATACTGTCTTTACCGAGGATTACAAGGATATCTGCATCTTTGGGCCTAGACTCACCTTGAGGTAAATCACCCACTTCTCCCTTAAGAATTTTAGCCAAATTAATGGCCATATCTTTGGCAGAATCAGAAAATATTACCACCACAGTCTTTTCGAAATCACTCTTTTGAGCATTTTCTTTTGTGACCACATTAAGATTGGGGATTGTTTTTTTCAGTTCACTCTCAACTCTACTAGTCAAACCAATGGTTGTGGTACCATTTCGCAAAACTATTTTAGGCTGAGCTTGCTCGGCAGAGGGACTACCAATATTAATAGGAGCTACATCTAGAATCTTTTTGGCAGCTGGATCATATAAAATGGCTTTTTTGGCCTGAGTATAAATCAAAACTTTATCCCCATTTTTGGCCTTTTGAAAAAAGGGTTGTCCTCGCAATTTGGTCACATCAGCGACAGTGGCAACTGTTGGATCCTCTCCAGTTGGTAGATCGATCAACTTACCCACTTCTGCTACCAGTTTTCTAACCTCCCCTTGAGCCACCTTTTGAGAGGCAGCTGAATCTTGTGGCTGAGCTTTTAGCTTAAATTGTTGATATACAGAGAAACCTACACCTGCTAAAACCAAAATCAAAGCTACACCTACTGCATAAATAAGTCTTTTATCAAAGTTTGGAAAGTTCATATTTTAATCTTTGCCTATGATAATTCTGGCAGATGCTGAGGAATCTTTCAGTTCTCCGGCAATTGAGGCAATCTTTATCGCATCTTTGATATCAGCCACTAACAAATCCACTTTATCTTTAAAGGTACTGCTGATAAAAATTTGGCTTGAGTTATAATCGTCCTTTTCAGCATTGCCTACTTTGACAACTTGATAACCCATCTCTTTTAGCTTATCAGCCACTTTTTTGGCAGCCCCTGTAACACCTGACCCGTTTAATACCTCAAAACTCCACTCAGATCTAACCAGTGGATTTAAGCCGGGAGTTGGGATAATAGATGGAGTTTGAGAGACTGCAGGCTCTTTTTGAACTGAATCTGATTTTTTGGATTTAAAAATTTTTAATCCCACTACCACGGCAATTATTACCAGTACTACTAAAGCTAAGGGTAATAACTTATATTTATTTGGTTTCCTTTGTGTCAGGCGCTCATTGAAGATTTCCTCAACCTTAGGTGAATTTTCTTCCTTCTTATCTTCAGTTTGATCAGAATCCATATATGTTTTTACCCGTAGATATTAAAAATAAATCGTTTGAGAGTCAATACCCAAAATATTTTAGATGCATAGGCACACTGATTAAGCATTGCTTATACTTTGATTAAGCATTGCATAGATACCTTGATCAGGCAATGCATAGGTACTTTATGCCTGTTCAAAACAATTTCTCAGCTTTGAAATCAGGGAAAAGCAGAGATTTAAGGTTAACCCCGCCGGCTTCTGCTGCAGATATAGCTTCCAGTACTACTTTAACCCCTTTTAAGTTTATGCCTTCCTGTTGTGTGAGAAATTTAATAAACTGTAAATTTTCCAGATCTTTGCCGGAAAACATTCTCCTTTGTGTATTTGTTCTGAAAGGCGTAAAGAGTTTTTTCTGTTCATAGAGCATTAATGTCCTTGGATGGAGTCCTAAAAGCTGTGCCGCTACGGAAATAGTTAAAATAGGTTCATTTATGGTCATAGCAGAATTTATGTAACAAAATAAATATATAAGTTGATATTAATGTTGTCAAGGGCCAAAAAAATAATTTTTTATAAAAAAAACCGGAAATTATTACATATTACCGAATTTGACCCTCATTTGACTCCCGACTTTTTATCCATGTAATAATATCAAAAAAACTGCTACTCAATTTCATAAATTAAATGTAGATGATTATTTAAAGTTTATTTAATTTAAATCTACATAAAAGATGATTTTTGACCGTAAGATAGTTTGTATTAAAAAATATAGAGTCAAAATAACCTATATATAGATATAATAAAAAGTTTCTTAACAGTAGGATAATACTTACAAAAATTCATCATTATGAACGTATTATAGATTAGACTGTTGCAATAAGCTGTTTTTGAGTACTTTTATTGATCATTTGATTTAGAAACCTGAAGAAGTACTTAAAAATTTGTAACTGGTATTTATTTAATAGATAACCCATAAGAAAAAAAGGGGAGAAAATTGCTTTTCTTGTTGACTTACAGGCTCACCTTCAGGATTTTAGATTACCTATGTATTGGTTAACCAACCTGTGCATTGATTAACCATCTGTGCGTATATATCTTTAAACTACTGTCAGATTACTAACATATGTTCCAAATAGCTTATTCCAATAACTAAACGTTAATATCTGAACAATACCTTTTCTTTGCATTAAGGTCGCATTCAGAGCTTCACTTAAAGCTATTTGTCTATCCCTGTTGACTCTGAGTATCCTGTGGGCAGTAATTAAATCTGCCTTTTGAGGAAATAGTATCTCTATACCGGATTGAAGCATAGTTTGAAGAAATTCTAATGCAATTGATGCGCCAATCTCACGGGAGAGTAAAGTATATGAATGTGTTACGACTGACGAGCTGGTATAAGAACGGTATCCTATCCTGGCCAAAGCCTCTATTGCTTTTGAGGCTACTGCGTGATTGGGAGCACCCCTGTCAATGAAGGCTATAAGAATTGAGGAATCTATAAATATTTTTCTACTTATTGCAGCCATATCCTACTTTTGTTTTAATCTGCTCATGCTTAACCCTCTTGCCTTAAGCCTAAAGAAAGGATCATCTATAGAGAAATTAGCTTCAGTTGAGATGGGAGGCTCTTTAAAGCTCCTGGTCCGGGGAACAAAATTTTGAGTAAAAGCTTTTAAATCCGGTAGCGCAATACGGATATTACCTCCTGCGCGGAAAGCTTTCAATTTACCTTCCCTGATATGTCTCCTGATTGTGAGCGGATGGACTTTTAGGGCTATGGCTGCTTGATTGACTGTGTAAAATTCTTCCATAAAATAACAGTATAAACAAGTTTGAAAGCTGCGCTTATAAAGATTATATAATTTATAACAATAATATACATTGCTATATATAACTTGTCAATAGTTGACAACTATACAATGAAACAGAGAAACTGATATATAGACGGAGAAGTGGAAAAGCCTTACCTAAGCAGAGGATAAGCAATACATAGGTAAATATGGGTGATAGTCTGCCAAAGCAAAAAAAATTAATTCCAATCTCGCAAGCTGCCAAGGTTCTCGGTGTTTCCATTGACACAGTCAGAAGATGGGATAAATCCGGTATTCTGCATTCTAAGAGGCCTGATGGTAAAAACCGCTATTTCTCTCTAAGCGAACTTGAGGAGTATAAACTTAACCAACCGCTGCCAATATCTGAGGTAGCCGGAAACTTAAATATCTCCCCTACCACTTTACGCAGATTAGAAGCAAGAGGTTTAATTAAACCAAAACGGAACAATGCAGGAGAGCGGGTTTATGATGAAGATTTACTAAAAAACTTTCTAAATAGCGACTATTTCCTCAGAAAAAAACAAATTGAAGAAAAGGAACTTACTGAACATCCTGAAAGCAGAGAACCTGCAATCCCCCTTATTAATTTAAAACCCCGGCCCCGTTCAAGGATAAATGAATTTATGACAGTATCTACTATTACCTTTGCACTGCTGGTTACTTTTGGAATAAAAAACATCTGGGCTTTTGAGTCCAAAGCCCAACCTCTGCCAAATACTGCCTCTGAAGTCCTTTCAGCAGTGAAAGAGGACGCAGCTTCTGCTGAACCCGAAATTAAATTTGAGGCAACACCGGAAGCAAAACCCCAACCATTGGTAAAAGTCAAAGCTGAAGATTCGTCCTCCACTGTCAACATCCGCCAAAAACCAACTACCAAATCAGCTAAGATCGGCCAGGCTAAAGATGGTGAAACTTTCGAATTTGTTGCAAAAGATTCAGACTGGTTTGAAGTCAAAGTGGCATCACAATCAGGCTTTACCAGTGAAACTGGCTTCATATCAACCAAATATATAGAGGAGGGAATCTGAATAGCACTTTACTGATATATCCCAGTTTTATGATTGCCTTCGTGCTACTGGCAGGGATATTTATCACCTCCACCACCTACACTCAGCTAGGCGTAGCTGTTTTACTCTATCCTCTACTGGCCTTTTTCGGGTATAAAACCTTTCTTGATAGAAAACAGATCATCCCAACGACTGCAACCAAAACAGTGGCGGAACAAGTTAAAACCCAAACAAACACCCTGGGTATTGCTGATATCGACAAACGGGCATTCTTAAAGCTAATCGGCGCTACCGGGGTTTCATTCTTCTTAATATCTATTTTTGGCCAAAAGGTCCAGTCTTTGCTTTTTGGCCAAAACCTGGCACTAGCACCGGCTTCAACCGGAAATTCTCCGGTGGGCCAAACTAGCGCTGCCGCAGCTTCACCCACAGACGGATACAATATATCTGAAGTTGATGACAACATAATCAGTTATTACGGATTTATCAACAAAGAAGGCCACTGGTTTATTATGAAAGGAGACACAGACAATGGAACCTTCCGCTACAGTAGGGGTAAGTCAGACCTTTCCGATAACTGGAAAAAACGCCAAAATCTCGACTATGATTACTTCAACCAGGTTTTCCCTTAAGAGAGATTTTTTCTGATAGCTATTACTCCTAATGATAAAATAATAGCCGCTGTTAGTATCAATACGCTTGCCTGCCGGACATAGAAAGGCCTGGTGAGATTGACAACTTCTTGGGCTGGAGAGGAAATGATGAACAGCCAGCTTTGAGATCCTAATATGACCGGAGAATAAGCTACTAAGTGCTTCTCTGTCTGGAATTGGTCCCCCACAGTTGCGCCCAGGGCATTTTTAATCTTATCGCTTTCATAAATATTTGATCCAACCGCATCCGGGGCAGCATTACTATAGAGCAGGTCTCCATTGCTATCAACCAGATAAACTTCTGTCAGATCTGAAATTTTCATCAAACCAAAAAAGCGCTCTGTTAGGGGTGCTACTTTCACTGATGAGGCTACCACACCGCTAAATACATTATCTCGATAGACCGGAGAAGCCACTACAACTATACTTTTAACCGGCTGACTGATGAAATATTTACCCCTCTCCCCCTCGCTCTTAGCCCAGAGGAAATAGTCCCGGTCAGCTATAGACTCTCCTAGATCCCTGGTTCCCAAAACATTAGAATTAAACCTGACCACTCCAGTTTTATCTGTTAATACAACTCCCCCAATCAGGCCAGTCTCGCGCCGTTGCTCTATAAACAAATCCAAATCATAACTGGTATCGTTGTCACGGGCCTCTATACTTTTAAGCTGTGCCAGAAATGCAACCGAGTTGCCGAATTTTTCAAAGAAGGTGGTAATGTTACTCTTTTCAGCCCTGGCAATGGTGCGTTGGCGGTCCAGCAGTTGCCGGGTAAATGCTCTATCAATCCCCTGGTTCAAAACTAAATAAAAGGCACCCCCTATCACAACTATTGAAAACAGGCTATATAAGAATATCCAGGATGACAATATTTTGCGGAAAACACCCATAACATTAATTAAACCAGATATCGCTTTTTTTATCAATTCCAGCCGATTTTAACCTAAGACTATTAAAACAACACCAAGCACCATAATAATTGTGCCAACCAATCTTTCTCTTATATTTTCTTCTTTAAAGAAAAGCTTCCCCCAAACTGTCCCAAAAAGAGTGCTGACCCTCTTAACAGCCAGTACATTGGGCACAATAGTCATTGAGATGGCTATCATCTGAAAGGCTATAGAAAGACCTGAGGCAACTCCAATTGGAGCCAGCAAGTAGCTGTTTTGAAAAATCTTTTTAAAGGAGGTCTTCTTAAGAAGTAAAATAAAAGTTAAAAGAATTAGAATAATACAGCCTTCAGAAAAGGCAACAAGAATAGGATTGGAGTTATTAACGGCAATTTTCTGAATGTTTGAAGTTATACTCCAAATAAGAGCAATCAGGAGCATTAGTCTCGATCCTTTTTCTTTGAATAGGCTTAGGATAGGCTCAAATGGGCCATGAATTTTCTGGCTAAGATTGAGAATATATGATCCAACTACTGTTGTAAGTATTCCTACCAGTCCTAACGGTTTTGGAAACTCTCCAAGCATGATAGGTGATGTTATTAGTAAAAAAACTGGGGTGAAGTTAACAATAGGTAAAACTAACGAAAGAGGGGTATCTTTAATCGCTTTGATGAAAAGGATAGTTGTTAGTGTATTGATAACAGCTGATACTAGAATAGCAGCCCAAAAAAATTCATTAACAGGACCAAAAGAGTGAGTTGCAAAAACTAAAGGGAT